>ODAK010003189.1_pt1 | contig 17114 bp, 10 predicted proteins | sample 1539591 | NCBI WGS metagenome assembly ODAK01 (sample SAMEA3539303, study PRJEB22396) | soil metagenome | biome: tundra; feature: field; material: soil | place: USA | collected 2010-05 | depth 0.15 m
CCGGGGTGAAGTTCGACATCAAGGGCGGCCGGCATTACACCGCGAGCCAGCTCCTCGCGGGCGGCTTCGACCTGCGCAACACCGCCGCCCGCCTCGGCCACAGTGGCGGTGGCGCGACCACGCTGCGGCACTACGCCGACCCGGTCCCCGAGGTAGACAGGCGGGCCGCCGCCTACCTGGCGCAGCTAACCGCCGGATCCGCGCCCCAGGGCAGCTGAAGCTCGCAGTTCGTCACGCTGCCATCGGTAAGAGGCGGCTCCAGCCGGAGGTCAGCGCAGGTCGTGCTCACCACTGGCGGCAGCGATCTTGGTGCGGTCGTCCTGCTCGGCGATCACGCCGTCCAGGGCAGCTTTCAGATCGGCCCGGGCCGGGGGAATGGGGTCCTGCTTATCCAGGAACGCGATGGCATTTTCCAGCCGGCGGCGGTAGTACGTCAATTCATACGTCGTCAGGGCGTGGAGAGGGTGTTTCGGCTTACCTACGGCGGGTGTCTGCGGTGTGGCGGCCATGCCTGACATGGATTACAGTCCCATCGTGCCGGGGCGGGCGGAGGTCTTCTCGCTTCCTAACGTCTCAGCCGGGGAGCACAATCAGCTATGTGGTGCAACTGAGAGGCACCATCCGTCACGTCTCCTAGCGTGATGCCACAGGAAGGCACTGACGTCATGACGAGTGACCGTGATCCCCGGGGCGACCTCGGCGTGTGGCTGGGCGAGGAGCTGCGCCGCGCGCGGCTGGCCGCTGGTTATACGAGTCAGGATCAGTTCGCGCGTGAGCTGGGATTTGACCGGACCGTGATCGTCAAGGCTGAGACTGGGGCGCGTCCGCCGTCGGAAGATATCGCGGGCCGGATCGCGGAGATGTTCCCTGATCTGTGCAACGGGCTGTACGTACGGCTCGCGTCGATCGCGCGGAAGTCGAACGGTCCGATCCCGGGGTGGTTCGCGGACTGGGTCGAGATCGAGGCAAGGGCGACCATCTTGCGCTGGTGGGAGCCGTTGCTGATTCCCGGGCTGCTGCAGACCGAGGACTACGCGCGGGCGGTTCTGTCGACCTGGCGCCGGGATACCGCTGACGAGGTAGACGCCAAGGTCGCCATCAGGCTAGTCCGCCAGTCGGTCCTGGCCAGCGCCGATTTCCGGGTTCTCCTGGATGAGCCGGTGCTGCGTCGCCGCATCGGCGCGCCGGAGGTCATGGCCATGCAGCTTGAGCACCTGCTGACCATGGGCGCCCGCCCGAACGTCACCATTCAGGTAATACCGGGCGCGGCGGGTGCTTACGCTGGCCTGTCCGGTGCGTTCGCGGTGGCCGAAGTGCCGGGTGAGTCTCGGGTGAGTCTGCTACGGCGTACCTGGAGACGGGGATTCACGGCATCACCGTCCGGGACCCTACGCTGGTAAGCGATGCGGCGCGCATGTTCGATGACCTGAGAGATGAAGCGCTATCTCGCTCCGCGTCCCTGGAGCTGATAGCCGAGGTGGAGAAACCATGAACGGATCAGATGGCCCGCGCTGGCGTAAGAGCACGTTCAGCGGCGCGAACGGCGGAGGCTGCGTCGAAGTGGCCGGGCACGACGGGATGATCCTGGTCCGGGACACCAAAAACCACGGCCGGGGCCCGGTCTGCCGGTACACCCCTGACGAGTGGCGCGCGTTCATCGCTGGCGTGCGCAGCGGCGAGCTCGGTCCGTCGGTAACCAGAGGCGACATCCGGTGATACGTGTGCGGGAGGGCCAACGCGCGTCCGTCACCAGGGTCGGCGTCGGCGCGTGACGCAATCCGGGTTGCATGCGCTGGTGATATGCGCCACGCGGCGCATGGTGCCTGGCAGCCAGCGGTCATAGAACTCCAGGGCGCGGCCCAGATCAGGACGCTGGCCGCCGTACGCGTAATGCCAGGCGGCGGCCAGCGTGGAGAGTTCCCAGACGGCGTGGATGTGGCCGGGCCAGCAGTCCCGGAGCTCGTAACCGGGGTAGTGCTGGCGCAGCACGGTATCGGTCCAGTGCCGCAGCTTGGCCAGCTCGGCCAGGTATGCCTCGCGGTCCAGGCCTAGCCAGCACGGAGCCGCGGGCCCGCGCGGCGCGGCGGCGTCCAGCGTGTCAGCGACGGTCCGGGCGAGCTCCTCGAAACGCGCGACGAGGTTCAGGTCGCCGCGCAGCCCGGCCCGATCAAGCCGCTGATTCACCTGCGCGACCTGACCGCGCAGGTCCGCTAGCTGCGCGGCCAGGGCAGCCAGGCTCTCGGCCAGTGCCTGCGCGCCAGGTTCAGCGGGCGCCCCGCTCATCGTCCGCTCTCACGCAAGAGCGGCGTCCGCGACGCGAGACGATCAGGTTCCGCACGTGCCCCCCGGTTCCCCTCGCGCACGATTCGCGTCACCGTCATGCGAGACAGGCCGAACGAGCGCCCGATCGTCTCCACCGTAACCCCGGCCGCGTCGGCGGCCAGGATCGCCTCGTCCCGGTCCCGCCGCGCGGCCCGCAGCCAGTCGGATTGCAGCGCGCGGCGTTCCGGCCCGGTGAGCCCACCCCAGATCCCGTACACGATCCGGTTGCTAACGGCGAACTCCAGGCACTGCGGGCAGACCGGACACCGCGCGCAGACCTGCCGTGCGGTCCCAGCCGTCTCGCCGCGGCCGGGAAAGAACACCTCGATGCGCGCGCCGCGGCACGCAGCCCGCTCCCGCCAGCGCGCGGCAAAACGCGCCGGGGCAGCAAGGGAGCGGTGACGCGGCCCGGCAGCCGTCACCGTTGGGGCGCGGTAACCCGCGCCCGCCAGGCGTCGGCAAAAGCGGCCAGGCCGTCCGCGTCCAGTCCGCTGGCCGCGAACTCGTCGGCGAACCGCCTTGGGAACCGGCGGGTTGTCTTGCGCGCGCCGCGGCATACCACGGTGTGCGGCAGCGCCCCGGCGATCGCGAGCCGCCGCACCGTCTCCCGGGAGACACCCAGCCGGACGGCGAGCTGTGCTGCGGTCAGGAAGTCCGGCTCCTGCGCGGCGGGCGGTTCGGGCTGCCGGGGAAGCGGGATAAGGGCTGCGGCCAAGGCGCGGGCGACTGTTTCCAGTAGCTCGGCGGGGATCGGTGGACGGTCGGATGGGTCTGTTGGGTAGGGGGCGGGGGTCGTGTTAGGTTTCGTGGCAGGTCCTGTCGAAGGGTCTGTGCCCCCTGGGTGATCTTGGCGGATGGTCCAGGGGGCCTTGTTGTGCCCGGGGTCTGCCGGGGCACGCCGTCACTGTGACGGTAAGTGCAGGGTAAGAAAAGCGCCCGGCATGATCATTTAGGAAGCGGCGTTTACCGGGTGCCGGCGGCGGCCTTTTAGCCCTCGAATATCGCCGCTACCTGCGGACTAAAAATTCTCGGCGGTCGCCCAAAAACGGGGCACTTCGTGCTGCCGGATGACGGTCCTTGCACGCCGCCATCGGTAAACCGCGCTGGGTTCTCCCTTCTGGGTGCAGAACCGTCGCAGAGTTCGCTGGTCTGTGACGGCGAGATAAATCCGCAAATTGTGCATTCTCCGGACGTACCGTCCGTCGTAATGAGAACCAATCGGACACAGGCATCACGAACGATGAACGCGGAATCAGCACAGACAGTCACAGATCATGTCAACTAACGTCACCCTGCACGCAGGCCACGACGTGGCCTACTTCACCCGCGGGCAGGGCCGCGGCGGCTGCACGGGGGCCATGTCGTACTACACCGCGGCCGGGGAACCACCCGGCCAGTGGGCTGGCAAAGGCACCACCACGCTCGGGCTCAGCGGCCGGGTCGACCCCGCCGTGATCGGCCGCCTGTACCAGGACAACATCGGTCCGGGCGGGGAACTCCTGGTCAAGCGGCGGCAGTCCAAGGCAGCCGCCGAACGAGAACAGGCAGCGGTAACGGCGTACCTGGCCGCGCACCCTTACGCCAGCGCGACCGAGCTAACCGGGGTCCGCGCGGCCGAGCGCGGTCGCGACCCGCATCAGGTCCCGTACTTCGACCTGACCGTCAGCGCCGTCAAGAGCATCTCCGTGCTGCACGCCTCCTACCGTGTCTGCGCCCGGCAAGCCCGCGACCGCGGCCAAGGCGGCCAGGCCGCCGCGTTCGACGCCCGGGCCGATGAGCTGGAGAACGCGCTGCTGGACTCGGCGCGGGAGGCGGTGGGCTGGCTGGACCGTCACGCTGCCTATACCCGGACCGGGCATCATTCGGCCCGGTCGGGGGAGTGGCGGGACGGCGGGGGCCTGGTCGCCGGCTTGTTCCTGCATCACCTGTCCCGGGACGGGGACCCGCAGCTGCATGTGCACGTCGCGATCTGGAACCGGATCCAGCGCGGCGACGGCGGCGACGACAGGTGGCGGACTCTGGACTCGCGGTCCCTGCACGGCCAGCGGCTCGGCGTCGCCCCGGTCGCCGACCGGGCCCTGGAGACCAGGCTAGCGGCGCTCGGGTACGTTATGGTGCCGCGGGCCGACGGGAACGGCGCCGAGATCGGCGGGGTCCCGCAAGAGGTGATGGACCTGTTCAGCTCCCGCGCCGTCGCCGTCACCAGCGAACTGGACCGTCTCGCCGGGGAGTACGAGGCGGTGCACGGCGAGCCGCCGTCCCGGCGGACGCTGTGGCTGCTGCACCAGCAGGCCGGGCAGCGCACCCGCCGCACCAAAGCCGAGGCCCGCCGCACGCTCAACGGGCAGACCGGTGCCACGGAGCCGACCGCGGCGCAGCGGCTCGCCGCCTGGGAAGCCCAGACCGTGCACCGCGAACTGCGCGCGCTGTCGGCCGTGCACGGCGAGGTGGCGGCGTTCGCCGCCGGGCCCGCACCGGCGGTGCTCGATGATGCGGCCAAGCGCACCGCCGCCCGGATCGCCATGGCCGAGGTGCAGAAGCGGCATGCGGTGTGGTCGATGGCTCAGCTCCGGTTCGAGGTGCACCGGGCGCTCCCGGTGCTGCCCGCGGGCACCGACGGCCAGGCGGTGGTCGACGAGGTAGCCCGGCTGGCCGTCTGCGGCCGGGCGGGGACCGGGGTCGTCCAGGTCAACGCGCCGGACATCGCGGACGTGACTAGCCTGGGCGTCCGCGCGTCGGACGGGGGCAGCATCTACCAGCCGCCGAACGCCGAACGGTACTGCACCCTGGCCCACCTGGACACCGAGGAGCAGATCCTCGCCGCCGCCAAGCGGACCGTGCCGCAACTGGTCAGCGCCGGGCAGGCACGGGCGGCCGTAGAAAGTACCGGGCTGACCGGCGAGCAGCGCGACGCGGTGCAGATGATGCTCACCGCGACCACTGCGGCGACGGTGCTGGTCGCGCCGGCCGGGGCGGGCAAGAGCCATACGATGGCGGAGTTCGCCCGGCTGTGGACGACGTTCACCGGCCGACGGGTGATCGGGCTGACGACATCGACGAACGCGGCTCGGGTGCTGGCGCACGAGGGCCTGGCCGAGAGCTACAACATCGCCGAGTTCCTCGGCAAGGTCGAAGGGTCGGACGAGCTGCGCCGCCCTGTGCCTTTGCATCGTGACGACGTGCTCGTGCTGGATGAGGCGAGCCAGCTCAGCACCTCGGACCTGGCCATGATCGGGGAGGCGGCCCGGCAGGGCGGGGCGCGGATTATCGCCACCGGTGACACTGCCCAGCTCGGCGCGGTCGAGGCCGGGGGAATGCTCGCCCTGCTGTCCTCCGAGGTTCCCGCCGCGCAGCTGCACGAGGTCCGCCGGTTCGTAGCGGAGTGGGAGCGGGAGGCCAGCGTCCGCCTCCGCGGCGGCGACCTGGCCGCGGTCGCGGCCTACGACCGGCACGGCCGGATCAGGGCCGCCGACGAGGAGACGGCCTGCGACCGTGCCGCGGGCATGTGGGTCGCCGATCACCTGCGCGGCAAGGACGTGCTGCTGCTGGCCGGGTCCAACGCCGAAGCCGCCGGACTGTCCCGACGGGTCCAGGCCCGGCTCGTCCGGCTCGGTGACGTCGGGCCGCTGGCCGCGGTGCTGGCGGGCGGCAACCACGCCGGGACCGGCGACCTGGTCCGCGCCCGCCTCAACACCGGGATCGACGCCGGCGGCCGCACCCTCACCAACCGCGACACCCTCCAGGTCACCGGCTGGCGGGGACCGGACGCCGAGGTCCGGCGGCAGCGCCTGGACGGGACCTGGACCGGGACGTTCCGCGTCCCCCGGTCCTACCTCGCCCGCAGCGCCGAGCTCGCCTACGCCGGCAACGTCCACGTCGCCCAGGGCCGCACCGTCGACACCGCCCACCTCCTCGTCACCGGCACCTTGTCCCGGCAGGCCCTGTACGTCGGCATAACCCGCGGCCGGGAATCGAACACCGCCCACGTGGTCACCGGCACGACCGCCCCGCCCGGCAAGAAGCCGTACCGGCAGGCCGCCCCGGAATCTGTGCTCGCTGGTGTCCTTCAGCATGAAGGGGACGACCTGCCGGCCACCGGGCAGATCCGCCAGGCTCAGGAATGGGCCGGGGGAACGGGTCACCTGCTCACCCTGTGGTCCGCCGCTATCAGGCGGAGTCTCTACCCGGCCATCGACGAGCAGATCAAGGCCAGGCTCAGCGGCTGCGACGCCTGGCGGTACCAGCGGGAACCCTCCCGCCCGGTGCTGCAGCGCACGCTGCGGGACGCCCAGCTGGCCGGGCATGACATCGGCGCGGTCATCGACCGGATCACCGCCGCCCCGATGGACGGTGCCCGGTCGATCGCCAGCGTCCTGCACGGCCGCCTCCAGCGCCTCCAACTCCCGGCTCAGGGACACGGCGTGACATGGGCCCAGCGGACACCGGACAGCGCCTCAGTGCTGGCCCGCGAACTGGCCGCCGGGCTCGATGACCGGCACCGGGAACTCGGCGAACGCGCGCTGGCGAACCCCGAGCCGTGGCTGGCCCGCCACCTCGGACCGCCACCCGGGCCGGATGCCTCCCCTCTCCTGCGGGACGACTACGCACGGCGGGCCGGCACCGCCGCCGCCTACCGGGAAGCGCAAGGGATCACCGACCCGGACCAGGCCATCAGCTTTACCCCGCACCCCGAACCCGAGCTCGAAGCCCTGCGCAACGACACCTTCCGCGCTCTGGAGATCACCGGCGAACACGCCGAGATCCGGGCACTGAGCCGCGGTGAGCTCGAGGCCCAGGTGCTCCAAGCCGACCGCGCGCAGGCGACCGCACCACCGGACACGAGCAGCCTGCTCCGCCTGACCGCCCAGGCCGAAACCGACGCCTGGCAGCAGTCAGCCGACGCCGCAGCAGAGCATGACCAGGTGCGAGCAGAGAGCGCCCGGTCACTGGCTGCCGCGCTGGCCGCCGAGGCGAGCCGCCTCGAAGCCGGGAACGCCCGGTATGAGGAATGGTCCGCCCGGACTGCCAGCACCCGGGAGATAGCCGGAAAGGCGAAAGCTGAACTGCAGCGCCGCGGGCACCAGCCAGCCGGCCGGGGAACAGCGGAACCGCAGAGCATGACCGACTGGTGGCGGGACTTCCAGGCGCACGCGGATGCCGTAGACCGCGCGATCGAGCGCGAGCACCAGGCCGCGATCTCTACCGGCGGCCCGTGGCCGCTAACACGCAAGCCAGAGGCCGGGCACGAAGAACCGGACGTCACCGCGCCTGAGCTCGAACCGCAGCCAGGGCAATCCCGGCCAGCAAGACCCGAGCCCTCGGCGGAGCCTGAGCCCTCGGCATCTAAGCCAGGAACTCCGGAGTCCGAGGCTGCCGGACCCGTCTCCGCTGACGACGGGCGCGCCTCCCGACTCGACGGGCTGCAGGCCAGAGCGGACGAAGCCGCACACCGCATCGACACGCAGCGGGCACACCTCGATGCCAGCAGCAAGCACACCGCGCGGATCGAGCGCGAAGCACAGGCCGAACCGGAAGCCGCCCGGCAGGCAGATACGTCCTTTGAAATGGACCGGTAGGAGATCATGCCGCGCTCGCGTTACAGTAACCTGCACGCCTGATCGATGGCCGCGAGTGAAGCAAAAGCGAAGACGTCTTTTCCGGCGTTAGCGTCGAGACCTAGGTTTGGTCCGAGTTCTAACGGTCACATTTGCCAATAGGGGAGCTGTCAATTCCTCGTAGCGTGCAAACAGGATCTGCTGTCGCTCGCGCTCACTCTCGCATGCCTGGCTAGACCCGAAGGCAGCGTCCACCAAAGCATCAAGAGCGTTGTGTGCCGCAATCAATTCGACACTCATGCTGTCGGGATCGTAATGCTGGGCGAGCGATTTATTTGGTGCGAGGTTTCTTGCAGCTATTATGTCTTTACCCGCATCGATTATCCGGTCGCGATCCTCTGGGGAAACGGGTGGTAGTGGAAGCGTGTTCCATACGATTGTGTTGGTAAAACTAGGATCCGATTTTAGGCGGCCACCGACGGTCCTCTGCCAGGTAATGAACATTGAGGAGGAAACTATAGAGAACAAGTATCCATCCGGGTCTTGCGACGTGAAAAGTTTTAGAGAGGCTATTACATCTGGACTGAGTTTTGCAACAGTTGCGTACTTTCTATTTTCAGTAAAAGTTTGCGGGATTCCGAGGTACTCTGACTTTGGCTGGCGTCGCTGCTCGAACAGATGGGGCGTTGATGCACCTTTTTGTGTGAGCACCTTCGGGCTGGCAAGTCTACGTTCTCTCACTTCATTGAGCCGTGCTCGCAGCAGTGAACTCTGCATAAGAGCATCCAGATCTGCCCCAACGAACCAGAGACACCAACGTTGCAGATCGTTTATCAGTTCATCTCCTCCCTTGTACGGCCGGAGATACCGAGCCGCCAAGGAATCGGCTGCCACGGTGTCGTACTCTTCCGGCTCAACGGTAAGAAATCCCCAATCGACCGCCTTGGACCCTGCTACCACCTCTGGGAGATAAGGTGATATCGGGTGCATTCTTTTCTGGACTAGTATGTTGGGCCCATCTACGAGATATGCGTTAATCTCGTTGACTTGCAAGGTCCGTTCATTGAGCGGACCGCTCCCATGGTCGAAAAGAATCGGCTTGACTTGAGCATCTTTCGTGAATCCCACTATGACGCAGTGCACCGCGGCTCCACCCGTGGCTTCTGACGTCCAAGGGAAGGTCCGATGCGCGAACTTCACCCGCCATCCTGATCCGAGTATTTGCGCCCATAGAGTCGGAACTGCCTGTCCCTGAGAGATTGAATTCGTGGAGACGAACGCCCATGTGCCATGCTGGCGATCAAAATAACTAATCGCTTTGGCGTACCATCCAGTAACATAATCCAAATACCCGTCATAGCGTGCGCCCCACACTAGACGGAGGTCGTCATTTTGTGAAGCGCTCCGCTCCTTTGTGCCTATAAAGGGAGGATTTCCGGCGACAATGACGTTATCACTGGGCGGGCAGACTTGCGCCCAATCTATGCGCAGTGCGTTGTTGACGACAATGCGAGCCGATCTCTGAATAGGGAGTCGTTCCGGTGCGATACCAAACCGTTCTCTCATTTTGAGATCACACTGACGATCAATCAGGAACATTGCGGTCTCGGCAATACGGGCGGGCCATTCGTCAATCTCGATGCCGTAAAAGTGGTCGAGAGCGACTTTCAGAAGATGAGTCCAGTCGTAATCTAGTGTTACTGCGTCTTCGCCTTGCGTGATAGTCGCAAGGGCATCCATGATGCGGAGTTCAAGGTCCCGTAGTTCGCGGTAGGCCACGATTATGAAATTGCCGCATCCGCAGGCTGGGTCCATAAAGCGGATGTCGCCGAGCTTCTTCCAGAGTTCACTGAGCTTCTGGCGCCGCCCGACTTTTAGCAACAAGATGTGCTCGAACTCCGCACGAAGTTCGTCGAGGAACAGCGGATTCAGGGTCTTTAGAATGTTCTCCTCGGACGTGTAGTGTTCACCCAGTTCGCGTCGCGTCTGTGCATCTCGTACGGACTGGAACATCGAGCCGAAAATTGCGGGGCTAATGGCGGACCAGTCGACGGCGGACGCCGCGAGTATAGCGTCACGAAAATCCTGGTCAAGCGCCGGAAGCGTGATCGGTTCTTCGAAGATTCCGCCGTTTACATATGGGAATTTTGTAAGCTCCGGCTGTAGCCCGCTGCGATTTTCTGGTGCGCTATTTAGTGCATTGAACAGTGCGTTCAAGCGTTCGGCGATGTTGGAGCCATCGCGTGCAGTGTGGTCTTTAACGAAGTCTTGGAACAGGTCGGGCATATACTCTCCGGCGCTGTTTTTCCACATCTCCGTGTCGTCACCGAAGAGCAGAAAAAGCACCCGGGCGAGGGTCGCCGAGATCTCGTGATCTCTCTTTCTCGTGCTGGCCCCCGCGGGATATCCTTTCTCCACAGCGGCGTACATCTGAGCCATGAGCTTCGAAGCCCTTTTGGTCTCGTTCTTTGTCTCAACGTCGAAGGCTCCCCGGACACGGGAGAGCAGTTCGTTGACATCAAGGACAACATCGTTAGGCAGGCGGATCGCATCTAGCTTGGCTGAGAATTGCTGGTCAGGCATCCCGACGCGGTGGACATGTCTGGCTGGGCGGGAGATGACTCCGCCACCTTTATTGGTGCGGGACGGCCATCGCCACACCTGCTTGACGTCATCGTGGAAAATCACAAGTCGGTTGGTGGAGTTTTTAGCGATGGCTTGGTCGAACAGGGCCTCAGCTGCCGATCCAGGTACCGCAGGGACCTCCCAGACCCGGACACCTTTGAAAGATGAGACGTTAGTTGCCTTTACCTTGCGGCCATCGCCAAGACCTATTTCAATGGGAGGCTGGTCGGGGCTATGCCAGAAGAGGTCGACTAGGAAAAGGTCCCGGAATTCCCCGCTGTCGGCCTTAGTGATCAGATCCTCGGTCATCGCGTAGTCACTCCGATCGAGCATACAATCTTAATTTTGTCTTTTTCCGCTGACCCGATGACAAGACGTCCCTCGTCGTGAAGCTGCTTTACCAGTTCTGCGAGATCTTGGTCAGAGTACTTGCTGCGTCGCGCTTGCCGGAGTCGAAGGTTGGCTGACTCGGTGAGCGGCCGGTCGTTCATTGCGTTAATTGCTTCACTCGCATCGGCACCGAATATCGTGCCTCCCAATCGCTCAACCGCCCATTTGCGGACACCTTTGAGGTTTCCCGTGGTGGTGATCTCGCTGGTCAGCTTTTCCCTCACAAGTAGAGTTTCTCGGTCGAAGTGGTCGGCCCTAATGGGCACCGTCGGCGTCGACTCTTGGGTGCGGAAGATACGCAGTGCTTCAAGAGGGGTTAGTAGTCGATCAACTGGAGTGCCTTCGGGAGTGTCGAAAGAAACTGCGAAGGCATCTACGCCGGAAGTAGTGCTGGCGAAGGCGGCAATGCCGGTCCTGGTCTCGTTGTCATAAGGGTCTCGGGTGCTGTGCACCATATCCTGCATTTTGAGAATCTTGGCGGCAAGCCTGGGTGCCGTATCCTTAACCCGCGACCAAACCAGCCACGCTTCGCTGACGGCATCCGCTTCGCCCTCGTCTTGATCGAGTTCGTCCTCTGCAGGGACGACACCTTTATAGAGGTCATCAAGAAGATTGACCTCTCGATCGTCACCGAAAAATCGCTCGTCCGACCCGAAAGCGGCGGCATTGTCCCCAAGGCGCTGCCTTATGCGCTGACGAAGGCGGAGGGCCTGCTCCACCTTCTCGTGGGTGATGAGATATATGTACACGGCATCGGATCTCTGGCCGACACGATCGACACGTCCGGCACGCTGGATGATCCGGATGATCGCCCACGGCAGATCGTAGTTCACCACAATGTGAGAATCTTGAAGGTTCTGGCCTTCAGACAGCACGTCCGTGGCGACTAGCACGTCGATCGGGTCGACGACCGGCTCCAGGTCACTGTCCTCGCCGGGAAGGCGGTTGCTCTCGGGGGAAAACCGCCGGGCAAGTGCCCCAGGGTCATCCGTGTTGCCAGACGCCAGGCCTACGTTTGCGATCCCAGCATCCATGAGCGCCTGCGCTACGTACGCAGCAGTGTCGGCGTACTCGGTAAACACAAGCACTTTCTCGCCCGGGTGCTCGTCCCGCAGCAGGTCGACCAAGGCGTTGATCTTAGAGTCCTTGGCCGCGTCCCATGTGCCGAACCTGTCGAGCAACTCGGAGATGATGCGGTTGTCCCGTTCCAAGTCTTTTCTCAGAGTGGTTTTGAGCGCTGTCGTCCCGAGCCACTTGGTCGATGCCGGGAGTCGTCGTTGCAGTTCCCGGTACTGCGACTCCTGGCTGCCGTAAAGTTCTTCATCCTCGTCGAGGTCCGCGTCGGAGACCATGAACTGGCTGTCGTTGAAGCTGCCGAGCGGGACGTCGAGCTTGTTCTCGATCGCGTAGATGAACAGTGCGTTGCGGGCGCGCTGACGCTGAAGGCTCAGGATGAACGAGTACCCGGACGAGGACAAGCGCTTGAAGAGACCGATACGGACGAACCCGCTGACGTTGCCGCGCCCGGCCCGGATGTCAGCGAGGATCTTCGTGTCCTTCTCGCTGTGCGGCGCCTTGGGGTTGTCGTAATCGGCTAGCCGGTATCGCGGCAGGGTTAGATCCCGGATGGCATTGAGGGTGGTGTCGTCCTCCATCAGCTTGGCCGGGTCGTCGTCGGAGAAGTCATGGCTTAGCGGACGGGGGATACGGGCCGGGAAGTGGAACCTCTGTCCGTTCGCGAATTCCAGGTATTCCCGTTCCTCTGTACTGCCGTCTGGCAGAGTCACGGACTCTTTCTTCGCGGTCCGCTTGATGAAGGAGCGCGTGCGCCGGATGAGGTGGTCGCTCATCAGGCGTTTCCAGTCTTCAGGCTCCTCTGAGCGCCGGAACGCGGCGAGGGTCGTGACCTTTCCATCGACCTTATCGACGAGGGTTGGGTCTTTTGCCATCGCTGCTGTTGGCTGGATGCCGAGGTCCTCGTCGTCGTCGAGGTACAAGCCGATCTGGTTCGCGACATCTGCGAAGGCCAGGTTGTAGGGCGTTGCGGTCAGAAGGAGCACCTTCGACCCGTTGCGGCGGACGTAGTCCTGGATAGCTTCGGACACCTTCGTAGTATTGTTGCGCAGGTTATGCGATTCATCGCAGATGACCAGATTGAAGCGCTTGAGTTCCGGGAGCTTCTTGTCAGCCATGGAGTACGGGATCACCCGGGCACCCAGCAAGCCGTATTTCTCCAGGTGCTCTTCCCACATGTGCTCAAGGTTCTTCGGGCACAAGACCAGAGTCGTGTAGTCCTCTGCTGCTTCAAGCATCAGAGCGGTGGCGATCGCAGTGAGAGTCTTGCCGAGACCAACTACATCGCCGAGCATTGTCCCGCCGCGGCGTACGATGCGGCGGGCCAATGTGCGGACGGCCGTCTCCTGGTAGTCAAGCAGGAGGTTCTGCATTGACGGAGGGAGTACGTAGCCCATGCCCTCCCGTGCGTCCTCCGACAGCGCGTGGCAGACCTTTAGATAGACCTCATAGGGAGTCGGCTGAACTTCGGAGGCCCACGACTCTTCGATCAACGAGATGAGTTCGGACGTGATCTTGAGGGAGAAGGGGTCATCCCAGCGGTCGGTGAACCAGTCGGCGAGCTTCTGCGAAGCGTCACCGTCGGTCACATCGATGTTGAGTTCCAGGTTCCTAAAGAGCCCGGCGTTGGTGAGGTTCGACGAGCCCACATACGCCCGCCGGTCAGCGAAAGCATTCCCAGGGGCGTGAAAGATGTAGGTCTTCCCGTGCAGTGGTGCGGTCGTAAAGACCTTCATCTCAACGGCACCCGACTGCAACTGGGCCTTAAGCTGCCGCAACGTCTTCTGCTCGGCCTGTGACGGAAGGCCGCGCATGAGCTGCGTGCGCAGGTGCTTGACCAGCTGCTCTTTAGCGGCGAGAGCCTTGCCCATGTCGTTGACGTCAGAGCCGTACGGAGGTGGCTGCACGATGTCTTGGAGGGCCGAGAGCATCAGCGCCGACTCTGCCGGCATGACCATGCCCACCAACACCCGGGCAACCGGAGAATCGCCTGGCTGCCGACCCACAGACTTGTCTTCGATGATGTCGGCAAAGCTCCCCCAGCCGCGGAGATCAAGGTAGCCGGTGGCGACATCACACGAGTCAAAGTTGGTGAGTGCTCCTTTGAGCGCAGGCCCAATGGACGACTCTGCTTTCAAGTTGTCGAAGATTTTCGGCACTGGTCCTCCGCCGGTCAGGTGATCCTGACTGACTCTATCGATCAGCACCTAGACGACATGGGCAACGACTCGACGTCACCTCTGTACCTACATGGTTGGTTACTGGTCCGCTGCCGAGTTGAGGCGTATTTGATCAAGGAGGCGGCGGCGCTCCGCGCCGCCGCGCCCGGTCGCTCTCGGGTGCGGGCTGCGACCCTGAGGGCCGACCCGCCCCGACGCGCCGGGCAGGTCAGGCGCAGAGTCGTCAGCCTGATCAGTATGAGCACCGGCACCAGAGCGTGACGCAGGCAGGTTAAGGCTCCTACTGCCGCAGCAATCCGGCTCTCGGTCGCTGGGCGACCTGCGAGCCGGATTGCCTTGCCACCGAGTCAAGCGGGTCGGGGCGCCACAGTTGGTCTCCCATCGGTAGCGAGGTCGAGGCGTACGTAAGGGAGTAGCGAGTGGCCGGGGGTATCGTCGGCGAGTTCCCAGGGTGTGAACACACAGTTCAGCGGCCGGTATGTGTGCACGGGACTCGGCGGGACGGCTGGAGACGGGGCAGATACCGAGGGAGCATCGACCATCGGCCTAGGTCAGAGCTACTACAGGAGACGGCGAGAGACGCCAGAGACGCCCGTCGTACTGCTCATGGCCCAGCGGCAGCAGGATTTCTGAGCCCGTCATGGCAAGTACATTGCCAGGTCGCGATTGGCGGCGACAGCTTGTCTCGCATTTACGCAAGTAGATACCGCTATCAGGGTCCGCCTGCATGCTGGACTCATAATCCGCTAGCTATGGGACAGATCCTGGCTGTCGGGCCTGGCCCTCAGCGACGTTACCTAGAGCAGTAACAAGGTGGGGAGCGAAGGGCCTGGGCATGGACCGGTTCGTGGATCGGGTCGCCGGATAATCCCAGCGCCACGAGTGCTATCGATGCGATGACCCGTGCCATCGGTGCAGCTAGAGCGTGTGCGGCTCGGGAGCATGCCTCTCGTAAAGCGTCGGCTGCACCTGGGATTTCCCTCTTGATCCCGGCAAGATGGCATGAGGCGTCGAGGTATGCGAAAGTTGGCTGGCATGGAGGGGGTGGGGCAGCGTGCCGGGTGACGTGTTAATGACTCTCGCGCAGTTTGCTGGGCAGACGATAACGGGTGCGGCGATCACCGACGTGTGGGAGGCAGCCCGGGGCCGGTTCGCTCGGCTGCTAGGCCGCGGGGATGCCCGGAAGACCGAGGTCGCGGAGCAGTGGCTGGCACAGACCCACGACCAGCTCACTACCGTGCCGGGCGCTGAGCTGGAGCGGGCCAGGAAGGCTCAGGCGGACCGGTGGGCGGACCGGTTCGCGGATCTGCTGGACGAGGATCCCGGTGTGGAGGCTGAGCTTCAAGCCCTGCTGGAGGAGGTCGCGACCCAGCTGTCGGCCACGGCCGTGTCTGCAGCGGATCACTCGCTTGCGGTCGGCCGGGATGTGAACATCACCGCGTCGGGTGGGGGCACCGCAGCCGGAGTGATCTATGGGAATGTGGCGCCGCCAAACCCTACGGGCCCGGGTCCGGCGCAGTAGCCGCACCCGGGGCGTGGAAACTGGGCCCTAGGTCGGTGGGTGCCGACCGAGGCGGTACAGCCATCGGCAAGCTGGAGTACCAGCGGCCGCCTGAGGTTGCCAGCTTGCCCGTGCGGCTGGCACCGCGGCCGGTTTACCTAGCAGGCCGGGAACCGCTGCTTGCAGAGCTGGATGCCCGGCTGGCGGGCGGGCCAGGGCAGTCCGGGCCGCAGCTGGTGGCCTTGTACGGGATAGGAGGCGCAGGCAAGACCAGCGTGGCGGTGGAGTACGCACACCGGCATCTGGCCGACGCGGGGGTGTGCTGGCAGTTCGATGCGGAGGATCCGGCGGTGCTGGCGGCGGAGTTCGGCGTGCTTGCCGCGCAGCTAGGGGCGCGGGAGGTGGTGGATCCGCGGGATCCGGTCGTGTCGGTGCACGGGGTGCTGGCCCGGGCGGAGGCCGGGTGGCTGTTGCTGCTCGACAACGTGCCGGACCGGGCGTCGGTGGCGCCGTTCCTGCCACCGGCCGGGCCGGGGCGGGTGCTGATCACCACGCAGAACCAGCTCTGGCCGCCCTGGCAGGCGTTGGAGGTCCCGGTTTTGGATATCGAGGTGGCGGCGGGGTTCTTGGTGAGCCGTACGGGTGACGCGGACCGTGCGGCGGCCCGGGAACTCGCTATGGAGCTAGGCGGGCTGCCGCTGGCGCTCGAGCAGGCCGCCGCGTACATGCAGGCCACCGGGAGCACCCTCGCCGCGTACCTACCGCTGTTCCGGGCCCGGCAGGCCGACCTGCTGGCCCGCGGTGAGGCCACCGGGCACCCGGCCGGCGTGGCCGCGACGCTGGGGCTGGCGTTGTCCCGGCTAGCGGTCGTGGCTCCGGCTGCGGCGAGGCTGGTGCGGCTGCTGGCGTTCCTGGCGCCGGAGCCGGTGCCACTAGCCCTCCTGCTCGTCGGTGAGAAGACTGCTGGCCTGCTGGACCCGGAGGCGGCGGCCGCGGTCGAGCCGCTGCTGGGTGATGCGGTTGCGGTGGGGGATGCGATCGCAGCGCTTCGCCGCTACTCGCTGGTGAGCCCGTCCGGCGATGGGCTGGCGCTGGTGCATCGCCTAGTGCAGGCGATCACCCGGGCCCAGCTGTCGGCGGAGGCGGCAGGCCGGTGCAAACGGACCGTCGCAGCTCTGGTGGAGGCAGCGGTCCCAGCCGACCCGCAACTGCCCGCGGCGTGGCGAGTGTGCGCGGTGCTGCTGCCGCATGCCCGGGCCGTGCTGGACCTTACCAGCGGCGGCTTGCAACAGATCGCGCGGTACCTAGGGTACAGCGGCAGCTATCCGACAGCCCGGGACCTGTTCGGACTGATCGCCGAAGCGCACAGGGATAGCGATGCCTATGGGCCCGAGCATCCCGATACCCTGGGCGCCCGCCACAACCTCGCCCGATGGACTGGATCGGCGGGGGATGCGGCCGGGGCCC
>ODAK010003190.1_pt1 | contig 17111 bp, 9 predicted proteins | sample 1539591 | NCBI WGS metagenome assembly ODAK01 (sample SAMEA3539303, study PRJEB22396) | soil metagenome | biome: tundra; feature: field; material: soil | place: USA | collected 2010-05 | depth 0.15 m
CTCGATGAGCACCTACGCCCGGGTCAACGCCGCGGGCCGCCCGTTCGACGCACTCGGCCCCACCTCGAAAGACGAGTGGACGTTGATCACGTTCGGAGCCTCAAGGGGGCGCGACGACACTGCCAGGCGCTTCCTGCTCTCGCGGCTCAACAAGGCCCGGGCCGGTAACTGGCCCGCCAACGCCGCCAGCCTGCCGCGCGGCTTCACCCCCAGCGCCGAACCGGACGCCGCCGGCCGGTTCAGCCTGGACCCCCGACCGGACGAGTTGTCTGTGCGCCGTCCCGTCCCGGACCCGCGCCAACGATGGGAGATCCAGGTCATCGCGGGCGCCTGCCTTGATCCAGGCGTGACCACCTGGTCTGGCGTCGCCCTGGCCTGCGGTCAGGCCGGGCTCACCTCACGGGGAACCGAGGAGCGAGAGGCGACCCTGGATCAACTTCGAGACTTGACCTCGGCCGGCCGCTTGCTGGTGACCGTGGCCAAGGTCCGGGCCTACTGCACCGGCCTGCTCTGGCACACCGAAACGGGTGTGACCAACGGGCAGTTCACCCCCGGTGACGGCCACCGGCTCACCCCCCGGTACCCCGGCGACAACCTGGGCCAGGTCACCTACGACATCCGGGTCGGTCGGCCCGAGGACCACGGGTGGGGCTGGGGAGTGACGCCCGCAGCGTGGCGCGAAGTTCTGACCAAGTTCCTGCTACCTACCGGGTTCCAGCCCGAGGGATGGGCCTGGGACGACGACCCGCTCGTGTGGGGCTGGCCCCAGATGCGCGACGCCACGGGAAAGGGCAAGGCACAGGACACCGGCGCGCTCGCTTCGAAGTCCGACCTGAGGCCATTCTCCGGCCTCATGTCCTGGGGCGACCCCAACCATCGCCACCTCATGCACTGCAAAGGCTCGACCCAGACCGACGCAGACCGGTACACGTGGCGACGTGAAGCACACACAGCCTCGCGCCGCAACGCCGCCGGCACGACCTACAAGATGGCCGACACCGACGGGGAGACCATGGGCAGCTGGAGCGTGCCGGACTTCCACAGGATCTGGGCCGACCTCGCCCTGCGCCTGTTCACCCAGCTCATCGCCCAATACCCCGACGCCACGGTCGCTTCGGTGCCGGTCCTGCCGGACACCTCAAACCTGCCCAGCCCAGGCAGCGCAGGAAACGAGCGGCGTACCGCGGCGGCGATCAAAACCCGCGAAGCCGCAGTCAGCAGCCTTGAACGCCACATCCAGGACCGGGCCGAGGACGCCTCGGTGCTTCGACTGTCCGCCGCCCACAAGCGAGCAGCCGGAGACGAGCAGGGTGCGACCAGGTACGAGCGCCAGTCCGAGGCCGCCGACCAGGCCCAAAGGGTCGCGGAAACGAGTCTCCAGACTCTGCGGGACGCTCCGCTGCCACAGTTGACCGAGCCGGGTCCTGCCCAGGCCGACTTCGCCACGCCCGCGGCTGTCATCGCCGCCCTGACCGGCCCGTTCGCCACCGGCCCGGCACCCAAGGCCCTACGCACCGCGCTCAACTCGATCGGCGCCTCCAGCAGCCGCCTCGAAGAGATCGACGCCACCAGAGTCCGCCTCAGCCTGACCATCGGCGTGCGCCGAACCGACGGCATCCTGGTCAACGCCACCGGCCACACCACCCTCCGGCGCAGCCATCCCCAAGGAAACACCCTTCAGGCCAACGCCCGACGCAACCAAGCCAAGGTCGTCCTGGCCCGCCAGTGGTTCTACGACGGGATCGACCCCACAGAACTGGCCCGCCTGGCAGGCACCGGCGTGGCAGGTGCCCTCCGCATCGTTCGCGAACAGCTCGCCACCCAGATCGCCGGTGCCGTTGGCCAACAAGTCGAACCCGCCGGGTACCGCATCCCCAGCCGCGGCCTGAGGTGGGCCATCACCGCCCATCCCATCCCCGCGGCCAAGGCCTGCCTGTGGAGCGCGTTCAACCCTGCCGACCCGCCGCCGGAGGGGCTGCCGCCGGGCTACCCCGCACTCATCGAGGCCACTTACCGGCAAGACGAACACGGCTGGGATCCTCGCCGACCCATGCTCGACCCACGCTCGGAGTACCGAAGCGACGCCCTCGCTGTCCTGCGGGCACTGCCCAACCCCGCAGCGCCCATCCGCTCAGACCATCTCGCGGCGCTGCTCGGCGTACCCGTCCGCTACGTGAACGGACTCGGCGGTGAGGTCACCCGCACCAGGCTGGCCATCCCAGCCAGCCTGGACCGGGTCGGGAACTGGGGAGGGAACGGCTCGGGCCACCTGAGCCCCACTGAACGAAGCGTCGCCCTCATCCGCTGCCCCTGGGACGACTGCGCGAGCAGCACTGCCGACGCGGTCCTGCTCCTGCCCGAGACTGTAATCGGGGCCCAGGCCAGCGTCCTATGCCGAGAATGCCTGCGGGCCCCGACCCGCAACGTCGCCTTCCCTGCCGGCTACCGCGACCTGATCGCACAGCTGGAGACCCACACCGGGACGTGGGTCCGCTGCCCAGCCACCGGCTGCACCACCGACCTCGGAGCAGGCCCAGGGCTGATGTGGCGCTGGGACGACGCCCCGCCATGCCAGGGGCACACTCACCCCGCGTGTACACCCACCGCTCAGACCCACCCGACCAACCTCATGGTCCGGCTCTGGGCCAGCGGCCACGGCCTGGCCGTCTCCGACAGGGGCCCCTTAGCGGCCGGCATCCGCACCGCGTACAACCAAGCCCACGTCGTTGAAGCGGCTGAGCCCCATGGAGACGGATCCCAGCCGATACTCGACATCCCGCCTCGCTGACTGCCGCCGCTGGCCCGCCAGCGCAGCGCTCGACTGCCCCGGCCAAGTCCAACACCCCGGGGGCGGGGGCCACGAAGCACCGTCGGGGCTTGCCGAGCCACAGGCCCTCGCGACACCAAGACCATCGAGGGCGGTTCTGTCCGCTCCCGAGTGTTCGCAGGCCGGAACTCACGGACCGACAAGCACCGGAGGTCCATCCGTCGACGACGTTTTCGCGTCGATTGCCGCCGTGCGCAGGCACCGCACAGTACGCCGGGACCGTACGCCAGCCGTACGGTCCCGGCGTACGGCGTGCCGCCCTCCGGTCACACAGAATGAAAGGACCAGAGATGACCAAAAGTAAGGTCGGCTGCCCGTGTGGTTGCGCTCAGCCGATAGAGGACGGCTGCAGCTACGCCGGCGAGAACGCGCAGGAGCGGGAAAGACATCGCTCCAAAGCGAACAGACAGGGAGAAGCCGAGGGCCGCCGGCGCCAGGCGCGCGAGGCTGAGGCGCAGGGTGTGCTGGCCGAGATCGGTCTGGACCTTGAGGCTCCGGCCCATACGCTCGCGCAGGCTTTGGACGAGATGGCCGGCCGAGTGCAGCGTCTGGCCGTTGTCGTCGGCCGCGACCTCGAGGCGTGCGACCTGGACCGGCAGCGCAAGAACCTCCAAGCCATCCGCGCGGAAAACCGCGCGTCACTGCTGGTGCTCCAGGAACGTCTGGACGAAGCCTCGCAGTTGCGCCGGGCCGTGGAAGAACGCCTCCTTGAGGCTGGGGCAGCCACGAGCCAGGCCGTGCTTTCCGTTGCCGAAGCCAACGCCGCCAGGGAGACCGCAGTTCAGGAGCGGCGGGACGCCGAGCTCGCGCTGCAGACCTCAACGGCTCGCGCCGATGAGGCCGCAGCCCGCGCCAGCTTGGCCGTGGGAGCCGCTGAGCAGATGGCGGAACGGCTCAGCGCTGCCGACGCGGCGCGCCGTGGCGCCGAGGACTCCCGGGCGGCCGCCGAGGTGGAGCTGAGTCTGGCCCGTTCGGGAATCCGGGAGCAGCAGCTGCGCACAGCAGAAGTCCTCGCCGAGCAGGCACAGCGGGCCTCAGACGTCCTCACGGCCGCCCTGGCTCTGGCAGACAGACATGCGGTACGGGACAGACGCGCGGCTGTGCGGGAGGTGCGCGCGTCGCAGCTGCGGGATAACGAGCAACTGCACGCAGAGCTCGCCGTCGCACGCCGGGAGCAGGAGACGGCCCCGCGTCCGCAAGAGGAAATCGCCGGCTAGCACCAGGGCCGGCGTCGATCGGTCGTCGTATGCGACGCCGGCACGCTGGGTGGGCCCGGAAGCGCCGCCCAATCGACTGCGGTCCGACTGCGCGACGGCTGGTACCTGCCCAAGGCCGGCCGGGTCGGCGACGTCGATGCTGGCCATGCCGGATCCACGGGTTGCGTGCCCCGGACCCTTCTCGCAGCGTCAGACTGACAATGTCTGGTACCGGTCTGTCGCGTACCGGGGGGCCATGGACTCCATCTGGTCCATGACGAGCTTGATCGCGGCGGGTTGCTGGTCTGGCGGGTACCCGTGTTTGACGAGCAGCCGCTTGATGGACGAGCGCAGCTTTGCTTTGACGTCGTCGCGAACGGTCCAGTCCGTGCGCACGTCGCGGCGCATGACGGCGACGAGCTCGCGTGCGATGTCGGCCAGGACGCCTTCGCCCTGCTGTTCGACGGCGGACTCGTTGAGGGCTACTGCGTCGTAGAAGGCAAGCTCGTCCGCGGTCAGAGCCGGTTTGAAGTGGGCGCCCCGGTTGCCCTCGACTGCAACTTCTCGGGCTAGGGCGACCAGCTCGGCAATGACCTCGGCGGAGGTCAGCTGCGCGTTGGTGTACTTGGTCATCAGCTCGACGATGCGTTCGGAGAAGGCCCGCTGCCGGACCACGTTGCCGCCGGTGGCGCGGGCCGCCTCCTCGGTGAGCATCTTGCGCAGGGCCTCGATCGCCAGGTGCGGGTTGTTGGCCTGTTGGGTCTTGGTGACGAAGTCCGGGGTGAGGTCGCTGAGCGACGGCTTGGGCATCCCGGCGGCCTCGTAGATGTCGACGACCTCCCCGGACGCGGTGGATGTTGCGATGAGCTGGCCGAGCAGGCGCTGGATCTCCTCGGGGATGGGCTCGCCGCGCGCCTGCCGCTCCTCGGCGTCAAACTTGCCCATCCAGACCCGCACCTCTTCGTAGAAGGTGAGCTCCGGGCGAAGCTGCTGCACGGCGTCGGCCTTCGAGCAGAGCGCCCAGGCCCGGGCGAGCTGGCTGGACAGCCGCCGGTATCGCGCCGCGAGCGTTTCCTGCTCGTCCCCGCCCTTCCCGCCAGTCCCCTGGACCTTTGCTACAACCTGGTTGCCGGGCGTCTTGGGGTCCCGCAGGTAGTTGGTGGCCGAGGTCGCCGCCTTGATGAAGCCGCGCGGGCCGCCAGCCTTCATGACCGCGCGCCAGTCGTGGCCGGCCAGCAGTTCGCGGATCGCCGAGACCAGCTCGGTCGTCAGCGCTACGGCTTCCTCGATGTTGCGTCCGACCGGGCGGTTCTCCTGGTCGCTCTGGGTGTACTCGCCCAGGGCCTTCTGCAGGTTGTCCGCCAGCGGCGCGTACGCGACCAGGAGACCGTCGGCCTTGCCCCGGAAGGTCCGGTTGACCCGGGCCAGGGTCTGCATCAGCAGGGCGCCCTTGAGCGGCCGGTCGAGGTAGAGGGTGTGCAGTGGCGGCGAGTCGTAGCCAGTGAGCATCATGTCCTTGACGATGACGATCTCGAGCTCGTCGTCAACGTCCTTGAGCCTGGCTTTGATGGTGGCGTTGGCGGAGTCGCGGCGCACGTGGTCCACCACCGGGGGCACGTCCGATGGGACGCCGGAGTACACGACCTTGATGCGTCCCTTGTCCAGGTCCGGTGAGTGCCAGTCGGGGCGCAACGCGACGATCGCGGAGTAGAGGTTCGCGCAGATCTCGCGGGTGCCGCACACGATCAGCGCCTTGCCCGGAGCCTCGATGAACGGGGCCATCCGTTGACGGCGTTCCTCCCAGTGGTCGACCAGGTCGCCGGCCAGTGCTGTGAGGCGAGCAGGCGCGCCGTAGACGGCGTTGACGACGGCGACGCTCTGTTCGATGCGGGTGCGCTCGGCGTCGTCCAGACCGACCGTTGCCTCGTCGGCGGCGAGGTCCAGCTGGTCCTCGGTGACATCAGCCGCGAGCTCGACCTTGATCAGCCGGGGCTCGAAGTAGACCGGCACCGTTGCGCCGTCCTCGACGGCCCGGGTGAGGTCGTAGATGTCGATGTAGTCGCCGAACACCTCGCGGGTGTTGCGGTCGGCAAAGGAGATCGGGGTGCCGGTGAAGGCGATCAGGGTTGCGTGCGGCAGAGCCTTCTTCAGGTGCCAGGCGTAGCCGTCGAGGTCGTCATAGTGACTGCGGTGCGCCTCGTCGACAACCACGATGATGTTGCGCCGGTCGGACAGCAGGGGGTGGTTGGCGCCGGCGTCGCGTTCGTCCTTGCTCAGGCCGAACTTCTGCAGCGTGGTGAAGTAGATGCCGCCGGTGGTGCGGTTGGTCAGCTCGTCGCGCAGCTCGGAGCGTCTCTGGATCTGCTTGGGTCTCTCGGGCAGCAACAGGCTCTGGTCGAACGTCTCGTACAGCTGACCGTCAAGCTCGTTGCGGTCGGTGATCAACACAATCGTGGGGTTGAGCAGCTTGGGGTGGCGGCTGACGAGGTTGGCGTAGAGCTCCATCTCCATCGACTTGCCCGAGCCCTGGGTGTGCCAGACGACGCCGGCTTTGCCGTTGCTCTCGACGGCCTGCACGGTGCTGCCGACGGCCTTGGTGACCGCGAAGTACTGGTGCGGTTTGGCGATGCGCTTGGCCAGTCCGTCGGCGCCTTCGTCGAAGGCGGTGAAGTTGCGCAGGAGCTGCAGGAACCGCTCCTGGTTGAACACCCCCTCCAGCAGGTACTCCAGACCGGTTCCCAGGTGGGCGTCGTCGACCTGCTCGCCGAACTCGACCGGCGCTCCGTCGTCGTCGACGTTCCACGGCGAGAAGTGGTTGAGCGGGGTGAACGGGGTGCCGTACTTGGCGATGATGCCGTCGCTGGCGACCGCACAGACGGCAAAGCGGAACGCCATCGGGAGCTCGCGCACGTAGGTCTGCAGCTGGGCGTGCGCGGCGGCCACGTCCGCGCTCTGGCTGCTGGCCTTCTTCAGCTCGATGATGGCCACCGGCATGCCGTTGCAGTACAGGACCACGTCGAAGCGGCGCGCGTAGTCGCCATGGCGCACGGTGACCTGGTTGACGGCCAACCATTCGTTGTCGTCCGGGTTCGGGCTGAGCAGCCGGATGGTCGGCGTGACCTCCGCCCCGGTCGCGTCGATGTAGGTGATCCCGCGGAACCCATCCACCATGTATGTGTGGATCCGGTAGTTCTCGGTCAATGCGTCGACGGACTTCGGGGTGAGGATCTCAGCGGCTGCCTGCGCGAGATACTCGGCCGGGACCGTCGGGTTGCGGGTCCGCAACGCCTCCAACACTCGAGGTCGTATAGCGAGCTCCGCCCACGACTCACGCTCGCCCGTACCCGGGGCAACGTCTGTGCCATGCAACGGCTTCCACGCGAGCACGCCCAACGTCTCAAGGGCCAGCTGCTCCCATGCGTCCTCAGAGAACCCCATCGGCTGAGCAGTCACCTACACCACATCTCCCACCCGCTGCGCGACGTCCCTGACCCAGATCTTCCCGGACATCAGCTGCGGCAGCAGCGCATCCCGCATCGTCATGAGGCCGAGCGATTCCTCCTCGGCGGCGAGCGCACGCTGCCAGAGCGAAGTCATGAATCTGTCGTTGCGCTCGATCTGCCATGCGACAGGCACGTCGACGGGTTCGTCAAGGTGCCGGCGCTGAATGTGGCCCATCGTTGTGGCCTTGTCCGCCGCAATCCCCTTGAACTCGTCGAGCTTGCGAACCAGCAGACCATTAACGCACCACGTGGGGTATCCGTCCTTGGGTAACACTTTGAAGATGTGCTGGTTGATGATCCCTTCCGCCCGGAACCACCGGTGCAGGGTCAGCGACCCTGACCAGGCGAACAAGAGGTCGCCGGGTCGGGCCAGGTACTGATCCGCGACGTCGATGTCGTTGTAGACCGTCGACCCACCAAGGCCGGAGTTGAGCTCGGCGATGCGGATGACGACTCGGCCCGTTCCGCTCGCGTCTTTCGTGAACGCTTTACCGTTAACGAAGTCAGCCACATCGCTCAGGGCTCGACTCGTAGTGTTGTTGAGCATCGAGGTGAAGACCACCCGTGACAGTTCGTCGGCCGCCTCAGTCAAAGATGTATTGGCTGCGATCTTGTCGTCGAGTGCCCCCAACACCTCCGCAATCCCCTGCTGTTGGCTCACACAAGGCAAAGGGATCTGCTTGTTCTGGGCAAACGCTGTGTACTGAAACCGCGCGACGCCGGTGTGCTGAACCTGATACTCGAACGTTTCACCTGCCGCGTAGATAGCCTGCAGATACCAGAAGAGGTAACCAGGGTCCACCAGCGCCGGGTCGGCCCTCAGGAAACGTGCGAAGCTTGCGCAAGTGACAGGACTGTCGAACTGATCGAGTAAATCCTGCGTCACCAAAAGGGTTCGTCCGGTCGGACGATCTGGAGTACCCCCAGCCGTTTCCAACAAGATGTCGTTCGCCACTAGGGTGCGTCGGTGAACTGTCTTGTCAGGGAGATACCGGAGCGGAACTCGGTCGACACGGCGTTCGCGAGCTTCGGGGAAGTCCGCCCCCCTGATGACATAGAACGGCGAGTGTTCTGGGGCTGGCTCGTCGCTGCCCCAGTCACCGTCTTTGGTTGTGAGCAACAAGTCGGCGAGCCGCATGGATTGACCGGTCATGCCAGTCGACCTACTTGCTCCCGAACGATCCGCTCAAGTCGCGAAGATTCGTCGAACTGCTCGAACAGTTCCTTGCTGAGCCGCTCGATCTTGTCCGCGATGGGCTCGCCGTCGACCTCGGCGTCGGCCGCGCCGACGTACCTGCCAGGGCTGAGCGCGTAGTCGGCGGCTTTGATCTGGGCGAGGGTGGCGGACTTGCAGAAGCCGGGCACGTCGTCATAGGTCAGTCCTGCCGTCACGGCGGACGGCGAGCCGCGCCAGGCGTGGAAGGTGTTGGCAATGTGGGCGATGTCGTCGTCGGAGAGCGCGCGCTCGGCGCGGTCGACCATGTAGCCCAGGTTTCGGGCGTCGATGAAGAGCACCTGTCCGGCTCGGTCCACGGAGCCCTTCTTGCCCTTGGTCTTGTCCTTGGCGAAGAACCAGACACAGACGGGGATTCCGGTGCTGCGGAACAGCTGAGTGGGCAGCGCCGCCATGCAGGACACGAGGTCGGCCTCGACGAGCTGGGCGCGGATGTCGCCCTCGCCGCCGGAGTTCGTGGACATGGACCCGTTGGCCATGACGACGCCGGCGGTGCCGCCGGGCGCGAGCTTGGAGATGATGTGCTGGATCCAGGCGTAGTTGGCGTTGCCGGCGGGTGGGACGCCGAACCTCCAGCGGGGGTCTGACTCGTTGCGGGCCCAGTCCTTGATGTTGAACGGCGGGTTGGCCATGACGTAGTCGGCGAGAATTTCCGGGTGCTGGTCGCGGGCGAACGTGTCACCCCACCGGCTGGCCAGGTTGGCGTTCAGCCCGTGGATCGCGAGGTTCATCTTGGCCATCCGCCAGGTGCGTTCGTTGAGCTCTTGGCCGTAGACGGAGATGTCGGAGCCTTCACGGTCGTGTGCCTCGAGGAACTTCTCGGCCTGGACGAACATCCCACCAGAACCACAGCACGGGTCGTACACCCGTCCGCTGGTCGGCTCGAGTACGCCCACCAGCACGCGCACCACCCCGGCGGGCGTATAAAATTCGCCCCCGCGCTTTCCCTCGGCCTTCGCGAATTTCTCCAAAAAGTATTCGTTGACCTCGCCAAGGAGGTCGCGTGCCCTCTTCGCGCCTTGGCCGGTGAACCGGGCGCTGTTGAACAGGTCGATGAGCTCACCGAGGCGACGTTGGTCGACGCTGTCGCGGTTGAAGATCCGCGGCAGCGTGGCGACCAGGGCGGGGTTGGACCCCATCAGCAGGTCCATGGCGTCATCGACGATCTCGCCGACCGTCTTAGCTTGCGTCCCGATGGCTGCCTGCAGCCCTTTGGCGTTGGTCGACAGGTAGGTCCAGCGAGCGGTCGGCGGCACCCAGAACACGCCGTGACCGGTGTACTCGTCTGTGTCGTTGACGAGCTGGGTGATCTGGTCGTCGTTGTAGGACCCTGTTGCCTCGAGCTCGGTCCGGATCTGCGCGTGTCGTTCGTCGAAGGCGTCCGAGACGTACTTGACGAAGACCAGGCCGAGGATCACGTCCTTGTACTGCGAGGCGTCCATCGACCCTCGCAGCTTGTCGGCGGCCTTCCACAGCGTGTCCTTGAGCTCTTTCATTGTCGACGGGAGCGGGTCGGCCTTCTTCTTCGGTGGCACGTCAGGGCCCTTCCTGTGGTGTCTGGTGTGCTGAGCCGTTATGGGCGTTCGATGTCGTGTTTGTGGCGGTGATGGTCAGGGTCGTGTCGGTAACCCCGGCGGTGAGCAGAGCGGCGAGTTGGTCGAGCTGGCTGACTCGCTCGAGTGCTGCATCGCGTTGCGCGTGGATGGCGTTGAGGGTGTCATGAAGGCTTGAACGCTGTTCGGCTGGCACTCGCCGGAGCCGCCACAGTCTCCACTGTTTCGCTTGGGGGGCGACGCTGTTGATGTCGGCGGCGAGCAGATGCGGTAGCAGCCCATGGGGCTTGTGGCGGTCGACGCGCAACACCCGGGCGGGCGAGACGACTACCGATCCGCCGCGGTCGTCGACCATGGCCGCGACCCGCGGACTCGTACAGAACACCACGTCGCCGGGTTCGGTGTACCGACTAGCGCCGTAGGACGATGCGAACGTCAGGCGGTCCACGTGGCGATCGCCCGATCGTGATGGCCCAGTCAGCTCTGCCGGCCCGATGACCCTCGCGCCGTTGGTGGCATGCATGTCTGCCGAGTCCAACCGGTTCCCGGCCACCACGTGCAAGCTCCCTGAAACGAGCGCGGCTCCGACGGTGATGTGCTGGGCCGTGGTCAGGTTGTCGAGGTCCGGATTTGGTGCGACGTCGAAGTCCAGCTGGCCGACGGCCGGACTTTTGCGGAGCTGGTCATTCAGGGTGGCGATGCGGACGGCGAGGTCGGCGGCTGAACCGGAGTGTGCCCGCTCGACCCTGGGTGCCACCTCGACCAGGTTGCCGCGGCTGGCCAGCACGACCCGTGTCTGGACCATGCGGGTGAACCGGAAGGCGTGGGCACGCACCATGGCTTCGTCGCCCGTCGACGCCACCAGGTCCGTGACCAGGTCATCGACGACATCAGCAGTCAGCGGGACGTTGGCCAGGTCGGCCAGCATCATCCAGCGCTCATCGGCAGCCACGTCGGCGTAGGAGGGCCCGAGCACCCACATCGCCAGCTGCTGTCGGGGCCTTTCCGTGACGAGCCCCTTGGGGAGGCGCACCACGGCCCTGACCCGGCCCAGGCGAAGGACACGGTCGCGGAGCTGTGCGCAGGTCTGGTCGGGCAGGCGATCGGTCAGCAGGGCCGCGGGGGCGATGACCACGGTCCGCTGGTCGTCGTCCATCTGCACGGCGATGTTGTCGATGGCCTCCAGCATCACCTCTGCGCCCATCGAGGGCGAGCCGGGGGCCGGCAGGTGTGCCATGAGAACGGCCGGCTGCGACAGCTCGAATGCTCCGGCATCGTTGAAGTGCAGATCGGTTCGGTGGATGTCGTGGACGCGCAGTCGTCGCCGGGCGAGCCTGCAGGCTGGTGTGTCCTGGTCGGTGGTCATGGCGCTGGGGGCTAACTCGTCGTCGTAGAGCCTGGCTGTGGTGACCAGGAGGTCACTGCCGCCGCAGGTGGGGTCGACCAGCAGGGCAGGCCGTATGCCGGCCTCCACGGCGAGGGCGCGTACCACCTGTGCGACCAGTCCCCGGGCCTGGTCGCGCAAAGAGGCGGCGTCCCCGGGTAGGTGCCGGCGGGATCTGTCGATCATGAGCCGCTCGAAGGCTCCGGCCGGGCTGAACGCCGCGTCGCAGAGGGCGTCGACGTGGGCTGCCAGCCGCGACCGGTCCACACCGAGTTGGGTCACCTCACGCAGCAGGAACGAGTTATCCGGGTCCGCGTCATCGGCAAGGTCGAGGAGCTTTTCGGGGTCGAGGCCGCCGAGCTGCTCGCCGGTGACGGCTTTGAGCGCGAGCAACGCGGTAAGCCCGGCGAACACGACGTCGCCACTAAGCGATGAGAGGTCGGCCAGGCTCACGAGTGCGGCCAGGTCCGCTCTGGCGTCTCGGTTGTTGCCTTTGCCCGTCAGCTCAAGCCAGGCCACGACCTGCTCGGCGTCGAACCGCGCCTGGGCGCCAATCCTTTCCTTGGGCTCGGGGAAGGGGCTGTGGGTTGCCGCGCCACGTGAGCGCCACATGGACACGACGGGCCGTTGCACCTTTGCGAGTCGGGCGACGTCGGCTAGGGAGATGAGCATCGCTGGGGGCGCGTTGACGGTCCCCATGTGCTGCCTCCTCACGTCGTCTGGTTTTGCAGTAGCCCAGGTCGGGCGACGTGATGACAGTACCGAGGACCGCACCCGCCCGTCCGCAGAACAGCGATAACCCACCTTATCAGTCCTCGTCCTCGTCTTCGCTGCCCCGTTGATCCACTGTCGAACCAGGCCGCGACCAGCGCGGAACACACACGAGATCAGCGGAGGCCATTGCCATGCACGTCACCCCCACCACGGCGCTAAGCGGCGCGTCCTATGACAGCAGCGGACCTGCCGTCGTCGTCCACGACCTCACGGTCACCAACCCTGCGGTCTGTTCAGAGGCGGCCCGGTGGTCTACCGGTCAGCGTGGCCCGGCCGTCGGCGCGAAGGACCTGACAGGGGTGGACCTCTCGATCTTCGTCACCCAGGCGTTGGCTGTGGGTGCCCAGGCCATCGCGGCCGCCGGCGGCGTGCAGGACACGTACAACCTTGAACAGCTCGTCAGCGACGTCGGCACCCGCACAGCCCAGAGCAGCGCGAAGGCCGCGGACGCGACCACCGCGGTGGTCAAGAGCGCAAGTGAGGGCATGCAGAAAGCCTCGACTGACGCCAAGAAGGCCATCGCAGAAGCCGGTGACACGGCACGCAAGGGCTTCGCCGACACCGTCGACTCCGCGAGGAAGGATCTGCGCGCTGAGATCAGCCGGCTGGTCGGTGGCGACAACCCCGAGCTCGTCGCCCGGCTCTCGCCCCTCCTGGACACCTTCGGGCGCGACATGAACGAGCGCGTCGCCAAGCAGACCGGCGAGCTCTTCGACAAGGCCGCCAAGCAGTTCGACCCAGACGACCCCACCTCGCCGATGGCCAAGCAGCGGCGCGAGCTGCAAGGCCAGCAGGAGGCCCTAACTGCCACCATGACCAAGAACCACCGGGAGCTCGCCGACAAGTTCGAGCAGCTGACCACCGCGGTGAAGGTGGCCGGGGCCGCAGCCGATGCCGCGTCCGCGATCGCCAAGGTCACCCCGATCAAGGGCGACACGTACGCCAGCTCCATCCACCGGGTGATGCAGCAGATCGCCGTCGGGCTCGGCGACGAGTACACGGACACGGGCTCGGTCACCGGTGTGATCCCGAGGTGCAAGAAGGGGGACGGCCTGCTCACCGTCAACGGCGGCGACGCCCACGTGGTCCTGGAGATGACCGACTCCGTGCGCGCCCACTGGAACGACTACCTCGACGAGGCCGAACGGAACCGGCAGGCCACGGCGTCGCTGGGTCTGGTGCGCGAGCTCTCCCAGAACGGCGGCCAGTCGATCCGCGCTCTAGGCTCACGTCGGATCGTGATGGTCTTCGACCCCGCATGCGACGATGCCAGCCTTCTGCGCACCGTCGTCCAGGTCCTGCGGGTCGGGGCGATCACGGCCAGCACGCGGCGTGACTCCGAAGGGCTGCAGACCGCGGAGGAGCGGATCACCGACGCGCAGGAGCTGCTCAAGAAGGTCAACGTGATCCGGACCGCGTCGGGCTCGATCCGCAAGGGCGCCGACACGATCGACCGGGAGTGCAACGCGGTGCAGACCGGCGTCGACCGGTTGCTCTCACAAGCCCTGGACGCGCTCGCCGGCGTCGCCATCGACGTCGCAGACGCCCGGGTCCCCCAACTCGCTACCGCCTCAGTTACCGGCGTGGCCTGAACCTGGTCCGATGGGTTCGCAGCGCGAGGGAGGCTGCGAACCCATCGGAGCACATGACTTGAATGCACAATGTTCCAGCACCTTCGTCACCGGGTCAGCGTCCCGTGCCTGTCGGGTGCGCCCGCCGAGCGGGGGTTATCAGCCATGGTCCGGCGGACCGGGCGAGGCTGAACGTGTGGGGTCTCGTGGCAATGTCAGCGTCTCGTGCAGAGGCACCATGCCGCGCATGAACGCAACTCAGGGACCGTCCTCCCAGCCACCGGAGTGGGTAACAAGTATTCACCCAGGTCGCCTTGATGTGCGACTGCTCAGCCAAGGGACGTTCTGGGTGACCCGCGATGGAGCCGTGCTGCAGTTGGACCACATGTCCGTAGGGCACCTCCAGGCTGTTGCTGGCATGGTTCGCGGTAGTGCGACGGTGCTTCATCTCAGGGCGATGATCGACGCGATCATCGCCATCGACGCATCCCAGAGGTCGGGGGTCCCCTGCCGGGACACCATCGAGTTTCTCGTGACGGGTTCGTCGATCACTGACCTGGACGCGCGAGCCTGGGCCGAGTCGATGCCGCTCATGCGCAGGATCGACCGCCTGCTCGCCAAACCAGACTGAGCGCGCTCGGCCGGGGCGTGACGAGTGGATGCAGGCGTCTCGCTCCTCTTCTGGCGGCAGGGCCCGCCGGCCGCCGTCAACGTCTCGCTGCGTGATGTCGCAGTGGAGTTGTCGAGCACCCACCCCTGGTGGTTCCCATCGGCTGTCACCCATTTGGGTGACGACACTCGCGCGCACGGTGTCTGCTTGGACCACCAGGTCCCCGCTGACAACGGGGACCATCCGGTCCTCGTGCAGCGGCTATGGCCGGAGAACACGATGACAATTCATCTGACAAACGCCCGGGTGGCAGCGCCAACGCCGCCCCAGCAACAAGAAGACACCGCACACATGGCACGACTGCTGCACCTCTGGTGCGAACGCACCGCCTGTGTGGCGGCCGCGGCAGCACACCACCCGCATCTTGAACAGGGCTTGTTCGACCTGCAGCAGCAGGCCGAGAGGCCGCTTCGAGCCCACTCACAGAAGTGGGACCGCAGGGTCGACCAGCTCATGTGGTGGGAGGCCAGCCTCATCCACCACGGCGAAGTCCCGGCGGCGAACTGTCTCACCTGCCGGCGGGCGCGCATCGACGCGGCCACGCTGGCCAGCCGGGTCATCGATGGAGGCGCACTGTGAGCGTCACCCAGATGCAGCCCAGCAGATCCGGGCCGGACGCGGGGGTACGCCTTGACGGCGATAGCCTGCGTATCCGCTGCCTGACGATCACGCACCCGGAGGCTTCCAGTCTCGCTCGTCAGCACGTCGCCGACCATGGTCAGGACAGCCTCACCGACCTCGTCTGCCGAGCCCTGCCGATCGGCATCGTGGCCCTCACTCTGGGCGGCAACGGCATGAACACGGCCTCCATCCAGCGGACCTTCGACGCCTTCGGGGCACAGGTCAGTGCCGCATCCACTTCTGCGCTCGCAGAGCTGCAGAAGACCACGATGGCGTTGCAGGTTGGTGAGCAGGATCTGGCGAACCGGGCACAGCGCGTCCTGGAGCGATTGCCCGAACGCGTGGAGGCCTGCCTGGCGGGCGCATCGGTCGACGTGCGATCCCAAGTCGCCGCGGCCACCGCCGAGGTCCAAGCCGTCGGCCTGCGAGATCTGAGGGAACTTCTCAACTCGCATTCCCTCAGCGTGCGGAACGCTCTCAGCCTGGACACTCAAGAAGGCCCGATCAGGGTTTTGCGCGAGGAGATGCTGCGCACCGTTGACGACGCCCGCGCCGACCTGAGCAGCCAGCTCAGTGCCGTGCAAGGCCTGTTGATCGCGGCGCAAGCCGCAGCCGCGGCGACCGCGGCAGTGAGATCGACGCGCCAATCGGGCCAGCAGTTTGAGGCCGAAGCAATGGCTTTGGCCGGCGACGTCGTCGCCGCTGCGGGTGACCAGCTGGACCTGACAGGGTCCTACACGGCCCCCGGATCGACCAGCAGGGCCGGAGATGGCGTAGCGACCCTCAGCCAACTGATCACCGGAAGCGGACGAACCGTGAGAGTGGTCCTGGAGGCAAAAACCCGGGATCGGCCGCTTACCGCAGCCAAGTGGCGCGAGGAACTCACATCCTCTCGTGACCTCCGCGATGCCTCCGGCGGCCTGGCCATCGTGCCCGACGCAGGCCAAGTGCCCGGCGGCCGGCTCTTTGCCCGGGTTGGCGAGCGACTGTTCGTGGTTGTCGCCGATCCTCCCATCGTCTCGTTGGTCTACTTGGTCCTTCGCGAGTTGGTTGCACTCGCAACGGACTCGGGAAGCGACAGCGACCCGGTCAGTGTCTCGAAGGCTTCCTCAAGAATCGCTCAGGCCCTCACAGCCCTGAACGACCTCGAGGAAATCACCCGCCACGTCACTGCCGCGACCAGGAGCCTGGAGAAGATCCGCGACGTAGGCACCACGGTGCGTACCAGAGTTGAGCAAAGCCTCAACGACGGTCTGGCCGCTCTAAGCAGCAACTGACACGAAGCCCCCGACCCTCACCGGTCGGGGGCTTCCCGCTTGTCAGAAGTTCAGCTGGCACCTCATGCATGGACCGGTGATCTGGCCCCGGGGGTGCAACCTGCTCCTCTAGTCGGTCGGGCGCCGAGCCGGGTTGGAGGCCACTACTCTCGCGCACAGCGCCTCATCGAGTTTGGGATCGGCGGAGTGCGGTTTGGTTTGCCAGGCCAGCCGTGCCGTCCCCTACTGACGAATTCCCCTTCGGCAAACTCGGGACCTGCTGGGGCGCGGTAACTCACGAGGGAAGTCCGCTGAACTAACTAGACCCAGGAGATCACGGCCGGCACGCTGGAGGTGTCTATGACACGCCAGGCCCATACGAAGTCGTTGGTGTCGAACTCGGCCGGCCTGGTCGTGGAGGTAGCCGCGGCGCCCCTCTCACGGAATGCCGACAACGAGTTCCTCATCGCGGCAGATCCGGTTGTTCGCTCGGTGGCCGAGAATCGTGAATCGGGCACTTGG
>ODAK010003191.1_pt1 | contig 17110 bp, 15 predicted proteins | sample 1539591 | NCBI WGS metagenome assembly ODAK01 (sample SAMEA3539303, study PRJEB22396) | soil metagenome | biome: tundra; feature: field; material: soil | place: USA | collected 2010-05 | depth 0.15 m
GTGCGGACCACCAGCATTCACCCGCTGATCCGCACTCATCCGGAGACTGGCCGCAAGGCGCTTTATGTCGGCGGGCATGTGCAACGGTTCGACGGTATGACCGATGAGGAAAGCATCCCGCTGATCGACTATTTCATGAAGCATTCGACGCGGCCAGAGTTCACCTGCCGGGTGCGGTGGGCGAACGGCACACTGACGATGTGGGACAATCGTTGCACGCAGCACTTCGCGGTCAATGATTATCCGGCGGAGACGCGGATCATGCACCGGATCACGATTTGTGGGGATCAGCCGTTCTGAGTTGCGTTGGTTTGTGCGGGTGCGGGTGCGGTTCGTGAGAGATTCATCCGCCTGTATTTGTGTCGATGCCACATACATCACAAAGCCCACGAAGCGCGCCAGGCTCACGAAGCTTCCATCGGGACACTGGCATCTTCGTGAGCCTGGCGCGCTTCGTGGGCTTTGTGATGTTGCCTTTTTTTACCCCACACTCAGGCCTGGCCAGAAGGCACCGACGACGACGCAGTCAGCCGTGCGGCGGACATTCACCCCATAATCGCCGCCGCGATCCGCTCCCGCGTCAACGGCATGTCCCTGATCCGCACTCCCAAAGCGTGCTTCACCGCATTGCCGATCGCCGCCGCTGTCGGTCCAAACGTGCACTCGCCCATACCAAGAGTCGGTTCGTTTGGCGCGTGGATAATGACCGTGGAAATCTCCGGCACCTCGGAGAACTTCAGGATTGGGTAGGTCTCCCAATCCAATGATGTGATGCCATCGCCATCCAACTTCACCTGCTCCTTCAGCGTCATGCTGACGGCGTGGATCAATCCGCCTTCCAACTGATTCGCCGCGCCATCGGGATTGATCACGAGGCCCGCGTCGGCGGCGATCCAGGCGCGGCGGACATGCACCTCCTGATCGACCTCGACCTCGACCGCGACGGCGGCGTAGGCGGCTTTGTTTTTGTAACGAGCCCAGGCGATGCCGAGCCCTTTGCCGTCGCCACCGGCTCCGCGTGAGGCCCAATCGCAGCGGTCCGTCACGTTCTCGATCAACCACCGCGCCCGCGGATCGGACAAATGCGACAGCCGCCATGCGACCGGATCGACACCCGCCTTCTCCGCCAGTTCATCAACGAAACATTCCAGCGCGAACACATTCGGCAGCGCGCCGAGCCCGCGTAACGATGACGTCCGCACCGGAGTCGCCAGCGCCAGATGATGAATGATCCGCTTCGCCGGGAAGTCGTACAGCGGCGTGCCGTTGCGCGTGCCGCCACCGCCCGCCGCCTCGGGCGGATCGTTCGGTTTCGGCGCCGGGGGAGGGGTCGGCAACGCCTCGTGCGTCAGCATGTTGCCGCCGTAGACCGGCCGTTGCACATGCGAGCCAGCCCAGACCTCGCAGGTCCAGTCGATGGGTTTCCCCGCGGCGTCGAGCACCGCCTTGATCCGCGTCATATGCGCGGTGCCGACCGGTTCGAAGCCGAACTCTTCCTCCCGTCGCCACTGGACGCGGATACAATGACCCGGAAGTTGCATGGCGATCACCGCCGCATCGAATGCCGCGTCGTCGGCGCCGTTATGACCGTAGCACCCGGCGCCATGCGCGTGACGCACGGTCACCTGTTCGCGGCTCAGGCCGAGAATATCGGCGAGCGTATTGCGCAACGGATAAACGCCCTGGGTATGCGACCACACCTGCAAATGGCCGTCGCGGTACTCGGCCAGGCCGCAGGACGGCGCCATCGCGGCATGCGCCACGAACGGACGGGAATATGTTGCTGTCACCACCTCACCGGCGATTGCTTCCGGCACGGGATCGCCAACGAAACGATCGTCGGAGGGCTGCGTCGCGTACCATGCCGCCTCCTGCTGCGACGGCGTCAACTGACGGACGTTGTCCCATCGGGCATGGGCTGGCGCGGCGACAGCGGCACGCTGCACAACCGTTTCGTCATCGCCCACGAAGGCAACGAAATCGCCGACGCATACCACGCGGAAATTCCCCCTCGCGGCCCGCCGCACGGCGGCCTCATCCAACGAAGTCAGCTTCGCGCCGCGCGCCGGTTGCCGCAGAGTGCGCGCATGCAGCATACCTGGGCGTGCGATGTCGTGAATGAATGCCGCGCCGCTGACCTTTGCTTCCAGATCCTTCCGCGGCACGGGTTGCCCAACGATCTTATACGCGGCGGGATCCTTTGGCCGCGCCGTCCCCGTGATGTCGTCGGCGAAATCCGGATCACCAGCGAAATTCCAGTAATCGTGGCCGGTGGGTTCGTCATCCAGCAGGAACGCCCCGTCATCGACGGCGATATCCGACGGCGAACAATTCAACCGCCGCGCCAGACGGTCGATGATCCGCGCGCGCAACTCCGCCGTCACCAGCCGGACGGAGCGGCCGGACATCTCGATCGACTGGCTGGAACTGGTGGAGCCCTCGTCGGGCGCGTCCCGCGTATCGCCGGATACGATGGCGAAACGGTCGATCGCGACATCGAGTTCCTCAGCCGCGATCTGGGTCAGCGCGGTCAGCACGCCCTGGCCGATTTCCACCTTGCCGACGGAAAGCCGGACGGTCCGGTCAGACTGAAACCGCACCCATTTCGACATGCGGCGGTTGTTGATGATGCTGAGTGGCAGGGTCTCGCTCATGACCGGGCTCCTTCGCGCAACGCAGCGGCGGCTTTCTCCACTGCGCGCAGTATTCTGGGATGCGCGCCACAGCGGCACAAATGCCGATCCAGCGCGGTAACGATGTCCGCGCGGCTCGGGTTTTTGTTGCTGTCCAGCAGCGCCTTGGCACTCATCAGAATGCCGGACAGGCAGTAACCGCATTGACCCGCCTGTTCGTCCAAAAACGCCTGGCGCAATGGGTGCGCGGCCAGCGATTCGACGGTCTCCACGCGTTTGCCCGCGACCGATGCGACTTCGCGGGCGCAGGAATATTCCGCCTTGCCATCGATCAGCACCATGCAACTGCCGCATTGTTCCAGACCGCAGCCGTAGCGCGACCCTTTCAGATCCAGATGGTTGCGCAACACGTCCAGCAGCGGGGTATCGTCCGCCGCCGCGACAATGACCGTTCTTCCGTTGACCGTCAGTTCGATGCTCATGGCTTCTCCGAATCCCAGGGCAGGTCCCACAAATCCTTGTCGCACAGCTTGTCCGCGACGGCGGTGGAGATGGCGTCGAACAACCGCTCGCCCTTTTCCTTGGTGGCGGCCTCCGGGTTGCCGATCACACCGCTCGCGGAACGGCTGCCGATCGAGCGCCAGCGATACACGCCCGCGGCGATATCTCCCCCCACGCCTTCACCATCCCTGTTCGATTTCGCCAACGGTATGCGATCCTCGGCGACAAGCTCGGGCCGCACCGCCATCATCATCGACGTTTCGGCCTCGCAAGCATGCGACAGCCCTCCCTGCGTTTCGAGGATCTTTGCGATGGCGACAGCGGCGGCGTACCAGTAAGTGAACTGCACGATCGGCACGCCCAGTTTTGGGGTCAGGTCGTCGGTGATGCTTCGCAGCGCGTTTTCGTTGCCGCCATGCGCGTTCAGCAAAACGATCTTCTTGAAGCCGTGCCGCAACACCGAGCGCACCACGCCCTCGACGACCGCGGCGAAGGCGGCGTTATCCAGAGTGATCGTGCCGCCGAAACTCATGTGATGTTCCGACAGGCCGGTCCACAGCACCGGCAGCACCACCACGGCCTGACCGCGCGCCGCGACCTTCGCCGCGGTGCGAGCGGCAACCGTCTCGCCTAACATCGAGTCGACCTCGACCGGCAAATGCGGACCGTGCTGCTCCAGTGAGGCCACGGGCAGAATGACGACCGCGTCCTGTTTCGACAGTTCGCGCAATTGGTCAGCGCGCAATTTTCGCCACTCGGTTTCCGCCATTGCCGCCGCTCCCTTGTCGTTGGCCGCATCCGGCCACGAAATCGCGGACGATGGAAGAGACCGCGTTCGCGCGCTATGAGAGCCGCGACCCGTAACGGAAAGCCCAGTCGATGAACCTGTACAGCCTGCTGCAAAAGCGTCTCGCCGCCGGCCGGCCAGTCCGCGTGGGACTGATTGGCGCCGGGAAGTTCGGCTCCATGTTCCTGTCGCAGGTGCCCACGACCCAAGGCCTGGAGGTCGCGGCGATCGCCGATCTGTCACCCGATCGCGCCCGCGCCGCCTGCCGCGCCGTTGGCTGGACCGAGGACCGCATCGAAGCCACGCGCATCACTGACGACGCGATGGCGATGATCGCCGGGCCCGATGTCGAGGTCATCGTGGAGGCCACCGGCCATGCGCCCGCCGGCATCGCCCATGCCCGCCGAGCGATCCATCTGGGCAAACACATCGTCATGGTCATTGTCGAGGCGGACGTGCTGGCCGGCCCGCTGCTCGCACGCGAGGCGGAACAGGCGGGCGTGGTTTACTCGCTCGCCTACGGCGATCAGCCGGCGCTGATTTGTGAGATGGTCGATTGGGCGCGCGCCTGTGGCTTCAAGGTGATCGCCGCCGGCAAGGGCACGAAATACCTGCCGGAGTATCATGCTTCCACGCCCGACACGGTCTGGGGGTATTACGGTCTGACCGCCGAGCAGGCGCGTATCGGCGGCATGAACCCACAAATGTTCAACTCGTTCCTCGATGGCACGAAATCGGGGATCGAAATGGCCGCTGTCGCCAACGCGACAGGGCTGACGCCCGCACCGGACGGGCTCGCGTTTCCGCCATGCGGCACCCACGAACTCGCCGACATGCTGCGGCCCGGCAACGCCGGCGCATTGCACCACGCGGGCCAGGTCGAGGTCATCTCCAGCGTCCACCGCGACGGCAGCCTGGTGCGCGACGACCTGCGCTGGGGCGTGTTCGTCGCGTTCGAGGCTCCGAACGATTACGCCGTCCGCTGCTTTCAGGAATACGGCGTCGTCACCGACCCATCAGGCCGGATCTCCGCGCTCTACCGGCCGTTCCACCTGATCGGTCTGGAACTCAACGTCTCCATTCTGTCCGCCGCCCTGCGCGGCGAGGCGACCGGCGCCGCCACCGGCTTCCGCGGCGATGTCGTCGCCACCGCGAAACGAGACCTGCGCATGGGCGAGGTCCTCGACGGCGAGGGCGGCGCCTGCGTCTGGGGCAAGCTGATGCCGGCCGCCGACAGTCTTCGAAGTGGCGGCCTCCCGATCGGACTCGCGAACAAAGTCCCCCTCACCCGCGACGTTCCGCGCGGCGCTCCCGTCACCTGGAACGATGTGCGGATGGACGAGGCGGACGCAGCCTACCGTTACCGCCGCGACATGGAGGCCGCGTTCGCCTGATCAGGCGCGCTGCACCGGCCTGACCCATTCCTTCAAATGCGGCCACAACTCGTGGTCAGGCGTCTTCACCAGATCCTTCGCCAAATTCCCCAGCAGCTTCACCGTGGCCGGTAAATCCAGAGCGTCCGTGAGTTCACTCAACACATGCGCCGGCGCCACGACCACGAGTTCGTTGAACACATCCGCCGCGGCGTCTTCATTGATCCGCCTGGCGACCGCCTGCGCGAACCGGTCTTTCGCCAGATCGTGCGGGTCGGTGCGCGGGGAGTAGGCATGCCGTGCGGTCGTGCCGCTTTCGAAGGATCGTCCCGGCCGGTCGGAGACGAGGTCGTGGTCCTTTTTATGCACCGTCGTGGAATCGACGGCTTCGAACGTATGCAACGCATTGTCGTCGGCGGGCCGCACGAAGCGGGCGTGGCCGCCATCGGCGATAACGAAACAAAGCTTGCGTTTTTGAGGCATGAACCGGTCTCCTCGTGATATCGATATCTTGTTCGATCATGCGCCGAAACCACGCATTGATCTCGGTCAAGCCACCTGCGACGGTGGACCTTGATCGTTCATGGAAGTCGCCGGAGCCCGAATGGTTCAAGATTCTTCACGGCCACGACGCCGAACAACCGGCGCGGTGGACTCCCGGCCGTGAACCGGCGATCACTCCAGCAGCTTCATGCCGGAGGAAAGCCAATGACCCGCCAGGACCTGCGCCAGAATGGCAACACCACGACCCAGAAACTGTTCGGCTCGAGCAGCCAGACCCTGGGCCTGGCCAACCTGCTGACTGAACCGGTGTTCGGCGGTGTTTGGAACCGGCCCGGCCTCGGCCTGGCAGACCGGTTGCTGTGCACGATCGCCGCCCTGGCCACCGGCCCGCGGATGCGTTCGTTACGCCAGTATATCAACGCGGGCCTGGAGCATGGGCTCGATGCCGCCGCGATCCGCGAGATCCTGGTGCAGGCAGCACTCTACGCCGGGTTCTCCAGTGCCGAGGAAACCCTGCCGCTGCTGGCGGAAATTCTCGGCGATCGCGACATCCCGTTTCCCGACGATCCGCCCGAGGACGCGTCGCTGGAAGAACTCACCAGCCGCGGCACCGATCTGATGCACACGCTGCACGGGGATCGCGCCCGTCTCGGTTACGCCGCGCCCGACAATCCGGTGACCGGCGCGCTGTATCCCACCGCCATTCAATACGGCTATGGGGAGATCTGGTTCCGGCCCGGACTGGAGCGCCGCCAACGCGCATTGGTCGCGGTCGCCGGCTTCACCGCGCTCCGGTTGCCGGAGCAGGCCGGCAAATTCGGCCAGTCCGCCCTGAACGTTGGCCTGTCAAAAACCGAGGTCATCGAAGCTGTCATCCAGACCGCTCCGTACACCGGCTTTCCGCCCGCCCTTAACGCCCTGGGCGCATTGAGCGCGGCATTCGTCTGACGCCGCGGAAGCGCCAGGGCGTTGCCCCGGACCCCACCAAGAGGCGCTGCCTCTTGGAACTCCGCCAAGGGCAGTGGCCCTTGGAACCATTGATTTGGTGGGTGCTCTGAGGAGGGCCAACGGAAACCTTCCAAGGTCTCGGTCGGCCCTCCTCAGAGCACCCACCAATGGACAGATTTCAAAGGGCCTCGCCCTTTGACGGAGGTCCAGGAGGCAGCGCCTCCTGGCGGGTCCGAGGGCAGCGCCCTCGCGCTTCCCCAGCGTCGAGCGCCCCCCCAATTGCCGCGGACTGGCCGGGACGGTAGCGTGCGGCCCGATCGCGATCGGATAAGGAGGTCCAGTCATGCTGAAACTCGGCTACAAAGCGTCCGCGGAGCAGTTTGCCCCCAAACCGCTGCTGGACTTCTCGGTCGAGGCCGAGCGCAATGGTTTTGATTCCGTTTTCATCAGCGACCATTTCCAACCCTGGAAACACACCGACGGACATGCGCCGTCGGTATTGCCGTGGCTCGGCGCGCTGGGTGCCAGCACGCAACGCATCGTCATGGGCACCAGCGTGCTGACGCCGACATTCCGCTACCACCCCTCGGTTGTCGCGCAGGTCTTCGGCACTCTGGGTGTCATGTTTCCCGGCCGCGTCATTCTGGGCGTTGGCACCGGCGAGGGACTGAACGAAGTTCCCTCCACCGGCATGAAATGGCCAGAGACCAAAGAACGTTTCGCGCGGTTGCGGGAAGCGCTGACCTTGATCCGCCGCCTGTGGACCGAAGATCGTTTGAGTTTCGAGGGCGAGTATTACCGCACCGAAAGCGCCACGATCTACGACAAGCCGAAGACTCCGGTGCCGATCTATGTCGCCGGCGCCGGGCCGCAGGTGGCCAAATATGCCGGTCGCATGACGGATGGTTTCATTTGCACCAGCGGCAAAGCCTGGGACCTGTACACCAAGACGCTGTTGCCAAATGTCGAAGAGGGATTGGCCCTCTCCAGCAAACCGAAGCCCAACTACGACCGGATGATCGAGATGAAAGTTTCGTTCGATACCGATCGCGACCGCGCCCGGAACGACACGCGGCATTGGGCTGCTTTGGCGCTGACGCCGGAAGAAAAAGTGTCGGTTGAAGACCCGGTCGAGATGGAACGCCTCGCCGACGCCTTGCCGATCGAGCGGGCCGCCGGCCGCTGGATCGTTTCCAACGACCCGGACGAGCACATCGAGAAAATCAAACCATACATCGAAATGGGCTTCCGTCATCTGGTGTTCCACGCTCCTGGGCCAGACCAGATACGGTTCCTGAAACTCTATGGCGAGCAGGTGCTGCCGAAGCTCCGCCAGCGCTTCGACTAAGCTGGTGCCAGCGCAGGCACTTCATCGCAGCAATCAATGAGCGCTCGCCTTGAAATTTTCGCGATCCCCGGTCTGCCCATGGTGCGGGCCGGGGATGATCTTTCAGCGATGATCGCGGATGCCGCCGTGACGGCGGACCTGTCGTTGCACGACGGCGATGTCGTGGTGATCGCGCAGAAAATCGTCTCGAAAGCCGAAGGACGCACGGTGGAGCTCGCGACCGTGACGCCGTCGGCGGAGGCCATGGCGCTGGCGGCGGAAGTGGGAAAAGATCCGCGCATTGTCCAGGTGGTGCTGTCGGAATCCGTGCGCGTCGTGCGTAGCCGGCCGAACCTGATGATCATGCAGCACAAGCTCGGCTTCGTGATGGCGAATGCCGGCGTGGATCAGTCGAATGTCGCGCCTTCTGACGGTGTGCAGCGCGCGTTGCTGCTGCCGGTGGATCCGGATGGCTCGGCCGAAAGCATCCGCGCGCGTTTGGTGGAACGGTTCGGTGTCAGACTGGGTTGCGTGATCAACGACAGCTTCGGCCGCCCCTGGCGCCGCGGCACCGCCGGAGTCGCCATCGGTTGCGCCGGCCTGCCATCGTTGATCGACCTGCGCGGCAAGCCAGACCTGTTCGGCCGCATCCTTGAAGTCAGCATCATCGGTTTCGCTGACGAGATCGCCGCCGCCGCGTCGCTGCTGCAAGGCCAGGCCGCCGAGGGCCAGCCCGTCGTGATCGTCCGCGGCCTGAGCTGGACCGCGCCCGATGCCTCCATCGCGGAACTGGTCCGCCCGCCCGAAGAGGATCTGTTCCTGTGATCATCGCTCTGTCCGGCGGCGTCGGCGGCGCCAAACTCGCGCTGGGGCTGGCGCGTGTCATGCCCCCCGAGGAGTTGGTCGTCGTCGTCAACACCGGCGACGATTTCGAGCATCTCGGCCTGTCGATTTCTCCGGACATTGATACCGTGACGTACACTCTGGCGGGGCTCGCCAATCGTGAACTCGGCTGGGGCCGGCACGACGAGACCTGGTCGTTCATGGCAACGATGGAGGCTCTGGGCGGCGAAACCTGGTTCCGTCTCGGCGATCGCGATGTCGCGTTGCATGTGGAACGCACACGGCGGCTGAGCAACGGCGAGAAACTGTCGTCCGTCACCGCCGATTTCTGTCGCCGCCTGGGGATCCGGTCCCGCGTCATGCCGATGAGCGATGATCCGGTGCGGACCCGGCTGCGCACCGGCGAAGGTTGGCTCGATTTCCAGGAGTATTTCGTGCATCGCCGCTGCGAGCCGGTGGTGCACGAGTTGTTGTTTCAAGGTGCCGGCGCGGCGCGCGCGCATCCTGATTTCGTCGCCGCGCTGGCCGATCCGTCGTTGCAGGCGATCGTGATCTGCCCGTCCAATCCGTTCATCAGCGTCGAGCCGATCCTGGCGATCCCCGGCGTGCGCCAGGCGATGATCGACAGTCCAGCGCCGATTATCGCGGTGTCGCCGATCATCGCCGGCCAGGCGGTGAAAGGTCCGACGGCCAAAATGATGAAGGAACTGGGTCTCGATCCCAGTGCCGGAACGGTCGCGCACCGATACCACGACCTGCTGGATGGTTACGTCATCGATCACGCCGACATGTCCGAGGTCGTTTCGATCGACGCGCGCGTGACCCTGGCGCAAACCTTGATGCGCACCATGGAGGACCGCGAGGCACTGGCTCGCACCGTGCTCGACGCGGCCGCCGTGTTGCGTCGCCGGAAGACGGCGCGATGACAAATGTCTGGGCTTGCGTCCCGGTGAAGGAGTTCACCGGCGCCAAACAGCGCCTGGCCTCCTTGTTAAGTCCCGAACAGCGGGAAGTCCTCGCGGAGACGATGCTGGAGGACGTGCTGTCGGCGCTTGCGGGCGCCACGCGGCTGGCGGGCATTTTGGTCAACACGGTCGATCCGCGCGCGGCCGCGCTGGCGGAACGTTACGGCGCACGAGTGGTGACCGACGGCGCGCGGGACGGCCACACCGGCGCGGTGAACGGTATGGCGCGCGTGCTGGCGGCGGAGGGCGACGGCGCGTTGCTGACACTGCCAGGTGATATTCCCCGTGTCACGTCCTGGGAGATCGACACCGTCGTTTCGTCGTGCCGCGATGCGCCGTCTTTCACCATCGTTCCGGCGCATGACGAACTTGGTTCCAACGCCGTCATTTGCGCGCCACCATTCGCGGTTCCGTTGCGATTCGGGGATGACAGTTATTTCCCGCACTTGCTGGCGGCGCGGCACCACGGTGTCGAGCCGACGATCGTGCGCTTGCCTGGCATCGGCCTGGATATCGATCACCCCGTCGATCTGCTGGCATTCCTGCGCGCGAGGCCCCGGCAACCGACCCGCACGCTGCGTCTGCTGGAACAGTTCGCCCAGTGACTTCGTCGAAAGGAACATCGCATGACCTGGTCCATCGTCGCGCATGATCCGAAAACCGGCGCGTTCGCCGTCGCCGTCGCGACCAAGGCGTTCGCGGTCGGCGCATCCTGTCCTTTTGTCCGCGCTGGCGTCGGTGCGGTCTCGACCCAATCGATGACCAATCGTTATCTGGGACCCGCCGTCCTGGATGGCCTGGCGCGTGGCCTGGCACCCGCGGCCGCGATCGAAGGCGCGCTGGCCGGCGACGAGGGAAGCGGCATTCGTCAGGTGCACGCGGTCGATCGTTTTGGCCGCACCGCCGCGTGGACCGGCCGGAACTGCGTGGAATGGTGCGGCTCCGTTGCCGCTGAAGGGATCAGCGTCGCCGGCAACATGCTGGCCGGGGAGCCGACCATCCAACAGACGTTGCGCACCTGGAACACCGGCGACGATCTGTCGATGCCGCAACGATTGATGGCGGCGATGCAGGCCGGCGAGGCAGCCGGCGGCGATCGGCGCGGCAAACAATCCGCCGCCATGGTCATGGTCACGACCGAGGATTTTCCCGACCTCAATCTCCGGGTCGACGATCACACGGAACCGTTGCGCGAGTTGCGGCGCCTGGTGGACATTTGGGAAGTCGAGGGGATCGCGCGACTGGGTAGCGCGCCGTCAAAGGCGAACCCGTCCGGCGTCACCGATCTGGACGCGATCGAGGCCGGATGGATCGCGCGTGGTCTGGACCTGCGGTTCCGTCGCCAGAGCGTGATCGCTTGAGGCAGACAGTCAGAAAGCGTGAATCACGCTCTCAAACAAAAGTATCCGTAGAGCATGATTGCTTCAACTTGAAGCAATCATGCTCTACGGTCAGCCTCCCAGTTCCTCCCGCAGCATTTCCAGTTCCAGCCACTGTTCCTCCGCCGACGCCAATGCGCGACGGGCGGCTTCCAACGATGCGGTCGTCGCGGCGAAGCGCGCCGGGTCGCGGGTGTAGAGATCCGGGTCCTCCAACATGGCCGTCATTTTGGCCACATCGGCTTCCTGCGCCGCGATCCGCGCGGGCAATGTTTCCAAAGCGTGCCGATCCTTGAATGTCATGCGTTTCGTGTTGACCCTGGGCTGCGTTTCCGCTTTGGCTTTCGCCTGAACCGGTGGCGCGATCGCTTTGGCTGGCCCGCGCTGCGCCAGCATGTCGGAATATCCGCCGGCGTATTCGATCCAGCGGCCATCTCCCTCCGTCGCGATTACCGAGGTCACGACGCGATCGATGAAGTCCCGGTCATGCGACACCAGCAACACCGTGCCGGCGTAATCCGCCAGCAGTTCCTGCAGCAACTCCAACGTTTCCAGATCGAGATCATTCGTCGGCTCATCCAGCACCAGCAAATTCGACGGCTTCGCGAACGCCAGCGCCAATGTCAGCCGCGCCCGTTCGCCGCCGGACAGCACACCCACCGGCGTGTTCGCCTGCTCCGGCGCGAACAGAAAATCCTTCATGTAGCCGATCACGTGCCGCGTTTGTCCGGCCACCGTCACGCTGTCGCCGGCTCCCCCGGTCAGGGTCTGCGTCAACGTCCGGTCCGGATCGAGCACGTCACGCCGCTGATCCACCGTCACCTGAGCGAGGTTCGTGCCGATCGCCACCGACCCAGTGTCGGGCGCCAGCACGCCGGTCAGCAAATTGAGCAACGTCGTTTTGCCGGCTCCGTTGGGCCCAACGATCCCGACGCGGTCGCCGCGCAAAATTCTCGTGGAGAAATCCCGCACCACGACCCGGTCGCCGAACGCTTTCGTCACACCCTCCGCCACCGCGACCAGCCGGCCCGACAGATCGCCCTCGGCGGCGCGCATCTTCACGCCGCCGGCCGCGCCGCGCAGTTCCTTGCGCTTCTTCCGCAGCGCGTGCAGATCGGCGAGCCGCTTCTGGTTACGCTTACGCCGCGCGGTGACGCCGTATCGCAGCCAGTCCTCCTCCATCACGATCTTGCGGCCGAGCTTGTGCCGGTCGAGTTCCTCCTGCTCCAGCACCGTGTCGCGCCACGCCTCAAATCCGGAAAATCCCACGTCCAGCTGGCGCGTGATCCCACGGTCGAGCCAGACCGTGACGCGCGACAACCGCTCCAGAAGGCGGCGGTCGTGGCTGATCAGGACGATCCCGGAACGCAGGCCGTTCAGTTCGCGTTCGAGCCACTCGATGCCCGGCAAATCGAGGTGATTGGTCGGCTCGTCCAGCAGCAGAATGTCCGGCTCGGGCGCCAGCACGCGTGCCAGGGCGGCGCGCCGCGCTTCGCCGCCGGATAGCAGCGACGGATCCTCGGTCCCGTTCAGCCCGAGCTGTTCCAGCAGATACGCGGCACGGTGCCGGTCGCCGGCGGCACCGTCGTCGAACCCGGCCTCCACATAAGCCAGCGTGGTGGCGAATTCGGAAAAATCCGGCTCCTGCGGCAGATACCGGATCGTCGCGCCCGGTTGGGCGAACCGGCGTCCGGAGTCGGATCGCAGCAGCCCTCCGGCGAGCCGCAGCAATGTCGACTTGCCGGAGCCATTGCGCCCGACCAAACAGACGCGATCGCCCGTCGACACGCTCAACGCCGCGCCGGACAGCAGCGGCGTGGTGCCAAACGTGAGGTGGATATCCTGAAGCGTCAGCAACGGCGGCGGCATGATAAGCTGCCTATACAGGCAGCCGACATTGCCGGAAACCATGCGCGGCGCTACAGGATCGCCTCGCACAAAGGGAGGGGAGCGCGCTTTGTCACAGGGCTTTACACGCCGATCGTTGATCGCGGCGCTCGCCGCCGGCGCGCCACTGGCACGCGCCAACGCCGCGGACGCCGTGCGTCTGGGCTTGTTGCGGACTCTGTCGCCGGCGCCGTTTTATATCGCCCAGGAGAGAGGGTATTTTAAAGATGAGGGGATCGAAGTGACGTTTCGGTTTTTCGCGGCGGCACAACCGATCGCGGCGGCCGCCGTCTCGAACGACATCGATATCGGCGTCACCGCGCTGACCGGAGGGTTCTTCAATCTCGCGGAAAAGGGCATCCTGAAAGTCATCGGTGGCGGCCTGCATGAGGAGAAAGGTTACGAGGGCTCAGCGATTCTGGTGTCCAACCAGGCGTTCGACGCCGGTCTCACCTCGGTCGAGAAACTGGGCGGTCACAGCTTCGCCATCACGCAATACGGCTCGTCATTCGATTACATCATCGGCCGTATCGCGGAGTCACGCGGCTTCAATCTGAAGACCGTCCAGTTTCGCGCGGTGCAGCAGGTGCCAAACATGATCGCGGCGGTGTCGAGCGGGCAGGTGGACGCGACCATCGCCATCGCTTCGCAGGCGAAACCATTGGCCGCCGGCGGTCAGGCGCATATCATCGGCTGGGTCGGCGATATCGTGCCATATCAGCTCACCGCGCTGTTCACCACTGAACGCATGATTGAGGGCAACAAAGATGTACTGCGCCGTTTTTGCACGGCCTACCGATACGGTGTGGCGGATTATCGGGAGGCTTTCCTGCGGCGCGACGCGGCCGGGAAACCGGTCTTCGACGAAAAGACCGATGCCGCGATCGCCAACATCACGGTCTACGTGTTCACCGGCGATCCTCAGGCGCGGCAGAAGATCCTCAGCGGTGTCGGTTATTATGACGCGGGGGCCGCGCTCGACGTGGCGGACGTGAAAGAACAACTGCGTGCTTTCAAGGCGCGCGATCTGGTGAAGGGCGACGTCGATCCGGACTCATTGATCGATACGCGCTTCCTGCCGACGCGATGAGCCACGGCGTCCGACTGATCCTGGACGAGGTCAGCCATGCCTGGAAAACCCTGCGAGTTCTGGACGGCATCACTTTGACCGCCGAACCAGGCGAGGTCATGGTCGTGATCGGCCCCTCGGGTTGCGGCAAGTCGACACTTCTGAACATCATGGGCGGTCTGCTGGCGCCAACATCCGGCTCGGTGCGGACCGAGGGTGCGATCGCCGACGACTGCCTCAATCCGCTGACCTACGTGTTCCAGGACTTTTCCCTGGTGCCGTGGCGCAACGTGCGGGACAATGTCGGGCTCGTTCTGCGACATAAGCTGACCAGAGATGCGGTGGCGGAACGGGTGCGTGAGGTGCTGGCGCTGACCGGCCTGTCGGACTTCGGCGACGCATGGCCGAAAGAACTGTCAGGCGGGATGCGCCAAAGGGTTGGGATCGCCCGCGCGTTGGCGGTGCGGCCGGCGTGTCTGCTGATGGACGAACCGCTGTCGGCGCTCGACGCGCAAACGCGCGATCTGCTGCTGGATGAGTTCGTGACGCTGATTGGCCGTGCCGCGACCACGACAGTTTACATCACCCACAACCTGCCCGAGGCAGTGCGTCTCGGCCAACAGATAGTTGTGTTATCGAGACGACCAGGGAGGGTGCGGGAAATCTTCCGCGTCAACCGGCCGTTGACCGGACGTTCCGCTGACGATCCGGATTTGAAGAACCTGGAACACACCCTCTGGCGCATCATCCGGGACGACGCCGCGGTCGCCGAACGGGAACGGATCGATGCGCCGGCTTGACGGCTCAGTGCCGTTCCGAGGCGGTGGCTTCCATCCGCGCGAGCGATGGATCGCCGGCGCCGCCACCCTGTGCGTCCTCATCGCCTTTTGGCAATTCGGCACCTGGGCCGGCTTCCTGCCGACCCTGTTCCTGCCATCACCCGTTGCAATCGCCGTCACGTTGTGGCGGCTGACCGTGACCGGTGTGTTGTGGCAACATTTGTCGGCGTCACTGGCACGTTTGCTGATCGGTTGGTTCGCCGGAACGTTCTTCGGCATGGCCACCGGCATCGCGGCCGGATTGTGGTCGGTGACGCGATCCCCGGTCATGGCTGTCGTATCCGCGTTGTTTCCGATTCCGAAAATCGCGCTGGTGCCGTTGTTCATCATCTGGTTCGGCATCGGTGAGGGCTCGAAAATCGCCACCATCGGTCTGGGGGTTTTCTTCCCGACGGTGATCGCGACCATGGGTGGCGTGGACAACGTGCCGCGCGGCCTGATTCGCATGGGACAAAGTTTCGGCCTGCCAACGACGACGATCATCCGCTCCATTATCTTGCCGGGCGCGGCGCCCGCGATCCTCAATGGGTTTCGCGTCACCGCCTCGATCGCGATCGTGTTGCTGGTCGCGGCCGAGATGATCGGCGCCGAACAGGGCATTGGCGCCTTCGTGCTGTCCGCCGGCAATCTTTACGATACCGACGCATTGCTGGCGGGCATCGTCGTGCTGTCGGTGCTTGGCCTGGTGGTCGCCGGCCTGATCGGCGCGTTGGAGCGGGTGCTGCTGCGCTGGCGTTAAGCCGCTACCGCCAAAGGCGCCCGTTGTCGCACCATGTCGGCGGCTTTCTCCGCGATCATGATCGTCGCGGCGTTGGTGTTGCCGGACACGACCGCGGGCATGATCGAGGCATCGACGACTCGCAACCCCTCCAGCCCATGCACATTCAACTCGGCATCCACGACGGCCATCGGATCGCTGCCCATTTTGCAGGTGCTGGTCGGGTGGAACACCGTGCCGCCATATTGTTTCGCGTAGTCGAGGATCTCGTCATCGCTTTGCACGTGGTCGCCCGGAATGTATTCGCTGGCGATGAATGTCCGCATGTCCGGTGAACTCAACAGCCGGCGGCCGAGCTTCAACCCCTCGACAATGGTGCGGCGATCGGTTTCGGTTGCCAGGTAGTTGGGGTGCATCGCCGGTGGCACGGAGGGATCGGGCGACTTCAGCTTCAGTTCGCCGCGGCTTTCCGGTCGCAACTGATACACCACGACGGAGAAGCCGGAGAATTTGTGCAACCCCTCCGCCGGCCGGTCGGCGCTGAAAATCACCGTGGCGAACTGCACATCCGGCGTTTCCAGTTCCCGCCTCGTGCGCGCGAACAGTCCCGCCTGAGCCGCCGCGATGGTCAACGGCCCCTTGCGCTGCAGCAAATACTGGAGACCCGCCTGAACCATGCGGACCTTGCTCATCATGATGTCGTTGACGGTGATCGGCTGCGTGCATTTCAGGACGATGCGCGCCTGGTAATGGTCCTGCATCGATTGACCGACACCCGGCAGGTCATGCCGGACCTCGATCCCGTGTTCCGCCAGATGCGCGGCCGGACCGATGCCGGACAGCAACAACAACTGTGGCGAGTTCAGCGCGCCGCCGCAAAGGATCACCTCCCGCCGCGCCCGTGCCGTGAACGTTTGCCCGTGCTCGCGCCACGTCACGCCGACAGCGCGTTTGCCGTCCAGCAGGATTTGTTCGGACAACGCATGCGTGATGACCCGCAGGTTGCGCCGCTTCATCGCCGGGCGCAGATAGCCGACCGCGGTTGAGCAGCGCCGCCCGTTGCGCGTGGTCAGATGATAATACCCCGCGCCCTCCTGCACCCGGCCGTTGAAATCATCGTTGCGCGGGAAGCCGAGATCGAGCGCGCTTTTGATGAACGCCTTGCTGATCGGATCATATTCGTCGACCTCCGACACCGCGAGCGGGCCGCCCGTGCCATGCAAATCATCGCCGCCGCCGATCTTGTCCTCAGCGCGTTTGAAGTACGGCAGCACGTCGTCGAACGACCATCCGGCATTGCCGAGTTGCCGCCATTGATCGAAATCCTGAGCCTGGCC
>ODAK010003195.1_pt1 | contig 17087 bp, 13 predicted proteins | sample 1539591 | NCBI WGS metagenome assembly ODAK01 (sample SAMEA3539303, study PRJEB22396) | soil metagenome | biome: tundra; feature: field; material: soil | place: USA | collected 2010-05 | depth 0.15 m
GATGACGTGGTTCGCCTCGACGATCTCGGAGGACCCGCCATCGGCGACTTCGACCATGTATTTATCGCCGCTGCCCGCGAACTTGCCGTGGCCCTTGAGCCAGGTGATCTTGTTCTTCCTGAACAGCATCTCGATGCCGCCGGTGAGCTCGGACACGATCTTGTCCTTGCGCGCCTGCATTTTGGCGACATCTATTTTCGCCCCACTGACGGAAATGCCGTGGTTGCCGAACTTGTAGGCCACGCGCTCGTAGTTTTCCGATGATTCCAGCAGCGCCTTCGAGGGGATGCAGCCGACATTGAGGCAGGTGCCGCCGAGTTTGGCTTCGCCCTTGTCGTTCTTCCACTCGTCGATGACAGCGGTCGAGAAACCGAGCTGGGCGCAGCGGATCGCGGCGATGTAGCCGGCCGGGCCGGCGCCGATGACGACGACTTCGAATGACTTGAGCATGAGTGAGGCTTCCAGTAGTTAACTGCAGATGGCGCGCAGGCAAATGGAGCTGCTTTTCCTCTGCGTTCTCCGCGGCACCAATCAAAGATCCAACAGCAGGCGCACCGGGTCTTCCAGCGCGTCCTTCATCGCCACCAGCGACAGCACCGCCTCGCGGCCATCGATGATGCGGTGGTCGTAGGAGAGCGCGAAATAGTTCATCGGCCGGATCACGATCTGGCCGCCCTCCACCACCGCCCGCTCCTTGGTGGCGTGGATGCCGAGGATCGCCGACTGCGGCGGGTTGATGATGGGCGTGGACAGCATCGAGCCGAACACGCCGCCGTTGGAAATGGAGAAGGTGCCGCCGGTGAGTTCTTCCATGGCGAGCTTGCCTTCTGCGGCGCGTTTGCCCAAGTCGGCAATGGCTTTCTCGATCTGGGCGAAACTCATCTGGTCGGCGTCGCGCAACACCGGCACCACCAGCCCGCGCGGGCTGCCCACGGCGACGCCGATGTCGAAATAGCCGTGATAGACGATCTCGTTGCTGTCCACCGAGGCGTTCACGATAGGGTACTTCTTCAGCGCGTACACGGCGGCCTTGACGAAGAAGGACATGAAGCCGAGTTTCACACCGTGTTCTTTCTCGAACTTGTCCTTATGCTTCGCGCGCAGGTCCATCACCGGCTGCATGTTGACCTCGTTGAAGGTCGTTAGAATTGCCGCGGTGGACTGGGACTGCAGCAGGCGCTCGGCCACGCGCGCGCGCAAGCGCGACATCGGCACGCGCTGTTCCGGCCGGTCGGCGAGCAGCCGGTCGACATTGATCGGCGCCGGTACCTGCGGCAGCGCGGGCCTGGCGGCCGCGGGTACCCCCGCCGGCGCTGACGGGGCGGGCCGAGGGGCGGCGCCGCCCTCCATGTGGGCGATGACATCGGCCTTGGTGACGCGGCCGTCGCGGCCGCTGCCGGCGATGACTTTGGGATCGAGCTTGTTGTCTTCGACCATTTTGCGCGCGGCCGGCATCAGGTTACTCTGGTCCGACACCTGTTTTGCCGCTTGCGCAACCGGGGCCGCGGGCCGCTCGGCCGCCTTCGCCACGGCCGCGGCCGAGTCCGCCGCAGTGTCGATCATGGCGATCACCTCGCCCGAGACCACGGTACCGCCATCTCCCTTGAGGATCTGGGTGATGACGCCGCCCAGGGGTGCCGGAAGCTCCAGCACCACTTTATCCGTCTCGACGTCGATGAGGTTTTCGTCGCGGGCGACGGCATCGCCCACTTTCTTGTGCCAGGTTAGCAGCGTCGCCTCGGCCACCGACTCCGACAGCTGCGGCACTTTCACTTCGACTAACATGATGGCTCCGTTCAGTTTTTTCGCCGCCGTCGGGTATCCCTTCGGCTGCGTACCGCAAAAACAGGTGCGCGTTTCGCGCCCGGTTGCTACCCTTTTCGCCTGCCCCTTGCTTCTGCCCAGGCGATTACGATTTCGTTACAGAATGAGGGGATATCCCCCAATGGGACTTTCCCCTCTCCCGTCAAGCGGGACCAAGGAAGGGGGGATCGAGACCTTCGGGGCGTGTCCCTTCACACTCCCCTGATTCGGGAGCCGTTTCAGCAATGCTGAAACGGCCTCTAAGATACTACATAAATTCAGACCACTCTACTTTGATGGCGCCGGCCCCTTGAATTTGCCGAGCGCCGCGGCGACCAGCGCCTTCTGCTGTTCCTGGTGCTTGGCGTAATATCCGACAGCCGGCGAGGCGGAAGACGGCCGTCCGGCATAATGCAGATTCTGGTCCTCGCGCATGTTCTCGACAAAATAGTGCCGCGTCTGGTACCAGGCACCCTGGTTCTGCGGCTCTTCCTGGCACCACACTACCTGCGTTGCATTCGGGTAACGCTTCATCTCCGCGACGAAGGCCTTGTGCGGGAAGGGATAGAGCTGCTCGATGCGGATGATGGCCGTGCCCTTGATGTCGCGTTCGCGCCGTTCCGCCACCAGATCGTAATAGACCTTGCCGCTGCAGCAGATGACGCGCTTCACCGAATCCGGGTCGATGTGCTCGACCTCGCCGATAACGGTGTGGAACTGGCCCTTGGCGAACTCCAGGAGCGGCGACATCGCCTCCTTGTTGCGCAGCAGCGATTTGGGCGTCATGATGATCAGCGGCTTGCGGAACAGCCGTATCATCTGCCGGCGCAACAGGTGGAACATTTGTGCCGCATTCGAAGGCACCACCACCTGCATGTTGTGCTCGGCGCAAAGCTGCAGATAGCGCTCCAGACGCGCCGAGGAGTGCTCCGGTCCCTGCCCCTCGAAACCGTGCGGCAGCATCATCACCAGGCCGCAGACCCGGCTCCATTTGGTTTCACCGGATGAAATGAACTGGTCGATCACCACCTGAGCGCCGTTGGCGAAGTCGCCGAACTGCGCTTCCCAGATAACCAGCTCGTTGGGCTCGGCCGTGGAATAGCCATACTCGAAGCCCAGCACCGCCTCCTCGGACAGGACCGAGTCGATCACGGTGAACGGCGCCTGTTTCTCGGTGATGTGCTGCAGCGGGATGAAAGTACCCGAATCCCACTTCTCGCGGTTCTGGTCGTGCAATACGGAATGGCGGTGCACGAAAGTGCCGCGGCCCGAGTCCTGCCCGGACAGGCGCACGGCATAGCCGCTCGCCACCAGCGTGGCGTAAGCGAAGTGCTCGGCCATGCCCCAATCGACCGGCAGCTTGCCCTCGCCCATGGCCTTGCGATCGGCAATCACCTTCTCCACCAGTGAATGCAGCTTGAAATTGGCCGGGATGGCAGTGACGCGCTGCGCCATGCGCTGCAGTTCGGCCAACGGCACGGCGGTATCGGCGGCATCGGTCCACTTGCGCTCGAGAAAGGGCACCCAGTCGACTGCAAACTGGCTCTTGAAATTGGAGATCACCGGATCGGCGGTATGCTGCCCGGCGTCGAGCGCCGTGCGCATGCTTTTGATCAACTCCTCGGCGTCCCTGTCCGCAATCACGCCCTGCGCTGCCAGCTTGTCGGCGTAGAGCTTTCGCGTGCCCGGATGCGCCGCGATTCTCTTGTACATCAGCGGCTGTGTGACCGAGGGCGTGTCCTGCTCGTTGTGGCCGAGCTTGCGAAAGCAGACGATGTCCACCACGACGTCGCGGTGGAATTCCATGCGGTAATCGAGCGCGAGCTGGGTCACCAGCACCACCGCTTCCGGGTCATCGCCGTTGACGTGGAAAATCGGCGCCTCCACCATCTTGGCCACGTCTGTGCAATACAGGGTCGAGCGCGAATCGCGCGGGTCGGATGTGGTAAAGCCGATTTGATTGTTGATCACCACGTGCACCGTGCCGCCGGTACCGTAGCCGCGGGTATTCGACAGATTCAGGGTCTCCATCACCACGCCCTGGCCGGCGAAGGCGGCATCGCCGTGCAGCAGGATCGGCATCACCTGCGTCCCGTCCTTGTCGCCGCGGCGGCGCTGGCGCGCGCGCACCGAGCCTTCCACCACCGGGTTGACGATTTCCAGGTGCGAGGGATTGAAGGCAAGCGACAGATGCACCGGACCGCCCGGCGTGGACACATCGGAAGAAAAGCCCTTGTGGTATTTGACGTCGCCTGAATGCAGATCGTCGCCATGTTTGCCTTCGAACTCGGCGAACAGATCCTTGGGCATCTTGCCCAGCACGTTGACGAGGACATTGAGCCGCCCGCGGTGCGCCATGCCGACGACGATCTCCTGCACGCCCTGGCTGCCGCAGCGCTGGATCAGCTCGTCGACGCAGGGAATGACGCTTTCCCCGCCTTCGAGCGAAAACCGCTTCTGCCCGACGTAACGCGTATGCAGGTATTTTTCCAGGGTCTCGGCCGCTGTGAGACGGTCCAGAATGTGTCTCTTGGTCTCGGCCGAGAACGTGGGCAGGGAGCGGATCGACTCGAAGCGCTGCTGCAGCCAGCGCTTTTGCGCCGGGTCGCTGATGTACATGTATTCGATCCCGACCGAACCGCAGTAGGTCTGGCGCAGGCCTTTTATGATCTCGCGCAGCGTCATGCGCTCCTGGCCGAAGTACAGGCTGGCCGCATCGAACTGCGTGTCCATGTCGGTTTCGGTCAAATCGTAGAACGCGGGCTCAAGCTCGGGAATATGAGGGCGCTCCTGGCGCTTGAGCGGATCGAGCTGGGCCCAGCGCGAACCGAGAATGCGGTAGGCGGCAATCAACTGCTGTACATAGACCTGCTTGCGCGCAACGGTCAGGTCGGTCTGCGTCGCCGCCGGGCGCAGCGTACCTTCCTTGGCGCGCATGGCAAAGGATTCGATGATCGGCGCATGCGCCACATCGCGCTCCTCGGCGCCTTTGCCGGTGCCGGGCACGAGTTGCATCTGATCGAAGTATTCGCGCCACTGCTCCGGCACCGAGCCCGGATTGTCCAGGTAGGATTCGTACAGGTCTTCGATGTACGGCGCGTTGCCGCCGAACAGGTAAGAGTTGTTCTGGAATTGTTTCATCATCGCGGCAGCTCACATCAGGGAAGGAGGTAAACGGGACCCGCAAAAAGCACGAAGGCTACGCCGAAGCGCCAACTGTTCCTGGCGCTCCCTGCGTACCCTTCGCGGGGTACAGCTTTATCTTGTCAGTCTTTTCAGCGTTTGTCGATAGGCTTGACGTCGCGCTGGGTGGCGCCATTGTAGAGTTGGCGCGGCCGGCCGATCTTGTACTCCGGATCGGTGATCATTTCCTGCCACTGCGCGATCCAGCCCACCGTCCGCGCCAGCGCAAATATGCCTGTGAACATCGACACCGGGACGCCGAGCGCCTTCTGCACAATGCCCGAGTAGTAGTCGACGTTCGGGTAAAGTTTGCGCTTGACGAAATAGTCGTCTTCAAGCGCCACCTTTTCCAGCGACATGGCCAGCTTGAACAAGGGGTCGTTTTCGAGGCCCAGTTCGCCCAGCACCTCGTAGCAGGTTTCGCGCATGAGCTTGGCGCGCGGGTCGTAGTTCTTGTATACGCGGTGCCCGAAGCCCATGAGGCGCGCGCCTGAGTTCGGGTCCTTCACCTTGGCGACGAATTCGCCGAGTTTGGCCGCGCCTCCCTGCTCCTGGAGTTGCTGCAGCATGTTCAGGCACGCCTCGTTCGCGCCGCCGTGCGCCGGTCCCCACAGGCAGGCCACGCCGGCCGCGATCGCGGCGAACGGGTTCGTTCCCGACGACCCGCACAGCCGCACCGTGGAGGTCGAGGCGTTCTGCTCGTGGTCGGCGTGCAGGATGAAAATGCGGTCCAGCGCGCGCACGACGACGTCATTGGGCTTGTAATCCTCGCACGGCGTGGCGAACATCATGCGCAAGAAATTGGACGTGTAGGACAGGTCGTTGCGCGGATAGATGTACGGCTGCCCTTGGGAGTACTTGTACGACATCGCGACTAGGGTCGGCATCTTCGCGATCAGCCGTATTGCCGAGATGTCGCGGTCTTTCGGATTGTTGATGTCGAGGGAGTCGTGATAGAAGGCCGACATGGCGCCCACCAGCCCCGTCAGCACCGCCATCGGGTGCGCGTCGCGACGGAAGCCGCGCAGGAAGAATTGCATCTGCTCGTTCACCATGGTGTGATGCGTCACCAAGTTCACGAATTCCTCCTTCTGCCCCTTGTTCGGCAACTCGCCATACAGCAGCAGGTAGCAGGTTTCGAGGAAGTCGCAATGCCCCGCGATCTGCTCGATCGGGTAGCCGCGATACCTCAGCTCGCCCTTGTCCCCGTCGATGTACGTGATCTTCGAACTACAGGCCGCCGTCGACATGAATCCCGTGTCGTAGGTGAACAGCCCGGTTTTGCCGTACAGCGAGCGGATATCGATGACATCAGGGCCGACGCTGCCACCGAACATGGGAAATTCGATCGATTTGCCATCGCCGTAAGTGAGCGTCGCTTTGCCTTTAGACTCCATCATCATCTCCCTTGCCTTTTTGGATAACCACAAACAGAACCGGAGCTTCCTCTAACAGCTGCCCATCCATCCCGCCACCTCGGCGAGTCCTATCAGTTTGACCTAGCTCTCTTCCGCCGACAATCTCTGACGCGCCATTAACTCCAGTGGAAATGGCTCGGTCCCGTGCATCTCCGGAACAGAGGGGAAAAACCGGGGCGCTCCCGACAGGAGGACCGACATCTGCGGATCGAGTCCCGTCGCGATGAGCTTGCGCGCGATTCGAATACCCTCGTCGCGGACCATGCGCGTGAAGCGCTCGAGTCCGCGGTCGGTCTCGGGCACTTCCTTGAAGTCAAAGTACTCTCCGACGCTCTGGGGCGGCTTGAGTATCACAAAGGGGCGCTTCAGCTCGTCCTCCTCCATGCGCCCGCGATAGGTCGCCTGGTAGTACATGGGCGAAAGGTCCTCGTGCGAGATGTTCCAGTCGCGCTCGTAGGGCTTGTGCGTAAACATCTCGACGCGGTTGTCCTCGGTGACAGCCATGCCGAATATGCACCCGGGGAACTGGGCCCTGGACTTCTGGTAGGCTTCAAAGAGAAGCCTGCCGCAGGCGCGCTCCTCATCGTTGTCCCCGCTGGCTGGAACCGCCTGCGACGCGGCTGGCGCCGCTGCCGCGACGCCGGTCGCCGCCGCACTCACGACTGCAGTTCGCGCCGTAGCGGGCTCCATTGGGACGGGTTGGTATTTTTCCGGCAGGCGATACTTACTCCGATATGTAGGGTCCGGTTGCAAAATCTTGTCTTTCAGGTAAGGCAGGCGCAGCGTCATGGTCGTGCCCTTGCCTATCTCGCTCTCTATTGCCAGTTCGCCGCCGAACTCCGCGACCGTCTGGCGCACAAACACGAAACCGAGCGAATGGACCTCGCCGTCCAGCGTCTGGCGGTCGGTGAGCAGCTGCTGGATCCTCTCCTGGGACATGCCCACGCCGTCGTCACGCACGCGCAGCGCCACGCGGTCGCCTTCGACGACCGTACTCACGCGCAGCGCACCCGCCTTGCGCCCGCTCATGGCGTCCACGGCATTCATGACCAGGTTAAAATACATGCGGCGGAAGCGCGGGCGTCTGCCTACGATGACCGCCGGCTCCATCTGTTCGAGCTGCAGTTCCACGCGCGCCTCGGACTTCTCGACTACATACCCGCGAACGGTATCCTGCGTGTAATCGCGTAGGTCCTCGGCGATATCGAACTCCTCCTGGACGTTCGCATCATTCGCCTCCTCGCGAAAGGCCGCAATGCGCAAGTGCACGCCGTAAAGCCAGCTGATGCAGTTGCGGTAGTGGCGCCGCGAGCGTACCGAGCGCGCCTCTTTGGGCAAGAAGGCAAGCACCTGATCCGACCGCCCCCACAGCGGGCTGAGAATCAAATGGCAGGTCTCATGGATGGCGTCGACGTAACGGCGGCCAAGAAGCAGGACCGTTCGGTCAGGCGAGAAACTCTTCACCGCATTCGAGTAGTCCAGAAACGCCTTGCGCGCAGCGGCGAGCGTGGACTTCAGCTCCTGAACATCGGCCGCGTGCAGAACCTGCGCCTGCTCGATGTTGTAGATCTCGAGGTCGGTATTCAGAGTGACGTGGTAATGAAGGATCTCGTTGAAAAAGCCCTCGACCCGAAGGTCGTGGATGAGAAACTTGGTCTCGGCGACTTCCTTCTTGATCCCTTCCCGGTAGTCGGGTATGGCCTGGGAGGAATTGTCCGTTCGACCCGTCGTCACCGTTTAGCCCCTATCACCTACATCAAAGAACCAACCGATTATACAGGCAAGGTGATCCGGTTCTGCGTATTCACCGCGCCGCTCGCCTTCCACCGTGGAAGTGCTCGCGGCGGCGGCGTAAATATCCTCGACCGGAGGGGGGCTCTACTCAACGAGAAACCCCCAACCTCTGCCCTAAGAGGTCATTACAAAACGAGGGGATACGCCCCGAAGGTCTCGATCCCCGTTGAGGGGAAAGTCCCCTTGGGGGACATCCCCTCGTGCTCCCCTAAATCAGAGGCCATTTCGGTAATTCTGAAATGGCCTCTAACAAACTAAGCCGCAGCTACTTCCTGCCGCCTTCGGCGGCCCACTTCTCGAGCATGTCGGTGGTGACGGACTTGGGACGCTCGAGGGCATAGCCCAGAGCGCGGTCCCAGGTGATATTGGCCATGCAGCCAAGGGCGCGACCCACGCCGAAAAGGACGGTATAGAAGTCCCAGTTCTTGAGTCCGTAGTACCACTGGATGACACCGGATTGGGCGTCGACGTTTGGCCAGGGGTTCTTGGTGTGGCCGTGCTCGCCAAGGACGCCCGGCGCAACTTCGAAGATCATGGAGACCAGCTTGAACAGCGGATCGTCCTTGAGGCCTGGAGTCCTGAGACAGAATTCGCGCTGCGACATATAGCGCGGATCGGTCTTGCGCAGGACAGCGTGGCCATAGCCCGGAATGACCTGGCCCGAATTGAGGGTATCCCAGAGGGCTTTGGTGATCAATTCCTTGGTGGGCTCGACGCCTTTGCAGTACTTCTCCTGGAACTTCATGGTCCAGCTGAGCACTTCCTGGTTGGCAAGACCGTGCAGCGGGCCTGCCAGGCCGTTTAGGCCGGCAGAGTACGCATAGTACGGGTCGGACAATGCAGAGTGCACAAGGTGGGTGGTGTGCGCAGAAACGTTGCCGGATTCGTGGTCGGAGTGGAGAATGAAGTACATGCGCGCGACGTCTTTATACTCTTCGCTCTGGCCGATCATGTGGGCGAAATTGGCGCCCATGTCCAGCTTGGGATCTATGGCGGTCTGCTTGTCGCCCCTGTACTTCAGGTTGTAAATGAAGGCGGCGATCACAGGGATGCGGGCGACGAGGTCGCTGGCATCCTCGTACAGCGATTCCCAGGCGTTCATCTTGTTGAACTTGCCCGAGTTGTAGTGAGCGGCAAACTTGGAATCCTTCTGCAAAGCCAGGATACCGGTGGAGAGCATTACCATCGGATGGCTGTCCCGTGGCAGGGCGCGGATCACGTCAAACACGTACTTGGGAACTTCCTGCCGCGTCTTCCACTGCGCAACGACTTCGTCCACTTGGGCTTGGGTAGGAACGTCGCCGGTCAGGAGGAAATACCAGAAGGATTCGACGGTCGGATAGACGGAGCCAGGGGCCTTGGGCAGGGCCGCAAAGGTTTCCGGGATGGTCTTGCCCCTAAAGCGGATCCCTTCCTGCGGATCGAGGTAGGAGATATCGGTGACCAGGCACCGGATGTCACGGGCTCCGCCCATGCACTGCCCGATATCGACCTTGTCGATGACAACGTCTGCGTATTCCTTGGTGAGTTTGGCGGTGCGGGGACGGTGCAATTGAATCTTTTCCGCCAACTTGGCTTTCAGCTGTGTCATTTGACTGCTCTCCGATTGCGTGGATCCTTGCGAATGAGTCTTGTCCGACAATTTGTCTAGTACCTGTGTCATGTGCCTGATCTCCTATTGCTTGATGCGTTTAAATTAAGTGACCTCCTAGCAAATCCGGGAGTTTTCGCGCTTGTTCGACCGTGGAGTCTTCGACATCGAGATGTTGCGCCAGGCACTCGCGACCCAGGCGCCGCTGCTCCGCAGAATCAAGACGAATCACGAGTGAACTCCATCATCATCTATCATCTTCTTTGCTGCTGGTGGAACATTGAGAACCCGTACGGTCTCGGCAGTTGCGCATCCATTGCACCACCTCGGCGAACCGCGCGTCGCGGCACTCGTTGTGCGCGCGGATCAGATCCCATATATCATTGTCCGTATAAGTTAGAAGTGTCTGGAAGGAACTCAGGCGCTCACCCTGCAGCCGGTCGCCGTACTTCTCCAGAAAGCGCTCCAGCACCAAGTCCAGTTCCAGCAAACCGCGGCGGCATTGCCAGCGCAGTCGGTTCCATTTTTCCGTGTCCAATAGCGTACCCAACTCCACCGTGTGAACCAGCGAATTCAGTTCAGGCACGCGAAGGATTGCGAGGAACCCCCCGCACCTAACGCCGTTCGCGATGGTTGATTTTGGCTGAACATAGGCTGCCGGTATTGATTTGCGTCAATACCGGCAGAAATTGAACCGCCGCCGGCGGTACGGAACGCGCCTGAGCGCGGGACCGGCGATCAGCCCGGACTAGCCGAGCTCATTGCGGTAGTAGTGCTGGTCGGTGCGATAGTAGCCGCGGCGGAATTCCACCGGCTTTTCACCGTAGCTGAAGGCGACCCGCTCGACGCACAGCAGCGGGGTATCCTGGGGAACGCGCAGCAGTTCCGCGGCGATAGCGTCCGCCGCAACCGCGCGGATCTGTTCCTCGGCGCGGATCATGCGCGTCCCGAACTCGGTCTCGAACAGCTTGTACATCGAGCCCTTGTATTCGTTGAAAATCTCGGCACTGAGATTCCTGAACAGGGTTCCCGGCAGGTAGATCTGCTCGAACACCGTGGGTTCGTCGGCAAAACTGAGCACCCGCCGCAGGACCACCACACCGTCGCCGGCTTTCAGCTCGAGCAGGCGCGCGATCTCGGCGCTGGCGCGCGCGCGCTTGCAATCGAGTAGCCGGCTGGCGGGCCATTCCTGCTGCCCTTCGTCGGGCATGAGCCGCAGAAAACGGAACTGGGCACGTGCCTCGTCGTGAGTCGCGACGAAAGTGCCCTTGCCCTGCCGGCGCAGAAGATGCTTCTCGGCAGAAAGCTCGTCGATGGCCTTGCGTACCGTGCCCTGGCTCACTTTGTACCGGGCGGCAAGCTCGATTTCGCTCGGAATCGCCTCGCCCGGGCGCCATTCCCCGGATTCCAGGCTTTGCATGATCAGGCTCTTGATCTGTCGATACAGCGGGCTGAAAGTCGGTGCCGAATTTTTCATCCCGGCATTTCAGCACAAAAAACTCGGATACGTCCATACGACTTGCAAGGCTGCATAGCCCAATTCGGCTGTCACAGGATGGGCGACGGCGAAGACTGGAGTCGGCGATGAAGCTGAGGCGGGAAGATTGATCCTGGTCAAACCAGTGTCAGAACCATGTTGACACTCGGGCGCATTGAACCTAGTATTTTTGCTGCCAAGCGAGGATAACCTCCTGCCCTGCGATGTTCGTACAGCACGACCTAAGCGTAGCAACCGACTCAGCCCTCCTCCACACCTGACACGTTCCACCCGCCATCTGTCACTTTCCGTCAATCCGCTAACCATTTAATGGAGTCTTAATATGTCCAAACCGCCCGTTCGTGTCGCAGTTACCGGTGCAGCCGGCCAGATCGGTTACAGTATTCTCTTTCGCATCGCCGCTGGCGACATGCTGGGCAAGGATCAACCGGTCATTCTGCAAATGCTGGAAATTCCAGACGAGAAAGCGCAAAAAGCCCTCGCCGGGGTGATGATGGAACTCAACGACTGCGCCTTTCCCCTGCTTGCCGGCATGACTGCCGCCTCCGATCCGATGGTGGCGTTCAAGGACACCGATTTCGCAATCCTGGTCGGCGCGCGCCCGCGCACAGCCGGAATGGAGCGCAAGGACCTCCTCGAAGCCAACGGCGCAATCTTCGTTCCGCAGGGCAAGGCTCTGAATGCGGTGGCGAGCCGCAAAGTGAAAGTCTTGGTCGTCGGCAACCCGGCGAATACCAATGCGCTGATCGCGATGAAGAATGCGCCCAGCCTGTCGCCGCGGCAGTTCACCGGCATGATGCGCCTGGACCATAACCGCTCGCTGTCGCAGATCGGCGCCAAACTCGGCAAGCCGGTAACCAGCCTGCGCAAGATGACCGTCTGGGGCAACCATTCCGCCACCCAGTATCCCGACCTGTTCCAGGCCGAGGCCGATGGCAAGAAGGTCTGGCCCATGATCAACGACCAGGCCTGGCTGGAAACCAATTTCATCCCGACCGTGCAAAAGCGCGGCGCCGCCATCATCGCGGCGCGCGGGCTTTCATCGGCCGCCAGCGCGGCCAGCGCGGCCATCGATCACATGCGCGACTGGGCGACGGGAACGCCTGATGGAGACTGGATTTCCATGGGCATCCCCTCCGATGGAAGCTACGGCATTGCCGAAGGCGTGATCTACGGCCATCCGGTCACCTGCAAGAACGGCGAATTCCAGATCGTCAAGGGCATCGACATCAGCGATTTTGCCCGCACCCGCATGGACGCCACGCTCAAGGAATTGCATGAAGAGCGCGACGGCGTGAAACACCTGCTGGGCTGAGACCGCGCCTGCAATGAAACTCTGATCCGGAAATTGCATGTCGAGTTTCCGGATCAGCTCACCCCGCCGCCCCGCCCGGCCGGGCGCAGGCAGTGCATGAGCGCGTCCGTGCATCCGGGCGCGGCCCTGTTCAAGAGCGAAAAACCCTTCCCCATCATCCCTTCGTGCGACCACTACGCCGGCAGCGAAAGCCTGATGCTCAGGGGGCTCGAACTGCAGGACAGCATCGACCCCGTCTTCGATCTCAATTGCGACTGCGAGGACGGCGCGCAGGCGGACCGGGCGTTTTTCGGGTAGCGCCCGGTCGTGGCGGTGTCGTCCGGGCGACATTTGCAAATGCCGGATAAGGCGCATACATTTGACTTGCATTAAAGTCTCCGCTGCGCAATGACCGTAAGCTTTTGCGCTTGCGTCGTTTGGAAACCGCTACAAAATGAATTTTGCAGCGGGCCGATCCAGGCTGGCATAAGAAGTATTCCCGCATTTTGAAACAGATTCTTTGAAAGGCCCGAAATGGCACAGCAGATCTCGGCAGGCGCGAAGTTCCGCGCCGCCATGAAAGCAGAACAACCGTTGCAGGTGATCGGCGCCGTCAACGCCTACCACGCGCGGCTGGCCGAACGCACCGGCTACAAGGCGATCTACCTCTCGGGCGGCGGCGTGGCGGCGGGATCGCTCGGCCTGCCCGACCTTGGCATCAGCAACCTCGACGACGTGCTCACCGACGTGCGCCGCATCACCGACGTCTGCTCGCTGCCCCTGCTGGTCGATGTCGATACCGGTTTCGGCTCCAGCGCCTTCAACGTTGCGCGCACGGTGAGATCGCTGATCAAGTTCGGCGCCGGCGCGATGCACATCGAAGACCAGGTGGGCGCCAAGCGCTGCGGCCATCGACCCGGCAAGGAGCTGGTGTCTAAAGAGGAGATGGTCGACCGCATCAAGGCCGCGGTCGATGCCAGAACCGACCCGGAGTTTTTCATCATGGCGCGCACCGACGCGCTTGCCGTCGAGGGCCTGGACCGCGCCATCGAGCGCGCCGTGGCCTGCGTCGAGGCCGGCGCCGACGCGATTTTCCCCGAGGCGATGACCGAGCTCGCGATGTACCGCAAATTCGCCGCGACCGTCAAAGTGCCGATTCTCGCCAATATCACCGAATTCGGCGCCACGCCCTATTTCACCGTGGACGAACTGCGCTCGGCCGATGTCGCGATCGTGCTCTATCCGCTGTCGGCCTTCCGCGCGATGAACAAGGCGGCGCTAAACGTCTACCAGGCGGTGCGCCGCGACGGCACGCAGAAAAACGTGGTCGACGCGATGCAAACCCGCAACGAACTGTATGATTATCTCGATTACCACTCGTACGAAACCAAGCTGGACCAACTGTTCGCAAAGGAGAAAACATGAACGAAGGCAAAATGGCAGATGCGACCCCGGCCGCGCCCAAGGCGAAAAAATCGGTCGCGCTCTCTGGCGTGACCGCCGGCAACACCGCGCTTTGCACCGTCGGCCGCTCCGGCAACGACCTGCATTATCGCGGCTACGACATCCTCGACGTCGCCGATGCCTGCGAATTCGAGGAAATCGCCCACCTGCTGGTGCACGGCAAACTGCCGAACCGGGCCGAACTGGAAGGCTACAAGCTCAAGCTCAAGGCCCTGCGCGGCCTGCCGGCCAACGTCAAGGCGGCGCTTGAGTGGGTGCCGGCCTCGGCCCATGCCATGGACGTGATGCGCACCGGCGTGTCGGTGCTGGGCGCGGTGCTGCCGGAAAAGGACGATCATAACCATCCGGGCGCGCGCGACATCGCCGACCAGCTGATGGCCTCGCTCGGCTCGATGCTGCTCTACTGGTACCACTACAGCCACAACGGCCGGCGCATCGAAGTCGAGACCGACGACGACTCGATCGGCGGGCATTTCCTGCACCTGCTGCATGGCAAGGAACCCTCCGAGCTGTGGGTCAGGGCCATGCACACTTCGCTGATCCTCTACGCCGAGCACGAGTTCAATGCCTCCACCTTCGCTGCCCGAGTGGTCGCCGGAACCGGCTCCGACATGTACAGCGCCATCTGCGGCGGCATCGGCGCGCTGCGCGGGCCCAAGCACGGCGGCGCCAACGAAGTCGCATTCGAAGTGCAGAAGCGTTACGAGAACGCGGACGCGGCCGAAAAAGACATCGTTCAGCGCGTGGCCAACAAGGAAGTGGTCATCGGCTTCGGCCACCCGGTCTATACCATCGGCGATCCGCGCAACCAGGTGATCAAGGAAGTCGCGAGGAAGCTGTCCAAGGCGCGCAGCGACATGAAAATGTTCGACATCGCCGAGCGGCTGGAGAGCGTGATGTGGCGCGAGAAAAAGATGTTCCCCAACCTGGACTGGTTCTCCGCGGTGAGCTACCACATGATGGGCGTGCCCACCGCCATGTTCACGCCCATCTTCGTGATTTCGCGCACCAGCGGCTGGGCGGCGCACATCATCGAGCAGCGCATCGACGGCAAGATCATCCGCCCCACCGCCAACTACACTGGGCCGGAAGACCTGAAATTCGTGCCTCTCGGGAAACGCAGCTAAGCTCAATCGACCGCGGCGGCGCAGAGATCAAATTCGGGTTATTCTCTGCGCCCCTGGCGTCGCCGCGGCAAGACAAACTTCAGACCTAAAGGAACAGCATGTCGTCTCATCTCTCCAACGTGCGCCCGAAACCGGACCAGGTCCTGGTGGACATCGCCGACTACGCCTCCAAGTTCAAGATCAAGAGCGCCGAAGCCTACGACACCGCGCGGCTGTGCCTGATGGACACCCTCGGCTGCGGCCTGGAGGCGCTGGAGTACCCGGCATGCACCAAGCTCATGGGCCCCATCGTCCCCGGCACGGTCGTGCCCAATGGCGCCAAGGTGCCCGGCACGCAATTCCAGCTCGACCCGGTGCAGGCGGCGTTCAACATCGGCGCCATGATCCGCTGGCTCGACTTCAATGACACCTGGCTCGCGGCGGAATGGGGCCATCCCTCGGACAATCTCGGCGGCATCCTCGCCAGCGCCGACTGGCTGTCGCGCCAGGCCGTCGCCGCCGGAAAGCCGCCGCTTGCGATGCGCGATGTGCTCACCGGCATGATCAAAGCGCATGAAATTCAGGGCGTGATCGCGCTGGAGAACAGCTTCAACCGCGTCGGTCTCGATCACGTGGTGCTGGTCAAGGTCGCCACGACGGCGGTCGTTGCCAACATGCTCGGCCTGACGCGCGAAGAAATCATCAACGCGCTGTCCCTCGCCTGGGTCGACGGACAGTCGCTGCGCACCTACCGTCACTCACCCAACACCGGTTCGCGCAAATCTTGGGCGGCAGGGGACGCCACCAGCCGCGGAGTTCGGCTCGCGCTGATGGCGGCCAAGGGCGAAATGGGCTACCCCTCGGTGCTAAGCGCGCCGACCTGGGGTTTTTACGATGTCCTGTTCGGCGGCAAGGAATTCAAATTTCAGCGTCCCTACGGCTCCTACGTGATGGAGCACGTGCTGTTCAAGATCGCCTTTCCGGCCGAGTTCCATGCGCAGACCGCGGCCGAGTGCGCCATGGCGCTGCATCCACAGGTCAGGGACCGCCTGGGCGAGATCAGGAAAATCACCATCCGCACCCATCAGTCGGCGATACGCATCATCGACAAGAAAGGACCGCTCAGCAACCCGGCCGACCGCGACCACTGCATCCAGTACATGGTCGCGGTGCCGCTGATCTACGGCAGGCTGACCGCAGGCGACTACGAGGATGTGGTTGCCGCCGATCCGCGCATCGACGCCCTGCGCGATAGAATGGTGTGCGTCGAAGACAAGGGTTTCAGCCGCGACTACCACGACCCCGACAAGCGCTCGATCGCCAACGCGATCACGGTGGAATTCAACGACGGCAAAAAAACCGCCGAAGTCGTCGTAGAATATCCCATTGGGCACCGCCGCCGGCGCAAGGACGGCATCCCGCTGCTGGTGGAAAAATTCAAGACCAACCTGGCGCGCCGCTTTCCGGAAAAGCAGCGCAACGCGATCCTGGCTTTGTGCCAGGATGCAAAGACCCTGGGAGCGACGCCGGTCAACGAGTTCGTCGACCTGTTCGTCATCTGATGCGAGAACAATCATCCATGATTGCCGAGTTGGATGCAAAAATCGCCGAGCTCTCGGATGAAATCCGGCGCTATCCCACGCCGATCGCGCGCTGCGACGAGCAACTGAGCGAATTGCTTGAACGCCGCGCGCGCCTGCTCGCCGACAAAGGACGCATCGCCCCGCGCACCGCCACTCCCGGATGCAGTCCCGACAGTATCTGGATCAACGATGGAGGCTTCAATGCCGCATAAGCTGCACAATACGTTTCAGGATTTCAAGCTCGCCTCCGGCAAGACCGGCAAGTTCTATTCCCTGCCCGCCCTGGAAAAGGCCGGCCTCGGCAAGATCTCGCGCCTGCCGGTGTCGATCCGCATCGTGCTCGAATCGGTGCT
>ODAK010003196.1_pt1 | contig 17085 bp, 10 predicted proteins | sample 1539591 | NCBI WGS metagenome assembly ODAK01 (sample SAMEA3539303, study PRJEB22396) | soil metagenome | biome: tundra; feature: field; material: soil | place: USA | collected 2010-05 | depth 0.15 m
AGAAAAATCACCGACCGCGAATGACGGGCGAACCAGTACGGAGACTTCCTGCTATTGGAGGCCACTTACGGTTTTTCCTCCTTGCCGAAATCCTTGGCGGAAGGCGCTTCACCGGCTGCGGGTTTGTCACTTCCCTTCTCTGTCTCTTTCTCTTTTGCTGCTTCGACGGAAACCTTGCTGTTATCCGGGAGACCGTACGCGCCAGCGGCGACGACGCTCTGGCCCTGTTTCAACCCATCGAGAATCTGAACGTTCTCATCTTGCCGGATTCCAACCTTGACCGCGGTCTGGTGAGCGTGTTGATCAGAGCCGATGACCATGACCGTCGTAGCACCATCGGTGGCCGTCAGGACCGCCGAGGCGGGGACGATCAAGGCATCCGGCACCGTCTCAGACACCATGGACAAACGCACGCTCGTGCCCGGTTTCAGAGTTTGACCCGGGTTTTTCGCTTGTACCCACACTTCGACGGTAGTGCTGTTGGGATCAAGTGCCGGACTAACCAGAGTTACCGTGCCCTCCGCCGGATTGTCGAGCCCCGGAACCTCGATGGTGGCTTGGTCACCAACCTTGAGCAAGGCAGCGTCTTTTTGCGGGATATGGGCGCGCGCGGTCACTCGCGCAAGGTCCATGACCGTGATCAGCGGCACTCCCGCACTGGGCATCTCTCCCGCGTAAAGGGGCCGATCCGTGACGACGCCGTCAATGGGGCTACGAATTTCCGAATAGCTGTATTGGGCCTGCGCCCCAAGATATTTGCCTTTAGCAGCCGACAACTGTCCCTCGAATCCCTTGGTCTCCTGCTGCTTGACCACGGCGTTGAGGGAATCGAGATGCCTTTTTGCCAGCTCGTATTGAGCTCGTGCCTGGGTGAGGCTGACTCCGGATTGATCCAGGTCCTTCCGCGGTAAAGCTCCTTGCTTGAACAGCTCTTGCCGGCTGTCGTAGACCTTCTGTTGCGCGTCGAACATTTCTTTCGCCGACTGGGCGTCAAATGTAGCCTTCTGTATTTCTTCCGGCAAGCCGGCTGCTGTACTAGTGACGTAAGTAGCTTCGGCTTGCTCAAAAGCGCCTTTATTTTCTTCTTTGGCGGCGGCCAGATCCGAGTTCTCCAGAACGGCCAGCAATTGCCCCTTATGGACCTTGCTTCCCCGGTTTACGTAAAACTGTTTTACCGGCGCGCTGATCTTCGGCACGATGGCGGCTTGTTGCAGCGGGAACAACACGGCATCCGCGGTGACGACGCGTTGAATGTTCGCTTTCTGGACGCTCGCCGCGGCAACGGGAACGGCAGCTTCTTCGATTTTCTCCTTCGAGCATCCCACGGACAAAGTCGCGACGGCGATGGCAAAGAGAACCAAAATCGCAAGCCGCTGGGAACGCCAAGCCCGGGTACCTTCACGAATCGTCTTCAGGGATAACAGTTTTTCAGTATTCATCGGTTTCAGAACTTTCCAGTAAGGGTCTGAATGTTCGCCAGCGCGACCCGAAACCGTACCTGCCCATCGTCGTAGGCATTGCTGGTAGCGGTCAGTGTATTCTGCGCATCCACAACTTCCAATACGGTAGCTTCGCCCGACTGGTAGCGCAGGGTGGTCAATCGCAGACTCTCGGATGCCAGTTGGACGGATTGGCTTAGCAGTTCCAATTCGGCGCGCGCGGCCTGACCTTCATTGTAAAAGGAACTCAGGTTTGCCAGCAGCATGCGCTGGGCCGCGCTCAACTCTACCACTGCCTGCTTCTTCTGCAGATTGGCCTGCTTCACCTTGCTGAAGTTGGCTCCCCAACTCCAGATGGGAAGCTGTAGAGTTGCCGCCGCCGAACTACCGAGGTTGCTGAAATGGTCCGGAGCCGGAGTCCGGGCGGCGAACTGGTTGGCGTCGATTCCATACCAGTAATCCAGTGTGACCGCAGGCAGAACTCCTCCCCAGGCGCTCGTGACTTCCTGGCTGGCCTGCTGGAGCGCGGCTTGCGCGGCACGGAAATCAGGATTATTCCGCGTGCCCGCTGCGTTGACCTCATCAAACGTCGGCAGCGGTTCAGGAGATCCAAAGTCGTTCACCACGGTGAAGTTCTCGTTAAAGTCCTTGAAAAGCAAAACAGCCAGGTCGAGACGACTTTTGTTCATCCCTAGCTCGGCTTCCCGCAAATCCCGCTGTTGCTGGCGGAACTGGAGTTCGGCTTTGATGACGTCCGAATGTGCCACTTCGCCGCCCTTTTCCAGTTTGTCGCTGATTCCCAGAAATCGTTGTGCTTCCTGATGGGCGCGTTGTGCAGTAGCGTACTTCCGTTGCGCCGCGAGGTAACCGTAATACGCCTGCGACACCGTGACGGCCAGGCCGCGCAAAGCGATTTCGGACTTGGCCCTGGCTACCGCCTGCGCGGCCGAAGCTCGACCGTAGTCGCCGAATGTTTGCAGGGAAAGCGCCTGATGCACATTGCCTTGTGCTATGTATTCGTGAACTCCGTTATTGGCAATAAAAATCGGGTTGTTGGTTCCGTGCGGGGTTGGCTCGGTATATACGGCCTGCATGTTGTAACTCACATTTGGAAGCAGCGCCGCACGGCTTTGCACAAGATCCTGATGGGCGAGGCCAAGCGCCGTGAATGCCGCTCGCGCTTGAGGATTGTTCGCCGTGGCTCGCTGTAGCGCCTCGGAGAAAGTGATGGTCGCCGGCGAAGCGGCGGCGGAGTTTGGGGAAGGGCTTTGCTCCACCGCCGTGATCCGCACGCCCGGGGCAGGTTCGCTCGCTTGGGCGGCTGTGCGCCCAGCCAGCACAAAAAGAAGAGACTGGATCAAGACGATCCCCGCGATCGCGGCTCTTCGCACTCGCGCGTAGCTGGTTCCAGGATTTCGCATACTCCTCAGCATTTGTGTCTTTCAATATCCCGTTACGGTTGGACTCATCGCATACCGCGACCCGGGAGCGATTCAGCCGAGGCAAACATCCGCTGCTGGCTGCTGAAACCCGGAATCACGGACACACATAGAGTTACTCGCGTCAGATTAAAGCGCTCTGAAAAAAGGATAAAATTGTGTTCAGAGTCAGTGCGTACGAAGCGCTGGCTTGGCCAGTTCAATTTCAGGAACATCCAGGAGCGGCAACTCCACTGTGAAGCGACTGCCGTGGCCTTCCTGGCTGGAAACCTTGATTTCCGCGCCATGTGCGGTGCAGATGGCTTTCACAATGGCAAGGCCCAATCCAGCCCCGCCGGAGTTGCGCGAGCGTGCCTTATCCGCCCGGAAGAAGCGCTCGAAGACATGGGGGAGGGCGTGGGCCGATATCCCGGCGCCATTGTCGGAGACCTCGAGGACAGCGGTAGCCCCGTCTCGGCGAACACTGACTTCGACATCGCCACCTTCTTGCGTGTACTTGATGGCATTGGCGACCAGGTTCACGATGACTTGCTGAAGGCGCGATCGATCGCCCTCGACGCAGATATTGGTCGCCACATTGCTGCGAAAAAAGATCGACTTTTCCTCGGCCAATAATCTCATTTGCTCTGCCGTTGACGCCGCCAGATCGCCGAGGTCCAGCCGGGTCTTGTCCATTTTCACCTCACCCGCATCGAGGCGTGAGATGGCCAACAGGCTCTCGACGATATGAGACATGCGGTGGGTCTCTTCCAGGGCGCTGCCAATCTGATCCGTTAGCGAAGGGTTGAGGCGGTGGCTCTGGGCGATACCCTCAAGCTCCAATTGAAGAATCGTCAATGGTGTCCGCAACTCGTGAGAAGCGTCAGCAGAAAAGCGGTTGATGTGCTGGAAGGCCTGATCCAGGCGTTCGATCATGCGATTCAGGGAAACAGAAAGTCTTTCGAGCTCATCCCCGGTTCGGATGACGGGCAATCGCTCGCTGAGGTGGGTGGAGGTAATTCCCTCCGCCCTTTTCGTGATCTCGTCCACAGGCTGCAGCGATCGCCTCATCAGCCAGTAACCGCTCACCACGGCCAGCGAAATGATGAAGGGCATGTAGACGGCAAACGTCAGCAGCAACCCGTGGAGCACGACTTCGATCTGGTGATACGGCACTCCACTTTCGACAACGAACCTACTTCCATCCGGCGCCGTGAATTGCAGGGTGTCGATCAGTAACTGACGTCCTTCACCGAAACGTATCTTTCGCTGACGATTCGTTTCTTCTCCATTGGGCAATGGAACCTGAGACGGGTCGAAGGCGCCGTCCTTCGGCGCACCGGAAATGTACAGGACTCCAACACCTTCCTGAATCACGCGAATAAAGTGGCTGTTGACCTCGGGCGCATAAGCCTCGTCGATTTCAGTTTCCAGCCAGGTTGTGCGTTTGAAAGGATGTTGTGTAAGCAACTGGGTACCGATCGTCCGGCACTCCGAGCCCAGCGTCCTTTCAAGATTCCAGTTGAGGTAGCGCTCCAATCCGAGGTAGACCGATACGCCAAAAACCAACAACGCGCCCGCGAGGAGCCCCGCATACCAGGCCGTGATGCGGAAACGGAGCGATCGAGTATTCACGAATGCGCTCCATTACTGATGCTATAGCCAACGCCACGAACAGTACGAATCAACTTCTGGTCATAGGGGTCGTCTACTTTGCTTCGAAGGTGCCGCACATAAACGTCCACGATGTTGGTGATGCCGTCGAAGCTCTGATCCCACACATGTTCGATGATCATGGTTCGCGACAAAACCCTGCCGGCGTTCGACATCAGGTATTCGAGCAAGGAGTATTCTTTCGAGGTCAGATCGATCCTTTTGCCGGCACGCTTCACTTGCTGAGAGAGACGGTCGAGTTCCAAATCTCCCACGCGAACCACGCTGCTGCGGCTGACGGGGCCACGCCGGAGTAGCGCCTTGACACGAACCAGTAGTTCCGCAAAGGCGAAGGGCTTAGTGAGGTAGTCGTCCGCGCCTGCCTCAAAATTACCCACCTTGTCGGCGACCGCGTCGCGGGCCGTCAGAATCAATACTGGAACATTGACATTCTGACTCCGAAGACGGCGAAGAACCTGGGTGCCGTCCATTTTCGGCAACATCAAGTCGAGGATCACGAGGTCATAGCTGTATGTGGTCGCGAGTTCGAGTCCGGCTTGGCCGTCCGCGATCACGTCGACCGCGAAGCGCTCGGCCATTAACCCGCGCGCGACAAAGCTCGAGACCTTCGTTTCGTCTTCGACCAGCAAGATGCGCATTGATTCTCCCGCAACATAGTATATTGCGGTTTCAAGATGAAGCCTAAACAAAGCCAGGATGAAAAGTCATTCAGAATCGACATACTTCTAACTCGCGGGCGCCAAGTATTGAGACTGTTGCGGCGGCTTCAGAAGTTCAGTCTGACCCTGACCAACTCCAGTCTGAACAAAGTTTCATTTGGCCTTCATTGGGCGTTAATGTTGCCAGCCGACCATCGGTGGCCACCATGCTGAAGAGATATTTTGCCGCGCTACTGTTCTTGATCTTTGCCTGCGCTCTGGCCACCGCCCAAACAACGGCGCCGGACCATTGGATCGCGATTCGAGCCGGCCGACTTTTTGACACGAAGTCCGAGAAGCTGGCGAACAACCAGGTTGTGCTGATCCACGGAGACCGCATCACCGAGGTGGGCCCGGCCGAACGAGTGAAGGTGCCCGCGGGCGCCGAGGTTGTCGACCTGAGTCACGCCACCGTGCTTCCAGGCTTGATCGACGCGCACACACACGTTTTCGGAAACGGGCCGGACTTGGAAGCGCAACTCCTGCGCGATTCCTACCAGTACCGCACCTTGACTGCACTGGCGAACGCGCAAAAAGACATGATGGCAGGCTTCACGACGCTTCGCGATCTCAAGACGCTGGGCGCCATGTACAGCGACGTGGATCTGCGCAACGCCATCGACCGCGGCATCGTGCCGGGTCCTCGAATGCAGGTTTCTACCCGCGGCATTCAGGCGACGGGTGGCTTCATCATGAACGGCTACTCGGACGAGGTGCCGCTTCCGAGGGCGCTGCAGGTGGTGGATTCTCCCTGGGCGGCGCGCGAGGCCGTGCGCGATCAGATTACCCATGGGGCAGACTGGATCAAGTTGTATGCGGCGTACCAGTTTCATTTCACCGCTGACGGGAAAATGGTTGTCCCGCCGACCTTCACTGCCGAAGAAGTAAATGCGATCGTGGACGAGGCTCATAGAAGAGGACACAAAGTTTCCTGTCACGCCTTTGGTGGCGAGGGACTGCACAACTGCATCAATGCGGGTGTGGAGTCGATCGAACACGGCGTGGATCTTGATGACGGCGAGATCAAGATGATGATTCAGAAAGGCATCTACCTGGTGCCGACTCTGTATCATTACCAACTTGATCGCGAAGAGAACGAGAAGAAATACGGTGGACACAGCGTTGCGGAAGTCTCGGAACTCAGCTTCCCCAAAGCCGTGGCGCAAGGGGTAAAGATTGCGTTCGGTTCCGGGGCAGGGCCGTTTCCCCATGGAACTCAAACCAAGGAATTTGGATACATGGTGAAGTTCGGCATGACTCCGGTGCAGGCGATACTTGCCGCAACCACCGGAGCTGCGCAACTCATGGGATGGCAGGATCGTGTAGGCTCCCTCGAAGCGGGTAAGTTTGCCGATGTCATCGCCGTAACCGGAGATCCGACCACCGACATCACTGAACTTGAGCGGGTGAGGTTCGTGATGAAAGGTGGACAGGTATACAAAAACGAGCTGAAGTAAGCCGATTCGAGGGACCTTGAAGAATTACAAAATAGCAGTCATCGAAGGAGACGGCATTGGGCGCGAAGTGGTCCCCGAGGGGATTCGCGTGCTCGAGGCGGTAGCGCGTCATTTTGACTTCTCTTTGTCGTGGCAGCACTTTAATTGGAGCTGCGAGACTTATCTCAGTACCGGGCGCATGATGCCTGAGGACGGACTGGAACAGTTGCGCCCGTTTGATGCGATCTTCCTTGGGGCGGTGGGCTATCCCGGCGTGCCTGATCACGCCTCGCTCTGGGGTTTGCTGATTCCCATCCGCCGGGCGTTCAAGCAGTACGTAAATCTCCGGCCGATTCGGCTGCTGGAGGGAATCGAGAGTCCACTCCGCAATTGCGAAGCGGGTGATATCGACTTCTGCATCGTCCGGGAGAACAACGAAGGCGAGTACTCCGAAGTGGGCGGCCGACTGCATAAGAACACGGATCTCGAAATGGCGATTCAGGAGACAGTGTTCACGCGGCAAGGATGCGACCGGATCATGACCTACGCCTTCGAATTAGCTCAGGCCCGCAAGAGTCATGTCACTTCAGCGACAAAATCGAATGGCATTGTCTTCACCATGCCTTTCTGGGATGAACGTTTCGCCGCGATTTCAAAGAAGTATCCGCTCGTCAAAGCCGACCAATACCACATTGATATTTTGAGCGCGCACTTCGTAAGCCGTCCTGACCGGTTTGATGTGGTGGTCGGATCGAATCTTTTTGGAGACATTCTGTCCGATCTCGGCGCAGCCGTCGTGGGATCGATGGGGCTTGCTCCTTCAGCAAATCTAAACCCTGAGCGGGAGTTCCCTTCAATGTTCGAGCCGGTACACGGTTCAGCTCCTGATATTGCCGGGAAAAAAATTGCCAACCCGGTCGCGCAAATCTGGTCGGGGGCGATGATGCTTGACCACCTGGGCGAGAAGAAAGCCGCACGCGCAGTCGAAGAGGCCATCTTCAGAGTGCTCTCCCGTCGCGATCCCCGCACTCCGGACATCGGGGGGAAGGCTGGCACCGAGGATATGGGAAAGGCCATCGCCGCGGAGATTGCCTCAGCGCCGGCACGATCCTGATACTGGATTTGACACGTATCGGTTGAGTTGGATTGAGCCCTCCCCCTACTGATTACGACGTACCAAAAGACGGACGCTCTGCCAAAGAACGACAGAGCGTCCGCTCCTACGTGGCTAGTGCGACGACCTTGCTACAAGCCCAAAACCACCTTAGGGAAGCACGTTGTAAACACGTATTTCAGCAGCCTGCTTCTGGTGATGCGGAACCGCGAGGTAAAAGCGATTCAATTCCGGGACGAGAATTGCCGTTTTAGCTCGAAACGAGGTCGGAATGTGCCCGATCTGCTCGTAATGGTCCGCGTCACTCTGCTGGAACACGTCGGTAAATAGCGTCCCCGCAAAGTAGATGCGCTTGCGCTGTCCGTCGTAAGCCATGTCATCGACCATGGCCGCAGCCGGCATACTGGCCACAACCTTGCCGGAATCCGAGTTCACAACAATCAGTTTCCCGGGATCGCGAGGGCCGACAAAGAGCCGGTGACCGTCCTCATCGAAGGCTATCGCGGTGGGCTTTTTGCCCTCTTGCGCAATCGACCAAGTCGCAAGCAAGGTGCGCTTGTTGCGGTCAAACACCTCGATGGAGTTGTTACCCCGGATAACGACGAAGATGCGCGGTCCCGACTTTTCTATGGCCATGCCTTCCACGTCATTGGAGTCAACCTTGATTTCGCCCACAGTCTTGGCGGTGGTGGTATCAACGAGGCTGATGTAGGCGTTGGGGAGTTTGGCATCCTTGCCACCGTTCACGACATACAGGTACTTGGTCGAAGGATCATAAGCGCTGGCATCCGCGCCCTCCTTCAGCTTTATGCTTCCGACCGGCTTGTAGGAGTCCGTTTCGTAGATCTTGACTTCACCCAAGTCTCCATCGACCACGAAAAGCTTCTTCAAATCGGCCCGATAAAGCAGCGAATGCGGTGCCTTAAGATCGCTAATGGTTTGGATCAGCTTGGCGGTCTTGAGATCAAAGACGAGGACTTTCGAGTTTTCTTCGGCGGTGGAGAACAGACGGTTCCCCGCAACATCCGCAGTAAAGTGGTCGAAATCGCCATCTTTGAGCTCTGGCAGTGGCGTCGTTTGCAAAAGTTCCAGCGAAGGTTTTTGTTGAGCCCAGACGCCGGTTACTAGCGCGAAGAACAAAGCAGACAAAATCATTACTCTCGTTTTATTCACTCGTACCTCCAGAATTGAGAAACAAGACCGTCACTAGTCCATGAAACGTGTCACTAACATTAACCAAGATCAAGATGAAGCACGCATGAATCGAACATTAAAAACAATTCGTGCTTTTCATCGCGCAAATTCTAGGCGACCGATGCAGCCACACCGGAAGCCGGGCGCCGCCCGGCACCCACCGCGAGCATCAGCAGCCCCGACGTCACCAGACTCCCTACCAGGTACCACAGCCCGGCGGCGAAGCTATGAGTGCGCCCAACCAAATAGCCCATCACCATAGGTCCGACAAAGCCGCCGAGATTCCCGACTGAATTAATGAGTCCGATCGAGGCAGCCGCGGCCGACTCGCTTAGAAAAAGTGTCGGCAGCGCCCAAAAGCACGGTTGAAAGCCATAAAACGAAGCCCCTACGAGAACGAACAGGCCTATGGATATCGCGGGCCGGGAGCTGTTGACAACAGCGAGCGAAAGGGCCAGTGCACATAGAAAAACAGGGATCGCCGCATGCCACCGGCGCTCGCCAGTCCGATCAGAATGCCAGCCGTTCACTTGCTGCGTAATGAAGGCGGCGATGTACGGCAAGGCGGCGAGCAGGGTCACCTTTAGATCGCTTAGTCCCGAGAGGCGTTTCAGAATCGTGGGCAGCCAGAAGGCGATGCCGTAACTCCCAGTCATGGCGCAGAAATAACAGAGTGTCAGCAGGATTACATCGCGGTTGCGCAGAGCTCCCCAAACACTAAACGAATGACGACGGTTCTTGGTTTGCTTTTCACGCTGCAGTTGTTCGACGATCCAGGACCGCTCATCCGCGGGCAGCCAACGTGCCTGCGCTGGCCAGTCCGTCAGATAGAAGATCGTGATCACACCCAGCACGATGGCCGGGACTCCTTCCAGGATGAACAGCCATCTCCATCCTCTTAGCCCCAGCCACGAGAGGCCGAGTAGCAAACCCGCGATCGGCGAGCCAATCACGTAGGAAAGAGGATTGGCGGCATAGAAGAACGCAACGGCCTTTCCTCGGTCCTCGTATCGGAACCAATGGGTCAGGTACACGATGACCCCGGGCAAAAACCCCGCTTCCGCGGCGCCGACGAAAAAACGCACTAGGTAGAATTGCTGCGCCGTGTGAATGAAGGCCATCAACACGGTGACCATTCCCCAGGAGATCATGATGCGCGCAATCCACCGGCGTGCACTCCATCGTTCCACAATCAATGCGCCGGGGATTTCCAGCAGGAAGTAGCCGAGGAAGAAAATACCTGCCCCCATGCCGACCACACGATCGCTGAATCCCAGGTCCCGGGGCATCTGGAGGGCGGCAGCCCCAATGTTCATTCGATCCAGGAACGCGATGACGTACAGCGCAAAGAGGAACGGCAGCAGACGCCGCGCGATACGATGTCTGGCGCGCTGAGCAACCTCGGAGGTCGAGGAGGACGAATCGATGTTTGCGGCTTCCGGGGAAGCGGTAGTTTGTTCGGCCATAGTTTCTATTTGTGCTCGTTGCGCTGGAACCGATCTTCTTCCGGGGGACTTACAGCCCCGCAGGTTTAGTGCAGAACCAAAGTATTCATCCGCTTGGGTACTTCCCCCACCGGGATACGGGCGACTTCTTTCAGCGTGTGGGCGTCAATTACCGACACCAATCGAAGCGCGGAGTCCGCTACATAGACCCATTTGCTGTCGGGCGTGAACGCAATCCAATCGGGAATCGCGCCAGTCGGTGCGTGACCCATGGGGTGAACCAGGGGTAGTTCGACATGTCCGATCAACTTAAGATCGGGGAGCGAGTATTCGAAAACGGAGTTGGCAAGCGTACTGTCGACCCATAAGGACTTCCCGTCGGGAGCCACGCCGATTCCGTGCGACGGAATTCCTGCTCGTCCCTCTGCAATTCCGAAACCGCCGGGGTGGTCCGGCAGCTTGATTCTTGCCACCTCCGCCCGCTTAGCGAAGTCCACAACGGCGAATCCGTGGACACCGGAGAGTTGGACGAAAATGCGACGGGTCGAGCCGTCGGGATTTGTGTCGAAGACCATCGGCCGCACGGGGCGGTCGAACTGCACTTCCCACACCATTTGCTGGCTCTGGAGATCGACGACAGAGGCAATCTTGCTTTCGATCGAACCACTGACCGCGTATTTGCCATCCGGCGTGACGTACACGTTGTGCACCCCACCATCCACGGGAATGCTCTTTACATTTTTGAGCGAGGTCGTGTCGATCACATCGAGCACGCCCGACTTCGCCCGGATGCCAACCAACACCTGCGATCCATCTTTGGTGATGGCAAGATTGTTCGGCCGAGCGCTGAGAGGTACCTTGCTGAGAATTTCCCCGCTCTTGCGATCCACCACGTCGAGCACGCTCTCCGCTTCATTGCTGATGTAAATCCGCACCCCGTCGGGAGAGAAAACGATTCCATGCGGCAACTCGATGCCATGGATTACTTGCACGACTTTGTTCGTTGCGGGATCAATAACGTCGATAGTGTCGCTGGCGCTGTTCGTAACATAGATCCGGGTTAAAGAGTGCGGCGCCGACTCCGACACAGCATCCGTGCCAACGCCGCGCACCCATTCCGCCATCATCAGCCAGTCGGGATCGTTCTGAGAAGCAAACTGCCTGCCCCCCGAATGAAACGGATCGCCTCCGGCTTCCGGCGCAAGGGGATGGAGCAAGAGCTTGCTGGAAGCGGGATCGCCCGGAACCACCACCTCCAGAGCGCGCTCGAAGTTTCGCTTTGATTGCTCGTCGGTCCAGTCCGTGTTTCCCGGCGACAACGTCTCGAGATGAAAAATCCTGTTCGACAGAATATGGCAACCGTAGCAGCGGGCATGCTCCGGCCGGTTCTTCAGGAAGATGGGCCCGACCTTGGTCCTGAAGAACTCGTAACTGAGCGTGGCCGTCTGCGTGGACCCCGAAGCCGCTGGTTCAGCCGGTAGCGCCGCGGTGCGCAGTTCTTTTGCCCGGGAATACAAGCTGGTCACACTGGCAACGGAGAACACCAGCAGCAGCGTCGCTCTCTTGGTCCGTGTCATCCTGACGCATCCTTGGTCGCACCAAAAAGCTGCAGCGGTTTCTGTTTCATTTGTTCCAATGTTCGAGTCAAGAACCGCTCTGCAGTAAGGGTCGAAGCTCTCGTACGTCCTTCACGTTCTCGAGTGTCAACACGCGCTCGATCAAGCTCGAGCAAGTGGCGGCGCCGAGAACGGGCTCCATCAGCTCGCGCGCCTTTGCGACCACCTCGTCGCGAGTCATCGGATTTTCGGGAGTTCCACGTACATGCTCGACCCGCTCGCTGAGACGCGTCCCATCGTTGAGCGTGACTTCTACGATGGCCACTCGCACCGGTATCAACTTCTCAAGTTCTTCGTCGGGGACGAGCTGCACTTTGGCACGTTCGCGGAGTATCGCCGCGTCCTGCATGCGCGCCTTATCGTGGGCGGCGCGGAAGGAAACCGTCTTGTCGATCAGCATCACCGCGACCAGGTGCTGCAGACAAATGTCCGGCATGTCGCGGTTGTTCACGGTGTAGGCGGCGCTCGTGGCCGCGCGCACCACCACTTGCTTCACTTGATCCGCCTGAAAGGCCTGCCGTTTACGCAGATTTTCCAGTGCGTCCAGCGGCGCCTGAATCGGCCCTCCCGTGGTCCACTTCTTGATCGTCGTCTGCACCACTCCGTAACGCTCGCCGAGTTGCTCGATCATCCCCGCAGGATCGGCTTTGGGATTGTAGGACTCCACAAAATTGTTAGGGCCGGACAAAACATCGTTGACGCCAGTCCAGCCGGAATGAACGACGAGCGCGGCGTTGACGCCGTTGCGTGCCCCCATTCCTCCGAAGACAAACGCCTTCTCGATGTGCTCGGTGTCGCGGCGCCACGAACCAATACCCGCGCCTGCCTGCTGGGCAGCGTAGTCGAACAGCCAGCGCATCTGCTGGGCGGTGAGACTGGCGGCACATCCGGCAGCCGCCGTCGCGCCCATGGTGCCGACTAAAGGATGCGTTTCTTTCATCCCCGGCCCAACCGTCTTCATGGCCCGCATGGCAACGTCATAGCCGAGCGCCACGGCCCGCACGAAATGCGTGCCGCTGATGCCGCACTGCTCGCCCACAGCCAGCGCCGCCGGGACCACCGCGCAGCCCGGATGCGCTCCTCCCGTGGTGAAATCGTCATCGGTTTCATCGGAATGAGCTAGCTGCCCGTTCGCAAGTGCCGCCTCGATCGGCCCGCAGAGAATCTTCGAGGCGACGACCGTGGCAATTTTCTCGCCGCCATAAGAGCGTGCGAACTCGATCGCCAGGCGTCCGGGAGCTAACTCCGATCCCGAAACCATGGCGGCAATCGTGTCGAGGATGTGGTGCTCCGTCTCCCGCACGACATTGTCGGGCAGCGTGCGGTTGCGGGCCTCGGCCATGTAGGCGCTGAGCTTCTCCATGACCGGACTGATGGCTGAGCTGGCATCCGGGGCGGCGGCCCAGGCGAACCGGGGGAATGCCGCGCTCGCGGAGACCCATGCCGCTTGCTCAAGCCAGCCGCGCCGGGTCAAACCCGGAGCACCGATTCCATCTCTTCTATTTTCTTCACGTCGATCTTTTCCACTCACTTATCACCTTTGCGAATCTTCCTAGAAGACGACTTTCACCGCGAATTGAATTTCGCGTGAAGTGGTTGTGGTCCTGGCGACCTGACCCGCCACGGAGTTCAGCGCTCCCGTCCCGTCAAAGATGTCGGTGTTGGTGGGTGTCGAGGGTGGGGCAAAGTTGGAGTGATTCAGAATGTTAAAAATCTCCGCGCGGAACTGCACGTTGAATTTCTCCGAAACCTTCTTAATGTAATTGTTCTTGAAAACGGAGAAGTCCAGCGACGTCACGCCGGGACCGATCAGGATGTTGCGGCCGGCGTTGCCACGAAGATTGAAGCATCTTAGATCACCGGGGGCAAGCGGCCCCCCTAGACTCGGCGGCGCTGGGTCGCAGTTCGCATTCCAAAAGGCTTGGCTAGGAGCGGTGGGGACGGCGAAACAATTGGTCTTGATGTAGGCTCCGGGATGACCAGTCGTGAGAGTCTTGCACCCGGACCCTCCCAACCGGTTTGGGAAAGCCCAATCGTCGCTGCTGAGAGTGTTTTGCGGATCGGACCCAGTTCCCCAACTTGGAGTAAAAGGAATTCCGTCGCTCGCCGTGAAGATGACACCAAGCTCCCATCCACCCAATGCCCACTGTGCCGGCGCGGACAAAGACTTCGGAGTCGGCGCTTCCCATGTGCCGTTGACGACCAGGGTGCGACCAACATTGAAGTCGGAAAGGCCGCGGCTCAATCTCAGGTCAAACCAAGAGAGGCTGGAAATCGAATTTCCGAATGTGTCGCCAGCAACGGACGCTGAACTGGTGTCCATGCTCTTCGCCCAAGTGAAGGTACCTTGTGCCTGAAAACCGTGGCTCATCCTTTTGGCAAGCTGCGCCTCAAGAGCGTTGTAGTAAGAATGGCCCTCGTAAAACATCCCGCGTACTGAACCAAAGGCCGGGTTGATGGGGTTTGGCGGGAGACAGGACGGATCGGTGTCCGGGGGACCGTTGGGGTCGGTAGCGTTGCATACCGGCGAATAGATGTTTCCGAAGACATCAACCTTGGGCCAAAGGTATCCGTTTGGTCCCTTGGTAGGAATGACGAGATTTGCTTCGTCGACGCGGAAGGGCTGATGCACTCCACGCGATCCCACATAGGCAACCATGGCGGCCAAGGTCGGCGTAAGTTGCTGCTGCAGGTTGAGATTCCACTGCATGACGTAATCCCGCTTGGGGCGCTGGACGTAAGTCGAGCGCAAGGTGTTCGCCGGGAATTGCTGGTTTATACCTTTGAAGTTGGGGAAGTTGCCCTGCCCTGGGCTATTGATCGCGGTATAAGAAAAGTAAGGAGCTGCCTGGGTTGTCAGAAGAACGAACTGATACGGCAGCGGTTGGACGTCGAACAACCCGATTCCACCACGGATGGCGGTCTTCCCATTACTCAACGGGTCCCACGCAAAACCAACCCGGGGCTCAAAATTGTGGAGCGTCGGGTTGTTAAAGAAGGGACCGGCACCTGAGCACTCTCCCGGCACTACCCTGCCGCAAACCGGCAACGGGTCAGACAAGTTGCGGAGATTAGCAATCTTGCCGTTGGTTTCCGTCGGTACCGTCGACATCTCGTAGCGTAGCCCGAGATTCACTGTGAGATTCGGGCGCACGCGCCAGTCGTCCTGAAGATAGGTACCGAACAGGGTCTGGCGCAGGTTACGCGGCGAAAGCGTATTGGCAATTCCGCCTTGAAATTTCTTCGGCAGATTTTGAAGGAACGTGCTCCTCACAAACACCCCAGTGTTCGGGTCGAACTCGCTCAATGACCCGAACTTCCAAATTCCATTGGGATCGGTGTCTGCAAGCACGTTGAGGAACATGCGTTCGACGGCGATGCCGAAGCGGATGGAATGCGTACGTTTGGTGATGAACGCGTCGTCGTAGAGTTGTGCTGAATTCCAGTGATAGAAATAGGTCGGACTACCTCCGATTCCTCCTGTAAAGTCAGTGATCCCGCTGATAAGAACCTGAGGGGCAGCGCGCCCCGCAAAGGCTGTGCCTCCAACTCCAAAGTCAGTCTTGGCGGCGTCGGGATTGATCGCCTTCAAGCTCAGATTGTTGTTCACCGCTTCGTGGTTACCGCCGATACGGAACGAATTCGCAAAGCTGGGCGAGAAGATATGCGTTTCTTCGATGGATACGAATTGTCTCGATGTTAATGTGCTAAATTCGACATTGTTCAACCCGTCGGGAGATGCGTACGGTGTTTTGTCGAACATGTACGAACCGGCGAGACTGTCTTTGTCGGAAAACCTGTGGTCAACGCGAGTCGTGAAAAAATTCTCACTGACTATTTGCTGTGCGGCGAACGTGTAGGATCCCTGGTCGCCATTTCCGAAGACATCCTGGGGTTTGGGTAGCGGGTAAAACGTGGAAAACTTGGCTGCATTGGGGTCCACGGTGATCTGGGTCGTGTTGCAGGGATTTGGCTGCGGTTGCGGAATCGAGCATAGTGTGCCATTCCACGCGGCCTGTGACGGCACAGTCGTCAGCACGGAGATTCCCTTCGACTGCCGAATTCCTTCATAGTCAGCGAAGAAAAAAGTCCGATTCTTAAAGATCGGTCCGCCAACTGCGCCTCCAAACTGGTTGCGCTTGAAGGGGGGAACCCCTCCCACGTCGAAATAGTTCCTCGTATCGAGTGCGCTATTTCTTAGGAACTCATACCCACTACCGTGAAACTGATTCGTGCCCGATCGCGTAATCGCGTTGACCACTCCGCCCGATGTCTTTCCGTACTCGGCCGAGTAGTTGCTGGTCAGCACCGAAAATTCTTGAATGGCGTCGACGCCGAGGCTGCCTCCCAAGACGCTGCCCGGCGCTCCGTTGGCGTAGTCGTTGAGGCTGACGCCGTCCAAACGATAGTTGTTCTGCTGCGGCCGCGCACCGGAGATGGTCAATTGTTGTCCGAACCCGCGGTTGCCCCGGTCCGTCCCCGCCGAGAAGTCCGGCTGCGTCTGGATCCGATTCACTCCCGGCTGCAACGTTGCCAGATCCGTCCAGCTACGTCCGTTCAACGGAAGCTCGCGTACCGTATTCGCATTGACCACGGCGCTGATATCCGATGTGGTAAGCTGCACGTCGGGGACTTCGCTCTGCACTTCTATCGTCTCTTTCGTTGTGCCCACTCGCATCGTCATGTTCAACGTCACGGTCGCGCCTACGGTCAGTCCGATGCCGGTCCTCACTTCGGTCCTGAATCCCGGAGCTGTAAACTTCAGCTCGTAGCTTGCCGGCAACAAGTTCGGTGCGATGTAGATGCCATCTTCGTTGGTGGTCACACTGCGGTTGATGCCCGTGGCCACGTTCGTGATGGAGACGCTAACGTTGGCTACCACGCCCCCACTGGTATCCACGACCGTTCCGGTAATGGATCCGCCAGCGACTTGGGCCTGAACGTTAACGTGAACCGCGACGCTGTGGATGAGCACCAGAGCAAAAACACTCGCAGCGACCGTATGCAACTTCGAGGGACACTTCATGGTGACCTCTTTCTGTGCGCCACAG
>ODAK010003198.1_pt1 | contig 17077 bp, 14 predicted proteins | sample 1539591 | NCBI WGS metagenome assembly ODAK01 (sample SAMEA3539303, study PRJEB22396) | soil metagenome | biome: tundra; feature: field; material: soil | place: USA | collected 2010-05 | depth 0.15 m
TGCAGCGGCTGGGACATGGCCAACTGGGGCGGTGGCTGGGTTTACTCGCCTGACTACTTCCCGACCGGCGAGGAGCTCTTCCAGACCGGAGCCAGCTCCAACCCCGGCTACTACAACGACAACCAGGCCAACAAACTGATTCTGGCCACGAATACCAATGCCACCTTCGCGGGTGAAATCAAGGCCCTCGACGCCTACGAGAACTACTTGGCCAAGCAGCTGCCGGTGGTATGGATGCCAACCACCCCCTACCAGCTGACGGTGTACAAGAGCAACCTCAAGGGATTGGTGCCGCAGGGCGTCTACGACGAGATCTACCCTTCGGAGTACAGCTTCTCTGGTTAGTAACTAAACGGGGGCTCGCTTGAGCTAGCACCTCCCGGAAGGGGTGTGTGAGTGGAGGCGGACCGGGGCCCGGCATCGCGCCGGGCCCCAACCCGTTTCCGATCCGATCTGACGGCAACTGACAGGAAGGGGAAGGCGCAGCGATGCTGGCCTACGTGATCCGGCGAATCATCCAGTCGATCATCGTGCTGATCGGCGTCACGATCATCACTTTCATCCTGCTCCACATGCTGGGGAACCCGGTCCACGTCATCCTGGGGACACGCCAGAGTCCAGCCCAGGTCGCGGCCCTCACCAAGCAGCTGGGCCTGAACAAGCCTCTCCCCCTGCAGTACCTGATCTGGCTCTTGCACCTTTTGCAGGGCAACCTGGGGTTCTCCTGGAAGCAGAACAACACCGTCACCGCGCTCTTGGGCCAGCGCATTCCCAACACGCTGGTGTTGGTGGGCACCTCCACGGTGCTGGCGATCGTGATCGCGGTGCCGATCGGGATCCTGCAGGCGGTCCGGCGCAATCGTCCCGATGACTACCTCGCCACTGCGCTTTCCTTCATCTTCTACTCCATGCCGGTGTTCTGGCTGGGGCTGCTGCTGATCGTGCTATTCAGCATTACTCTCGGCTGGTTGCCGTCGGGATTCCAGCAGAACCAGACCAGTCTCTTCTCCCAACTGAACGGCCTGATCCTGCCCATCATGACGCTCACCTTGGTGACAGTCGCCCTCTTCAGCCGCTACATGCGCAGCTCGATGCTTGAGAATCTGGTCCAAGACTACGTTCGCACCGCCAAGGCCAAGGGGGTGCCGAGCCGGACCATTCTCTTCAGGCACGTACTCCGCAACGCCTTGATTCCGGTGATCACCCTGATCGGCTTGAGCATTCCTGGCATTCTGAGCGGTGCGGTGATCACCGAGTTCGTGTTCAACTACCCCGGCATGGGGCTGCTTTTCGTCAACGCCGCCGTCACCGACGACTTCCCCGTGCTGTTGGGAACGGTGGTGGTGGTGGGAGTCGCGACGGTGATCGGCTCGCTGATCGCTGACATCCTGTATGCCGTCGCCGACCCACGGATCCGGTACGTCTCATGAGCTGCCCCGCCACCCGGCTGCCAGGCGCCACGGCTCAGGGTATGTCGGCGTGAACGCGGGCCTGGACACTGGGGTTGGCGACCTCCTCAAGCCCGGCGTCGGCGACCTCACCCCGGCGGCGGTCCCAGAGGGCGGCGAGGGGTATCGGACCGGATCCGTCTTCCGGATGATGCTCGCCGTGTTCATGGAGAATCATCTGGCCGTGCTGGGGCTGGGTCTGATTGCCTTCATGGTCCTCTTCAGCTTTCTGGGGCCGTTCATCTACCACACCCAGCAGGTCTTCAACAATCCCAACATCGTCAACCTGGCGCCCAGCCTCAGTCATCCCCTGGGCACCGATAACATCGGCTACGACAATCTGGGCCGCCTGATGCTGGGGGGTCAGACCTCCCTTGAAGTGGGTCTGGCGGCGGCGCTCGTGGCCGTAACCATCGGGGCGACCTGGGGTGCGGCCGCCGGCCTTGCCGGTGGGTTCGTAGACGCAATCATGATGAGGATCGTCGACGCCATGCTGGCGATCCCCTTCCTCTTCCTGATCATCGTCCTCGGGACCATCTTCATCCCCTCGGTGCCCGAGCTCATCATCGTGATCGGTCTGGTTGCCTGGCTGGTTCCCGCTCGCCTGGTGCGGGGCGAGACCTTGACCCTCAGGGTCCGTGACTACGTGCAGGCGGTCAGGGTCATGGGCGGAGGATCGGGCCGGATTCTGTTCCGGCACATCATTCCCAACTCCATCGGCACCATCGTGGTGAACGCCACCTTCCAAGTCGCGGACGCCATCCTCACGGTGGCGGCACTGAGCTTTCTGGGTCTCGGCATCGCGGCGCCCGCGACCAACTGGGGGAGTCAGCTCTCGGACGGTACGACCTACATCTACGACGGTTACTGGTGGTTGATCTACCCAGCTGGGATCGCCATCGTCGTCACCGTCGTTGCGTTCAACTTCGTGGGCGATGCTCTCCGTGACGCGCTGGAGGTCCGTCTCCAGCAGCGCTGACGCCGGCTCAAGCGGTGCGCCTGCCGCGCCGGGGCGCGCTCACGAGCGCCAGCCTCGCCTCCTCTTACGTCGCGTGGTTGTAAGCCGACGCCGGCCACGCCGGGAGCGAGGTCGGATCGCGCGGGCGGGAAGCAGCCGACGTCAGGCTGTGGCCGCTGCCGCTGGCTCCGGGGTTCGGAGCGGGAAGTGGCACGCCGCCAGGTGGCGGGGTCCGAAAGACACCAAGGGCGGCTCGACCTCGGCGCAGATCTCCTGAGCGCGAGGGCAGCGGGTGCGGAACCGGCATCCCGAGGGAGGGTGGAGGGCCGAGGGTAGCTCACCTCGGATCGGCTCCGCCGTCTTGCTCCGCTCCCTGGTCGGGTTGGGCTCGGGAATGGCGTCGATCAATCCCTGGGTGTAGGGATGGGCCGGGCGCTCATACAGGACCGAGCTGGGAGCGAACTCGACGAGCTTGCCCAGGTACATGACCCCGATGCGATCCGAGAGGTACTTGACCACCGAGAGGTCGTGGGAGATGACCAGATAGGTGAGCCCGTGGCGCTCCTGGAGGCTGTTCATCAGGTTCAAAATCTGGGAGCGAATCGAGACGTCCAGCGCCGAGACCGGTTCGTCGGCGACGATCAGCTTGGGGTTGAGGGCGAGGGCTCGAGCCAGCCCGATGCGCTGGCGCTGACCCCCCGAGAACTCATGGGGGTAGAGATCGGTCGACTTGGGGCTCAGCCCGACCTCCTGGAGCAGTTGCTGAACCCGGGCCTGCTGCTCAGCCTTGGAGCCGATCTTCTGCACCAGCAGGGGCTCACGGATGATGCTCCCCACCCGCATCCTCGGGTTGAGGGAAGCGTAGGGGTCCTGGAACATCAGCTGGAGGTCCCGCCGCCGGCGACGCAGCTGGGCCCCCCGGAGCTTGGCGATGTCGGTGCCGTCGAACTCGATCTCACCCGAGGTGGTCTTCTCCAGGCCGACGATCAGGCGCCCGATGGTCGTCTTGCCGCAGCCGGACTCTCCCACCAAGCCGAAGGTCTCACCCTGGCCGACGCTGAAGGAGACGTCGGAGACGGCCTTGATGCTGCCGATCTTGTGCGGCAACACCGCCCCGGCCGTGACCGCGAACTCCTTGACGACGTGCCGCAGCTCGAGGAACTCCGAGTTGGCCCCGGTTCGGATCTGGGTGTCCTGGGAAACGGTGGCGGTCACAGCGACGGCTCCCGGCGTCGCAATCGGAGCTGGTCTGGATTCAACGGACCGACCCCACCCGGGAAACGGAGTTGCTGACCGGGTTGAAGCAGGCGTACTGGTGGTCACTCGAGCCGGTCAGCAGCGGCTCCTCCTCATGGCACCGGGTGGTGGCGTACCGGCAGCGGGGCTGGAAGCGGCACCAGGCGGGTGGATGGCTGAGGTCCGGGGGCAGCCCGGGAATGCTGTAGAGAACGGCATCGCTGCGCTGGTCCAGCCGCGGGATGGAGGCCAGCAGCGCCTCAGTGTAAGGGTGGCGCATGTTCTCGAAGAGGTCAACGGTGGAGGCTGACTCCACGATCTTGCCGGCGTACATGACCATGACCCGGTCGGCCCGGCCAGCGATCACCCCCATATCGTGGGTGATCAGCAGGACGGCCATGTGCAGCCGCTGCTTGAGCTCGTAGAGCAACTCCAGGATCTGGAGCTGGATGGTGACGTCCAACGCCGTGGTGGGCTCGTCGGCGATCAGGAGCTTCGGCTCACAGGAGAGCGCCATGGCGATCATCACGCGCTGCCGCAGGCCGCCCGAGAGCTGGTGGGGGTAGTCCTTGAGCCGCTCCTTGGGCCGGGGCATGCCCACCAGTCCGAGCACCTCCTCGGCTCGCTTGAGGGCGTCCCGCTTGGAGGCGTGGCGATGGATCCGGACCGACTCCGCGATCTGGTCTCCGACCTGCATAGTGGGGTTGAGCGAGGTCATCGGATCCTGGAAGATCACCGCGACATCGTTGCCGCGGACGTGGCGCATCTCCTTCTCGCCGAGCCCAACCAGCTCCCGGTCCCCGAGGCGAATGCTGCCGGCGGCGATGTAGCCTCCGTTGGGGAGCAGGTGCATGATCGACATACCGGTCATCGTCTTACCGCACCCGGACTCTCCCACTAAGCCCAGGGTTTCGCCAGCTTCGATGGAGAGGGAGACACCATCGACCGCATGGACCTCGCTCTGGCGCTGCCGGATGTAGGTCTTGAGATTATTGATCTCGAGGAGGGGCGCCATTTTTCCAGGTATTCTAATGCCGCGCGAGACGGGTGCCAGCCAAGGTGCCCGGAGTATAGCTGCCCGCTCCGGGGTTCGCATGGCGAAGCGAGCCGAAGAGGGCGGTCGCGGCGTCGGCGGCCCGGTATTGTCACCTTGAGAAGATGAAAACCACAGCCAGCGCCCGGCATTTCCCCAGCCTGAGACAGCTGCTTCCGGCTCTGATCAGCCTCGCCATCCTGGGCCTGATCATCCTGTACGTTCATCCTGAACAGTTGGGGGGGGCGCTGAGCCGCTTCCATCTCGCCTATCTGCCGGTCGTGCTGTCCCTCTCGTTGGCGTACTACCTGCTCAAGGGGTACCAGTGGCATCTCTTCCTGAAGCCGCTCAAGCTGGACCACGGGGCGGTGGAGACGATCCTCATCTACCTCGCCGGCCAGCCCACCGCCATCTTGCCCCTGGGCGAGCTGACCCGGGCCTTCATCCTGCGCCAGCACGCCAAGGTCAATCTGGGTGAGGTGTCGGCCACGGTGGTGGTCCAGGAGCTGCTCTATCCCATCTTTCTGATCGCCGCCGCGGTCCCCGGAGCCGGGCAGTTCCCCGGGGCCCAGGCAGCGGTGGTGGTGGCCCTGCTGGGGATCCTCGGCATCTCGACGATCCTGCTCTGGCCCCGCGCCTTCAATTTCGTGATGCGGTTCGCGGTGCGGGTCCCCATCATCAGGCACTATGCGGCGGACCTCAGGTCCCTCCACCAGGACGTGATCTTCATCGCCCGTCGCCCGGCCACGCTGGGGCCGGCTCTCCTCGGCCCGGTGGCGGCCATGATCGCCATCGCCATGTTCTACTTCACCGTCCGCAGCGTGGGCATCGATCTGGGGGTGTATCAGGCGGCCTTCGTGTACGCCGTCGCCCACCTGGCGGGCGGGGTGAGCCTCTTGCCGGGCGGCATCGGTGCCTACGAGGGCTCGATGACGTTCCTCTTGGTGGCGTTTGGGGTGGCCACCCCGGTGGCGGCCGCGATCGCCATCTTGAACCGGGCCTTCGACCGGCTCCTGGTCACGGTGGTGGGCACGGTGGTGTTCTTCGCCATCAGGCGGCCGCTCAACCTGAGGGGCATCACGCTACTGCCAGACTGATAGCGATAGGCTTGCCGTGATCTGCAGCCACGGCACAGGAGGCAGCCGATGAAGGCCATCATCACCACCCCGGGGAAGAAGGGCAGCGTTCGGCTGGGAGCGATCTCAGACCCTTCGGGGACCGGCATGGTGGAGGGGGCGGACGGCAAGCCGGGGCAGTCGGTTGAGGTCGAGGTGGTCGAGGTCGGGGTCTGCGGCACCGACCTGGAGATCGCCAACGACGGCTACGGCGCCCCCCCCACTGGCCGCGACCGCCTGGTGCTGGGCCACGAGAACCTGGGCCGGGTAGTCTCCGCTCCCGAGGGGGTCGAGCTGCAGAAGGGCCAGCTGGTGGTGGCCACGGTGCGCCGGCCCTGTCCCGAGCGCTGCCCACCCTGTGCCGCCGGCCAGAGCGATGACTGCCTGACCGGTAACTACACCGAGCGGGGGATCAAGGGTCGGGACGGCTACATGGCTGAGCGCTATGTGGAGTTCAGCGACTACCTGATCCCACTCCCCTCGACGCTGACCAAGGTGGGAGTCCTGATGGAGCCCAGCAGCATCGTCGAGAAGGGGCTGATCCAGGCCTTCAGCATCCAGCGGGGCCGGATGCCCTGGGACCCCAAGCAGGCGCTGGTCTGTGGCGCCGGGGCGGTCGGGCTGCTGGCGGCAATCTTCCTTCGTCTCCGCGATATCGAGGTCAGCCTGGTCGCCAAGTCCGACCCCGGCTCCCCCGCCTTCAAGGTCGCCAAGGCGGTGGGGGCCAACCTGCTTGACGCCGATCAGCACCCGGTCGCGGGACTGGCCAAGGAGCTGGGCCACATCGACCTCACCTTCGAGGCGACCGGGGCCTCGTCGGTCGCCCTGAATGCCATGGCCGCGACCGGCAACAACGGGGTCTGCTGCCTCAGCTCGGTGACCGCCGGGATGCGCACCGTGACCATCGATTCTGACTCGCTCAACCTGGACATGGTGCTGGGCAACAAGCTGGTCTTCGGCACCGTCAATGCCAACCGCCGCCACTTCGAGGCGGCGGCCCGGATGCTGGGGGCGGCGGTGCGGAAGTGGCCCGGGGTGCTGGATCAGATCGTGACCCGGCGGGTGGCGGTGGAGCAGTTTGCCGACGCCTTCAGCCGCCAGCCCGACGACATCAAGACCGTGATCAGCTTTACCGGAGGCTGACCCAGATGTTCCCTCAGTCACGGGGGCGGTTCAGCCGCCAGGCTCACTGTGACCTCCCGGAAGGCACCTACGAGGAGGAGTTCGGCCGGCAGGGGTTCTTCGGCCCGGCCTCCCACCTCTACCACGCCCATGCCCCCACCGAGTGGCTGCGCATCGAGGGTCCACTGCGCCCCCGCGCCTACGACCTGCGCCGGGTGGAGGCCGCCGACGCCCTGGACCCCTCGGCCGGGCTGACCCCGGTCCTGGGCAACCAGGACCTGCGGATTAAACTCTCGCGCCGCACCAAGGACATGCCCTATGCCTACCGGAACGCCGACGCTGACCTCATCTACTTCGTCCATCGAGGCGCCGGCGAGATGGCGACCGACTTCGGCAAGCTGACCTATGAGCAGGGGGACTACCTCGTCCTGCCCAGGGGGACGACCCACCGAATCTTCCCCCAGGGCGAGGAGAGCTTCCTTTTGGTGATCGCCGCCTACGAGATGCCGGAGCTGCCGCCGGCCGACCGGATGGGGCAGCATTCCCCCTACGACCGGGCCGTTCTGCGGCTGCCGGAGATTCCGGGCCCGGGGGGCGCACCCAACGCGGCGGGGGAGTGGGAGTTGGTGATCGAGCGCGAGGGGCAGTGGACCAGGGTCTTCTACCCGTTCGATCCCATCGACACGGTGGGCTGGAAGGGCGACCTCAGCGCCTTCGCACTCAACGTCCGGGATATCAGGCCGGTCACTGCGGGACGGTTCCACCTGCCCCCCTCGGTGCACACCACGCTGCGGACCTCGGGCTTCGTCCTCTGCACCTTCACTCCCCGCCGGATCGAGGGCATCGACGACGAGGGGGCAGTGCGGCTGCCCTTCTACCACCGCAACATTGACTACGACGAAGTGCTCTTCTACCATGCCGGCCAGTTCATGAGCCGGGCCGGGATCGACGCCGGGATGATGACCTGGCACCCCCAGGGCATCCACCACGGCCCGCAGCCCAAGGCCGTGGAGCGGGACCGGCAGATGACCAAGACCCACCACGACGAGGTGGCGGTGATGATCGACGCGGTGCATCCCCTGCATCCGCTGGTGGGCGCGGAGCAGGCGGAGATCCTGGAATACGCCGAGTCCTGGATGCCTCACATCGACGACGACTGAGGAGCTGAGATGCGCCTCGCGACGGTAGGGATAGAGAGCCCGCTGGGGCTAACTCCGCGGGTGGTGGCCGAGGTCGCCGACTCCCAATCGGACGCCCCCCGCCTGGTAGACGTCACTGCCGCCGGAGAGCTCTGGTGGGCGAGCCAGGGATCGGGGGACCCGGTCCGCTGGGCAGCGGCCACGTTCCCTCCCGATCTGACGGCGCTGCTTCGAGGTGGCCGGCGGGCCTTGGAGATGGCGGCAGAGGCGATCGAGCTGGCCGGGAGCCAGCCGGCGAACGCTGAAGCGCCCTCCGGCAGCCGCCTGCGCTACCGGCCTGATGAGGTGGAGCGGCTGCCGCTCCTGCGGCCGCCGCTGCTCCGCGACTTCTACGCCTTCGAGGAGCACGTCGCGGCCGGGGCGCGGCGGCGAGGGGAGCCGATCCCCGAGCCTTGGTATCGCCGGCCGGTCTACTACAAAGGCAACCCAGCCACGCTGCTGGCCCCGGGGGCGGAGGTGCCCTGGCCCGCCTACACCGACGCCCTCGATTACGAGTTGGAGGTGGCCTGCGTTCTCCTCTCCGGTGGCCGCGACCTCAGCGTGGCGGCGGCTCAGGAGGCCATCGCGGGCTACGCGGTCTTCTGTGACTTCTCGGCGCGGGACATCCAGGCAGATGAGATGCGGGTGTGGCTGGGGCCGGCCAAGTCCAAGGACTTCGCCTCGGGGCTCGGTCCCTGGCTGGTCACCGCCGACGAGCTGGGCGATCCCGCCCAGCTCGAGGTCAGCGCCTACCTCAACGGCGAACGGGTCGCCCAGGCCCGGCTCAGCGAGGCCCGCTGGTCCTTCGCCGAGATGGTCTCCTACGCCTCCGGGGCTGAGCCCCTGGAAGCCGGCGAGGTGCTGGCCAGCGGGACGGTGGGCGGCGGCAGCGGCCAGGAGCGAGGCCGGCTCCTGGAGCCGGGAGATCGCATTGAATGCGAGTTGGAGGGGGCCGGCCGCCTGGTCCACGTCATCGGTCCCCGCCACGGTGGTGGTGGCCACCTGGTGCCGAGGCCCCCCCAGGGCTGAGCCGCGGCACGGGATACAATCAGGTTCCGAGGATCGGCTGATCGCGCCGTCCCCCTGTTCAGTTCGGAGGTCGGTAATTTGGCCAGACGCTCGATGGGTGGTCGCACCCGCCGCGGTCCCTCGCGCCCTCGGGTCTCTCGGGTAACTCCTGTCGAGGAGCAGAAGGAAGAGACCATCGAGATCGAGGGCACCGTGGTCGAGCCGCTGCCCAATGCCCAGTTCCGGGTGGAGCTCCAGACCGGCCAGACCGTCCTGGCCTACATCTCCGGCAAGATGCGCAAGCACTACATCCGGACTTTGATCGGCGACAAGGTCAAGGTCGAGCTCAGTCCCTATGACCTGACCAAGGGCCGGATCACCTTCCGCTACAAGTAGCCGGGGCCTCGATCGGCGAAGTACGCCACCGTGCTTCGGAGCCCCTCCGGGAGCGCGACCTGGGCCCTCCAGTCCAGGCGGGATGCCGCCAGAGAGCAGTCGAGGCAGCTCCGCCGCTGCTCGCCATCCTTGGCGGGACCGTGGCGCGGGTTCGGCGGCGGGTCCCCACCCGGGCGCAACTCTGAGACGGCCCGGCTCAGCTCTGCCACCACCTCGACCACCGCGGTCTCCCGGCAGGTGCCGACGTTGTACTGGCCGAGCGGTCCCTGGAGCAGCCGCAAGGCGGCCTCGACCACATCGTCCACGAAGACGTAGTCGCGGGTCTGCCGCCCGTCCCCGTTGATCACGGGCGCTCTCCCCGCCAGCAGCAGGCTGGAGACGATGGCGACCACCCCGGCTTCGCCGTGGGGGTCCTGGCGGGGGCCGTAGACGTTGCCTGGGCGCAGCACGGCGGCCTCCAGCCCGAACGAGGTGGCGAAGGCCGTGAGGTAGGCCTCACCGGCCACCTTGGCCGCGCCGTAGGGCGAGGCTGGCCGCAGCGGATGGGATTCCGGGGTGGGAACAACCTCAGTGTCCCCGTAGACGGCGCCGCCCGACGACATGAAGACGACGCGAGCGACCCCGGCCCGGGCGGCCGCGCCCAGCAGCTGAACTGTGCCCAGGACGTTGACCTCCGCGTCGTGGAGGGGATCGCTCACCGACTTGCGGACATCGATCTGCGCCGCCAGGTGGAAGATCACCTGCGGGCGCTCCCGGGCGATCACTCGGCCCACCCACTCGCTGGCGACGCTCACCTCGTAGAACCGGGCCTGATCGTTGACCTGCTCCCGGCGGCCGCTGCTGAGGTCGTCGATCACGCCCACCTGGTGGCCCTCGTTGAGGAGCCGATCGGTGAGATGGCTGCCGATGAACCCCGCCCCGCCGGTGACCACCACTCTCATGAGGCCCCGGGCTCCCGAGGCGGCTGGACCGCACCTCTCGGGTTCCGTCGCCGCTTGGTCGCCAAACCCTCCTCCGGCTCAACCCGGTCGAGCAGCCCGCCCAAGGGGCGCGGCAGTCGACGGCTCAGCCCCTCGCGGCTGCGCCTGGCCTGGATCTCGGCCAGCCGCTGCCTCTGACCCGACTGGGCCGAGGCCACCGAGTTGGACCGCTCCAGGGGGGGCCGGGTGTCCCAGCGCCGCACATAGAAGGCGCCCTTGAGGGCGGTGTAGGGGACGGCGCAGATCTTGTGCTCTCGGCTCTTGGCATCGATGATGTCCCAAACCGAGCCGAACCGTTGCAGGGAGGCCGGGGTGACCACGTGGGCCCGCAGCACCTGGCCGTCGATGAAGTGCAGCGCCACCCGGGCCAGCTCCTTGAGATCGACGTCGTTGCCCGGCTGGGAGACCTTGGTGAGGTCGATCTGGCGCACCGCGCTGACCGGAATCAGGGCCTGGCGGGCGTTGCCGTCCAAGGTGTGCAGGTCCAGGTCCAGGAAGGGATCGTCCATGTGCAGCAGCGGCAGCTCCCCGTAGAGGACTTCGCCGTCCAAGAAGGACACGACCACTTCCGGCACAGGACGTCAACCTCTACACAATCGCGAGCCGCCAGTTGCCGTTGCCGGTCCGCGCTACCCGTCATCGGACCGTAAGGCCGGTGTCACGCCTTCGCTACCGCGTTGGACCCAAGGTCTGGATCTGGAACGACTACGGTGGGGACATCATAGGGCTGGTGCCTGACGGCGGTCTCGGCGTTCTCAACTCAGCTTCCCAACTACCGAGGAACGCCCGGGGCAATCGGGACGGCCACTTCATCTGACTACCCGGGGCATGCAGATTGGCCAGCCAACCCACCACGCGTCGGCGCGTTCGCCGGAAGTCCTTCGCCTCGCAGTTCGCGTTGGTACTGCTGGCGGTGGGGCTGGCGACCGCCGTGGCGGCCGGTGCAGTGGCCTGGGTCGAAACCCAGCAGGCCCGCACCCATCAGGAAGCGCAAACGGGCCTGGGGTCGGTCAGGCTGGCCGCCATCCTGCTCCGGTTGCAGACGGCCACCGCCTCGGAGCGGTTCGCCTGCGAGGTGGCGAGCCTACCCGCGACTGCGGCCGCCTATGCGGAGGGAAAGTCGAGCCTGGCGCCCCTCGCCCAAGCCGCGGCCGCCAACGCCACCTCGGGCCAGGTCCTGGTCTTCTTCGGCAGCCAAGGGGCGGTCCTAGCCCAGGCACCGGCCACCAAAGTACCCGGCCTGGCAGCGGTGCTGGGTGAGGCCAGAGGGGCCCCGTACGCCTGCACCGACCCCGCGGCGGGCGGGTTCTTCGTCACCACCCAGGCGGGCCAGCTGCTGGGGGTGGGGACGGCCCCGGTTGCCGGGGGCGGCGCGGACGCCGGGAGGATAGTGGTGCTGACCCCGGTCGGGGCCGGCACCCTGCGCTTCGTCCAACAGATGTTGGACATCGCCGGGCTCCACTCCTCGACCGCCCTCTTGGTCGGAGGACGGCTGGCGCTGCCCGTCCGGTTGGCTGGGACCACCTATCCAGCCGGAGCGCAGCTGCCCAGGTCGCTGCGCTCTGCTCTTCAGAACTACCAGCAGGCCGGACAGGCGTCGCTCGGCGGGACTCAGTTCGCTGCCGCTGCGCTGCCGTTCCGCACTCAGGGCGGCCAGGCGGTCGCCACCCTGCTAGTTTTGGAGTCGGGCGACGCTATCAGCGTCACCGTCACTGACCTGGCGCTGCCGCTAGCGCTGGCGGTCGCCGGGGTCCTCTTGCTGGGGATGTTGGTGGTCTTCCTCCTGGTGGAGCATTTCCTGAACCGTCCGTTGCGCCGGCTCGACATCGCCGTGCAACGTCTGGGCCTCGACGGCTACGCGGCTCCCGTCACCGTCGAAGGGGGGGCTGAGGAAATCACCCGCCTGGCCGCCAACTTCGAGTTGGTGCGCAAGCAGCTCCGCCGCCAGCTATTGATCGCGACCGGGCGCACCGTGATCGCCTCCACCCTGACCGGGAACGCGCCCTTGGAGCAAGCGCTGGACCAAGTACTGCGCAGCCTGATCGACCTCGTGGACGCCGACGTCGCCATGATCCTGCTCCGGCCGCATTCGCAAATGCCCCGTGGCCTCCTGCTCTCGACCGGGGTGGCCGAGCCCGCACCCACCTGGGCTGAGCTGGAGGGCAGCGAAGGGATCATCGGGAACCTGATCCGGGAACCCCGCTTTTTGGTCCGCACTCACCTCAGCCCCGAGGAGCGCAGCTCCGCCGAGGAGCAGCTGGGTCTCAGGGATTGTCTGGCCGAGCCGCTGCGTTCCGAGGACCACGACCTCGGACTCTTGCTGGTGGGCAACAAGCGCCGACCCTACGTCGACGAGGACTACACGCTCTGTCGCGGGGTCGCCGACCAGATCGTGATCGCCGTCGAGAAGAGTACCCGACTGGCGGTGACGCAGCGGGAGGCGACCACCGACGAGATGACCGGGCTGTACAACTACCGCTTCCTGGTGGGATACCTCGACCAGCAGGTGAATGTGGCCGAGCGGGCGAGTTCACCACTGTCGGTCCTGATGCTTGACCTAGACCATTTCAAGTCGGTCAACGACTCCCACGGGCATCCCGCCGGAGACCGTCTGCTGCGCCAGTTCGCCAGTCTGATGGTGGAGACCATTCGCAAATCGGACTTGGCGGCCCGCTACGGTGGTGAGGAGTTCGTGGTGGTGATGGCCAACACCGCCCGCGACGATGCCGAGGTGGTGGCCGACAAGATCCGCTCGGCGGTGGAGGAGATGGTGGTCAAGCTTGATGACGGCAGTGAGGTGCGGATTACCGTCAGCATCGGTGGGGTTACCTTCCCCGAGGGGTCGAGAGGAGCTCGCAACCTGCTCGACCTTTCCGATCGCGCCCTCTACGCGGCCAAGCGCAACGGCCGCAACCGCGTCGAATTCCTGGACCCGGCCACCACTGCCGGGGAGCCGGTCAGCATCTGAACGGGGCCGAGTGGCCATGCCATAGGATTGGCCGCGACTCATGAGTGCTGTGATCGACCTGCGCAGCGACACGGTGACCCGTCCCTCGGAGGGCATGCGTCAGGCTATGGCCAGCGCCGAGGTGGGCGACGACGTCTTCGGCGAGGACCCCACGGTGCGGCGGCTGGAAGAGCGGGTCGCCGCCATGCTGGGCAAGGAGGCGGCGCTGTTGTGTCCCAGCGGAACCATGGCCAACCTGATCGGCGTGGCCAGCGCCACCACCCCCGGGGAAGAGGTGTTGGTGGATTCCGAGTCCCACATCCTCCACTACGAGCTGGCCGGGACGGCGATGATCGCTGGCGTTCAGCTGCGCAACTTTGACGCACCATCCGCCGGCTGTCCCACCCCAATGCAACTGGAGTCGCTGCGGCGACTCGGGGACCCGGACCACGAACCTCGCACAGCGCTGCTCTGCCTGGAGCAGAGCCACAACCGCAGGGGCGGGACGGTAACCCCAATTGCCGAGCTGCGCAGCGCCGCTGACGCGGCCCACCGCATGGGCCTCTTGGTGCACCTGGACGGCGCCCGCCTGGCCAACGCCGCGGCCAGCCGGGGCGTGCCGATGGCGGAGTTCTCCGCCTGCGCCGATTCCCTGACCTTCTCTCTTTCCAAAGGCCTGGGCTGCCCCGCCGGAACCCTCTGGGTGGGCTCGGCCGAGGGGCGCCGGCGTGCCCACACCTGGCGCAAGCGCCTCGGCGGGGGAATGCGCCAGGTGGGAATCCTGGCCGCGGCCGGGCTCTTCGCGCTGGACCACAATCTTGATCGCCTCCCAGAAGACCACCGCAAGGCGCGGCATTTGGCCGAGGCGCTCCAGGCCACCTCCGGCCTGAGGGTCGACACCCAACTGGTGCAGACCAACATCGTCCTGCTCGAGACCTCCGCGGACGCCACCACGATCGTGGAGCGGGCCAAGCGTGAAGGGGTGCTCACGGTTCCGTTCACTCCACGCACCGTGCGCTGCGTCACTCATCTCGATGTGAGCATGGAGGAGGTCGTCGCCGCGGCGGAGAGGCTGCGGCGGGTTTTCGCAGCCTGACCAAAGCGACGCCGGGGTAAAAGGAAAGGAGCGGGCCTTGCGACCCGCTCCTTCACCGCTAGAACTCAGAGAGAGAGCGCTCTCAGGCTTCCCCGGATCCTCCGGTGCCGGCGAGAGTCACGCGGCCGCGACGCTTGGCGGCGCGACGCGGAGCCTTGGGAGCCGCCGCGGCGCGAGTTGGCCGGCGAGCTGCGGTCGCCCGGGGCGTGCGGGTGGTCCGAGTGGCGGCGGTGCGACGCGGCGCGGCCGTGGTCGCGGTGCCGGTCGTCCGGCGCCGGGTGGTCGCCCGGGCTGGTGTGGTGCGAGTGGTGGCGCGTCGCCGTGCCGGCGCTGTGCGGGCCGCGGTGGTCCGGCGGGTGCGAGTAGCGGTCCGGGCCGTTGTGGTGCGCCGGGTCGCAGTGCGCCGCGCCGGTTTGCGTGCGCTCCGGGGAGCGGTGGCGGTACGAGTCACGGCCGAGACGAGCTTCTTCTCAATGTCGGTCAGGCGCTTCTCCAACGCCTTGAGCTGGGCGGTGATCGTCCTAGTCAGTGAGGCGACGGTGGGCGCGGTGCGGGTCGTGCGCCGCGCTGTGGTCCGCCGTGCGGTCGTGCTGCGTGCGGTCGTGCGCGCAGCCGGGCGCCTGGTCGCAGGCCTTCGCGTGGTCCGGGTGGCAGGGCGCGCTGTCGTGCGCCTAGTGCCAGTCCTCCTGGGCGTTCGGGGCATAAGTCCGGTTCCTCCTAGTTTGCTTCGGCGCAAGATCCTTGAGCGCCTTGAAGTTCGGGTTGATCCCTGATTATTGATGCCGGTTGTGATTGTGACGTGGGTGAGAGCGTGCCAAACCGGGTCTCCGCACGGTCGAGTTAATCTGATTGTGCCACACAATCGTGCTTGAGGGTCGCGATGTCAACCGCTTTGAGGTCTCCTGAGAAAGTGTTACCGGGTCGTCGCAGCCTCCAAGTTGCACCCAAACCCATGGTCGCGCCGCTCCTATACTGACGTGGTGATCGCGCTGACCCCCACGCCGGGAAGCGAAGACCTCTACAGCACCGCCCAGCACCGAGTGGATCAGGCGGCCGAGACGCTGCATCTCGACGAGGATGCCCGCGCCGTGCTGCGCGAAGTCAAACGGATCTTCCAGGTGCACTTCCCGGTCGTACTCGACGACGGCTCGGTGGAAGTCTTTGTCGGCAATCGGGTCCATCACAACATCGCCCGAGGACCCGCCAAGGGCGGCATCCGCTACGAGGCTGACGCCACCTTGGATCAGACCAAGGCGCTGGCGATGACGATGAGTTGGAAGACGGCGCTGATGTCCCTTCCATTCGGGGGAGCGGCCGGCTCAGTGCGCGTCGATCCCCGCCGGCTGAGCCGGCGTGAGCTAGAGCGTCTGACCCGCCGCTTCACCACTGAAATCAGCCTGCTGCTGGGACCGGAGCGCGATATCCCAGCTCCCGACATCGGCACCGACCCTCAGATCATGGCCTGGATCATGGACACCATCTCCATGCATCGGGGTTTCTCGGTCACCGCGTCAGTAACCGGCAAGCCCATCGAAGCGGGTGGTTCAGTCGGCAGGGTGGAGGCGGCGGGACGGGGCTTGGCGATCATCCTGGTGCACGCCCTCCGCAACACCGGTCTCAGCCTCGAAGGCGCCACCGTGGCGGTGGAAGGCTTTGGCAAGGTGGGCCGTACCTGTGCGCGCCTCTTGAGTGAGGCGGGCTGCCGGGTCGTCGCGGTTTCCGACAGCCATGAGGGCTGGCACTGCGACAGTGGCCTTGACCTCGGCCGGCTGGAGGAGGTCAAGCTGGCCGGCGGACGGCTGGCTGACGGTCAGGTGCCGGGCGAGTTGATAACGCGTCAGGAGTTGCTGAGCTTGCCGGTGACGGTGCTGGTGCCGGCGTCAGTGGAGTCAACCGTCAACAGCTCCAACGCCAATCAGGTGCGCGCACGGATCGTGGCTGAGGGAGCCAATGGACCGATCACCCCCGCCGCCGAGGCGGTCCTCGCCGAGGACGGCATCGTGGTGGTCCCTGACATCCTCGCCAACGCCGGCGGAGTCACGGTGTCGTACTTCGAGTGGGTTCAGGACCTGCAGTCCTTCTTCTGGGATGAGAAGGAGATCAACACTCAGCTGGAGCGTGCGATGCTGCGTGCCAGCGAACAGGTCTGGGCCTATCACGCGCGCCATAAGGTCTCACTCAGAGAGGCCGCCTACTTGATCGCGGTGGGTCGGGTCGCGCGGGCCTCCGAGGCTCGCGGGATCTATCCCTAGTGAGCTAGCCGCAGATACGGCACTGGCTGCCGCTGAGACTCGCCGCGGGGCGGCTGGTACTCGAAACGGTACCCGGCACCAATCACCGCATGCAGGTAGTGGGCGCCGTCCCCGCGTGGCTGGATCTTGCGGCGCAGCCGGTAGAGATGGGCGTCCAGGGAATGCACCCGGTAGGGGTCGCGGTTGCGCCAAACCTCAGCGATCAGCTGCGGCCGGGGCACGACCGCTCCCGACTGGCGCGCCAGCGCGACCAGGATCTTGAACTCGGTCGGCGTCAGCGCCACCGGGCGGCCATCGCGGCGAACCTC
>ODAK010003199.1_pt1 | contig 17076 bp, 15 predicted proteins | sample 1539591 | NCBI WGS metagenome assembly ODAK01 (sample SAMEA3539303, study PRJEB22396) | soil metagenome | biome: tundra; feature: field; material: soil | place: USA | collected 2010-05 | depth 0.15 m
CCGACGTCCCGCCCGCCGCTCCGCCGGGGTCGTGATTCATCTCAGTCGCCTCAGATCAAAGAAGTCCTCGGAGGCTCGTACGCCGACGGGCCTTTCCTCCCACGTCGTTCCGGCACACGGATTCGGAGCCTCCCGTCGCACGACACGAGCGACGCGCCCCTGGGATGAGAGGCCGGGCCGCCCCGAGGGACGGCCCGGCTGCATCATTCGTTCGCAGGCATTCGCCGGGGAATGCCCGTCAATCGACTACGAGATATTGGCCGCGGTGCAGACCGACGGGCCGGCGATGGCGCAGATGGCCGAGGCGGGATCGAAGCCGTCCTTGACCACGGTCTGCTCCATGTTGGTTGCATCGACCCAGACCGGCACGAGGAGCGACGCGGGATCGGTGATGCTGGAGTTGGCGGGGTCCACGGTCGTGCCGTTGAGCAGCGCCGGGGGGATCGTGTTGCCGGAGAGCAGGATGTCGGCCATGGCGACCGCGTCCTGTGCCTCCTTGTACACCGCCTTGTAGACCGAGCCGCACTGGTAGCCTTCGAGGACCCAGGCCATGCCCTGGGCAGTCGCGTCCTGCCCGGTGGTCGGGATCTTCTTGGCGGGCACGCCGGCGTGCTTGAGGTCGTTGATCACCGCGTTGGCGAGGCCGTCATTGGCCTCGATGGTGGCGTTGATCGATGAGTGGGAGGTGAACTCCTGCTGGAAGATCGTGCCGCCCTGGGTGTTGGACCAGCCGGGAGCGAAGTTCTCACCGACGAGAGTCATGCCCTGGCTGTTGGTGGCACCCGCGGCAACCGTCTTGGCGGGCTGGCTCCAGACGATCTTGTTGTAGCCGGTGGCGAACGAGATGGCGTTCGGGTCGGTGTCCTCGCCGCCGTTGAGCACGAAGACCTGCGGGCTCTTGACGCCCCACGAGGAGACGCACGAGAGGAAGTTGGTGCCGATGAGCTCACCGACCTTCTCGTTGTCGAAGCTGACGTAGTAGTTCTTCGAGCCCTGGACGAACGTCGCACGGTCGTAGCTGATCATGGTGACGCCCTTGGACGACGCCAGCTGCGCGATGGCCGCTCCGGTCGGTCCGTCGAGCGGGCACATGATTAGAACCTTGGCGCCCAGGTTGATGTCAGCAGTTGCATCGTTGAGCTCAGTTGCGTCGCTGCCCTGAGCGTTGTCGATTCGGAACTGCTGCTGGCTGAATCCAGCGTCCGCGAGGGCATCGGTCAGGTACGGCTGATCGAAGTTGACCCAGCGTGTCGAAGAGGTCGTGTCAGGGAGAATGACGCCGATCAGCAGCGTGTTCGCGCCCTTGGTCGCATAGGCGGTCAACGGCTTGAGCAGACCCATCGTCGAGGCGAGGTCCGTGCTGAAGGCGGAGACGGTGATGCCCGACGGGACACCGGGATTTGAAGCAGCCGCCGAGCTGGAAGTGCCGGTCGAGCTGCTGCCGCAGGCGGCGGCGACGAGAGCGGCGGCACCGACAACGGTCAGCCGGCTCACCTTCGACAGATCATGGGACCCCCGGCCCCTGATTCCATCCTGCAAACGCATCAGACCATTGCCCTCCAATACCGAACCCACCGTCTATGACGCCGTCCGTACAGGTAGCGACAGCGTCCCACCAAGCCGCCTCGAGGCGGCGATCGGATGGTTGGTCAACGGAGTAGGGTTTGTCAACTCCTCGAACGAAAAATCACCCTAGTGGGTGATTTTTCATACTCCGCGCCTATTCACGGCCACCAAAACGGCGCTGCTTCAGCCTCGCCGAGGGCCTGTCGACTACTCCTGCTCCGTCGGGCGGACGAGCACCTCGTTGATGGCGACATGGCGGGGCCTGGTGACGATGAAGGCGATCGCGTCGGCGATGTCATCGGCCTCCAGGCGCTCAATCCCGGCGAAGCGTTGTTGCATGCCCGCAATGATCTCCGGCCGGTTGTGCGACACGAGCTCGGTGGCCACCGCGCCGGGCTCGACGAGCGACACGCGCACGTGCCGCGCGGTGACCTCCTTGCGGAGCGCGTCGCTGAAGGCGCCGACGCCGTGCTTGGTGGCGCTGTAGACGCCGTTGCCGTTGCGCGTCTCTCGTCCCGCGACCGAGCTGATGTTGACCAAGTCCGCGACGCGACGCGGACCGTCCTCCGCAGCCCGAAGCAGGTGCGGCAGCGCAGCGTGTGTGCAATAAAGGAGGCCGAGGACATTGATCTGCACCATCCGATCCCACTCCTCGACCGGGGCATCGACGACCGGTCCGAGCAACATCACGCCCGCGTTGTTCACGAGCGTGTCCAGGCGTCCCAGCTCGGCGACCGTCTGCTCCACGGCACGCTCCGCCTCACTCTGCCGGGTGACGTCGGCGGTGATCACCGCGGCAGTTGCACCGCCGGCGCGCAACCGGCCGGCGAGCTCCTCCAGCCGGTCCGAACGGCGCGCCACCAGCGCGACCCTGGCTCCCAGTCCCGCGAGTGCTGCCGCCGTCGCCTCGCCGATACCGCTCGACGCGCCCGTGACGAGGGCGACGGTGTTCTCGAGGGGTCGACGTGCATCTGCCATCAACTCCGTAGGTTGCCACAGGGGTACCGACCGGCCGGGGTCCTTCATGTCAGAGTCGCACGCATGGACAGCGACGGGTACGGCTACACATCAGAGGATCGCGGCTCCGCGCGGCTGCTCGACGACCTGCGCACGTTGTCGCCCGCGGCGATTGAACGCGTGGCGCGCGGCTGGGAGTTGCACGCGACTCCGAACCTCGACCGCTACCACGAGGCGGAGGCGGCCGCGCTGCATACCATCGAAACCGCGCACCAGACCCTGGAATGGGAGGCGCTGCAGCATCAGATCCTCGACCTCACCGAGGGTCGGACCTCGCTCGTGTCGTGGAAGGTCGAGCACGGAGAGACAGGCCATCACGCTGAGACAGCGGTGCTCGGTGCGGCGCTCGCGTTGCAGGCGGCGGCGAACCTCGACGGCGACCATGTGAAGACGCTGGTGCGTCCCATGGCCGAGGCGCTCCCGTGGCTGCTCAGCGTCCGGGGCGCGAAGCAGTAGTTCTTGCCGAGGCGGTCGCGGCCGGCGCCGCCGTCTACTCGCTGACCAGCTCGTAGTCAGGATTCAGGATCGCGAGGCGGCGCTGCCAGGATCCGACCATCCCCTCGACGATGAGACGCGCACCCGGCTCGATGCCCGGAATCTTGGGGCGACCCTGGAAGACGAGCAGCAGGACGCCGGTGTCGTCGGTGATCTCGCATTCGAGGTTTGCCGTGCCCTTGGCCGTCTGCACGCGCAATGATCGAATCCGTCCAGCGACGCGCACGCGGGTGCGCCAGGCAACGTCGCTGATCGGGATGGTTCCGGTGGCGCGACGCGCCAGCTCCCGGTCCACGCCGGAGCTGCGCAGCGGCTTGCGCCGGGCCGCGTCGGGGCGGACGGTGTGCTGCCGGAACCTCCGGCGCCGGGCGGCCTCGAGGTTGAACGGAACGATCGTCGCGGCCACATGGGCAACGCCGCCCACCGCGTCCGCAATGCGGTCCGCGGTCCGATCATGAAGCACGCGCGCGAGCCGTGAGTGGAACGCCCGGCGCGGCAGCAGCACGGTGCATTCGGTCTTGCCGTCGGCAACGACGTCGGCAACGTACTCGAGCGCCGCGCGCTCGAGCCTGCGGTCGCGGCACTCGAGGATGTCGAGCGGCAGGTGCGCGAGACCGAGTCTGCTCCACTCCTCATTGAGCTGTTCGGTCGCCGTCGCGTCGATGTTGAAATGCACCGCGCGCAGCTCGTCCGGCCGCAACGTCCGCGCGTACTGCACCGCGCGTGCCGCCGCCATGTCGAGCTGGCCGATGAGCACCAGCACGACGTGGCGTTGCAGCACAGGAGCTTCGGCCGCCGCTCCAGCGCCAGTCTCGAGCTGCTTCTCCTCCGCGACGTACTGGCGGTGGAGGCGGATCAGCCCGTAGTACATGGGTGGTCCGACCACCGCGACGATCCAGGCGCCTTCGAAGAACTTGGTCACGAGCAGGATGCCGACCACAGCGACCGAGAGCGCTCCCGCGAATCCGTTGATCACCGCGCCGAGTTGCCATCGCCTCCCGCGCTGCGTCATGTGATGTTTCAGCATGCCGAATCCAGCGAATGAGAACCCTGTGAAAACACCAATGGCATAGAGGCCGACCAGCGCGTTGAGATTCGCCTTGAAGACGATGATCAGCAGGATCGCCACCGCGGCAAGCACGAAGATGCCGTTCGAGAACGCGAGCCGGTGACCGCGCTTGGTCAGCTGACGCGGAAGAAATGAATCCCCGGCGACGAAGCTCGCGAGGTAAGGGAAGCCGTTGAAGCTTGTGTTGCCGCCGGTGAAGAGAATGAGCACCGTGGCCGCCTGCACGAGAAAGAAGAGGCCCGTGCCGACCCAGCTGTTGCCGAGGACGTAGCGCACCTCCTGGGAGACCACCGTCGGACTGCCGGTCGAATACGGCACCGCGTGGGTCCAGTGCGCCAGCAACGACGTTCCGAGCACGAGGAATCCCAGGATGCCGCACATGATCAAGAGCGCGATGCGCCCGTTGCGCGCCTCGGGACGGCGGAAGCTGGAGATGCCGTTGGAGACCGCCTCCAGTCCTGTGAGCGAGGATCCGCCGTTGGCGAAGGCGCGCAGGCAGTAGAAGATGCCCAGTCCCATCAGGAATCCGCGCTGGTTGCCGATCGGGTAACCGAGATCGGCAGCGCTGGGGAGCGCGTGCGCAGTCAGGCCCCCGAGGGCAGCCTTGACCAACCCGGTGATCACCACCAGAGAGAGTGAGACCACGTAGAAGTACGTGGGGATCGCGAAGATGGATCCCGCCTCGCGGATCCCGCGAAGGTTGCCGAAGAGCATGATCAGCGTTACGGCGACGGTGATCGCGACGGTGTACGGCGCGAGCCCGCGGAATGCCGAGGTCAGGGCGGCGGTTCCCGCCGACGTCTGCACCGCGACCGTCACCGTGTAGTCGATGAGGAGCGCAACCGCCGCCACCTGGGCGACGTTCGGGCCGAAGTTGTCCCGAGCGACAACGTAGGAGCCACCGCTTTTGGTGTACACGCCGATGACCTGGATGTACGAGACCATCACGAAGATCATCACTGCGAGGATCGCCAGCGTGATCGGAATCACCATCGAGAAGGCGGCGAGACCGATGATCGGCACCATGACCACGAGCATTTCTTCGGTGCCGTATGCGGATGAAGAGATCATGTCCGGGGCGAGCACGCCGATCGCGACCGGTGTGCTGAGCCGTTCCTGGGTGAGCTGCTCGGACACCATGGGCGGACCGAGGATGCGGTTCTTCAGCCGGTACGCCCAGGACTCCGGGTAGGTCTCGGCTCCCGAAGGGACCGATGCGTCGGGAGCCAGTGGGCGTGACGATGCCACCGGCACCTTCTGCGGGTCATCCACGGCCGCAGTATGCCCCATGCCGAAGTTGGCGGCGGCCTCGCCTGACGCTCGGGCGACCTGCTTGAATGGACCGATGCACATCGTCATCGCCGGGTGCGGACGGGTTGGCTCCGGCCTCGCGCGCACCCTCGAAGCCGAGGGTCACTCGGTCGCCGTCATCGATCGAAACCGCAAGGCCTTTCGGCGTCTGCCCGCCGATTTCAAGGGAATCATCGTCGAAGGATCCGGCTTCGACCGCAACGCGCTCCATGATGCGAGGATCGAGGACGCGGATGCCGTCGCCGCGGTGACCTCGGGCGACAACTCCAACATTCTCAGCGCGCGGATCGCCCGCGAGACCTTCGGCGTCGAGCGGGTGGTGGCGCGTATCTACGACCCGCAGCGAGCCCAGGTCTATCAGCGCCTCGGCATCCCCACCGTGGCAACCGTGACGTGGACCGTGGACCAGGTGCGCAGCTGGTTGCTGCCCGATGAGTTCACGCCCCACTGGCGCGACGCAACCGGGATGTTGCTGCTCATCGACCGTGTGCTCCCCGAGCATCTCGCCGGCCAGAAGCTCTCGACGTTCGAGACCGGCGGCAAGGTGCGGCTGGTTGCCGTGACCCGGGCGGGGGTCCCGCGCCTGGACACAGGCGGTCTGGTCGGCCAGGACGGCGATCTCCTCCATATCGTGGTGATGAAGGACGACCTGCCCGCCCTCGAGGCCCTGCTCGCGACCCCCTCCCCGCCCGCTGTGGCTCTGGCCACCAAGGTGCAGTGATGAAAGTCGCCGTTGCGGGTGGCGGGAGCGTCGGCATGGCGGTGGCCGCCGACCTCAAGGTGCACGGCCATGACGTCTTCATCCTCGAGGTCGACCCGGAGCAGGTCGCGCGCTTCCAGCCGCATGTCGACGTTCGCTGGCTCGTGGCCGACGCGTGCGAGGTGGCATCGCTCAAAGCCGCGGGCATGGCCGAGGTCGACGTGATGGTGGCGGCCACCGGGGACGATGAGGACAACCTCGTCATCTCACTCCTATCGAAACAGGAGTTCGCGGTCCCGCGCGTGATCGCCCGGGTCAACAACGCGAGCAATCAGTGGCTGTTCACCGAGAGCTGGGGTGTTGACGTGCCGGTCTCGACGCCGCAGCTGTACACCGCCCTGGTCGAGGAAGCGGTTTCGATCGGCTCCCTCGTCCACCTGATGAGCTTCGAGGGTGCGTCGGCTCACCTGCTCGAGGTGACCCTCGCCGACGAGTCGCCGGCATGCGGCCAGCCCATCTCCGACCTCGGCCTGCCCAGGGAATCCGCGATTGTCGCGATCGTCCGGCGCGAGCACATGATCATTCCCGATCCTGAGACCGTGCTCCACGCCGGGGACGAGGTGATCGTGCTGGCCATGGTGGAGAGCGAGCGGGCCATCCAGACCATCCTTGTCGGCGACGGACCGCCGAGCGCTCCCTCCCCAACCATCGCCTCGTAGCGACGACGTCCGCGGATCCAGGCGCCGGGCCGACCGTAGACTGCGGAGGCGCAGTCCATGTATGTCGACGAGCGACGGGGCCGTGATCCCGCAACCGTGTGGCTCCACCACGGGGTCGGCACCGCGCGTGCCTGGGAGGCGTTCCTTCCCGGCGCCGCGGGGGGACGCACGACCGTCGCATACGACCGTCGAGGATTCGGACGCTCGACCCACGATCGCGGATTCACACCGGCGATGTTCGACGAGGATGTCGCCGACCTCCGGGCGATGCTCGTCGATCTCGGCCAGGAGCGAGTCCACCTGGTCGGCCACAGCGATGGCGGAACTGTGGCGCTGCTTCTGGCCGCCCGCGTGCCGGAGATGGTGCTCAGCGTCGCGGTGGTCGCCGTTCACGTTCGCCATGACGAGCTGACCGTGGCTACACTCCGCCGTATGGGTCCGCCGGACGAGTGGCCTGAGCCGATGCGGCGCAGCCTTCGGCGCGCGCACGGTGAGGATTGGGCGGCGGTGGCGGGCCGCTGGCACGAGCTCTGGACTTCACCCGCGTGGGACGGCTGGAGCATTCTCGGCGAGCTCTCGGCGATCGAGTGCCCCGTCTATGCGATGCACGGGCTCCGCGACGACCTGGCTCCACCGCTACACGCCGAGGCGGTTCGCGACGCCGTGCCCGGGGCGCGGCTGGCCTGGGTGGACACGGCGTCGCATGACCCGCACCGCGTCGAGCCGGCCCGATTCGTCGCCGACCTGGCATCCCTGTGGGACGCCGCCGAGGTCGCGGGTGCCTGAGCACTTCAACGCCAGCGAGTGGCTCGTCGACCGCCAGGTCGAAGCCGGCCTTGGTGCGCGGACGGCGCTGCTCTCCGGGAAATCGGCGATCAGCTACGAGGAGCTGCTCGATTGCGTCAGAGCCGTGTCGGGCGGATTGCGCCGCCTCGGCGTGCGCCCCGAGGAACGGGTGCTGATGGTGCTTCGCGACGGGCCCGAGCTCGCCGAGGCGATCCTCGCCGTCACGCGGATGGGGGCCGTTGCCTTGCCCGTCAACTCGCTGCTCCCACCGCGCGACCTGGTCACGATCGCGCGCGACGCACGAGCCCGATGGGCGATCGTTCCCGGGGATGCGACGGCGCTCATCGCCGCCCTGACCCGCGATGCACCGGATCTGACCGCTCTGGTCCGGGTCGGCACCGGCACTGAGGGCGACGGCGACGGGCCGCTCTGGTCCGAGATCCTCGCCGGCGACGGCGACGGCAGTGTCGACGCGACCTGTGAGGAATCCCCGTGCTTCTGGCTGTGCACCTCCGGGACCACCGGGCGCCCCAAGCTCGCGATGCACCGTCACGCCGACATCCGGACGATCTGTGAGGGATACGCGCGCGAGGTGCTCGACGTGCAGCCGGGGGACCGGCACCTCTCGGTGGCCCCGATGTTCCACGCCTACGGATTCGGCAACTCCCTGGCGTTCCCGCTTGCCGCCGGAGCGGAAGCCGTGCTGGAGCCGACGCGACCGCCGACGCCCGCGCTGGTGGCATCGCTGATGGAACGGCACCAGCCAACGCTGTTCTTCGCGGTGCCGACCTTCTACGCCGCGTTGCTCGCCGCGGAGATTCCGGACACCACCTTCAGGTCACTCCGTCAGGCCGTCTCCGCAGGTGAATCGCTGCCGGCCGAGCTGTTCACACGCTTTCGCGATCGCTTCGGTGTCGAGATCCTCGACGGGATCGGGTCGACCGAGCTCACCCACATCTTCATCTCCAACCGCGCCGGACACGCGGTGCCGGGCGCGACCGGGACGCCGGTCGGCGGTTACGCGGTCCGCATCCTTGACGACGGCGGGGCGCCGGTCCCGGAGGGATCGCCGGGTGAGTTGTGGGTTTCCGGCGCCGCCGCCGCAACCGGGTACTGGTGTCGCAGTGAGGAGACACGCCGGACCTTCGTCGGCGACTGGGTGGCCACCGGCGACCTGTTCTCCGTCGATGCCGGGGGCGTCCACCGCCACCTCGGTCGCCGCGACGACATGCTCAAGGTCGGTGGCGAGTGGGTTTCGCCCAGCGAGGTGGAGAGCGTGCTGCTCGGGGATGACTCCGTGGTCGAGGCGGCCGTGGTCGGAGCCGTCGCCGCGGACGGGCTCACGCGCGCGGTCGCGTTCGCGGTGCCGAGGCCCGGCATGCACTTTGACGCCGACGAGGTGCTGGCGCGGTGCCGCTCTGAGCTCGCCGGATACAAACGGCCGCGGCGCCTGATCGTGGTGGACACGCTGCCCAAGACAGCGACCGGCAAGGTGATTCGAGCCGATCTCCGTCGCGAGGCGGCACGTGTCCTCGCCGAGCCCGACTGATGCCGCTCAGGTCAGATGGACGTACTCGTACTCCACCGGCTGACCGTTGATCCCGGATGCCGGCGGCGCGATCCACGCGGCCATCCTTCCAGGCTCGAAGACCGGCTTCATGAGCGACTGGACATAGTCGAAATCCGCCGCGGTCGGTAGCCATTCCGACTCCCGCCGCGTCCAGGTCTCCGCATCGACGAGCGCACCACCCGGCGTCACCCGGTAGTTCGCGTAGGCACCGACTCGGCGGTTGAACCCGTGCTGCGGCAGCGAGAGAGTCGTGCCGGCGCCCACCTCCTCGAGGATGCGGTTCCAGCGGCGCACCCCGTTGTTGCAGTCGGTGAAATACTCGGAGCGGAGGTCCTGGTTCAGTGCTGTCAGCGCCGGGATGTCGACACGCTCGATGCGCCCGTCGACGATGACGTCGACCGCCGCCGTGAGCTCGGTGAGCCGGTGATCGTCGGCGCGGCGCTCCTCCTGCCATCGCCCCTTGAGACCGGCCGTGAAATAGTTGGCGACATTGGTCGAGCGTTCGCCGCCGAACAGGTCGAGCGACACGCTGTAGTGAAAGTTCAAGTAGCGCTGGATGATGTCGAGTGGGATTGCCCCATAACGCTTGACGTCGTCGGTGTCGTGCTCGCGCATGAGCTCCGCCGTGCGCCGTACCACGCGGTCGATCCCGGTGGTCCCCACCATCATGTGGTGCGCTTCCTCGCGCAGCATGAAACGACACGTTCGCGACAGGGGATCAAAGCCGCTTTCAGCGAGCGTGCCGAGTTGAAACTTCCCGTCGCGGTCGGTGAAGTACGTGAACATGAAGAATGCGAGCCAGTCACGCGTGGGTTCGTTGAATGCGCCGAGAATCCGCGGCGCGTCCACGCTTCCCGAGTGCCGCATCAGGAGCTCCTCGGCCTGCTCGCGTCCTTCGCGACCGAAGAAGGCATGGAGCAGGTAGACCATCGCCCAGAGATGGCGGCCCTCCTCGACGTTGACCTGGAACAGATTGCGCAGGTCATACAGGCTCGGCGCCGTGAATCCGAGCAGACGCTGCTGCTCGACCGAAGCCGGCTCGGTGTCTCCCTGAACCACGAGCAGACGCTGGAGTCCGGCACGATATTCGCCCGGCACCTGCTGCCACGCCGGCGTCCCCATGTGCTCGCCAAACGCGATGCGCCGATCGGGTTCCCGGTCAGCGAGGAAGATCCCCCAGCGATACTCCTCAAGGGGGATGTGGCCGAAATGAGCCCATCCATCGCGGTCCGCGCTGATGGCCGTGCGGAGATACACGTCGCGTGCGATCAGATCAGGCCCGAGATCGCGCCACCACTGCATGAACCGCGGTTGCCAGGCTTCGAGCGCCCGCTGCAGACGGCGGTCGCCGCGAAGGTCGACGTTGTTGGGGATGCGGTCCGTGTAATCGGCGCTGAGGCTCATGTCACACGCGCTCCTTGCTCAGCGAGGCGCGTTGACCGCTGCCGTAGCGTCGGAGCGCGCCTGCCGGGCCGGTCGCGTCGGGTCGGCTGAACACCCAGTTCTGCCAGGCGGTGAGCCTTCCGAAGATCTTGGTCTCCATGGTCTCCGGGCCGGCGAATCGTACGTTTGCCTCCATCGCGCTGAGCGCGTCGGGGCTGAATGCCGCGCGCTGCTCAACGGCGATGCGCAGCTCGTCCTCCCAGTCGATGGCGTCCGGCGCGAAGGTCACGAGCCCGAGCGCTGACGCGGCTTCGGCTTCGAGCGGCACCGAGGTCGCGGCGCGCGCTGCCTCGAGCTCGGCCGTGCGTCCGAGAAATCGCGACTCGAGGCGCGAAAGGGCGTTGCCCATCGGATAGACACCCATGTTCGACTCGGTGACGACGATCGCCGCCGCCTGCTCACCCTCCTCCATCGTCCCGTCGAGCATGTACTGCTGGTCGCAGGCCAGCGCGAGTTCCAGCAGGAGTCCGCCAAAACAAGCACCCGGCTCGATCGATGCCAGCAGGCTGCGACTGGTGACGTCGAGGCGCTTGAACACGCGCTTGACAAGCAGTGTCACCTCGTTGATGAACCAGTCTCTGTCACGGTGTTGGAGCAGGAAGCGATCGTGAGCGAGGACGCGGTCCAGATCGCCCACCGTCTTGATCAGCCACGTCCCCAGCGTGAGCTCATTGGTGCGCAGGCGAAGGATCAGATCGTCGAGCTCACGGGCAACGGCGAGGGGCCAGTACCGGCTTCCGAGCTCACGCGCCTCGTCCGCATCCCTCGGCGCCTGGTCGCGCGGTCCGCTGACGGTGACGGTCGCGACGCCAGCGGACCGATCGAACTGCGCGCTCACGTGCTCGTACTCGATCCCATGGTCATCGGATCTGGCGACGAGCGGTTCCAGCGCAACGCCATGGGCCGGCCGCGGACGTGAGGATCGCGCAGCTCTTGCCGCGGCGTGAGCGTGCACCGACTTCTCGAACTGGCCGCGGGGAATAGCGGCGTCCGCCAATCCCCATCTCACCGCGGTGGGCGCCTTGACACCCTCGCTCTTGGTGACGAAGACGTCGGCGAGATCCCGCCGCACGTGGCGCTTGTCTCCGAGGCGCGTCAGCCCACCGGTTGCCGGAAGCACGGCCAGCAGCGGCAATTCGGGGAGGGAGACCGCCGCGGATCCGTCGTCGATCATCAGGATCTCGTCGCACGCCAGCGCGAGCTCGTAGCCACCTCCCGCTGCCGCGCCGTTGAGCGCCGCGATGTACGTCTGCCCGGAGTTTGCACTTGCGTCCTCGATCTCGAGGCGGGTCTCGTTCGTGAACTTGCAGAAGTTCACCTTCCACGGGTGGGTTGCCTGCGCCAGCATTCCGATGTTCGCCCCGGCCGAGAAGCACCGATCCTTCGCGGAGGTGATGACGACGCATCCCACCTCCGGATGCTCGAAGCGCAGGCGCTGCACCGCGTCGTGGAGCTCGATGTCCACGCCGAGGTCGTAGGAGTTGAGCTTCATCGCGTAGCCCGGACGCAATCCTCGCTGCTCGTCGACATCCATGGCGATGGTCGCGACGGCGCCGTCGATACTGAGATGCCAGTGCACGTAACGCGAAGGCTCGGTGGCGAACGACACGGCCGTCGCCGTGTCGTCGGTCGTGATGACCTGCTCGGCGGCCTCCAGCGCCATCGACTCATACCTCCGGAGAGCGGGCGAATCCGCTCCCATTATGGACGCCGCTTCGCGGGATCCAGGCTCAGCTCGAGAGATTTCGTGAGTCGCATGCGCGACGCGCAGGGCCGCGCGAGGGCCATATCTCTGACTAGAGTCAGAGATATGGATGAGGAGATGGTTACCCACGTACGGCGCTTCAACCGGGTCGTCACCCAGCACGTCGGTGCGCTCAATGATCGATACCTCTCCCGGGCCCACTCGCTGGGCGAGGCGAGAGTGCTCTGGGAGATCGGTCTCGACGGCTCGGACGTCCGGTCGCTCCGCCTCCGGCTCGGCCTCGACTCCGGGTACCTGAGTCGACTGCTTGGAACGCTGGTCGCCGCCGGGCTGGTCATCGTCGGTCGCAAGGAGGATGACCATCGGATGCGCACCGCCCGGCTGACCCGGGCGGGCGTGCGCGAGCGGGGCGTGCTCGACACCCGGAGCGATCAGCTCGCTGAATCCCTGCTCGCGCCGCTGAGCCCCGAACAGCGCGCTCACCTGTGCATGGCGATGGGTGAGGTCGTCCAGCTCGTGACCGCCGCGACCATCAGTCTCACGCCTCTCGACCCCGCCCACCCCGAAGCCCGGCAGTGTTTCCGAGCGTATTTCGCGGAGCTCGGGCGGCGATTCGACTCAGGATTCGACCCCTCACGCAGCATCAGCGCCGATGACGACGAGCTCCGCTCGCCGGCCGGCCTGCTGGTGGTGGCGAGGCTGCGCGGGTTCGCCGTTGGCTGCGGGGCACTCAAGTTCCACGGGGAGGCGCCTGCGGAGCTCAAGCGAATGTGGGTTGCGGGCTCCGCCCGCCACCTCGGACTCGGCCGCCGTATCCTCACCGAGCTCGAACGGCTCGCGCTGGCGAACGGGGTCAGGACGCTGCGGCTCGAGACCAACCGGAGTCTCCTCGAAGCCATCCACCTCTACCGATCGACCGGATACGTCGAGGTGCCGGCGTTTAACGACGAGCCCTATGCCCATCATTGGTTCGAGAAGCATCTGATTGAGGGGACCACGACTCGCTAGGGCCGCAGGCAATCGCCAGGATCATTCCGGATCGCCGGCCCCTCCGAGCCGTTCGAGATCGAGGTGCAGGATCTGGTTGGTCTCCGCGAAGCCGGCCCGTTCGTAGAGCGGGTATGAGCGTCTGCTCGGGTGAACGATCAGATAGCCAAGCCCGCGCGCACGCGCCTCAGCGATGACAGCGACGACGAGCGCTCTCCCGATGCCCTGGTTGCGGCAGTCCTCGAGCACGAAGACGCTCTGGACGTTGCCCGCCAGACGATCCAGCTGGCGGGGCTGCGGAATCCGATCGAAGATGGCCAGCCATGCCATCCCGACTGCGCGGCCGGCGCGTTCCGCGATGAAGGCCGCGTGATCGTTCTGTCGGGTTGCCCACCACTGCGTCAGTGCCGTCTCGAAGGCGGACTCCGAGAGCCCGTGTTCGCCTCGCTCGGCGATCCGCCAGACCCAGCGAAGCCGCGCCAGCGCCGCCGAATCATCCATGCCGGCACGACGGATGGTCGCGGCCGGTTCTTCCGTGTGCTGCATGCGGCGACTCTCGCACCAGCGACCACCCAGCGACGCGCTCATCTCGCTCCTGGCGATCGTCAACCATCTCACCCAAGTCGAGTGGCGATGGATCGACGGCGCCATGCGGGGCATGGAGACGACGCGGCTCGAAGCGGAGTTCCAACGCGGGTCGGAGCTGACCGTGGCCACCGCCGTCGCCGCCTACCGTTGCCGGGCGGCGGCAACCGACGAGTACGTGCGGTCGACTCCGCTGACCCAGCCCACCCGCAACGGTGACGGCACCGACCTGCGCGTGGTCCTCCATCTCATCAACGAGAGAGCGCGGCATGCCGGGCACGCCGACGCCACGCGCGAACTGCTGGACGGCGTCGTCGGCGAATGGGCCGTCAAGATCGCGCGGGTGGCCCCTTAATGACAACGCTGGTCACGAGGTCCGGCGATGCACCGGGCGCGAGGGCCTCGAGGACCCAGGTGACCCCGGAAGCCTCGAGCGCCGCGAGGGTGTCGGGCACGGCGCCCGGGTCTTCCAGCGACAGGGCGCAGCGCACCGCGATGTCGATTGTCGACGGAGCCCCGAGACCGGTGAGTGCCGAACGGAGCGCCGTGATGTCGGCTGGATCGGGTGGCGGCGGCGCGCCGCGGGTCGGGAAGATCGGAAAGCAGCCCTGAAGCTTCGCGATCCGCATCAGCGGCTTGCGATTCGGCCACCGGCAGGCTCCCCAGATCGGGAGGGGATCCTGAACGGGCGTGGGCAGCAGCGGTGGTGCGTTCACCACGTAGTGGCGACCGTTGAAGGTGACCGGCTCGCCGCTGTGGAAGCGCTGGACCAATTCGAGTGCCTCGTCGAGCATCTCCCCGCGAACGACGGGATCGACCGCCTCGCCGAACGAGCTGAACTCAGTCCATCCGTCATCACCGAGCCCGATACCGCCGATGAGCCGCCCATCGCTCAGCTGGTCGAGTGTCGCCAGCTGGCGGCTCAGCACCCAGGGCCGGCGTCTGGGGAGCGGGGTGACCAGCGCACCGAGGAGGATCCTCGTTGTCGCGGTGGCGACCGCGGCCATGGTCACAAACGGATCGGCGACGGCCATCCCGGAAACCGCGAGCATGTGGTCCCACAGAAAGAAGCCGTCCCAGCCCGCGTCCTCGGCCAGCTTCGCCAGCGCGACGACCCGCCGAGGCTCTGCGAATGCCGCAAATGGCGGCAGAAAGATCCCGAAACGCATGGCGCGATTATCGCGAACGCTTTCAGTCGACGAACTCGCGAAGCCAGCGCGGCGCGACACGATCCAGTGCGGCCTGGAACGGCCGGAGAGGGTCAGCGACGCCGATGTATGCTCCGGCGATGTCGAATTTTCGTGTTGAACGCATCCGCGGCGGCGACGGCCACGACTTCACCGGATACCTCTCCCTCCCCGCCTCCGGATCAGGTCCCGGCATGGTGGTGGTGCAGGAGATCTTTGGCGTGAGCGGCTACATCCAGGACGTCTGCGCGCGTCTCAGCGACCTCGGTTATGTCGCGCTCGCGCCCGACCTGTACTCGAGGATCGACGGCGAATCCGTCATCGACGAGCGCTCAGCGGACGCGCTGCCTCGCGCCTTCGCCTCCATGCAGCAGCTCGACATGGCCCGAGCCGCGCTCGACTCCGCAGACACGGTCGAGCACCTGCGGGGTGTGCCCGAGGTGACCGATCGGCGCGCCGGCATCATCGGTTTCTGCCTCGGTGGTGGCATGGCGTACCTGGTCGCTGCCGCCGCAGAGCCCGATGTTGCGATCTGTTACTACGGTTCGGCGATCCCCGGCAATCTCGACAAGGCGCCGGACATCGACTGCCCCATTCTTTTCCAGTTCGGCGACGCGGACGAGTACATCACCGCCGAGCAGCGAGCGGCGGTCGAGCAGGCCTTCGAGGGACGCCCGCACACCGAGTTCCACCTCCATCACGGACCCAACCACGCGTTCGACAATCACAACGCGGCGATGTTCCACCACCCGGTGGCGGCTGCGGCGGCATGGAAGCAGACTGTAGCGTTCCTGGAGCGCGAGTTTCCGGCATAACCGGCCAGAACCTCAGCGCACCTCGATCACGTGGGAGCCGCGCGGCACCAGCTCTCCGATCACCGGCGCTCCCGGAATCTCACCGGCGACGAGCAGCCCGCCGCTCGTCTGCGCGTCGGCCAGCAGCAGGCGTTCCCGCTCGTCGCTCGCGGTGCGCCCTCCCCAGGCGACGTGCGGATGCACCCATTCGAGATTGCGGCGCGTCCCGCCGCTCACGTACCCGGCTTCGAGCGCCTCTCGGGCGCCGTCGAGATACGGCACCGCGCCGGAGTCGATCACGGCCGTGAGGTTGCTCGCCCGGGCCAGCTTGTAGAGATGACCGAGCAAACCAAAGCCGGTGACGTCGGTCGCGCATCGGGCACCGCCGGCAAGGGCGGCCTCCGCGGCCGCACGGTTGAGCTCGACCATCGTGGCCACGGAGTGCGGAAAGGTCTCCCCGGTCTGTTTGTGGCGGCTGTTGAGCACGCCGATCCCGAGGGGTTTGGTCAGTGACAACGGCTGACCCGCGACCCCTGCGTCGGTGCGCAGCAGACGGTCGGAAGCGGCGATGCCGGTGACCGCCATGCCGTACTTGGGTTCGGGGTCGTCGACGCTGTGGCCTCCGGCCACCGGGCAGCCGGCCTCGGTGGCAACGGCGAGCCCACCGCGCAGGACGTCGGCCGCGAGGCTCATCGGCAACAGGTCGCGCGGCCAGCAGATCAGATTCACGGCGAGGATCGGCCGGCCGCCCATCGCATAGATGTCCGAGAACGCGTTGGCGGCGGCGATGCGCCCCCAGTCGTACGCGTCATCGACGACCGGTGTGAAGAAGTCCACGGTGCTGAGCACCACCGTCCCGTCGGCGCCCAGGCGAACCGCAGCGGCGTCATCACCATGCTCGAGGCCCACCACGAGGGTGTCGCTCGGCACGCCGATCAGCCCCGCGACCATCTCCTCGAGTTCGCCGGGCGGGATCTTGCAAGCGCAGCCGCCGCCGTGCGCGTAGCCGGTGAGACGCATGCCCGCGATATTCGCAGGTTGGTCGCCGGGCGCCACGAGGGCGGCGACCGGTGACCTACGCTTGTCTGCGGAGGCGTCTGGGCACCTGGTGGGCTTCCTGATCTTCAAAATCAGTGTGACCG
>ODAK010003200.1_pt1 | contig 17075 bp, 14 predicted proteins | sample 1539591 | NCBI WGS metagenome assembly ODAK01 (sample SAMEA3539303, study PRJEB22396) | soil metagenome | biome: tundra; feature: field; material: soil | place: USA | collected 2010-05 | depth 0.15 m
AATGAGCCGCTCTGTTTGGCACACCTGCTGCGAAAACGGCACACATCCAAATGACCGCCGGCTGAGCGACGGCGGCGAGTTGGCGCGGGAGAGTTCGATGAGCGCTTGGTGGCCCAGGAAACCGACTGCGACCGCCCGACAGCCTATTGCCTGCTGTGCCGAGAACGTCCTATGTTCGCACGCAGCCAAGCCCGCAGTGTGCGGCAAACGTGCTGGCCTAGGTGCGCAGAGGCAACCGCACAACCTCGTGTAGCTGCTGCGAGGACAGAATGCCTTCCGACTATGGCTTTCGGTTGTATCGGGACTGCGCCGCCGCCGGATGTTAGAGAGCAGGATGGGGCTGGTCGCCGGCGCATTCCCGATACGACGCATAGAACTAAACCCGGTCACCTGCCAAATCCTACCACGGCCCCCACTACCCCGATAGCGGGTTCAGTCCAATGAACGATAACGCCGTTGGCCTCTTTCCGAGGATCGACGCGGGGGCTGGCACGACTGCGGAGGTCATCAGCCGGCAAAACAGGTCAGGCTGCCGGCTCGAGCGAGAAGCAGTGCAGCCTGAATTGGTGCGAGGTCGGACTTGTGTGGACGGCTTGATTCTGCTGTGGCGCAGGCCCGGCAGGAAGGGCCTGCGCCACCGCGGATTTTCGCAAGCAAACGCTAGTGTTTTGCAGGTGCGGGCAGCGGAGCCTGTTGCACCTTCCCCGCCGGCTTCGCCATTCTGGCGCCCGCTGCATTGACGGGGTATGAGCACAGCGACCCGTAAGCAATAGGGTGACTGTTGAACAAATCGTTGTTCGCGGTTTTGCAGATCCAGTACGCTCCGTCCCCGCTAAGACCAGATCCATTTACCACGACGTTCGCTGACGCGGGAAACGTGTCCGCGCTCCCACACGTTCCTCCGACCACCGTGCCGCCCGCGTTGCAGCCCAAATACAAGTTCGCAGCGGTATCGGGGGGTTGGCTATAAAGGAGCTGAGTCAATTGGAGGTTGGTCCCGGGTCCAGCGGGCCCTGGCGACCCCGTGGTTCCCTGCGGCCCTGCCTGTCCGGACACTCCTTGTGGTCCCTGCGGTCCACCAGGGCCTTGTGGTCCTTGCGGTCCTTGTGGACCCGCTACGCCTTGGGGTCCGGTAGTGCCAAGCGTAGCGTCAAACGCGGCGAGCTGGCCGCTGGCGGTCTTCACCTGGAGCAGGAACGATCCGGCGGCTTGGTTGGCGGACAACTGTGCCACAATGTTCGTCGCAGTGAAGGTCGCTACGGACAGCGGCAGGCCATCCAGGTTCACGGTGGGCTTGGACGAACCGAAGTAGGTTCCGGTAATAGTGAGCTGCGGCGGCTGGACCGCGAAGTCGGCTGTGGCCGACACGATGGTTGGCGGGTGAGAGGTTGCATCCTGCGCGGAGGAGCGCGAGCCCGCGACGCAAAGGACGGCCAGTAAACAGGTTGTGATTCGCAGTGTGGGGCGAACCGTTGCTTTTGTTCTTTCAAATCTAAACATGTGAGTATCCTTTTGGTTTTGAATTTTCGATTCTTTCCGATCCGTTTGAGGCGCAGTGTCGCGCCTTCACTGGTCTATAGCGCCGCGGCCGGCTGAGGAGTCTCACAACGGCCGGATATTTTTTTGGCATAATCGAGACTGAAGAGGGAAGCGATGGAGCCCGCGCCGCGGCTAGAGCAAGGCGAGACGGAACTTCTGCGGGACTTGCGCGCTGGAAGCGGCCAGGCCTTCGACCGCCTGATGACGCTCTTGTACGATCGGCTCCGTGCCATGGCGCATCGCCAGATGCTCTCCGAACGGCCGGATCACACCCTGCGCACGACCGCTCTCGTGCATGAGGCCTGCGTGCGAATGCTGGGCGCCGACATTCCCTGGCAGGACCGAACCCACTTCCTGGCGGTAGCTTCCAAGGCGATGCGCCGGGTGCTGGTGGATTACGCGCGCAGCAGGAACCGCGAGAAGCGCGGGCCGGAAGCCGGACGCGTTTCACTGGAAGAAGCGCTTGTGATCTCGCCGGAGCCCACCGCGGACCTGGTTCTTCTGGACGAAGCTCTCACGCGGCTTACTTCCTTGGATGCGCGGAAGGCTGAAGTCGTGGAGCTGATCTTTTTCGGAGGCCTCAGCTACGAGGAGGCCGCCCAGTGCGTTGGTGTATCGCGCGCCAGCCTGCATCGCGAGCTACGCATGGCGAAAGCGTGGCTCTATCACGAACTCTCGCCCGGCGATGCCTGAACCCGCACCAGCACGCGACACCGTGCCGCAAGCCCCGCCAGACCAGGATCGGGCCGAATTGGATTGGAGCGTCCTCGAGAAACTCTTCAATGCAGCTATGGATCGGGAGCCTTCCGAGCGAACGGCGTTTCTGGCGGAGGCAAGCCCGGACGATACCGGCATGAGAGACGAGGTCCTTTCGCTGGTTCTGGCTTACGAACGGGCGACCGGGAAAATGGAAAATGCCGTGCGGCACTCCGCCGCCCGCGCCGCCGAAGAGCAGCAACCCGCCGCCGGCGATCGTGTCGGACCCTATCAGTTGGTGCGCCGCCTGGGCTTCGGCGGCATGGGTGCGGTGTACCTGGCAATTCGCGCCGACGATCAGTATCGAAAAGAGGTGGCTGTCAAGTTCCTGCACTTTACGCTGGCCACACCCGAGATGCTGCAACGTTTCCGCGGAGAACGGCAGATCCTGGCAAGCCTGGAGCATCCGAATATCGCACGGCTACTGGACGGCGGCACGACCGTGTCCGGACTGCCCTACGTCGTTATGGAATATGTCGACGGGCAGCCCATCGACGAATATTGCGCCCGGCTGTCTCTGCAGCAGAAGCTCGAACTGTTCCGATCGGTATGCGCGGCGGTGCATTACGCGCACCGCAGCCTGGTGGTGCATCGGGACATTAAGCCCGGGAACATTCTGGTGACTGCGGACGGGACGCCGAAACTGCTGGATTTTGGAATTGCGAAGCTCATCGGCGGCGACGCGGAACGCATGACCGCGACCGCCCAGAGGCTGCTGACGCCGGCTTATGCCAGCCCCGAACAAATCCGCGGCGAGGCGATCACAACTTCTGCCGACGTCTACTCGCTGGGTGTGCTGCTCTACGAACTGTTGACCGGTAGCCTGCCATATGAGACACGCGATCTGACTCCGGCGCAACTGGAACGCAAAGTTTGCGAAGACGCCGTGGAGAAGGCCAGTATCGGGAGCGGCAACCGGCAATTGGCGGGCGACCTCGATAACATCGTGGCCATGGCGATCGAAAAGGCGCCCTCCCTGCGCTACGCTTCGGCCGACCAGTTCTCCGACGACATCCGGCGTTATCTGGAGGGCTTTCCGGTCATCGCGCGCCGCCACACGTGGCGCTACAGCGGCGCCAAGTTCCTGGAGCGTCACAAGACCGGAGTGGTGCTGGTGAGCGCGCTGGCACTGCTGCTGGTGGCTTTCAGCGCCGGCATGGGCATCCTGGCGCGGCGCGCCACCCGCGAGCGCGAGAAGGCCGAACAAGTTACGCGGCTGCTGGTCAACGTCTTCAGCGTTTCGAATCCTTCCGAGACGCGCGGGAACAAGTTGACTGCGCGCGAGATCCTGGACAAGGGCGCGGCCGATGTTTCGCGGGGATTGGCGGGGCAGCCGGAAATCCGATCCACGCTGCTGGAAACCATTGCCGGGGTGGATCAAAGCCTCGGACTCTATACGCAGGCACGCGACCTGATGGAGCAAGTGGTAGCCACGCGCCGCCGGATTCTCGGACCCGCCGCGCCGGAGACTACCCGCGCCCTGGTCCGCCTGGCCGAACTGGCCCGCCTGAAGCGAGACTATTCGACCGCGGAAAAACTCGCGCGCGAATCCCTGGAACTGCGGCGCAGGGCACCCGGCAACCACCCGGCGGAGATCGCCGAATCGCTCGATACGCTGGCGTTCATCGTGCAGCAGCGCGGAGACCTGAAGACCGCCGAGTCTCTGTTTCGCGAAGCGCTCGACATGCGGCGCAAACTCGGAGGAGAAAGCCTGGAGACCAGCGAGACGTTGAGCAAGCTCGGCGGATTGCTGCAGGCCACCGGAGATTGGGAAGGGGCGGAGCGCGCGCTTCGGGAAACGCTGGCCATGCGGCGCAAGCTGTTGGGCGAGCCACACGCCCTGGTGGCCATCAGCCTCGACAAACTCGGGCAGCAACGGTTTTACCGGCGTGACTTGGCGGAGGCGGAAACGCTGCTGCGGCAGGCCTTGACCATGCGGATGCAGCTTTTTGGGGAGAAGAACCCGGAAGTGGGCACGAATCTGCAGAACCTCGCCCGGGTCGTGCAGAGCAAAGGGGACTACGAACAGGCCAAACAACTCTATCGACGGGCCCTAGCGGTGGAGCGCGCGACGTTGGGCGACCAGGACATTGAAACGGCGATTGCGATGAGCGGCTTGGCGAGCCTGCTGGAATCGCAGGGCGATCTGGAGCAGGCGGAGAGTCTCTACCGCGAATCGCTGGCCATGCGGACCAAGCTGCAAGGAGAAGAAAACCCGTCCGTCGCGCGGGCCATGGGCACGTTGGGAAACCTACTGGTGACCCGAGGCAAGCTCGATGCGGCGGAACCGCTGTTGATCCGATCGCTCGACGTCCGGCGGAGCAAGCTGGGCGAGAAGCATTTCGAGACCGGGGAGGCCCTTTACTTTTTGGCACGACTGAACGCCGCAAGGGGCCGAAGCCGCGAGGCGGAGCGGCTCTACAGGGAGGCTCTGGATCTATCGCGCGGGAAATCATCCCTATTTACGCCGGCACTGACGGACTTGGGGTTCTTCCTGGTGGACCAAAAACGTGCCGGGGAAGCCGAACCGTTCTTCCGCGAGGCTCTCGACCTGCGGCGCCGAACTGGTCCTGGATGGCAGAGTGCCTCCGCTGAAAGCGACTTGGCGGCGTGCCTGATAGCGGAGCACAAGTATTCCGAGGCGCGGCCGTTGCTGGAGCGAAGCCTGCCGGAGCTGGCGCAAGCCCTTGGTGAGCACTCGCGGGAAGCGGAGGCGGCCCGGCGGCGCCTGGTCCAACTCCGCGGGCACGCCTGACAGCGGCTTCTTGCATCGCAAGCGGGGCTGAAGCTCCGCGCAGGCTGAAGCTCGCCCTCCATCTCCCTTACGGGCTTGACACCGGTGTTCACCCGCCTTACTGTTTTGGTGGAGAGGTGAGTTATCGAGCGATCCTTGATATTGCTGCCGATTGCGGTGCTGCTCGGCGCTGTGGCATGCGAGTCCGGACGCCACTCACCGGCAGGTTTCCGGCTTCCGGCAGACGGGAGTGTGGAAAGAGGCAAGGCGGCCTTCGTAACGCTCGAATGCCACCACTGCCATGAAGTGCAGGGCGTGGAGTTGCCTCCGCCCACCGTCCAGCCGCCGGTTCCGGTCGTGCTGGGAGGCTTGGTTGTGAACGAAGTGACCGACGGCTATCTGACGGCTTCGATCGTCAATCCCTCGTACAAGCTGGCCGCTTATCCGAAGGAACTCATCACGACCGGCGGGAAATCCCGCATGCCGGAGTATGCCGATCGCATGACGGTCCGGCAACTCACGGACCTGGTCGCCTTTCTGCAGTCACGGTACACGGTCCGGCGAGGTTCGCCAAAGTACCCCTACTACTGACCCGCGGGGCAATCCCGGTGGAGCCTTGAGATCGGCCAAGGCGGCTACAATAGTGTTTGAGATGGATAAAGGAAGGCATCCAAAAGTCGTCCGCACCTGGATGACAGGCAAAACCAGGAAGCCGCCGCTGATACCGAAGGCCGCGCCGGCGGCGCCGCACAAGCCGGAGCCCCATAATAAGACGTGATCGCCAGTCCCGGTGGCCTCGCCCTCAGACGGCGCGCTACCATTGTGAGTGAATGGCTGCGGCAGTCTCATTGGCTCTAATACTCTGCCTCAGCCTGCCGCCCATTTTCGCCTTCGGACAGGCCAAAGCCGGCGACCCGGTGAAGACGACTGTTTGTGAAATCGCCAGGCATCCCGATACTTTCGACGGAAAACAGGTGCAGGTGCGGGCGACAGTGGAAACGGGCGTGGAAGACTTACCGGCGGGCGTGACCGATGAGAGCTGCGGCGCCGAACTGAAATTCTTCACGCCTGACGACCCACAATTTGCGCGGCTCCTGAAAAGCAAGGGATACCGGAAACTGGTCAAGGACGTGAAAAAGAATCCCGTGGTGGAAGCGACTGTAACCGGATTGTTTAAACGCTTTGGAACCGGCCAAAAGCCGGATAACGGGCTGGCGCTGGAGTCGGTGGAGGATGTGGTTGTGCGGCCCCAGCCCCGCGTCCGGGCTCAGAAGCGGTAATTCACTTCGATGAAGCCGAGCTTGGCATTGCTGTCTCCGGGGAAGATATGCGCCACCACGGCGCCGCCGCGCGCATAGCCGAAGTAGAGACCGAGCGAGAGAGCGCGCGTCCATTGGTAATCCGCGCTGATGTCGTAAAGGGTAGCCAGACCCGTGGCGCCGTTGGACGGGCGGCCGTTGAAACCGAAGGTCCACGGCTGAAAAGCGCCGCCGCCGGAATACCAGAGATCGTGGCTCGAGGCCAGCCACAACCCGTGCACGTCGGAGCGGAGGGTGAGCGCTTTGGTGGGGCGCAACATCAGCTCGCCAAACAGGTCGCGATTATTCATCTCGTTGAAAAACGGAAAGCGGGCGTACACACGCGGTGTGGGTAGGATGGCGAAGAAGGTGCCATGAGTACCGTCGTTGGGATTGTTGTCGCCGCTCGAATAGAAGTAGCCGCCGCGCAGCCAGGGCCGGACGGCTTTGGCAATCGCAGGCTGGAAGCCGGCCTCCACGGCGCCCGCTCCCGACCGTTGCGAGAGTAAGCCCCAACGCCCGGTCTGCAAGGCGCCCCAGCCTAACAGGTCGAATGTGCCGGCAGAGGTGGGAATCGCCTGGATATAGTGGCCGCCATAAGTGCCAATATCGATCCCTCCCAGGTCGTGGCTGCGGACCGCCGCGGAACGGCTGTCCGTCTTGATCACGCCGCGGTCGTCGTTGTAATAGATGCCGAACACGCGCCACTCGGCCTTGCTGGAGCCGAAAGTTGCCTGCTTGGTAAGTGCCGCATAAGTCACGGGAGTCTTGACCCATCCCCAGCCATCCACCTGGAAGACGCCGCGGTCGGGCACGGCGCTGAAGGCGGTAAAGTTCCAAGAGCCGTTGGAGTAGTTATACTGAGCGCCATCGAAGCTGCGCTGCACGTCGGAGAAACCGAAAGTGCCGATCAGCCGCTGGGAGATGCCATCCCGCTTGACGATAGCCAAGGTCTCGTCTTTGGGCGTAACTTCGCCGCCGTCGGTAAATTCAAAGCGGCCGAACCGCACGTTCGAGTGCTCGCCCTTCAGGCGCAGGAAGGCCTGCTTCACGAAAACACTGGCGGCGTATTGATCGTTGTGATTGGCCGCATAGTAGTTTCCGCCCAGGCCGAGTTGTCCCTCCGGCGCCGGCTGCACCGCGCGATTTGGTATCCCCAGCAAGATCGGTGCGGCCAGTTCAAAACCCCAGTCATAGCTATGCTCGGTCTGGCTCAACATTAGACGCAAGAGCGACCCGGAATACCCGTAGGAGTTTTCGCCTTTCGCTTGGAAGAAATCCCAATCTTCGTAGCGCTCGTGAATGGATCCCGAGACAGTGACTGAGCCGATGCGCAGCGGATCGGCGCCGTCGGACTGCGCGGGCAAGTTGGCGCAGACGGCAAGAAATCCTGCAAGGCAGGTAAAGACGCGCATGGTAGCTCACTCCCTCAAAGCAATGAAGCGAGTGTAGCGGCGGTACGTGCTGGGCGTCAATAATGTAGATCCATTAGACACACCCAAAGAAGCGCGCCCTGCGCGACCTAACAGATAACTACTAATCTCAAAATGCTATAGGACCTTGTTCCGCCGGGTGATATGCTACTACCCATCGCAGAGGGGTAATCAAATGAAACTTGGAAAGCTTGGCCGATACGCAGGCATCCTGCTGGTGCTACTGCTGATCAACACGGCATATATCGCGGCGTTCGCTTCGCCCACCATCTTTTACATGGGCAATGTGGTGCTGCACCTGGCGCTCGGAGTGGCGCTCGGGATCATGCTGTTGTGGTTCATCCGGCGCATGCCGTTGGCGGGCAGCCTGTTTCTCATCGCCGCGCTGGCGGGCGTGTACCTCGCGGTGCGCGGCAACACTGCGCCGCACCGCTGGGTGCTGCAGGCCCACATCGTGGTGGCCGCGCTGGCGCTGCTGGCTCTCGTTCCCTACGTCGTACGCCACACTGGCGCGGGCTTCCGCAATGCCTATGCGGCCTGCCTGGCGCTGCTGGTCGTCTTCCCTGCCGCAACCGCGCTTTACCGAAAAGCTCATCCGGACCCCGACGATCGAATCCGGAACCCATTGATCGTGCCGGCTTCCATGAACGAAGAGGGAGGCGGTCCGCGCTCGCCGTTCTTTCCGTCGTCGGCCAAGACCAACGTTGGCGGCATCATTCCCTCGAACTTCTTCATGGATTCGGAGGCGTGCGGGCGCTGTCACAAGGATATCTACCAGCAGTGGAAGAGCTCGATGCACCACTTCGCGTCGTTCAACAACCAGTTCTACCGGAAGTCCATCGAGTACATGCAAAGCGTGGTCGGCACGCAGCCGAGCAAATGGTGCGCGGGCTGTCACGATCACGCGGTCTTCTTCAATGGCCGTTTCGACCGGCCCATCAAGGACCAGATCGATACGCCCGAGGCCCGCGCGGGCCTGTCCTGCACCTCCTGCCACGCCATCACGCACGTGGACAGTTCCATGGGCAATGGCGGTTATACGATTGAGTATCCACCGCTGCACGAGTTACTCAGCAGCAAGAACAAGTTGATCCAGGACGCGGACTACTTCATGACTTTCTTGAACCCCGAGCCGCACCGGCGCACTTTCATGAAACCGTTCATGCGCAAGGATACGCCTGAGTTCTGCGCGACCTGTCACAAGGTGCACCTGGATGTGCCGGTGAACAAATATCGGTGGTTCCGCGGCTTCAACGACTATGACGGCTGGCAGGCCAGCGGCGTATCGGGGCAAGGAGCGCGGTCGTTCTACTATCCGAAACAGAGCCAGAACTGCGCGGATTGCCACATGCCGATGGTGGCTTCGCAAGATCCGGGCAATATCGGCGGCCAGGTTCATTCCCATCGTTTCCCCGCCGCCAATACCGCCGTACCTTACGCGAATCAAGATCGGACACAGCTTGAGGCCACCGAGAAGTTTCTGACCTCGGGCTTTATCTCGGTGGACATCTTCGCCATATCGCCGGCCAACGATCATGGCACGGCGATGATTCGGCGCACGGGCGAGGGACCGCATGCCATGACCGGCTTCGCCGTGGGCGAGGAAGCCGAACAGAGTGGCAACGCGGTGATCCGCGAAGTCGGGCAAGTGGCGGCCCCGATCGATCACTCGGGCATTCAGCTTGAGCCGGGCTCCACTGCCCGCGTGGACGTGGTGGTGCGTACGCGCAAGATCGGCCACTTCTTCCCCGGCGGCACGGTGGATGCGTTCGATGTCTGGCTGGAACTGCAGGGCAAAGATGCCGACGGCCGCGTGATCTTCTGGAGCGGCGAAGTGGAGGACGGCGGCAAGGGTCCGGTGGAACCCGGCGCGCATTTCTATCGCGCCTTCCAGATCGACGGCGAAGGCAACATGATCGACAAGCGCAACGCGTGGCAGGCGCGCAGCGTGCTGTATGTCCGCCTGATTCCGCCGGGGGCCGCCGACGTGGCCCACTTCCGCGTGAAGATTCCCAAGGACGCCAAAGGCCCGCTGCAGTTCACAGCCAAGCTGAATTACCGCAAGTTCTCGCACTACTACACGCAGTTCTCCTACGCCGGCCAGCCCAAACCGAACCAGGACCCCAAGCTGTTGTCGGCCAGCTTCAACAGCATGGAATACAGCTTCGATCCGCACAACATTCCGCAAGATGTTTCGGGCAACATCAAGGATCGCATTCCGGATCTGCCCATCGTCACGGTGGCGTCCGCCAAGGCCAGCGTGCCGCTGGGTCCGTCCGCCTGGACTCCGGTGGTGCGCAAAGAGGACCGCGAGCGCTGGAACGATTGGGGCATCGGCCTGCTGCTGCAAGGCGACCTGAAGGGCGCCGAATACGCCTTCAAGAAGGTGACCGAGGCCGAGCCGGGCTACCCCGATGGCTGGCTCAACGTGGCGCGCGCACTCATTCAGGAGGGCGAGACGGAGGCCGCCAAGCCGTATGTCGGGCAAGCTCTCAAGATCAACCCCAAGCTGGGCCGCATCTACTTCTTCAAAGCCCTGATCGAGAAGGCCGACGGGAAGTATGACGACGCGCTGAAATCGCTCGACACCACGCTGGGCATGTATCCCCGCGACCGCGTTGCGCTGAACCAGGCGGCGCGCATCCTGTTTCTGGAACGAAAATATGCGGAGGCTCTGAAGTATCTGGATCGCGTTTGCGATGTGGACCCGGAGGATCTGCAAATGCACTATACCCGGATGCTGTGCTTGCGCGGCTTGGGCGACGCGGCGGGCGCCGGGCGCGAACAGGTGCTTTTCCAACGCTTCAAGGCGGAGGAATCCGCGCAGGCCATCACCGCCAAGCCGCGCCTGCTCAGCCCGGAGAATAACAACGAGCGCCAACAAATTCACGATCACGAGAGCGTGCCGCTGAATGTCCCGGCCCGAACGCCCAAACCGGTGCTGGCCGCCGCGGGAGGCGCCCAATGAAGGGGTCATTCGCGGTGCTTGGCGGCGTGGTCTCGGCGGCCTGGGTGGCGGCGCTATCCAGCATGGCCGGATCGGGCATCGTCGCTCCCGCGCCCGTCACTTTCACGGATGTGACCGCCCAGGCCGGCATCAAATTCGTTCATAACAGCGGGCGCGCCGGCAAGAAATTCCTGCCGGAGACGCTGGGTTCGGGCGTCGCGTGGTTCGACGCCGATGGCGACGGCTGGGCCGATATCCTGTTCATCAACAGCAAAGACTGGACGCCTCGTGGGCGCAAGTCCCTGCCGGCGCTCTATCGCAATAATCGCGACGGCACGTTCACCAACATCACCGCGGGCAGCGGTCTGGACGTGGAGATGTACGGCATGGGCGTGGCCATCGGCGATTACGATAATGACGGCCGCGACGACGTCTACATTACGGCCCTCGAAGGCGACCATTTGTTCCATAATGAAGGCCACGGCAAGTTCCGGGACGTGACCAAAGCCTCCGGGATCGACAACGCCAGCTTCGGCACCAGCGCCGCCTGGGTCGATTACGACCGCGACGGCAAGCTGGACCTGTTCGTCGCCAACTATGTGCAGTGGACTGCGAAGGGCGATTTGTGGTGTTCGCTGGATGGAGCCACTAAGTCGTACTGCACGCCGGAGTCTTACAAAGGGACGTCGTCGAAGCTCTATCACAACTTAGGCAACGGCAAGTTCGAGGATGTAAGTCAGAAGGCCGGCGTGGCCGATCCGACGAGTAAGTCGCTGGGCGTCACCGTGTTGGACTATAACGGCGACGGCTGGCCGGATCTGTTCGTCTCCAACGACACCCAGCCAAACAAACTGTACCGCAACAATCGCAACGGCACGTTTACCGAAGAGGGCATGGCCGCGGGCGTGGCCTTCGGCGAGGATGGCGTGGCGCGCGGGGCGATGGGCGTGGACGCCGCCGATTACGACCGCTCCGGACGGCCGGACCTGCTGGTGGGCAACTTCTCCAATCAGATGCTGGGGCTGTATCACAACGAAGGCACGGGGCTGTTTGTAGACGAGGCGCCTTCCTCGACGGTGGGCCGCGCCAGCCTGCTGACCCTGACCTTCGGCGCCTTCTTCTTCGATTACGACCTGGACGGCTACCCCGATATCTTCGCGGCCAATGGCCACATCGAAGAGGAGATCGGCCGCGTGCAGCCCAAGGTTCAATACAAGGAACCGCCGCTGCTGTTCCACAACCTCGGCAAACGGCAGTTCGAGAACGTGACGGCGCGGATGGGCGCGGCCTTCAACCGGCCGGTAGTGGCGCGCGGCGCGGCCTATGCCGACTATGACCACGACGGCGATCTGGATATTCTGGTGACGACTAACGACGGCCCGGCCTACTTGTTCCGCAACGATGGCGGCAACCGGAATAACTGGATTTGCATGCGGCTGGTGGGGCGCAAGTCGAATCGCGACGGCATGGGCGCGGTGGTACGTGTTACCAGTAAGTCGGGCAAGCAATGGAACATGGTGAGGAGCGGGTCGAGTTATTGCTCGCAAAGCGATCTGGCGTTGACGTTCGGGCTGGGCAGCGATCCGGCGGTGGAGACGATCGAGATTGAGTGGCCCAGCGGAGAGAAGCAGAAGCTGGGAGGGATGGCGGCGAACCAGTTTCTGACGATCGACGAGACGGCGGGGATTGTGGCGAAGTCAGGGCCCGGGAAGAATTGACTGAAGCCGAAGGTCCCAGGGATCTCTTCCTCAACACGCACCGGTATTCGCCATTATGGGGTTGAGATGCCCCAGAAGATCAACATCATTGTCGAGAGGCACGAAGCTGGATACGTGGCCTACCCGCTCGGGCTTCGCGACGGCGTGTCCATCGTGGGCGAGGGCGATACATACGATGAAGCCCTAGCCGACGTTACCTCAGCCATTCGCTTTACCCTGGAGAATGCCGCTGAAGAACCGGTCTTCAGCGATGAAGCTCCGGTGTTGGAAGCCTTCATTGCCGAAGCCGAGGTTACACTGAGTGCCTCGGTTTCCCGTTGATGCGCCGAAGGGGCAAACTCTACAAAGTGCTTGAATCAAGCCACCTGAAAGGTGGCCTGCAGCCAAGATTGGCTGCCCTGCAAGAATGGCCAAAGGTCTGTGCCACCGCAGTTACTTGGTCATTGAAATCTGAAAACCGATGTCTACTTCCTGGATGTCGACGCTATGAAAGGTGGCCTGCGCCAACATGTGCTGAAACTGCTCCCTGGTGTAGGCATTCTTGAGCAGCATCGTCCGGAAAGCGAGCTTCGTCAGAATTGTGTTGACGGTGCTCAAGCCCATGGCGTCCACCTTTGAGCACGCGGCACATTTCCTGCAAGGCACGAACCGGCTGTCCGAAGTTCTTGAAAGCCGCGCGGCACAAGAGGAAGTCCAAAGTATCGTTCGCGAAGGGCATCTGGGAAGCATTGCCTTGCCGGAAGTCGACGTGCACGCCCGCCTTGGCGGCTTTCTTGCGCGCGAGTTCGACAAAGGTATGGCTGATGTCGAGTCCGGCGATCGAGTACGGACCGAGCTTGGCGAGCTCGATGGAGAAATAGCCCGGGCCCGGCGCGACCTCGAGCACGGTGCTACCGGGCGGGAGCTGGCTGCCGATTCGCAGCGCGAGCTTTGTGAATTCGTCGAGCGTCTTGCCAGTGTTGGCCGCGTACCACTTCGCGACCATGCCTTCCATGCCTATGTCCTTACGAGCTTTGGGTAGTGCCGGGGGCATACAACTATGGACGCAAGCCACGGGCCGGGAGTTCAGCTAAAAGTGCGAAGCGGGATACGGGGCCTACCCGCCCGGCCCACCCAGAGGTGCAGGCTTACGCCTGCCGCTGAGCTGCATCGGCTGCGTGCGCCAGGTTGAGCAGCACTTCCATGAATTGCGGCGGTTGGCCAATGAACAGACCTTCGCCCATGAGGAAGTTGGCGGCCGCGACGGCATTGATCTGGTTCTGCCCGGTCGGCCTGATCACCGCGCAGCGAGGCAGATTCGGGCTGATGAACTCGCACGGAACCGGGAAGATCAGGTTTGTCTGCAGCAGAGGATTGGGAGTTGCATCGAAATTCGGGAAGGTCAACCCATTAGTCGGATCCGTCAAGGGAGCGATGGGCGGCTGCACCCCGTTGCCCGCAAAATCCACCCATTCCAAGAAATGCGCTACCTCGTCGCCACCGATGCTGATTACGATTTTCAAGACCTCGACGCTGGATACCTTCTGGGCGAGCGTAGAGTACAGGCTGGAACCGCCTTGCTCAATCGACGCAAAGTGAAACGCCGCCGTATTCGCGATCGCCTGGATGTGCGCGGCGGGGCCGAAGTCGTCATTGGTTCTGGGAATACCCGTAAATTGTCCACCCGCCAACTGCGGGAGGGCTTGCTCGAACGTGGCGCCGAAATCGGGATTGGTCGTGCTGCGATAACGCACGTACCAACTGGTGTCCACGCTGAGCTGCATAAGATTGGTCAGCCGTCCGATTTGCTGGGCGCCGGTGGCCTGGCTGCTGGGAAGCGTGCGGAACACATCCAGGTCAACCGGCTCCTGGCCCTTGGCAATCAGGTAGGCGTTCAGGAAGGACGCGTGGCTCTGCTCGTCCAGGGTATTGCTGGAGATGTATTGGGAGCCATCGGAGTCGAGTCTCTGCAACGCAAGCTGATAGGAATTCTGATGTCCCGTTGTAACTCCGCCGAGCTCGGCATACTGCTGCCATAGATCGGCTTCGATCAACTCCGCCGCGGCCAGGAATTTGAGAATCGCGGCGTCGCCGCTCGAAAGCGGTGCTCCAACCAGAGTGGGCACGCTGCCGGCCAATAGCCGCGAGCCCATGGCTGCGCCGCCGGCCGCCAGTCCCATCTTCATGAATGAGCGCCGGTTCGCCGGCGGTTTCGCGTTAGTTAATAAATCTTTCACGAGTGTCTCCTCAAGTAGTTAGTTTGTAACATGAAACGTGTTTTAGCGACCACCAACTTATCACGGACGTGCGCCGCGGTTCGCATCCGCAGAAAGCATTTAACACATCGGACCGCCTTAATTTACAGACACTACGAGCTGACTTAGGTGTTAACGCCGGAATGCAGAAGACGGGCGGCTCGCGATACAATAAGCACATTGGATACCATCGGCAAAGCGGTATGCCTGCTGAGCGGCGGGCTGGACTCCTCCACCTGCCTGGCGCTGGCGCGCCGCGAAGGGTACGAGTGCTACGCGCTCTCGTTCGATTATGGGCAGCGGCACCGCGTGGAGCTGGAGGCGGCCGCGCGCGTGGCGCAGGCATTGGGCGCGGCGCGGCATGTGGTGGCGCGCATCGACCTGCGGCAGATCGGGCACTCCGCGCTGACCGGCGACCTGGCGGTGCCCAAGGGGCGATCGGCGCAGGATATGTCGCACGGAATTCCGGTGACTTACGTGCCGGCGCGGAATACCATCTTCCTGTCGTTTGCGCTGGCATGGTCGGAGGTGCTGGAGGCGCCGGACATCTTCATCGGCGTGAATGCGCTGGACTACTCCGGTTATCCGGATTGCCGTCCGGAATACATCGAAGCCTTCGAGAGCATGGCCAACCTGGCGACCAAGGCGGGCGTCGAAGGCCGCCTGCGCATCCGGATTCACACGCCGCTGATCCGGCTATCGAAGGCGGAGATCGTGAAGCTGGGACGCGATCTCGGCTTGGATTTCGGCCTGACCCATAGTTGCTACGATCCGGACGCCGAGGGCCGGCCATGCAGGCAGTGCGATTCCTGCCTGCTGCGCCGCAAGGGATTCGAAGAGGCCGGCATTGCGGATCGCTGAGATCTTCCATTCCATCCAGGGCGAAGGCTCGCTGGTGGGCGTGCCTTCGGTGTTCGTGCGGACCAGCGGCTGCAACTTGCGTTGCGTGTGGTGCGACACGCCGTATACGTCATGGCATCCGGAAGGCGACGACTGGACGCTGGAGCGCATCCTGGCGGCGGTGGACGCTTACCCCGCCCGCCACGTTGTGGTGACCGGCGGCGAGCCGATGATCGCGCGCGAAATCGTGGAACTGACGCGCGGTTTGCGCGCGCGCGGGCGACACATCACGATCGAGACGGCCGGCACGGTGTTCGCGCCGGTCGAGTGCGACTTGATGAGCATCAGCCCGAAGCTGGCCAATTCGACGCCCGCGGGTGAGTGGGAGCAGCGGCACGAGCGCCTGCGCATTCAGCCGGAAGTGGTGGGGCGGCTGATGGCGGATTACGATTACCAGCTCAAGTTTGTCATCGCGCGGCCGGACGATTTGGCCGAGGTGCGGGAACTGGTGCGCGCGTTCGATGCCGATACGGCCAAGGTGATTCTGATGCCGGAAGGCATCGACGCGGGTGTGTTGCGCGAGCGGGGCGTGTGGCTGGCGGAGATCTGCAAGCATGAAGGATTCCGGTTCAGCCCGCGCCTGCACGTGGATCTGTGGGGCAATCGGCGAGGGACGTAGTGGGGTCCTCCAGGACCCGCCGAAGTCAGGGCTTGTATTCCACTTCCGTCAGCCGGAAGCGTGCGTAGCTGAACTGCCCCTCGTTGAGATCCCAGGAGACTTCGACCTGCGATGGCACTTGCAGGCCGCTGAAATCGCGGTAGTCCGTGCAGCTTCCGGACCACGGACTCAGCACGGCTTGGCCGCCTTCCACGGCGCGGTAGCGTTCGCCGCGCACACGCGCCGCCCGGCGATCTTCGTCGAATTCCACCACAAGGCTAACCGGCAACCCTTCGCCCAGAAGCGTGGCGCGGGCGGAGCTACTACTGTCGATGGAATCCCATCGGATGCGATCGCTCGCAAAAGCCAACGGGAACCAAATCGCTTCCGCCAGCCAGCGTGCCTGCGATCCCTGGTCGATCCCCGCGCCGTGCGCATCGGCCAATGTGAAGATCGAATTGAACTTCACGAGCATGTTGCCCCGGCCGGATATCAAGCAGTCGCGCGCCTCGATCCAGAGAAGCGGCATCAGCCGGATGCTGCCGTACCACACGAACCCGGGCGGGTCTATAGTGAAGTGCTGCTCACCCTGGATCGGAAACCAACGCGGACGGGGATTCGGACGAAAGAAGCCATCGTGCCGCAGACGAACTGTTCTGATCGGCCTGCATTCTGGGGAACGGCGAAGCGCAGATACCGGCGCACGGGGTCCGGTAGGGTATCCCAATGGGCGGTTATTTGATCGGGACCGATTGCCCGGGGCGCCGGCCAGGCGGCCTGAGAGGCCGCCGCAGGCCGGGGGCCTGCCCCACGGCTACGCTTTCTTAAAGGCCAGGACTGCGTTCAACCCTCCGAACGCGAACGAATTCGACAGCGCGTACTCCACTTGCGCCGCCCGCGCGCGGTTGGGAATGACAT
>ODAK010003201.1_pt1 | contig 17073 bp, 13 predicted proteins | sample 1539591 | NCBI WGS metagenome assembly ODAK01 (sample SAMEA3539303, study PRJEB22396) | soil metagenome | biome: tundra; feature: field; material: soil | place: USA | collected 2010-05 | depth 0.15 m
CGGGTACCGTCGGGTTGTCGTCGCCGGTCACTCGCGCGGCGCGTGGATCGCGCTGGACCACGGAGCAGTTAAGGATTTTGGGCGCTTCACGCGGGCGGGCGTCCCAACACCGCGCGAAGCGCCAATCTTGCCTGCGCCTGGCTCTCCGTGTTCTCGGTGCTGAAAGACTTGCTTTCTCACCGCGGATCATGCGCCACGGCCCAATCGTCGGACCCCGCGCATGGCAAGCGTGTCGCGGCAGCCGGGGCTTGAGGCAGCCGCCGGCTTCCGGCAAACGAAACGCCGCGCCAAAGACCAGCCGGAGAGCCCTGACATGACCGAAGACGAGACCCTGATCACCCGCCGCGACGGCCGGGTCGGGCGCATTTTGCTCAATCGGCCGCGGGTGCTGAACACCCTGACATTGGACATGGTCCGCGTGTTCACCCAGGCGTTGCACGCGTTCCGTGACGATCCGCACGTCCACGCCGTGGTGGTCGAGGGCGCCGGCGATCGCGCGTTCTGCGCCGGTGGCGATATCCGCGCCTTGCGCGACGGCCAGTTGTCAGGCGACCGCACCGGGGTCGAGGCATTCTTTCGCGAGGAATACGACCTCAATCTGCTGATCTCGGCCTACCCCAAGCCGTATATCGCGCTGATCGACGGCATCTGCATGGGCGGCGGGATCGGCGTGTCAGCGCACGGGCCATACCGCGTGGCGACCGAGCACGCGATGTTCGCCATGCCGGAAACCGCGATCGGCTTTTTCCCCGACATCGGCGGCACGTTTTTCTTGCCGCGGCTGCCGGGCCAGCTTGGCATCCATCTGGGCCTGACCGGGCTGCGCACGACCGGCGCCGACGCTGTGCACGCGGGGTTCGCCACGCATTTCACCTCGCGCGCGAACCTGCCCGCGTTATCGGAGACGTTGGCGGAGATCGGCGTCGCCGCGCTGGCCCGGTTCGCGGAGCCGCTGCCGCCGTGCACGATCGCATCTGATCTGGCCGCGATCGACCGGTGTTTCGCGGCCGATACAATCGGTGAGATCGCCGCCCGCCTCGCCGCCGAGCCCGGCGGTTGGGCCGCCGCCGCGCTCAAGGCGCTGCGCACGGTGTCTCCGACGGCACTGGGGTTTACCTTGGAGGCGTTCCGGCGCGGCGCGGACATGACGTTGAAGCAGACACTGGACGCGGAGTTCCTGCTGACCCGGACGACGATGGCGTATCCGGATTTCGCCGAGGGCGTGCGCGCGATGGTGGTCGATAAGGATCGGCAACCGAAATGGCAGCCGACGCGGATCGAGGATATCGATCAGGGGGTTGTCGACGCGATGTTTCGTTGAAGGGTCGGTGAACTGGCGTGCGATCCGATCAGATGGGGTCAGCACCGAACATTCATTGTCATGGCCCGCCTCGTCCGGGCGATCTGATCCAACACCGTGCGGCACCAGTTGGCCCGGACGAGCCAGGCCATGATGGAAGGGGGGATGCAAACTGAACGGAAACGGCTCTGGCGGCTCGTGAAACAGCTTCATGCAATGGAATCACGGACGAATGAGTCGGAATCCCTGTCCTGGCGACTTCATCCGGATGGGTTTGAGGCATCTTAAACTTTAATCCCCTCGATCGCTTCTTCCATCTCCTGGAAACTCGGCATGTGTTCGTTCGGAACCATCTTGCGTCCGGACTCGATGCTGACCTGCGGGGCGTTGCCGTGCAGATGCGTGACGATCACGGCGCGGATGACTTCCATGTATTTCGACTCTTCGTCGACGACCCCTTTCAGGCGGCTCGCCATCGGACCAACCATTCCGTAGGAGAGCAGCACGCCCAGGAAAGTGCCCGTCATGGCGCCGCCGATCATGGCGCCGAGGATGGCGGGTGGCTGGTCAATGTGGGACATCGTTTTGATCACGCCAAGAACGGCGGCGACGATGCCCAGGGCCGGTAAACCATCCGCCATGGTTTGCAGCGCGTGCGACGGATGCAGTTCCTCGTTCAAGGTCTTCTTCAGTTCGCGCGCCATTACGTCTTCGATCTGATTGGGGTCGTCGGCATTCATGCCGACCAGCCGCAGGTAATCGCAGATCAGGTCGCAGGCGTGATGATTGGCGACGATCTTCGGGAATTTCTGAAACGCGGAGCTGTCGGCGGGTTTTTCGATATGCGGCTCCAGCGCCATGTTGCCTTTGGTGCTGGCCAGCCGCACCAGGTAGTACATCAAGCTCAGCAACTCCACGTAATCCGCCCGCTTATAGCAGCCGCCTTTGACGATTTTGCCGAACCCGACCATCGTGTGTTTCACTTCGTGCATGGAATTCGCCATGACGAAAGCACCCGCCGCGGCGCCCGCGATCGTCCACATCTCGAACGGCAGCGCTTCGACCAGCGGCTCCACGCTGCCGCCGGACGCCAGGTAGCTGCCGAAGACGCAGATGAGCAAAAAGACGAAGGCGCCGATCGTCAACATGGCGAGGCCGCGCTCAGCGCGCCGGAGCCGCGGGTGGTGGCGGCGCGAGCTCGCCAGACTGCGAAGAGGGGGACTGCGAAGAGGCGGACTGCGAAGAGGCGGACTGCGAAGAGGCGGACTGCGAAAGGAGGACATCGCGCAGCACCACGATCGCGATGCGCCGGTTCGCCGCCGCCAGCGGATCGCCCGGCAACAACGGATCACGATCGGCATGCCCGGTCACGGTCTGGACGCGGGTATCCGCGAGCCCGGCATCCGTAAGCAGACGCCGCGTGGCGTTGGCTCGCTCGGCCGACAGCTCCCAGTTGGTCTTGCCGAGGCCGGCATAGGGCGTGGCGTCGGTGTATCCGGCGATCGAGATGGCCTCCGGCAGTTTTTGCAGGAATGGCCCGACCTTCATCAGCAATGCCCGCGCGCGGTCGTTCGGAACCGCGGATCCGGATGCGAACATCGGTAGTTTGACCTCATCCATGATCTGGATTCGCAATCCTTCCGGGGTCATGTCGATCGCCAGTTGTTTCGCGAGCTCGGCCAGCGCCGGGTCGCCGCGCACCGCTTCGCGGATTTGCTCAGCGGCCTTTTCGAACGCCGCTTTCTCCTGCCGCGCCTTTTCCGCCTCGATTTCGGCCGGCGTGGGTTCCCGGCTGCCGTCCACGGCCGGTCCGGCACCGCGCGGCATTTGACCGAGCATTGAGGGATCCGTCAGCGCCGGATCGTGATTCTCCGCCGGCGAGTTGGTGTTCTGCGTGGCGGGCTTTTGGGCCCGGGAGTAGACCTGCGGGTCGCTGTCAGGCGTGGGTTCCAGCGGTGGCCGTTTGCCCTCGGTGATCTCAACCGAGCCGCGATCGGAAACCAGGGCGCCTTCGTCAAACGCCGTGTGGCCGCCGAATGGCTGTCCGGTGCCGGATGACGCATGACTCAACAGGCTGTTAGGGCTGAAATAGTCGGCGAGGCCCTTGCGTTGATCTTCCGTCGTCGCGTTCAGCAGCCACATCAGCAGGAAGAACGCCATCATCGCCGTCACGAAGTCGGCATAGGCCACCTTCCAGGCACCACCGTGACCGCCGCCGCCGCCTTCGCCTTCTTCGAATTTCCTGACGATGACGACCCCGCGAGCGGAGCCCTTTTTGTCCCTCTTACCCGCCATCTGACCCGGTGCCTCTCATGCGCCGGTGGTCCGCGGCGGGCGCCCGTGTTCAAACGAGCGATACCTCCCGCGGACACCAGCCCTGTGTCGCGCGCTGCCTGCCTTCAGATGTACTCGTCAGCGACTGGCGAATACCGAAGACGGCACACGAGGCCACCATGAGCGGATAACGTTAACCGACCATTAAAGGTGACTCGCCATTAATGGTCTTCCGCCAAGACCGGCGACCCAACGGGCCGCGGCAGCTTCATCCACAAAGCGCACCCGAGCGCGGTGAGGGTTGACACCAGTGACGACAGCGCGAGGACATAAATTCCCGCCTCGAAGCTGCCGGTCGTGTCCTTGGCGTAGCCCACCACGATCGGACCGAGATAGCCGCAGAAATTGCCGATCGAATTGATGTAGGCCAGACCCGCGGCCAGCGCCGGACCTGACAGCACGGTGGCCGGTAACGGCCAGAATGGTGACTTCATGCCATAGAAGCCAACCGTTGCCAGCGAGAATGCCGCCAGCACCCAGAGACTGTTGTGCAGCACCCCGCCAATCGCCATCCCGACCGCGCCGCAGGCGCAGGTTCCGACCAGGATCCAAAACCGGTCCCCGATACGGTCGGACAAATGACCGAACCCGATGATCGCCAGCGTGCCAAATACGTACGGCACGGATGTGAGCAGGCCGGCCTGCGTATTGGTCAACCCCAGGCCTTTCAGGATTTGCGGCAGGAACAGGACCAGGCCGACCCCCGACATTCCGACTCCGGCGAAGATCACGGTGAAGGCCAGCACCCTGGGGTTGGCCATCGCGCTCAGGATCGAGTGCGCGCGAACCGACTCGACCTGCTGTCTTTCGCTGGCGAGTTCGGCCTCGAGCCACGACTTTTCCGCGTCCGTCAGCCACTTCGCCTCCGATGGGCGTTCGGTCAGGACCCAGATCACGCTGATGCCCATCAGCGTGGTCGGCAGGCCCTCACCGATGAACATCCATTGCCAGCCATGCAGGCCCCAAACGCCGTCCAGTTGCAGCAGCGCCGTCGACAGCGGGCCGCCGATCGCGGTCGCCAGCGGCAGGCCGGTGAGGAACCAGCCCACGACGCGGCCCCGGTGACCCCGCGGGAACCAACGGTGGAAGTACAGCAGCAGACCTGGGAACAGCCCGGCCTCCGCGATCCCGAGCAGGACGCGGACCCCGAAGAAGCTCCAGGGCCCCGTCACGAACGCGGTCGCGGCGGAGCAGAGACCCCAGGTGATCATGATCCGCGCGATCCAGGGCCGGGCGCCAACCCGCTCCAGGATGATGTTGGAGGGGACCTCCAGCAGGCAGTAGCCCCAGAAGAACGCACCGGCCGAAAGCCCGTAGATGTACGCGGTCAGCCCCAGATCCTTGTTCATGGTGAGGGCCGCGAAACTCACGTTGATGCGGTCGATGTAGCAGAGGATGTACAGCACGAAACAGTACGGCAGCAGCCGCATATAGGCCTTCCGCATGGTCGCGCGTTCCAGCGCCGCGATGTCCATTTTTCGTCCTCCCCAGTCTGTTATCGGCCCCAGCCCTTTTTTTCAGCCAATGTTTTTTCAGTCAGCCTGATTTCACCTCACTCGGCAAGCGCGGCAATGACCGAGGCGATGACCGATCGCCAGTCGCCTGGAGACGATTGGCGAAACAGGCGAAGCGAATCATACCACGGCGTATCGTTCCTGTTGAGTAACCACCTCCAGTCCGGCGCATACGGCAGCAGCACCCACGCCGGATGGCCGAGCGCGCCGGCGACATGGGCCACCGACGTGTCGACGGTGATGGTCAGATCGAGCGCCGCGATCAGCGCCGCCGTTTCGGCATAATCCGTCAATGGCCGCGCCGGACACGCGATCCCGGGCAGCGCGCGGCCCGGGACGAGACTGACGAAATGACAGTCGGGGAGGGTAAGCAGCGGCTGAAACACCTCCCGCGGTGGCGTTCGCCGGAAATCGTTACGGTGCAGGGGATTGCCGGCCCAGGCGAGGCCGATGCGGCGGGTTGGGGGCAGGGTGGCGCGGTGGGCGGCGATCAACTCCGGGTCGGCGGTCAGATAACCGGCGGAGGAGGGGATCGTTTCCAGTGTGGTGCCGAACACATGCGGCAGGCTCATTTGATCGATCCAGGCGTCATGGCGCGGCAGCGGCCCGAACTTCGATATGACCTGGACGCCGGCGATGGTCCGCGGCAGCGGCATCAGGGACGGCTCGCAGGCCAGGATCGGCACGCCGCCGCGTTGCGCGATCAAGGCGAGATAGCGTGCGAATTGCACGGTATCGCCAAGCCCCTGTTCCGCGTGAACCAGGATCGTGCGCCCGCGCGGATCGCCGCCGTCCCAAACCGGACCCGGCAGGTCGATGAAGTCATGACGAAATCGGTCATGCCGTTTGCGCCACTCATACTCCGCGAACCCGCGCGGCAGATCGCCCGCCAGCAGCGCGGCCGTCGCCAGGTTCCAGTGCGCCTGGACATTGTCCGGGTGCGTATCGATCGCCCCCTCCAGCACCCCAATCGCTTCCGCCACCCGGCCCTGGGCGGTCAGCATGAAGCCGAGGCTGACGATCGCCTCGATCAACGTAGGGTCGAGGTTGAGCGCGTGACGGCAATGCGCCTCGGCGGCGATCGGGTCGTCCAGGTCCATGAGGGCATTGCCCAGGTTGAGCCAGGCGGGGGCAAAGTTTGGATTGAGCGCGACGGACGTCGTCAGAGCGTCGCGTGCTTCCACCGGACGGAACAGGCCGTTGAGGGCGCTGCCGCGCAGGAAATGCAGTTCGGCGCTGTCCGGGTGTTGGCGCAGCGCCTCGGTCGTTTCGGCGATGACCGCGGCATGATCGCCGGCGGCGGCCCGCGCGCGGAGCAGGTTGCGGCGCGCTCCGGCATGGGATGGGTCGCTGCTCAGTACCTCCCGGAGGGCGTCGATCGCCGCGACGACCTGCCCGGAAGCGAGGTGTGTGAGACCGGCCATGTAACGGACGCTGGTGGCGTCCCCTCCGTGGGTGCCCGCTGTCATACGCCCGTCATGACCGACAAGTCTTAGCGGCCGGTTAATCGGAGCGATCGTGTTGGGTCACGGCCGGGCATGACAGGAGGTTTCGGCATCCTGTATTCTGGCGTCACCAATAACGGAGAGACATCCATGCCCCGCCGCCTGATCGATATTTCGGTCCCTCTGAAAGCCGGGATCAAGAGCGATCCGCCGCATATGCTGCCGCAAATCGAGTATCTGGATCACCACCAGACCGCTCCGGCGATGGCGGAGTACATGGGCGTGCGGGTCGATCAGCTGCCCGATGGCGAATACGCCGCGGTGGAAAAAGTGGCGATCAGCACGCACAACGGCACGCACCTGGACGCGCCGTATCACTTTTTCTCCACCATGAATCACGCGTTGAAGCCCGGCGGCGAGCCGTCGTGGCGGATCGACGAGGTGCCGTTGGAATGGTGCTTCCAGCCCGGCGTCAAACTGGATTTTCGCCACATGAAGGCCGGCTATGTCGCGACGCCGGGGGATGTGGAGGCCGAGCTGAATCGGATCGGCCACGCGATCCGTCCGCTGGAGATCGTGTTGGTCAATACGGCGGCGGGGGCTCGCTACGGGCAGGATGACTACGTCGACTCCGGCTGTGGCATGGGCAAGGCCGCGACGATGTGGCTGCTGGAACGCGGCGTGCGGCTGGTCGGCACCGATGGCTGGAGCTGGGACGCGCCATTCTCCATCACCCGTGAGCGGATCAGGCAAACCGGCGATGCCGGCCTGATCTGGGAGGGTCACCGCGCCGGGCGGGAAATCGGCTACTCGCATCTGGAGAAGCTGCATAATCTGGAGGTGCTGCCGGCGGACGGGTTCGATGTTGTTTGCTTCCCGGTGAAGGTTCACCGCGCCTCGGCGGGTTGGACGCGGGCGGTGGCGATTATTGACGACGGGAGGTGAGCCGGAGGGCGGGGTGGGGTGCGGACCATCACAATCGCGGTCCGGTTGAGGGTCCTCGCGGTTCGTTTGATGCCATCGGTGGGCTGAGCGGATGACGCGATCAATCCAGGCTGATTTAACAACCGGACAGCACTGGGTCGAGCGTAGGGATAACGACTCCCGCTGACGAGTCGGGCAGCGATCGTCTGATCAACTCCCCGGTTGGCGCATCCCAAGTTCCGCCGCCTGCCGACGCTCGTAGTTGCGCCGCGTCTCGTCATAGGCCTGGCCGATGATACCGCCGCGCACCGTGCCGGCCGCGACGGACCCATAGGCCGGGCGCCAACTTCGCGGCAGCGCCGGCCAATCGGGCGGTGCCAGCCATAACCGGAACAAACATCGTTTCAATGCCGGATCGTCATGATCCTCGAACGCGGTGCGCGAATGCAAGGTGACATGATTGTTCAGCATCTGCATGTCGCCGGGCCGCAAATGCGTCGCGTACATCAGTTCCGGCCGGCGCAGGATCTCGTCGAGGTAGTCCATCGCCTCATGCTGCAGCGGCGTCAGTGCCGGCACGCCCTCCATCGCCTGAGCCTGGATCACGCGATTGCGGTTCCATTTGCTGTACAGCAGACCCCCGGCTTCGTCCCAGACCGGATTGGGATAAAACGGCGCCTCATCCGGCGCCTGCTCCCGCTGGCGGCTGAAATACAACGGCTGATACAGCAACGCGGCGAGATTGGGACGTTCCCGGACCATGACGTTATGGGCGGTGACCGAACTCGATACCATGCTTTCGCCGCCGGACTTCGCGACGTTATAGCATGTCAGCAAAGCGATGTCGGCGCTGTCGGTGTGAAAGTCCAGTTCCGCCGCGGAGGAGTAACCGCGGCCTCGCGCGGTACGGTACGCGATGCCGGCATCGCGTACCGCGGACAGATACTGACTGGCCTTCCCCTGCGGCCGCGCGACACCGATATGCAGACCGATCGCCCAGGTAAGAAGTTCGAACTCGGCGGAGGACAGGCCGTCGCGCGGCAGGCCGCGCAACAAGGCGAAACCGCGGCCTTCCTTGATCTCACGCAGGCAGCGCGTGATTGGCGTCCAGGCGCGGCCGAGGTCGAAGTCGGCGCGCTGGTAGTCGAACAAGCTCCGCGCCGGATCATGCGCCGCGCGAACGGCATTGGTCAGGTCGCGGCGCGCGGCGTCGTCCAGGGTTTCGATCCAACGCGTGTCGCCTTCGAGGTCCGCGACTGTCCAGGCGGCGCGCGTTTCGATGTCAACCAATCGCATCGCCCGGTTCCTCGTTCAAATGCTCAACGGCGGCGCCACCATCCCCGCTTGCGTTCGAGCAGCGGCGCGGACTCGGACCCGATCACGATGGGCTGGATCATCGGGCCGGAGACGACATCGTTCGCGGGAACCGGCGGCGCTTCCGGCACGGCCTCCGGCTGGGTCTCCGGCTGAGTTTCTGGTGCGACCTCCGCCGCCGCGCTTTCAATCACGAGCGGCGCTTCGGCGACCCCGGTCGGTGCCGACCATGGTAGTTCCGCCTGGGCACCGGGCATCGGCTCGGCGGGCGGCATTGGCGGGGCGGCTTCGGCGGGCGCGAGCGTGGCCGCCGTCTCGGCCGGTTCAGGTGCCACGGGCTCCGGCAACCGCGACATCACCGGTTCCGGCACTGGCGGCGGCCCGGATTCGATCGGCACGGATCGCGAGGTGGCGGCGATCGGTTCGACCGGCTCCTGAGCCGCGGGTGCGGGTGCGCCACGCCAACGCGGCGCGTGCCGATCACGACGCAGCATGAAGGGCCGGGATGCCAGCGCCCATGCCTCGGCCGCCGGTCCGCGATCCGGGCGACCCGTGGCGGTCGCTTCCGCCGCCAACATCGGCGGTTCCGAGGCGACCGCCCAATGCGGCGGTTGCCAGCGGGAGCGGCCCGACTGGCCACGCCGGCCGGCGGGCGCCCGGCTGACCGGCGCGGCGTTCAGTTCGGCCTGCTCCATCACGTCGAAGATATCGAAGACATGGCCACTGCCGAACGGATCGGCCGGCGTCGGGCCGGCATAAACCGGTATGAGATCGGGCTGCTCCGCGCCCGGCACGCCGAGCGGCGACAGGTTGCCGTCGCCTCTGCCGCGGCGGCGGCCACGGCGGGATCGGCGGCGCGCCTCATCGTCATCCGCCGCCACCGGCTCCGCGGCAGGCTCCGGCGTGGCTTCGACGTGTTCAACGGGGACGGCTGGCTCGAACGGCAGATCAGGTCCGGCGGCGCCATGCCCAACCACGGCATTTGCAACCGGGCTCTGCCCAACCGCGGCATCTGGGGCGCGGCCGTCATCCTCACGTCCGCCACGCCGGCGGCGACGGCGGCGACGGCGGCGGCGTTCGGCCTCGCGACCTTCTTCGGTGTCCTCCACGGTTCCGGCGGCGACCGCGGCATCGGTATCCTCGTCGACGTCGGAGATGTCGTCGTCTTCCTCAACGTCGATCGGCTCCGCCTCGGCGGCGGCATCCGCGACCACGCTACCCGTGATGGCGGCATGCACCACGGCGGAACGCGGCGCGTCCGGTGTGACGAAACGAGGCTCCTCGCCCGGCACCATTGTGCGCAGCCGCTCAATACGGAAGCGCGGCGCGATCAACGAATCGTCGGCGGCGATGATGACACGCATGCCGTAGCGCCGTTCGATCTCGTTCAACCGCTCCCGCTTATGATTGAGGATATACAGCGCGATCGCCACCGCGACATGGACGATGATCTCCGCCGAGCGGCGCTTGCCGGCCTCTTCCTCGACCCCTCGCAGCACATGCAGCGCGGCGCTTTCGGTGCCGCGGACATGGCCGGTCCCGTTGCAATGCGGGCAGACGATGAGCGTGGTTTCCTCCAGCGACGGCCGCAGCCGCTGCCGGCTCATTTCCATCAGTCCGAAATGGCTGATGTGGCCAACCTGGATGCGGGCGCGATCATCCTTCAGCGCCTCCTTCAGGCGGCGTTCCACCATCGCGTTGTGCCGTTTCGACTCCATATCGATGAAGTCGATCACGATCAGGCCCGCGAGATCGCGCAACCGCAATTGCCGCGCCACTTCATCGGCGGCTTCGAGGTTGGTGCGCAGCGCGGTTTCCTCAACGTTACGCTCCCGCGTCGAGCGGCCGGAGTTGACGTCGATCGCGACCAGCGCCTCGGCCTGGTTGATCACCAGATAGCCGCCCGAGCGCAATTGCACCGTCGGCAGCAGCATGGCGTCGAGCTGCGCCTCCACCTGGAAGCGGGCGAACAGCGACTGGCCCTGGTCCGGCCAGAGGTGCACCTTGCGCGCGTGCGATGGCATCAGCATGCGCATGAACTCGTGCGCCGCCTTCCACGCCTCCTCGCCATCGACGGTGATGTCGTCGATGTCGCGCGAGTAGACGTCGCGGATCGCGCGCTTGATCAGACTGGCTTCCTCGTAGATCAGCGCCGGGGCGATGGATTTCAGCGTGTGCTCGCGAATGTCGTCCCATAGCCGCAACAAATACTCGCAGTCGCGGCGGATCTCCGGCTTCGGCCGCTGCGCGCCGGCGGTGCGCACGATCAGGCCCATCCCCTTGGGGATGTCGAGTTCGACCATGATCTCCTTCAACCGGCGGCGGTCGGTGGCGGAGGTGATCTTGCGGGATATCCCACCGCCACGCGGCGAATTCGGCATCAGCACGGAGAACCGGCCGGCGAGCGACAGGTACGTGGTCAGCGCCGCGCCTTTGGTGCCGCGCTCCTCCTTCACCACCTGGACCAGCAGGATCTGGCGGCGATGGATGACCTCCTGGATGTGATAGTTGCGCAGGAAACGCGGCGGGATCCGGCGCTCGGCCCGGTCGTCGCCGTTGTCAGCATCGCTGTCGCCGCCACCGATCGTTTCGGGAGGAGCCTCCTCGGGGATCGACCCGAACATGTCGAGGTCGTCGCCGGTATCCGGCTGTTCGTCGTCGGCGAACTCCGGCTCGTCAGCGGTCACCGACGGTTCCGGTGCGATCAGGGCGGGCAGCGTGGCGACGGCCCAGGGTTCCGCGAATGGTTCGGCGGCGGGCGGTTCGGGGGCCAGCGCTTCCGGGGTCCATGGTTCCGCGGCGTCCTCCGCGATGGGCGCCGACGTGGGTTCGGGTTCCGGTTCAGCGAGGGCGACCAACCTTGGCAGGTCGCTGTACGCCCATGGCTCGGCGTCCGGTTCGGCGTCGATCATCTGCGGCGCGTCCTGCCGCGCGGCCGCCTCGGAGACATTCTCCGCGGCGGCTCCGGTCTGGTTCAGCGCGAGTTCAAGATCGTCTTCCTCGTCTTCCAGACGGGCCTGCTCGGCTTGCAGGTCCAGCAGACGCTGCCGGTCGGCGACCGGGATCTGGTAATAATCCGGGTGGATTTCGCTGAAGGCGAGAAACCCGTGCCGGTTGCCGCCATACTCCACGAAAGCCGCCTGCAGACTGGGTTCCACCCGCACGACCTTGGCGAGGTAGATGTTGCCTTTGAGCTGGCGCTTCGTCGATGTCTCAATATCAAAATCTTCGAGGCGAGTCCCGTCCAGTACCACGACGCGGGTTTCTTCCGCGTGCGTGGCATCGATCAACATACGCTTGGGCATCAGGGATTGAACTCCGGTGCGCCACCGGTCGCCGCCGGAGCAGCCTGCTTCCGGGACCAGACGACGGGTCCCCGGACAATGGATCTCTTGGCGAAAGGTGGCTGACGAGGCTTGCGGAAAAGGCTGGGTCCGCGTGGTCAGGACAAAACGCGCGCATGACCGGCCGCGGCCGGCGTCCATCCGGTTGGATGGTCGCCGGTTCCGGTGCTGCAGATCGGGGCGCGCTGCTGGTCATCAGGTCCTGGTACACGGACGGCGCGCTCCTGGCTGGGGCGCGGCCCGGTGAAAAGTCGTCGTGCCTCCGTCCGAGGCGGACCGAACTGGCATTTCCCATGTGCCGAACCCGCTGGTTCAGACGAGTCATGGGCATGCCAAGGACGGACGAACGGCCGAGGTGGCGCGGACCCTCCCCCACCAGGTTGTCCTGGCATTAGGTCGGACAACCCAGGGGTCACGCATCCACCGCTTCAGGCCATGGCGCACCGGCGACCGGCGCGCCCGTTCGCATCAACGGGGCGACGCCAGGATGAAGCAAATCGTCCTGCATCGCAATAGTCCGTATCGCGTCAAGGTGATAAGATGGCGCATGCTGACCGCCATGCAAATCCGTCGCCGCCTGGTTCTGCGCCGCTTCGCGGGCGGTGGAACTTTTTTTTGCATGCTTCTCGGTAATATGGACCGCCATACCGCCCAAGGGGCCGTGGCCGGCGCCGTGGTGGATCGGCCACGGCCGCTGGTGATTCTCGATCCAGGCCATGGCGGCCACGACCCGGGAGCGACCGGAGTGTCCGGCACGCTGGAAAAGGACGTGACCCTGGCCAGCGCCTTCGCGCTGAAGGCGTCGCTGGAGGCGGAGGGTCGGTATCGCGTCGAACTGACCCGGACCCAGGACCATTATGTCGCCCCGGACGACCGGGTCGACATCGCGCACGACCTCGGCGCGAGCCTGTTCCTGTCGATGCATGCCGATCAGTTGGCGGACCCGGCGGTGCGCGGCGCCTCGGTCTATACCCTGGCGAGGCGGGCATCGGACGCGGAGACCGAAGCGCTGGCGGAGCGGGAGAATGGCCTCATCGCCGGCGGGGACGGAAGGCTGGCCCACGCCCCGCCGGAAGTATCCGGGATCCTGGCGAGCCTGGCGGCGCGCGAGACCCGGGCGGCGTCCACGCGCATCGCGCATCAGCTGGTCCGCGATCTGCGCCGCCGGCTGCCGGTGCTGCCGTCGCCGGAGCGGCGAGCGAATTTCACCGTTTTGCACGCGGCCGGGATACCAAGCGTGTTGATCGAAATGGGTTTCCTGTCGAACTCCGAGGATGAGGCCGCGCTGAACGATCCCGCGCATCGTGAGGTCATCGCCCGCGCGATGACGCGGGCGGTCAATGCCTGGTTCGCCGCGCCGCGGGACGACGGACTACTTTGATGCGGCCTGTCTTTCCGGCATTCTGTTCGGAACCAGCGGCAGACCGCGGCCGAGTGCGGCAGGGATCAGGCGGAGGACCTGGCGGTGGTGTTCATGGCCCAGGTGCCGGGGTTACAGCGGCGGCGATACCGGCCGCTGACCAATTCCCTGGTTTACCAGGCGTTGACGGAATAACGTGGGTCTGTGGTGGCCGCCAGAGGTTCGAAATCCCACGCCTGAGCACAGCCTGGCGCGAGCCACGGGACAATCGCCCGGGCTCGCGCCATATAAGGACGAAGTGCATGGACTGGACCGAATGCGCGCTGATCGAAACGGCGCCCGGCAAGATGTCGGGCCAGCCGGTGCCGCGCGGCACCCGCGTACGGCTGCGGGATCTGCTCATTAACCGAGAAGAAGGCGTCGACTGGCTCGCTCGGAATCACGGGATCGAGCCGGAGACAATCCAGAAGCTGTTCGCCTTCTACGATGCCCGTAAGCCGGCGCGTGTGCTTCATCCTGCCTGGTCAAAACCTCGCTGAGGCCCTGCGCGACCTGCTCCCTGGAAATGACGTCAGGCATGCTATCGAGATGGGGTGGGACAGCCTGGAAAACGGGGCTCTCCTGACCGCGGCTGAGGCAGCAGGTTTCGAGGTCATGATGACCGCGGACAAGCGGAGCCGGTACCAGCAAAACCTGGTTGGGCGGCGGATTTCCGTGGTCGTGCTGTCGAGCAATCACCGGCGGACCATACGAGCCAATGCGGAGCCCATCCTTCAGGCCCTCGGTCTGATAGCCGAAGGCAGCGATCAGGAGGTCACATTCGAACGCCGTCCGCTGCGTCGACGGCCCCCGCCGGAGCGGTCGCCCGGCGCTTAGGGGCGACAGCGATGCTTTTTCGCCGCCGGGAATACGGCAGCAACCGTCGCGTGATGGTCGCCGTGCCTGACGTGGTCGCCGCGGTGTGAGGCGGTGGAGGGTTTCCGAGCCCTCCACCATCGTCGCGACAGGCTATTCGGCGGCCATGTTCGGGGTGAACTCAAGCGGCAATCCCTTGTGACCGGTCAATCTCTCGCCTTCCTCGTACATCTCGAAGGCCCGTTTCTTCAACGCCGGAAGCACCGAGGCGATTTTGTCCAGGTCCAGGTCGGCGGCGATCCCCGGGTAACCGGCGCGCTCGATCATCGCGCCGAGCTTTCGGTTCTCGATCTGCTCAAGGGTCCACTCCAGCGGATCGTCGATGATTGTCATGTCCCAATTGGTCCGGTGGTTCTTGTTGCGCGGACCATAATGGTAATGCGCGCCGTTCCAGAAACAGTCGAACGCCAGAAGCTCCGTTTCTTCGACGTATGCCTTCCCTTTCGATCCGCCCACGTCGCCAAGGACGTGGAGCGCGAGGCCACCGTCACCGTTCCGCTGCCGCCGCATCTCAAGGCCGAACCGGATGTTGCCGGCTTCGAACATGTCCGTGCCGCGGTTGTGTTTGACCGTGTTCCGCCTGGTGACGAACGTTTCTCTGGCGCAGGCCTCCACGTCGGGCAGGACGCGCCGCACGGTGGCGAGGTCGGTTGCCTCCGCGACGTCTTTGTAGCCGGCCCGGTCGAGCATCTTCGGGAGTTTCGAGCCCAGAATGCGGATGGTCCAGCCGATGGGATTGCCGTCGACGATCGGATCCATGCGGCAATGCACGCCCATGCCGCCGCCGACGCGGCCTGGGGTCGTGAGCTCGGGATTTTCCGGGCCGTAGACGTAGCTTCTCTCGATGTCGAAGCAGTTGAAGCGCAGCAGCGCGGTCTCCCTGCCGCCAACATCGGCCGCCACGTCGATGGAGATACCCTGGTCCGAATGATCTTCGACGTTGCCGTCCCAAAGTTGGTGTCTGACGATTAAGGTCAGGGGATCGGCGGTAAATCTGGTTCCCTGCGATTGCGGCATGTTGCGGACTCCCTTTTGACGGATTTGCGCGATCCTAGGCAGGCGGCGCGGTGGTCGCAAGGGTGGCTGGTGCGGAGTGCGGGCGAATCGCCTGAGTTCACGGAATGGGCGCGCCCGAGGAGCACCCTTCGGCTGCCTCCGCGACGATGCGCTCGCGGAGGAGCAGCCATGGGCATCGCCAACGGTGCGGTCGCCATCGCACCAATGCGTCGAAAACGTCCAGGAACTGCCTGGCGATCCAAAGGAGAAGTCGGGGGCGTTGCTGGTTCGCCCGCGCCCCGGCCAGCGGTGGCGGATCGGGTTATTCGGCGGATGCTTACGTCAGACGCTTACGAACATCGATTGGAAGGGCGTCGAGAAATTCCGGGCATGATATTTGTGGGTGGATCTTTCGCGGCTGGCCTGTCGCTTCCAGGTTCTTTAATCGTGGGCCCATTGGCGAGGAGGGGGTCGATGAACGGCCGGTTGGTTGCTGGTCAGCAATGGGTGGGGAGCGGACGTCGAGAACCTGTTGCATCGAGGTCTGCTCCGCGCCCATGTCGGTCGCTCAGGCGAAGCGGTTCATCTCTCGAAAGCGAACATAAACATCAGCGGGCGCCCCGGCGGTCATAGGTGGGAAGTGGACCTTCATCATCGGGTGACATTTCAACCTTGCGTCGGCTAACTTGGCGCGACATCAGAACTTAACGCAGCCCTCGCCGATCGCGTCAATTAAAATAGAAACTAAACACCGCGAATAGTGAGGTGCTTCAGATCAGAAAGCGGTTTGACGTCTCTGACCCGGGTGCCTTTGAGATCGAGGGATTGGAGGTTGGTCAGTTTGGCCAACGGCGTGACGTTTTCAACCGGTGTTCCCCTGAGATCGAGTGATCGCAAGCTGGTCAGCCCGGCGAGCGGTGCAATGTCAGTTACTCGGGTGTTCACAAGATCAACGGATTCTAGACTGGTCAAGCCTGAGAGCGGTGCGACGTCGCTTACCCGAGTGCCACGGAGATTGAGGATTTGCAGATTAGTCAAGCCGGTAATGAGGGTAGTTGCTTCGAAGTTTTTCCGCCCTGATAAGTTTAGCTGCCGGATGAACGGTCGCCACGTAACCGGAGGCGACTCGCCACTGAGAATGAAGCGTGCGGCTTCCGCGTCAACATCTATATCACGTGAATCGCGTGATTTTCGACTCTCGACGGGAATCGCCGAATCAGGCTCGTCAAGCAGAACATGTGGGCCGCTTCCGCCTGGAGGATTGATCTTAAGTTGCTCGATTAAAGTTGCGAATGCAAATCTGATATCACTTGGCAGATCAATTATCAGTTTTTCTATTGGATTGGTTGTTTCTGATATAAATCCACTAACACGCTTTACAAGATCAGATCTAGTCGAAAAATCAGATGCGGTGGCGCTTACGAGAAATGCCGCCACAATTCTTACACCTGCCATCAAAAGATTCGTAATTGCTCACCTACCCCGTCCCGGAGTCAGGCCCGAGGGTGATTTCGCCGCTGGAATTTGGATTTCCCCGTATCCGCGGCAGGTCACCCCGTACGGGGCACCGGATCGAGCGGTGATTTTCCCGACAGCACGAACTGCACAACCTGAAGCACCGAAGCGC
>ODAK010003202.1_pt1 | contig 17068 bp, 16 predicted proteins | sample 1539591 | NCBI WGS metagenome assembly ODAK01 (sample SAMEA3539303, study PRJEB22396) | soil metagenome | biome: tundra; feature: field; material: soil | place: USA | collected 2010-05 | depth 0.15 m
GGCGCCAACGGCGCCGGCAAGACGACGCTGCTGCGGACCCTCGCCGGCATCCATCCGGTGTCCGCAGGGCAGATCGTCTTCGACGGTGTCGACATCACCGCGCTGTCCGCCCATCAGCGCTGTGCCGCCGGCATCGCGCTGGTGCCCGAAGGCCGCCGGCTCTTTCCCGCGATGACGGTCGAGGAGAACCTGCTCGTCGCCCGATCGGCCGGACGAGGCGGAAGTTGGCAAGTCGATTCGGTGCTTGAAGCGTTCCCGCAGCTCAAGCCAAAATTGAAGGCGCTCGCGAGCGATCTCTCCGGCGGCCAGCAACAGGCCACCGCGATCGGGCGCGCGCTGATGACGAACCCGCGCCTGCTATTGCTCGACGAGGTATCGCTCGGCCTGTCGCCGCGCGCAGTACAAGCTGTCTACGACTCGCTGCGGACGCTGCTGGAAACGCGCACCACCATCATCCTTGTCGAGCAGGATCTGCAGCGCACGTTCGACGTCGCCGACCGCATCGTCTGCATGCTCGAAGGCGCAATCGTCGCCGAAGGTCGCGCGGGCGAGATGAGCCGCGAACAGGTCATGGGTTACTACTTCGGCAACCGGCCGGCATCGACGACGCGGCAGGTGACAACACAATGATCTGGGCCAACCAACTCATCCAGGGCGTTCTGCTCGGTGGCTACTATGCGCTGCTCGCCTGCGGGCTGTCGTTCATGTTCGGGGTGATGCGCATCATCAACCTCGCGCACGGCAGCCTCGCGGTCGTCGCCGCCTACCTGCTGTACGTGCTGGCCGAGCGCTGGGAAATTCACCCACTCATCGGTCTCGTCGCCGTCGTACCGGTGATGGCGCTCTTCGGCTGGGTGCTGCACCGCCTCGTGCTGGAGCGCAGCGCACGCGCCGGCGAGCTGGTGCCTATCCTCAGCACCTTCGGCCTGGCGATCGTGCTCGACAACTCGCTGTTCGACCGCTTTGGCGCAGATACCCGCTCGCTCGCGCCCTACATCGACACGCTCGGCTATGACAGCTGGACGCTGCCCGGGGACATCATCCTCGGCAAGCTTCCGCTGCTCACGTTTGCCGTCGCGGTGGCGCTGCTGGTGGGACTGCACCTGCTGCTCGCGCGTACGGCGCTCGGCCGGCGAATCCGCGCAGCCGCCCAGGATCCGGACACGGCACAGCTCGTCGGCATCAATGCGCGGGCGGTCTACGCCGCCTCGACCGCCATCGCGATGATGACGGTGGCAGTCGCCGGAGCATTCATGGCGATGCGCGCGACCTTCGATCCGTACACCGGACCACAGCAGCTGATCTTCGCCTTCGAGGCTGTCGTGATCGGCGGTGCCGGCTCGCTGTGGGGCACGCTGGTCGGCGGCATCGTGCTCGGGGTCGCGCAGAGCGTCGGCGCGCAGATCCATCCGCAGGGCTTCCTGATCGCCGGCCACGTCGTGTTCCTGGTGGTCTTGCTCGCGCGCCTGTACTTTGCCCACGGCATCCGCCACGTCTTCCGAGCGCTGCGTACTCGCCTCGCATGACCACGCCATCAGAGACCGGCTCCTTCACCGTCCAGCGGTGGACTGGCGCATCCATCGCGGCGGTTTGCCTCCTGCTGGGCGCGCAGCTGCTATTGGCCCTCGGCCCGCTGTTGCTGAGCGCGAACCTCGTTGACCGGCTGACGACGCTGTTCATCTACGGCATCCTCGCGCTGATGTGGAATGCGCTTGCGGGCTACGCCGGCCTCGTGTCGGTGGGCCAGCAGGCGTTCTTCGGGCTCGGCGCGTACGCCGCGGTTCGGCTCGCCGATGCCGGTGTCAGCGCGTACCCGGCACTGCTGCTCGGTGCGGTTCTCGTCGCCCTGGTCTCGGCGCCGATTTCGGCGTTCATGCTGCGCCTGCGCGGCGGAGAATTCGCCATCGGGATGTGGGTCGTCGCCGAACTGGCCCACCTGCTCGTCAACCTCGACACTCTGGTGCAGGGCGAGACAGGCACGTCGCTGATCGCGCTGCAACGCTACACGGCGGATGACCGGCGTGCCTACACCTACTGGGCGGCGCTCGTCACGATGGCCGTGCTCGCGTGGCTGTTATTCTTCATGCTGCGTGGCAAGGTGGGCGCCGCTGCGCAGGCGATCCGTGACAACGAGGAGGCGGCCGCGTCGATCGGCATTCGCGTTCTGCCCTCAAAGCGGCTGATCTTCGTTCTGTCGGCGTTCGGCTGCGCGGCCGCCGGAGCGCTGTGGGTCGCCACCTCGATCACGTTTCAGCCGAAGACCTATTTCAGTGTCCAGTGGAGCGCCTACATGATCTTCATGGTACTGGTCGGTGGCATCGGCACCTATGAGGGGCCGATCCTCGGCGCGGTCCTGTTCTTCACGATCGAGGCCCTCTTCGGCGCGACCGGCGTCACGTATCTGATCGGTTTGGGTGCGACGGCGATGCTGTTTGCACTATTGCTACCCCGTGGCATCTGGGGTGAGGTCGAACATCGGCTGGGACTGCAGCTGCTGCCGATCGGCTACCAGCTCAAGTTCGGAACAGCCGATCGAGGGCCATCCGGGCCGCAGCGAAAGCGCAGCGCAGCGGCCACGACACCGGCAACTCCACCGACGGATCGAGCCTCCGGATGACCACCGATCTATGCAGCCTCACGGCGCGCTCGATGCTCGAACTCGTGCGCCACCGCGACGTGAGCCGACGCGAACTCGTGCAAGCGCACCTCGCCCGGGTCGCGCGAACGAACGACCGTGTGCGTGCGGTGGTTGAGCTCCGCGGCGACGAAGCGCTGGCCGACGCCGACGCGGCCGACCGCTCTCACGCCGGTCGCGAAGGTTTGGCGCTCGACGGTATCCCGATGGTCATCAAGGACCACTTCGACGTCGCCGGGATGAAGCACACCGAAGGCGTGCCAGCCAAGGCCGGGCGCCGCTCGCCGGCCGACGAAGTGGCGATACGCCGCCTGCGCGACGCCGGCGCGATCATCATCGGCAAGTGCAACCAGCCGGACTACCAGATCCGCTGGAACACCGTGAGCCACCTGTACGGCGCGACGCACAACCCGCGGGACCTCGCGAAGTCCGCCGGAGGCTCGACCGGCGGCGACGCGGCGGCCGTGGCCGCGGGAATGGCACCGCTCGGTCTCGGCGTCGACTACGGCGGCTCGATCCGCGTGCCGGCCTCGTTCTGCGGCATCTACGGACTGCGCCCCTCAGCCGGTCGCATACCGGCGGCGCCGACGCTTGCACCGTTCGACGGCACCCCGACGGTCGATCTGATGGCCTCGATCGGCCCGCTTGCAAGGTCTGTCGACGACCTCTGGCGCGCCTATGCCGTGCTGGCCGGCGCGGATGCAGGTGATCCTTCATCGCTGCCGCTGCCGCCCGGCGAGCGCCATGGCAGCGGGCGCAAGCCCCGCGTCGTGCGCATGCTGGACCAGACCGGTGCGAAGGTGACGCCGGAAATCGCCACGCGTCTCGATCGCACGGCCCGGATCCTGTCCGATGCCGGCTACGAAGTGGCGGATGGAGGGATCCCGCACGCACGTCGGGCGCCCGAGGTCTGGGCCGAGCTGGTCGGCACAGAGCTCCTGGAGGCCGGGCTGCCCGCTTTCGGAAACGAGCTCGGCGCCAGCAACCGCCAGCACATCGAAGCGATGTTCGGACTGTTCAACCTCGGGTCGGACGTCCGACGCTACCTCGCTGCGTTCGTCGAACGGCGCGCAATCGCGCGCGAAACGGCCCAGTGGATGGAGGAGAACCCCCTGGTCCTCGCGCCAGTTGCCGGAATGGCGACGCCGCCGCTTGACTTCGATCACATGCTCGACGGGCGGCAGACCATCGAGCTGTTCGACCACATGCGCAACGTTCCATGGGTCAACCTGCTCAGCCTGCCCAGCGTGGCGCTGCCCAACGGCATCCAGATTGTTGCGCGCCGCTTCCGAGAAGCTGAAGCGATACAGGCCGCAGCGACGGTCGAACGAGTGATTGGCCGCGCATCCGTCGCGACGATGTAGCAGGGGCGCACGTGCTGGCGGCACGTCAGGCGGCGTCGGTCGAGGCAGTCGCAGCCTCTGGCGTGAGCGCCACAGCTCCAGTCCAGGGGTGGGTGGCGCCGAAGCGGTTGAGCTGCGACCGCTGCCCGTCCAAGCCCTGGACGCGACCGATCAATCACGTCACATCGATGCCGATCAGCAGATCGGTGAGAGCCTACTTGGGCATGCGCACGACCGGCTTGACCACCCTGCCGCTCTCGGAATCGTTGAAGGCGTCGTTGATTCTCTCGAAAGGGTAGAAGGTCACAAGTTTGTCGAACGGGAAGCGGCCCTGGCGATGCAGCTCGATCATCTGCGGTATGAACACATCGGGAGTGGAGTCTCCCTCGACAATGCCGCGCAGTCTCTTGCCCTGGGTCATGATGTCCATCACGTCGAGGGACACCTCGGTGCCGAGGGCTGCCGCGCCGACAAAGCCGCAGGTGCCGCGCGGTGCCAGTGCCTCCACCGCCTGACGAAGGACCTTCGGCACGCCGGTGGTTTCGAAGCTGAAGCCCACGCCATGACCCGTGATCTTCCTGATCTCGGCCACGAGATCCGGCGTGAGGGCTGGATTGATCACATGGGTCGCACCTAGCGCACGCGCCAATTCCAGCCGTTCATTCACGAGATCGACGGCAATGATGGTCGTGAGGCCTATCGCCTTGGCCGCCATCACTGCAGACATACCCACCGATCCCGAGCCGAACACGGCAAGCGACTGGCCCATGCGCGGCTTGAGCACATTGATCACCGCCCCGGCGCCGGTCTGAATGCCGCAGGCCAGCGGCCCCAGCAGTTCCAATGGAGCATCGCTGGGCACCTTGACGATGTTGCGTTCGGTGCAGATTGAGTAGGTGGCAAACGACGACTGCCCGAAGAAGTTGCCGTGAATGCGTTCATCGCCCTTCGACAGCGGCGAGGTTCCGTCGGCGCGTGCTCCCGCGAAATTGGAAGCGAAGAAGTCGTGGCAGTAGGTCGGCTCGTGTTCGTCGCAACTCGGACAATGTCCGCAGGAGTTGAAACTCATCACGACATGGTCACCGGCCTGAACCTTCGTGACCGCGCGACCGATACGTTCGACGACACCGGCACCTTCGTGGCCAAGCACGATAGGCTGCGGAACCGGAAATGCCTGGTCGCGCATGGCCAAGTCCGTATGGCACACGCCGGTGGCCACGAGTCGAACCAGAATTTCGTTGTCGCGCACCTCTTCGAGATCGAGCGTCTCCAACGACATCGGCGCGTGAGTCGCACGCACTACGGCAGCTTTCACTTGCATGATCTCTCTCTCCCACGATGATCGCCAGTGTGTGGTTCCAGTTGCAGACTCATGCCGCCGCGGGCTGTCCCTGGCGGGTGTAGGCCAACACCTGCTCGACGATCGCGTCGGCGAACTGTGGATCGTTGATGTGGCAATTGAACTCGGTCAGCGGCACAGAAGCCGGCAGGGCCTTCTTCAGGGCTTGCGAGAACACCGGGCACAGCGACGGATCATGCAGATGCCCCTCGGGGCTGTCATGGTGCGAGAAGCCCTTCAGCGGCACGAAGAAGGAGACCGGCCCCTTCGCGTTGGCGATGAGCTCGCCCATATGCCGGGCCAGGCGCTGCAATTCGCCGGCTTCGGTGCGCACCGCGGTCAATGCCTGGTTGTGTACGTGATACCGCTTGCCGGGGAACTGCGCCTTCGCGACGTCCAAGGGTCCCGACACCATGAAGTCCGCGTTGCCAGGCGCGAAGATCACCGGCACACCCTTGTCGAGTGCCGCCTTGGCGCGGTCCGGGCCGGCGCTGCACAGACCGTTGTTCAAGTAGTCGTTGATCTCGACCAGCGACACGTCGACCACCGCGGCGACGTCGCGCTCGCGCACGATCTGGTCCATCGCCATGCCGCCGGTGCCGAGCGTGTGAAACACCATCACCTCGTAGCCCTTCTGCTCCAGCGACTTGCGCACGCGTACCGTGCAGCGATCGGTCGTGCTGAGCGTTGTCATCGCGATCAGAGGCTTGGGTTCGGTGCGCACCGGCGAATAGTTCTTCGCCATCGCGGCGGTCGCGATCGCCGCGTTGCGGAACACATCGCGGGTGATGCTGTTGAGCCCGGCGATGTCGCACACCGGGTTCACCATGATGATGTCCTTCGCGCCCACGAACGGCCGGGTGAAGCCTGATGCCATCGTCGACACCATCACCTTCGCCAAGCCATAGGGGAACGCCTGCATCACAACGGTGCCGAGCGCGGTGCCCATCGATCCGCCCACACCGATGATGCCGCTGAAGCCGTGCTTCGCCTGAGCCTGCAGCGCACACTTGACGGCGCCTTCGATCATCACCGCCTGGCACTTGCCTTCGTGACGCAGGTCGCGGACCTCCTGGATCGTCTTGCCGGCTGCCGCAGCGATCGCCTCGGGCGGGATCTCGACGTTCGGATCAGTCGACTCGCGGATGCTTGCGTCGAGGTGAATGACGTCCACCCCTTCAGACTCCAGCACCTGCCGGATGAATTTCGCTTCCACCGCCTTGGTGTCCAGCGTCACGATCATCAGAACCTTGGGTTTGCTGCTCATTGCCTGTCTCCTCTGGTTGTTGAAACACTGTCAAATTGCCGGCGCCGTCGGCATTCGGCGCCGACACCGTCAAGGCGTCGTGGGGATGTCGCACAGAGAATTGAGCCACCCTGTTCAAAGTCCGTCGGCGGCACCTCGTGATGGGTGGTAGGCGCGACGTTCGGGCGGCCGCCGAGGCTGCGGGACTGGCTCATGCCAACAGCTCCAGCAAGCTGTCGACACCCGACAGAGAAAGATGGGGGCGTCCATGCTGCGGCAAGCGCTCGAAATCCGCAGCGCCGCTCAGCCCCGTGTGTACTCCCACCGAGAGGGCCCCGCCACGCAGCGCCATGACGTTTTCCAGGCTCGGGTCATCGCCGACGATCGCCATCTGCGACGGTGCCACCCCCAGTCGTGCGCTGGCGCAGGCCAGGGCCTGCGGCGAGGGCTTCCCGAGCACGACCGCACGCTTGCCGGTGATGCTGCGCACAGCAGCCGCGAGGGCACCGGAAATGCCGAGCGTGCGCCCATCCCGGCTGGCGACATACGGCGCCGCCGAGACCGCGAAGAGCCCGGCCCCCGCCCACACGGCACGGCACGCGGCGTCGAGGTCGGCGAGCACAAATCCCGGGTGCCAGCCGATCAGCACGGCATCGGCATCGTCGGCCCGCTCGGGCGAGCGTACGACCTCGAAGCCTGCATCGCTCAACGGTTTCCACACGCCCTCGCCGCCCAGCACCAGCAGTCGGCGGTAGCGGCGGCGCTGGAAATACTCCACTGCGACGCTGACCGGAGTCAGCGTGTGCTGCTCGTCGAGCTCGATGCCGATGCGCCCGAGTTCCTGCGACAGCTGCAGCGGAGTCTTGGCCGTGCCGTTGGTGAAGGTCACGACCGGCACCTCGCGCTGGCGTAGCAGGGCCAGCAGCTGGCGCGCGCCCGGCAGCGCCTGGTAGCCGCTCAGACGCCGGTCTGCGAGTGCCAGCGTCCCGTCAACGTCGAAGACAAAGCCGCGCACGCCGACCAACGTCGGCGTCGCATGGCTGGTGCCGCGGGTCATGGTCACGCTGCAGCCTCTGGCGCCGCACCCCGGGGGCTGGCCCGCAAGTCGAGCATGAAGCCGTCCTTCTCGACGCGCACGTGCGTGACGTCGGGCCGGAGCGACAACTCGCCGATCAAGCGCTCCACCGGGCTGGCCACGGCGCTGTAGCGCTGCCGGCACGGCCCGGCAGCGACCATCGCGTCAACCTGCTCGGCAGGCATCACGGCGCGCAGCAGGAACTCCTCGTCACAGAGCCGGGAATCGAAGCGCCGGCGCAACTCACTCAGCTCGCACATGCCGGGCTCGGCCGCCAGCTCGCGGGCGCGGGGCAGCTGCTCGATACGATCTCGCACCTCGGGGTCCATCGGGGCCGGCGGCGTGCCGAAGCGGCCGATCACGTAGCGGATCACTTCGTCGGGCACGTTGGCATAGCGACCCGACGCGAGCACGTTCATCACCGCCTGCGTGCCGACCACCTGCGAAAACGGTGTCACCATGATCGGGTACCCGAGCTCGCGGCGCACACGTTCGACCTCCTCGTACACCTCGGGCAAGCGATGCTCCTGGCGCATCTCGCGCAGCTGTCGCCGCATCGTGCCGATCATTCCGCCCGGCAACTGGTGCTTGAAATAGCGCCTGTCGTACTCCTGCGGCACCCCGGGGGGCAGCCCTTCGGCGGCGGCAAGCCTCGCGAAATACGCGCTGACGCGGCCGACTGCGTCCATGTCCAGATCCACCGCATCGCCGCCGCTGCGCAGGTTGCCGACGACGTTCTCGATCGCCGGCTGGCTGGTACCGTTGCCCAGCGGCCGCATCGCGGTGTGCAGCGTGTCGACGCCGAGCGACGGCGCGTCGGCGTATGTGAACGGCGCCAGGCCGATGGTGCAGTGCGAATGCAGCTCCAGCGGCTTGACGCCGACCGCCTCGCGCAGTGCCGGCAGCAGCGAGCGGGCGCGTTCGGGGGTGAGCAGGCCGCCCGGGTCCTTCAGGTAGACGCGGTGGATCGCGGGCACCGCGGCCAGCCGGCGCGCCGCGGCGGCGAAATGCGCGTCGTCATGGATGGGGCTGACGGTGTAGACCAGCGCCCCGACGATTTCGCGCGCGCCCTCCGCGGCGATGGCAGTGGCACTGTCCGCCACGGCCTGCATGTTGTTCATCGGGTCCATCACCATGAACCGCTCGATGCCGTTGCGCACCAGCAGCCGGTAGGACAGCTGCATCAGCTCGGGATGGGCTGTCTCCCACGAGATGAAGCGCATTCCGGTAGACAGAAAGCTCAAGGGCGTACGTGGCATTCGGGCCTTCATCAGCCGGATCCGCTCCCAGGGGTTTTCCTTGTGGAATCGCACGGTGACCGCCATGTGCGTGCTGGTGCTGAAGTCGATCGCGCGAAAGCCGGCGCGGTCGAGATCGGGTGCGATCTCCAGCATCATCCCGGTGCGCAGACCGGTCGCACCCCACAGACTCTGGTTGCCATCGCGCAGAGTGGTATCGATGAAGTCGAGTCGACGTGAAGCCATGAACGTTGTCCTTCAGTTCGCAGCGGCCGCGGCGCCACGCTCGGCCAAGAAGCGACCGAGGAAGCCGGTGTCGAAGCCGCCAGCGCGGAATTCGGGCGTGGCGAGCACCTCCCGATGCAGAGCCACGTTGGTGAGCACGCCGGCGATGTGCACCTCGGACAGCGCGGCCTCGAGCCGCTGGCGTGCCTGCTCGCGCGTGTCGCCACTCGCGATGACCTTGGCAATCATCGAGTCGTAGAACGGCGAAATGGCGGCACCTGGCTCGATGTGCGTGTCTACACGCAGACCGGGCCAGGCCGGAAAGTGCACGCCGCTGACCTTGCCCGGCGCTGGCCGAAAGTCGTGCGCCGTGTCCTCGGCGTTGATGCGGCACTCGATTGCATGACCTGCCAGCCGCACGTCGGCCTGGGTCAGGCGAAGTCTTTGTCCCTGGGCGACGGCGATCTGCTCTGCGACCAGGTCAAGCCCGCTGATCTGCTCCGTCACCGGATGTTCGACCTGAATGCGGGCATTCATCTCCAGGAAGTGGAAGCGCTGGCGCGCCACGTCGACCAGGAATTCGACAGTTCCGAGGCTGCGGTAGTTGATATGCTTGGCAAAGCGGATCGCCGCGGCGTGCAACTCGCAGCGCATCCCCTCCGGCAGCCCGGGCGCCGGCGCCTCTTCGATCAGCTTCTGGTAGCGTCGCTGCACCGAGCAGTCCCGATCGCCGAGATGGATCACGCTATGGCCATCGCCGAGGATTTGCACCTCGACATGGCGGCCCTGTTTGACGAAGCACTCGATATAGACGCGGCCGTCGCCGAACGCCGACAGCGCCTCTGCGCTCGCCAGTTCGAACTGCGACTCGAGCTCGGCACGCGTGTTGGCGCGCTTGAGCCCGCGGCCGCCGCCGCCGCCAACCGCCTTGATCAGCACCGGATAGCCGATCTGCTCGGCCAGCGTGAGGGCCGCTGACAGGTTGTCGACCGGCCCGCCCGGCACCACTTGCACCTGCGCCTCTTCGGCGCAGCGCCGCGCTTCCAGCTTGTTGCCGACGCGCTCGATCTGCTCGGCCGTCGGGCCGATGAAAATGATGCCGTTGTCAGAGCAGGCGGCGGCGAACTCGGAGCGCTCGGAAAGAAATCCATAGCCCGGATGCACCGCTTGCGCACCGACGCCACGGGCAGCCTCTACCAGCGTGCCGATGCGCAGGTAGCTGTCTGCTGCGCGCGCCGGTCCGATGCACACGGTACGGTCGGCCATTCGCGCGGCCATGCTTTCGCGGTCGGCCGCCGAAGCGGCCAGCACTGAGTCGATGCCCAGTCGCTTCAGTGTGCGGATGATGCGCACCGCGATCTCCCCACGATTGGCGACCAGCACGCGACGGATGGGCCCGTCGGCCGCGCTGAGGTCCATGGTGCTGCTCGCCTCGCTCATGCCGGGCGCACACGCATGAGCACTTGGTCGAACTCGACCAGCTCGCCATCGCTCGCCACAATCTCGACCACTTCTCCATCGACGCCAGCCGCGATCGAGTTCATCAGCTTCATCACCTCGATGATGCCGACTGCGCTGTCACGTCCTACTCGGGCTCCCACGGAGACAAACGGCGCGGCGCCGGGCTTCGGCGCGCCATAGAAGGTGCCGAGCATCGGCGCACGAATCTCCAGCAGCGCGCCGGCGCTATCGGCACTTGCGGCAGGCGCAGGCACGACCGGCGTTGATCGGGGTCCCTCTGGCACCGGGGCCGAGGCCGGGGTGGCCACCAGGCCGGCAACCAGCGACGCGCCACGGCGGCGCAGGGATAGCTTGATGCCTTCGGCCTCCAGGTCCAACTCGTCAAAATGCGAGGCGTCGAGGAGCTGGAGCAGGCGTTGAACGTCTTCGTGCGAAAAACTCATGGGAAAGCCTTCGGATGGGGGCGCACGGATGCGTCTCAAGGGGATCTGGTTTGCGCGGCGCAGTCTCTCGGAATGGCCAAAGTATTGGCGGTCGTCGCCGCAGCCCGCTAACATTGAACGACATCTTTTCTCCTGGTGAAAAGCAGAGCCGGTGCGCGAATACAAGGTCAAGACAATCCGGGCACTGGACCGCGGCCTAGAGGTGCTCGAGTACCTGCACAAGGCGCGCGCGGCGAGCCTTCACGATCTGCACCTGGCGACGGGCCTGCCGAAGGCAACGCTGACACGCATCATCGCGACGCTGGACAAGCGCGGCGTGGTGTGGCAGCGGCTCGCCGACGGCGCCTATATGGCGAGCCAAACCGTGCAGGCGCGCTCGCCGCGATTGATCGACGAGGACCACCTGGTCGAAGTGGCGTCGCCGGTGCTGGAACGCCTCTGTCTCCAGGTGAACTGGCCGTCGATCCTCGCCGTGCCTCGGCTCGACCACATGGCGGTCGTCGAAACGAACCGGCCGAAGTCCTATTTCTCCCACATCCTGCGGGGGCCGATCGGCTTTCGCATCAATATGCTGCGCTCGGCGACGGGCCGCGCCTACATTGCGTTTTGCGGCGAGACCGAACGAAATGCTCTGCTGCAACGGCTGCGCAGCAGCGGTGACCCGGGCAACTTCATGGCGCGCAAACCAGCGATGGTGGAGCGCCTGTTGGACGAGACGCGGCTACTGGGCTACGGCCACCGCACCATCGATTTCGGCGGGCACTTCGACAAGTCCAGACGCGAGTGGAACGATGGTCGCGACTCGATCGCCGTGCCCGTCAGGGCCGGCGGGGACGTGATCGCCGTCGTCAACCTGACGTGGATGCACAAGGTCGCGACGGTGCAGCAGATCGTGAAGGCGCACTTGCCAAGGCTCACCGAAGCAGCACGCGAGATCTCGACGCTTGTGCTGTCACCATAGCGATCAGCCCGCCCAATTGAAGTGCTCCGGTTCGGCGCCCTAGCCTTGCAAGAGCAATCGCGAGATGCGTATGTCGCAAAGTCGTGCCAGCTAGGAGCCAGTTCACGGGTCACGGTCCGGTGCAGGTTGCATTCACTGCGAACATCAACCTCGTGTTGCCGCATGCGAACGGACCTGCTTTGCCCCGCTGTGACCGCCGCTCAGATTTCGAGAGAGGCAAATATATTTTTCTCCGCCGCAACCGTTGATAACTTTGTGCATAACCTGCGTCCAAGCCTTTCATAAGCTCTGTCAGGCCTGCCTGGCGGCTCACTGCCTTCTTTTTTAGCAGCGCATCTGCTTGCCTGGACTTCGGCGGCGGACGGGCTGTTCGAATCCGATGCTCGCCGCTAAGCTTCCTCAGATGCATCCGACAATTGAATCTCACCCGCGCGGGCGAGTCTTGGCAGTGGACGACTCACCTGTGATGCGCGTGCTCGTCACGGCATCTCTTGAAGCGCTCGGCTACAGCGTCGAAGCCGTTGACAGCGGCCACGCGGCGCTGGAAGCTTCGAGGCTAGAGAATTTTGATGCCATCATCCTGGACGTCGACATGCCCGGCATAGACGGCTTGGCGGTGGGACGTGCATTGCGCAGCAACCCGAAAACATGCGCATCGATCATCGCCATGCACACGAGTCTCGAAGAAGCCGTCGTACGTACCGGTTTTGACAAATACGACGTCTTCTTGCCGAAGCCGTGCGATGCGCGGTTGCTTGGCGAATGTGTCGATCTCATGATTCAAGACCATCGCCGACGGGGCGAGGAAGCCTTTTAGACGGCCCCGGGACCGGCGCCTGCCTTGTCTTTGTGGGTCGCGCGCGTAGCATCCGACAGGTCATCGGTCAGCGGATTCCTTTGTCGCCCGTCGCGAAGTGCCGCCTCAGCATCTGCCGACCGCGCCGACGGACGGCAGACCAGTTCGCTGATGGGTGATCTCGGGCAACGACGGGAGGCCGCATCAGCTCAAGGGAGTCGGCATGGCCTCCAGTCGTATCAACAGGAGAAATCGATGATCACCTACGTTGGTTTGCTGAGCTTTACCGAAAAGGGCATTCAAGGGATCAAGGACACCACCAAACGCGCCGCCGCAGCGAAGGAGGCTGCAAAGAAGTTCGGCGTCAACATGCGCGAGGTCTTCTGGACCATGGGCGAGTGCGACATGGTCTGCGTGCTGGAGGCTGATGACGAAAGTTCTCTGGCAGCCTTCAATCTCGCGACGGCCATGCAGGGTAACGTGCGTTCTCGCTCTCTGCGCGCGTACTCGGCCGGCGAGATGGACAAGGTCCTGACCAAGCTGCCATAGGCACATACGACCACACTTTGGTGCGGCCAGGGCCGCACGGATCGCGGTTGAAAGGCGCCCAGGATCGGGGGTCACGGACATCCGTGACCCCCGATCGGTTGACATACAAGACAACGGGCCGCCAGTCGCGCCAGCCAGCCTCGTGCGCACATCCGTCATTTGCGCCCCGGCTTCTTGTGGTACCCGGCGCGACGCCGCAGAATCAAAGTGCCTGACACCGAGACGCCAACACCAAGCTGATCACGACCTGCGCCGCGCTGCTGCTCTTTGAGGAAGGCCGCTTCCGACTGGACGATCCGATCGAGCAGTTCATACCGCAACTCGGCAATCGTCGTGTCCTCAGACCCGGCGCGGCTACGTTGGACGACACGGAGCCAGCGTGCGGACCGATCACGATTCGTCATTTGCTTAGCCACAGCTCGGGGCTGTGCTACGGCCTGCTCGATCCCGGCACAGTGATCTTCAACGCGCACAACGACCGCAAGGTGCTCAATCCGGCCGCGACGCCGGCGGAGATGATGGACACGTTGGCCGACTTGCCGCTCGTGTTTCATCCGGACAGCGGGTGGGAATACTCGGTTGCGACCGATGTCATGTCCCGGTTGGTCGAGATCGTCGGCGGCCAGCGCTTCGACGCGTTCATCCAGTCACGGATACTCGACCCGCTTGGCATGGTGGATACCGGGTTCGTCGTGCCTGAGCAAAAGCGCCCTCGGCTCGCCGCGTATTACCCCGGTGAAGACCTTGTGGACCCGATGAAACCCGGTCTCGCGCGCATCGATGACTCGCCCTATCCCGGTGCCTATCTGCGAGCAGTGCCCCGGCTGTCGGGCGGTGGCGGATTGGTCTCGTCCTTGCCGGACACGCTGGCGTTGCTGCGGAGTCTTCTGCCGGGCGGCTCGACGCTGCTGAAGCCCGAGACCATCGCGCTGATGATGACCAATCAATTGCCAGACGGAGTGCGCATCCAGTTCCCCGGGATCGGTGTGATCGAGGGCAAGGCTTTTGGCCTCGGCGGTTCGCTGACCCTGGCGCCATCATCGCTCGAACCCAAGGGCTCGTTGGGCGAGTTTCAATGGGGCGGTATCGCTGGCACGCATTGGTGGATTTCGCCGCAGGCGACCTCGCAGCATTGCTCATGACGCAGCGCCGAATGGCGTTTTGGCACCCCTTCGCTTTTGAATTCAAGCAATTGGTCTATCAAGCCGTCGCCCGCACCCGCGACTCCGGCTAACTCGAGAACCGCAGCACCCCGTCGTCCACCGTGCCAAAGCGCATGGCAACCAGGTCGCTCAGGTAGTTCTGGTTCAACTTCCAGGGCTTGGTAGCACCTTGCTTGGGCAACTGGTCGGCAGCACGCTGGAAGTAGCCCGAAGAAAAGTCGACCCACGGCAGCAAGGGGGTGTCCGGACCCGCTGCAGGTGCGCGACACTGCCGCATGCCGGTCTTGCGCATGTGATTGAGCAGCCGGCAGACGTACTGCGCGGTCAGGTCGGCCTTGAGGGTCCAGGACGCATTCGTATAGCCGAAGGTATTGGCCATGTTCGGCACGCCGCTGTACATCAACCCCTTGTAGTTGACCGTGCGAGACGGCTCCACGCGCTGGCCGTCGACGTACAGCGCGGTGTTGCCGAGCATGGCCAGCTTCAACCCGGTGGCGCTGACGATGATGTCGGCGTCGAGAGTGGCACCGGATTGGAGCTTCACGCCGGCCTCGGTGAACGACTCGATGTGGTCGGTCACGACCGACGCACGCCCCTTGTTGATGGCCTTGAAGAAATCGCCATCCGGCACCAGGCACAGGCGCTGCTCCCAGGGGTTGTAGCGCGGGGTGAAGTGAGTCGCGATGTCGGCCTTGGGGCCCAGCGCCTGCCTGACGCCGCCCAGCAACAGCTCTCGCATGCGCTGCGGACTGCGCTTGCAAAGTCGGTACACATACATGCCCATCAACACGTTTTTCCAGCGCGTCAGCCGGAGCGCCAGGCGCAAGGGCAGTCGCCGCCGCAGCCGGGTGCTGATCGGGTCCACCGACGGCCGGGCCACCATCCACGTCGGCGAGCGCTGGAGCATGGTCACGTGCGCGGCCTTTTCGGCCAGGGCCGGCACCAGGGTCACGGCGGTGGCGCCGCTGCCGATCACGACGACCTTCTTGCCGGCATGGTCCAAGTCCTCGGGCCACTTCTGCGGGTGCACCATGCGCCCGCCAAAGCGGCTCTGACCCGGGAAGTCGGGCTGGTAGCCGTCGGCGTAGTCGTAGTAGCCGCTGCACATGAACAGGAAAGCGCAGCGGATGCTCGATGTGCTGCCGTCTTCCTCGCGACGCACCTGGACCGTCCACTGGGCATCCTGGGAAGACCAGTCCGCCCGCAGGACCTTGTGGCCGAAGCGGATCTTCCGGTCGATGCCGTATTCGCGCGCCGTCTCGTGAAGGTAGCTCAGGATGGCCGGCCCTTCGGCGATGGCCTTCGGGTCGGTCCACGGGCGAAACGAGTAGCCGAGGGTGTGCATGTCGGAATCCGACCGCACGCCGGGGTAGCGGAACAGGTCCCAGGTTCCGCCCAGGTCCTTTCGCGCCTCCACGATGGCGTATCTGCGGTCCGGGCAAAGCTTCTGCAGGTGATAACCCGCGCCGATTCCCGAGATCCCGGCGCCCACTACCAGTACGTCGAGGACTTCGTCCGCCATCGCCATCGCTCCCGTCTCAAGGAATTGCAGTGTCGCCGATCGGGGGGCCGTCACCCCGCGAAATCCAGGCTATTGACCGGCCTGCCAGCACGGCACGCACGGCAGAATCATCGAGTCCGTCCCATCGCCACCCGCTTCGTCGGTCGGCGCGCGCCGTGCGGCGCCACATGAGAGAGAAGAAACCCATGTCCCTGTTCGACATGACCGGCAAGATCGTGGTCATCACCGGATCGTCCCGCGGCATCGGCAAGGCCATCGCCGAGGAGATGGCGGTGCATGGCGCCAAGGTGGTGATTTCCAGCCGCAAGCACGATGCCTGCGATGCCGTCGCCTCGGCGATCAATGCCAGGCACGGTGCGGGCACTGCCGTTTCGGTGCCGGCCAACATTTCGTCCAAGGAAAGCCTGCAACACCTCGTCGACCAGACTCGGCAGGCCTTCGGTCAAATCGACGCGCTGGTCTGCAATGCGGCGTCCAATCCGTACTACGGGCCGCTGGCAGGCATCAGCGACGAGGCCTTCCGCAAGATCCTGGACAACAACATCATCGCCAACCACTGGCTGATCTCGATGGTCGCACCCGAGATGCTGACACGCGGCGAGGGTTCGATCACCATCATCTCGTCCATCGGCGGCCTCAAGGGCTCCACCGTGATCGGCGCTTACTGCATCTCCAAGGCGGCGGATATGGAACTCGCCCGCAGCCTGGCCGACGAGTTCGGGCCCAAGGGTGTGCGGGTCAACTGCATCGCACCCGGCCTCATCCGCACCGATTTCGCAAAGGCGCTTTGGGACAACCCGGACACGCTCAAGCGCTCCACTGCCGTGGCCTCACTCAAGCGTATCGGCGAACCGCACGAGATCGCCGGCGCGGCCGTGTTCCTGGCGTCGCGCGCCGGCGCTTTCACCACCGGGCAGACCATCGTCATCGACGGTGGCGCCACCATCAGCGGGGGTGCGTGATGTCGGCACGGCTCGAAGGCAAGGTCGCCATCATCACCGGCGCGGGTTCGGGCATCGGCCGCGCCGCGGCACTGCTGTTCGCTGCCGAAGGCGCGAAGCTGGTGCTGGGC
>ODAK010003203.1_pt1 | contig 17067 bp, 12 predicted proteins | sample 1539591 | NCBI WGS metagenome assembly ODAK01 (sample SAMEA3539303, study PRJEB22396) | soil metagenome | biome: tundra; feature: field; material: soil | place: USA | collected 2010-05 | depth 0.15 m
GCCACCTGCTTAAACCCCGGCGGAAACTGGTCCGGAAAGGCCACATGCGGACGGACCAAGACCCCATCGCTGGTCACCGCGCCGACTGCCCGTGCAATTTGAATCGGCGTAGTCGCCACCGCTCCTTGCCCGATTCCGACGGAGATGGTTTCGCCGGCATACCACTTCTGCTTGAAGTTCTTGATCTTCCACTCTTCGGAAGGCATGACACCGGAGACTTCCTGTGGCAGATCGATCCCCGTCTTTTGTCCGAGCCCGAGCATGGTGGCGTACTTCGCGATGCGGCTGATGCCCAGCTTCTCGGCCAGCGTGTAGAAGTACGAATCGCAGGACTGGAAAATCGCTTTGCTGATGCCCACGGTCCCGTGACTGCCGTGTCCGGCGATCCAACATTTGAAGAAGCGGCCGTAAAAGGTCTTGCCACCTCCGCAAGTAATGACGAGGTTCTGTGCAATACCTTCCTGCAGTCCGGCGGTGGCCATGATGACCTTGAACACCGAACCTGGAGCGAGCTGCGCCTGGATAGCCTTGTTCAGCAGCGGCTTGCCCGGATCGGTGACCAGCCGGTTCCATTCGTCACGCGTGATGCGCACCGCAAATTCGTTGGGATCGAACGCGGGACGGCTGACCATCGCCAGAATTTCGCCATTGCGCGGATCCATGGCGACAATGGCGCCGGGCCTGCCCTCCAGCGCCTCCTCGGCCGCTATCTGCATATCGAGATCGATGGTGAGCTTGAGCTGTTTGCCGGGAACCGCGGCCACGTCGCTGAGGGTGCCCACTTCCTTGCCGCGACTGTTGACCAGCACCTGGCGCGAGCCGTTCTTGCCCATCAGAATATCGTTGTAGTACTGCTCGACCCCCGACATGCCGACGATGTCGCCGGGGTTGTACAGCTCCCACTGCGGCTGGGTCAGCATGTCTTCGCTCACCTGGCCGACATAGCCGATGATGTGCGCCATGAATCCGTTCTTGGGATAGAGGCGGCGGTGAACGGTAATGATGTCGAGCTCGGGCAATTCCTCTTTGTGCGATTCGATGAAGGCCAGTTCGTCGGGAGTGATGTCGTCCTTGAGGAACAGCGGCTGATATCCCGGCACCGCGGCCATGCGCTTCAGGCGGCCGCGCAGCTCGTCGGGTGGAATGTGCAGCCCGGCGGCAATCTTATCGGCGTCGGCCTGCAGATTGCGGTTCTGATCGCGCAGCAGCAGCACGGAAAACGAAGGATAGTTGTCAACGATGATGCGGCCTTCGCGGTCCAGGATCTTTCCGCGCGGCGCCAGAAGGGGCACCTGCTTAATGCGGTTCTGTTCGGCCAGCGTGCTGTAATAACCGCTGCGGGCCACCTGCAAACGCCACAGCCCGAAGGCAAGAACCAGGAAAACTCCCAGCAGGATGTATTGCACTGCGGTAAGCCGGAGCTGAGAGACTTTTTCGTCGCGACCGAACATCAACTACATCTTCCTGGAAGCTTACAGTTGCAAAGTTTTGAAACTGACAGAGTGTTTCCGACTGGCGCCAGCTCCGCCGCGCGAAGCTAGGCACCGCAGGACTGCACTCGATTTCGTGGCAAACAACGGATCGGAAACTCTGAACTATTGTAGTCCGATTCGGCGCACGAACGCAGGGGAAAAAGGGCGTAACTCGTTGGAGTCAGGCGGTCCGGGACTAGGGAGGGAAACTGTGCCGTCCACGCTTCGCTCTATCACCGCTGCTTGAACCGGTCCAGAAACCTGAAGACGAGTATCCCGACCACGGCGTTGGCCAGCGCGGAAATGGCCACGTGGCTCCAACTCCACTGCTGCGCCTGGCCCAGCAGGCCGTGCGCCACGCCGTAATAAATCCCCTGGTGGGCCACAAAAAAAATGTAGGCAATGATGAAGCGCGAGCCGGGATTCTCCACGTCGATCTTCAGGCCCAGCGATGACGCCATGTACCCGATGATGGTCAAGGCAATGCCGTACATGCCCAAAGGATGGTGCGGGCCGGCGAAGAGGTCCTGCATCAGGCCGATAGCGCAGCCGGTGAGGCATCCGCTGATCGGGTTGCGGCGGGCCACCGCGAAGAAGATGGTAACCATGAACGGCAGATTGATCGTCGCCAGGAACGGAATCTTCCCCAGAATGAAGATCTGGATCAGTACCGCAACCAGCGGGATGAAGATCACCGCGGGCCAACTGAATTCGTAGACCGCGACCTGGTCGCGCGAAGTCAGACTTCCCCGGAATGGCATGACTCGGCTGCTCATTGCGGAGGCGACTCCCCGGGTGGCGGCGTTGCAGGTTGCTGCGGATTTGCACTGGGCGTCTGCTCCGGAGCTGGCTTGGCTTGCTTCGGCGCGGGCTTCGCCTCTTCTGGTTTTGTGCGGCCATTGGCCGGCGATGGAGCGGCTGCTGGCCCGGCGGTGCTCGCGCCAGGCGCAGTTGCCCCTTCGGCGCCATTCAGGGGTTTGGTAATCGTCTCGGCAGGACGCGTTCCACCAGCGGTGGGTTTCGCCGGTTTCGGCACCGAGGTTCCCGTCGTTGTGCCCGACTGCATGCCGTGCGCAGCGCTAGCCGCTCCGTTGGGCTTGGGAGCGGCCACTGTCGAACTTCCAGCCGCTGGCTTCGTCGCGGCTGCAGATCCCACCGTGCCGGGGCGAGCAGCGGCGGTTCCTGTCGCGGGAGTAGCTCCAGTGGCCCCATTCGCAGCGCCAGGTTTCGCATTTCCGGCAGCAACCTCGGGCTTGGCTGGAACGGTGGGCAACCGTTCGGCTAGGATATCCGAAGCACGGCGCGGCCCCGAATCCGTAGCGTCCGGCATCTTCTCCGTGATTTTCGTGACGACCAGCACTTCCTCGACCTGATCGAGGCGGGCCGCGGGAACGACGCGGATGTTCAGGAACAAATCTTTGCCGGGCTCGACCGAGACGACTTTGCCGATCGGCAAGCCTTTGGGGAAGATTCGGTCTCCGCCGCTGGTGATCACGTCTTCGCCGGGTTCCACCTTCTCGTCGCTCATGACGTATTGCAGTGTGGTCACGCCATTCGCCGCTCCCTTCAGAATGCCCTGAAGGCGGGAGGATTTCAGCGCAGCGCCGACTCCGCTGAACTGATCGTTGATAGGCAAAACCTGCGAGGAGCCGGGAAATACCTGTACGATCTTGCCCACGATGCCGGTCGGCGTAATGACAGCCATGTCCTGCTTGATGCCATCTTGCGATCCTTTATCCAAGTACAGGATGCGCGATTGTTCGCTGCCACTGGTGCCGATGACCTGGGCCGCGACGGTGGTCTCGACGTACTGCTCCTTGAAGGCGAGCAATACCTGGATGCGACGCGCCATCCGGGCATCCTCACCGAGGCGGGCATCTTCAATCTTCATGCGCTCGATCTCGGCGCGTAGTTCCCCGTTTTCCCTGCGAACACCGCGAAGATAGGCGTAGGTGTTCCAGGTGTCCGACACCCATTTCTGCGTGTGCACCACCGCTTGTTCGACAGGAGTCACCGCGGAAATCGCCCACAGGCGCAGCAGACGGGTGTCGCCGCCTTGGGTTGGGCGGTGCACCTGCACGGCCAGAGCAATAATCTGGGCGAACAGAATGGCCGCCAGCACAATCAGGTTCTTATAGCGGCCCAGGAATGTTTCCATACACTACGCTGCACTAATCAATCGATATTTTCCTCAGCAGCTTGAAGTCACTCAACATTTTTCCCGTACCCAGAACCACGCTGCACAACGGATCGTCGGCAATTGACACCGGCAGCCCGGTCTCTTCCCGGATGCGCTTGTCCAGGTTCTTCAGCAGCGCCCCCCCGCCGGTCAGCACGATGCCACGATCGCTGATATCGGCTGACAACTCCGGAGGCGTGCGCTCCAAGGCCACACGGATCGCATTCATGATGGTCGAGACGCACTCGCCAAGCGACTCGCGAATTTCGCTGTCGTCAATGGTAATGGTCTTGGGCACACCCTCGATCAGGTTGCGGCCCTTGATTTCCATGGTGAGCGGCTTGTCCAGCGGATAGGCGGAGCCGATCTCAATCTTGATTTGTTCGGCCGTACGCTCGCCGATCAGCAGATTGTACTTGCGCTTCAAGAAATTCATGATGGACTCGTCCATCTGATTGCCAGCCATGCGGACCGAGCGCGAATACACGATGCCGCTGAGCGAAATGACGGCGATGTCAGTGGTGCCGCCGCCGATATCGACTATCATGTTGCCGCTGGGCTCAGTGATCGGCAGGCCCGCGCCAATCGCGGCCACCATCGCCTGCTCCACCAGATGCACTTCGCTGGCCTTGGCGCGGTAAGCCGAGTCCATGACCGCACGCTTCTCCACTTGCGTAATTTCCGAAGGCACGCCGATCACGATGCGGGGATGCACCAGCATCTTGCGGTTATGCGCCTTCTGGATGAAGTAATTCAGCATCTTCTCGGTCACCTTGAAGTCGGCGATCACACCGTCTTTCATCGGCTTGATGGCAACGATATTGCCGGGGGTGCGGCCCAGCATCTCTTTGGCCTCTTTGCCCACGGCTTCGACTTCACCGGTGTTCTTGTTGATGGCGACGATGGAAGGTTCGTTGACCACGATGCCCTTGCCGCGCGCATAAACCAGCGTGTTTGCCGTTCCCAGGTCGATCGCCAGATCGCTGGAAAACATGCTGAACAGCGAGCGCAAGTTGCTGAATCGCGAGGCGCTACTATGAAAGCCGTTAGATGACATTACGAGCTATTTCTTCCTATGAGTTTGAAGGTGTTGCACATAGTTTATGACAGAAGCGGCACAAGCGCGCAGTAAATCAAAATGTACGGGACCGGCAGATAACGAGGGTTTGTGTTCCGAGGCTAACCGCCGGATGGGATTCCCGACACCTGCGCTCCACTGTCTCGTCACGCGAAAGAGTGGGCTTCTACCCAAGTGTTGGCAAATCAGAGTACCACCTGAGAGTAGCACAGGAGAACGTTACTTTCGCGTTAATAGGCAAGGCGAAATGCAGTCACCTCAAACGTTCAGGCGCTGGCTGTGTCGCTACTCTTGTCGGCAGGTTTTCCGGCGCTGCTGTCGGGAGGTTTCGCGTTGTCGGGCGGTTTCGCGGCGTCGGGTGGTTTCGCAGTGTCAGGGGGTTTCGCGGCGTCGGGGGGTTTCCCAGCGCTGCGAACGTTCATGAAACGGCTCAGCGTATCGAACCAGAAAGGCGCGCCCAGAGATACCGCCAAAATAGTGATCAGCCAGCCGCCCAAGCGATTTTTCATCAGATACCAGATCCAGGACCCGAAATCAGCGGCCGTGGTGTGCTGCGGCCTGTCGGTGTACCAGTCTCCCTGCCAGCCTGCCACCTGGCCTAGAAGTTGCTTTTCGTCAGGGGTGATGACCGGGGTCGGGGCGGATTTTCCGGCTGTGGCGTCGTTGGCGGCTTCGTTGGCCGCCGCCGCCGACTGGCCTTCGGCGACTGGTCGACCCTCCTCCAGACGCCCCTTAGCGTGTTCGACGAGCACCGCGCTCCTGGTGGGATTGTTCCAGAGCGTGTCCAATATCTTCAAAGTGTCCGCATTCATCAGGAGCGTGACCCCTGCCGCCAGTACAAGAACTCGTATCTGGCTGGTTCGCTTGTACCATCCGGAGACGCGGTTCATGCCTTGCTCGTACCAGGCCTCAAGCCGCTGCTGGTCGGTCGTGAATTGGGGATTATGCAGCACCGCCTTCAAGGCGGTTTTCGCTGCGCCGTCCTCCAGCTTCTCTACGCCGTCACGCAGCGCGACGGCATTATCCGCCGCAGCAGGTCCAGTCAAGGTATCCATGAGCGCCAATGCGAACTTGTTGGACGCGATATACGACGGCAACCTGCCGTCGTCGTCCTGCTTTATGCCTTGGATCAGCGGATGCTCGTAGAGCTTTTGCTTGAGAGCTGGATCCTGAAGCAAGGCACTTATGCCCTTTTCCAGCGTCTTGCCGCGAGAGTTAAAGACGCCTGCAATGCTCTCATTCACGGTAGAGCACACCAGCGCCATCAGAAGGTAGATAAAGCAGATGGCAATTGCGAGATCCAGATAAGGAAAAGAGGCCATACCGGATACTCCTGACGGAAAGCGTTGGACTACATCACGAACAACAGAAGAAAGAGTATGGAATGTTTGTGGCGCAGACACAACAGAAAAAACAGGGTCCACAGTCCAGTGGAAAGTTTACTTGCTGGCTCCAGCCGCCATCTTCTTGACCATCGCGATCACCAACTTGCGATCGCTGTCGTTCAAGTTGGGGGAGTAGCGACGAATTTGCGTCAGGAAGCGGACCTCATCCTCCGCCAAGTGGGGTGCGCTTTTGTTCCCATTCTCCCCTGGACCGCTGAAGAATTGGGCCAGTGGGATTTCCATCGCCGTCGCAATTTTAGCCAGCGTATCCAGCGAAGGAATGGTGTGGCCGTTCTCGACTCGTGACAGATAGCAGCGCAACAAGCCGGTGCGCTTTTCGATGTCGCCCTGCGACATGCTTTTCTGCAGCCGGAAATTGCGGATGGTTTCGCCAATGTTCATGAGGGATTCACGTCCTGAAAGGAAGTGGCCATGGGGTTAACTGCATAGTAATCAGAGGACAGGCCAGTAGCAAGTAAAATCTCGCACGTTGGCCAGATTGTTGTGCGGAACATCCATAAGTGGATTAGTTACGTGCCCGAGAAAGTTACTCTCGAGTTACTAAGGCTCTAGCGTGTTTCAAAAAAACACGCTCTAATTACAGCATTGCGGCGGTCGTGACTTTGGAGGAGCACCATGTCTATCTACGGAGTCGCCTTTGAGCCTTATGTCGGCCCCTGGATTGGTGACGGTCCAGTCCTTTACAACACGTATACGCTCGATCAGGTAAATCAGCTTTTGAAGCCGGTCGCCGAGCATTTTTCCCTGATCACGACCTACGGTCAGGGCACTTTCGTCTGGCAGGGTGTTCCCAACATTCAGGATGCCAACCGATTCAACATTCAGGCCGCCAAGACCGCCGGTTTAAAGGTCAGCGCCGGCTGCTATCAGATCGGCGCCGACTCCAATAACGATTCCATCAACGTAGAGTGGTCGAAGACGGAGATCGATTACGCCCTCCAGCAGGCCAAGACCTACAACAACGTGGTGGACCTGGTGATCGGGAACGAGTGCATCTGGGGACCGAACTCGACGCAGGCAGTCATCGACCTTATCGCCTACGCCAAGAGCAAGCGCGCTCCGCTCACCGCGGCAGCGCTGCCCATCACCACCCGCCAGCAATGGGGTGCGCTCGGCGGCGTGGATAACACCAAGCCGGAATATGCCAGCATGCGACAGAAGCTGCTGGCGCTGATGGCCGCGTGCGAGGGCCACGTTTACGGAAACATGTACGCCTATTTCGATCCCAAGATCGCCGGCCAGATTGGACAGAACCCCACGCAGGATTCGTTTACCCAGGCGGTTACGGCAAGCATGACAAATCAGTTGTCAGGGCTGAGGAACGCATTTTCGAACCAAAATGTCAGCCTTGAGATTCGGATCGGCGAAACCGGCTGGCCCACACAAGGCTCGCAGAAAGACCAGCCCAATGCATTCCTCTCCAGCGTGATCCAGGCAAAGTGGCATTACGATGCGATGGTCAATTGGGCAAAATCGAATGGCGTGAACACTGTCATCTTCGCGGCCTACGATGAGCCGTGGAAGGGGCCTGCCGATGGCTCCAACAGCGAGGCGTTCTTTGGAATCTGGAAGGCCAACGGGACCGCCAGCGACCGCGGCCACTACACGTTAAGCGGCGTGATGCCAAAGTACAGCATCGGATGAACCGGTAAGGCCTATGCCTTACGGGCCTTTGTGCTGGGCGGTACCCTGCTTCGCACCCGCACCCGTTGCCGGCCAGACCGGGCTCGCCAGCTCGACGCGCCAGATCGGTCCTCCGGCGTAAAGCGGACCCTCCGACTTAACGAACGCTGGCGCCTCTCCGGCAAGAATCCACACATGGACGTCAGGAGGTTGCTTGTTCAACAGCGGAGCTACAGCTCCCGTCAAGCCCCCAAGTTCGAACTTCACCACGTAATGTGTGGCCTTGCGGCTGGAGCCGGCAACCGTGAAGGGTTCCTCGCCAACTTGCGTGATCGCCAGCTTCACCAGCCGCGGCTTTGGCGTGGCTGCCAAGAGAGACAACTTCATTGCTGAGTTCGAAGGCTGGATGTTTTTCAGCAGCGTGAAAAGCAAACCGTTGGCGAGATCGGCAGGTAACGCCAGGTGCTCGGCTTCCACCTTCGCCTTGCCCTCGGCGTCGGCATAGCGGACTGTGACTTGGCCGGACCGGGCATCGATGGAGACATCCATCGGGTTCTTGAACGACGGACCTTTCTGCACCATATGGTCGGTGAGCAGCCGGAAGGTGCGGCGTTGCGAATAAACTGAAGTTTCCTCCTGCACCGAACCGTCTTTGAAGTGAAACACCAACTTTGCGGTCACTTGATCGCCGCGAGCAACCTGGATCAGGTCACCATAGGCCAGAGTCTCGCCGTCAGGTGTGCGCAGTACCAGGAACCCGTGAACCAGACCTTCGTGATGGCGCACCGGGACCTCTTCGGCGGTAAGCACGGAGGCCGACCAGAAGAGCAAAAAAACCAGCACGGTCCAGCGAAGATGGTATTTCATGTGTTCCTTGGGATGCAGTTTGTCCGTTGTGGGCTGAATATTGTCCTCCGTGCGAAGCTTTACCTTTCGTGTATAGAGATTATGCGCCTGAAACCGGCTGCGGAAAACCTATGGGGAGCGCTCTTGGTGGGAGCCCCCTGCTTCAGCAGGGGGAGCTGGACTTTGAGTCCAGCGGAGAAGCGTTCACTCTTAAAATCGGCTTCAGCCGCGGGATTTGCCGAGGCCAGCGCTAAAGCGCATGATCGAAGTCGAAACTTCTCTCCGAAGCGCTGAAGCGCTCCTTCCCCCGCATAAATGCGGGGGCTCCCGCCAAGGAGTACGCTCTCTGGGTTTCGCACAACATTTTTCCGCAGCCTGTGAAAAGGCGTGCTCTACCCATCGTCGTACACCAGCTGTGAAACTGCTATAAGGCCCAACCCGACTTGCAGTCCCCTTATTCTGCCTTCTTTCCCGCCATCAGTTTCTTCCGCAAATCTTGCACGTAGTGGTCGGTCATACCGGCGATGTAGTCGCACACCACCCTCGCTACCGTTTCGCTCTCGCACCTTTCGCGATAGCTGCTGGGCAGAGCTTCGGGATGCGCGACCAGGTAGTCGAACACCTCGCTGATTACCTTCTCGGCCAGGCGCTTCTCCGGTTCCAGCGGCTTGCAGTTGTAGAGGGCCTCATACAGGAAGCTCTTGGCCTGGCGGCGCTCTTCCTCCACCTCCGGACTGAACGACGCCAGCCGCTCTGGATAGTGGCGCAATTCGTCAAGGCTGCCGATTCCGGCCTGTTGCACACGTCGCCGCGTGTTTTCGATCAAGTCGGTCACAAAGCGATTGAGCACGCGCTTCAAGGCCTCATTGAATTTCAACCTGTCGGGAGCTTTTGGATATCTGGCCTCCGCCTCAATGTAGTAGCGCTCGAACACCGGGACCCGCTGGCGAATCTGAGGAAGGCGCAACAGCCTGGCTTCGAAACCATCGTCAAGGTCGGCGGTGCTGTAGGCAATTTCGTCGGTGAGGTCGATCAGTTGCGCTTCCAGCGGCGGGCGTTCGTGGAGCAGGTATTCAGCCAGCTCGGGATGCCCGGCTTCGCCATAATCGTGAGAGTGTTTAATGATGCCTTCGCGAACTTCGAAGGTCAGATTCAGGCCAGGGAAATCGGCGTACCTCAGCTCCAACTCTTCCACCGTTCTTAAGGCCTGCAAGTTGTGATCGAAGAATTCGCCGTGGCGGCGCATCAGCAGGTCCAGCGTCCGTTCGCCGGCATGTCCAAACGGAGGATGGCCGATGTCGTGGACCAAAGCCAGCGCCTCGACCAGATCGACATTCAGGTTGAGCGCGGCGGCGATGGTGCGCGAAATTTGTGCCACCTCCATGGTGTGGGTCAGGCGCGTGCGGAAATGGTCGGAGTAGCGGCGGGTGAAGACCTGCGTCTTGTTTTCCAGGCGGCGGAAAGCGCGCGCATGGATCACGCGATCGCGGTCCCGCTGAAAAGGATTGCGATAGGGGTGCTGCGGCTCGGGATAGCGGCGTCCACGCGAATCCTCCACGCGAACGGCGTAGCGGGCGAGCATGGGAGGAGTTTAGAGCAGTTTCGCTTCTGGTGTATAGGCGATGGGGTGGATCCCGCGCCATTTTTCCGGTATACCCTTGAAAAGAAACAGAGTAGCACTTAAATGCTATACACGTGCCGCGCTTTACACCACTATTTGGTAGTTAGATGATAGTCTATGATGGCCGTTGCGGGCCTCTGAGAGGCTCTAGGATCGACGATCGGTCCTGGCAACGCCTTCTAGGCTGTCCGGAACACCTGAGGGCCGCCAGAAGTCAAATAAACGCAAATTCGGGTGGGAACCATTTGGGCTGGGATTCCCAATTTGGGCCAAGCCAGTTTCAGAATTAGTGTAGACCGGGTAGAGCCAGCCTTCAGGCTGGCGTCTAAGACCGCCCCACACTACAAGGCTGGAGCCGCTGCGGTCATTTTCAATGACCGCAGCGGCTCCAGCGGTTCTTTATCGGCAGCGGACGCGGCGTTAAAGAGGCTGTTACGGAACGCGCGAGCATAAGAGCGGTAAAGCGACGGTCGCCGGCCTCGTAGCTCGGTTGGGTGGTAGTAAGGGGTAGGCACAGAGGGGCGGCTGTACTTTAACCGGCCAGCACCGACTGCAGTTGCCTTCCGCCCAGCAGCTTCAGCATGCGTTTCAGGTTGTAGGCCAAGCTGGCCAGGCTGATTTCGGTCTGCGCTCCTGGAACTCCGCGCAGCAGGAACCGCGGATGTCCGAAAATCCGGTACTTGAGTACGGCGAAGGGATGCTCCGCCAGGCAACGGCGCAATCGCATCATGTCCGCTGTGGCCCGCTGCTGCATGCGTTGCAAAGCTTCCTCGTACAGGTGACGCTGCACGAAACGTTGCGGCGCGGGGGTGCACCGCGACTTCAGCCGACAGCTGCCACAGGCTTGCGGAGATGCCACATAGACCACCCGCCTTTTGCCGGGTTGTGTTTGTTTGCGGCTGAGGATTTGCTGGGCCGGACAGCGGAAGGTGTCGGTCTTCTGGTCGTAAGCAAACTGGCTGCGATCGAACAAGCTGCCGTCTCCGCGATTGTTCACACTACGCTGGGCCGGCACGTGGGGCAGGATGCCTTGCGCTTCGCAGGCTTGCGCCTGCTCGCCGTTGGAGTAGCCGGTATCGGCTACTACGTTCAGCCACCCCGGATCACCCAGCGCTTGTTTGGCAGCTTCGGCCATGGGCAGCAGACTGCGTTTGTCGTTAGCTTCGGTCGTGACCTTCTGCGCCACAATCAGTCCGTGTTCCGCATCCACTGCCAACTGCACGTTGTACGCTGGCCGTTCGCCGTCGGTGGTGCGCATGAAGCGCGCTTCCGGCTCGGGGTCCTGTTTCAGCTTCTCCAGCGCCGCCGCTACCGCGCTCGGGTCAACCACCCATTCTTCCTGCTCGTCAGCCCGGTCCAGTTGCTCCAGATAGCGCTTCACGGCATCGCGTTCCCGCACCCGCTGCGCACGGCTGACGGCGCGAAACTTCGAACCGTCGATGGCCACGGTCTCGCCCCGCACCAGTCCCACGCTGCGGGCGAAAGCCACCAACTCCGTCCCCGCTTCGGTCACCGCTTCACTATGCATCCGCCGGAACTCGGCGATGCTCTTGTAGTCCGGCTGCAGCCGCCCCAACAGCCACATCACTTCCACGTTGCGCTGGCATTCGACTTCCAACCGCCGCGACGAACGCACCTGGTTCATGTACCCATACAGGTACAGCTTCAGCAGATCGCGCGGATCGTAGCCCGGCCGCCCCGTCTCCGCAGGCTCCGCACGCACGAACCCCAATTGCGCCATCGCCAGCCGATCGACGAAGGCCTCGATCACCCGGCACAGGTGGTCGGCCGGAATCAACTCCTCCAAGGTCACCGGAAACATCGTCACCTGCTCCCGCGCCTCGCCCCGAATGTAAGCCATGGAAGATGCCCCCAATTTCGTGAGGGCATCTTCTCATTACTTGCGCCTTTCGCCTAGACTCTTGCTGGATTCCCGCTCGACAGTTTCGTAACAGCCTCTAAAGCGCCGCTCTACCTGTACTCGCCGGACCACACCAATTCTGAAACGGCTTTAACTTCGGATTCCTTCTTCAAAACAAAAAGGCGCCGCAGCAGCAGCGCCTTTTATTTCCGGCAAGAGTTATTGCTTGGTCGCCGCGGTCTGCTTTGCCAGCCTGACGCGGGTGGTCTCCAGTTCCTTTTGCAACTTCGCGACCTGGTCCTCGTCCACTTCGGCGGGAATGGTTTTCTTCCATTCTTCCAGAGAGCGCTCATAGTTGCTCGCAGCCAGCTTCAGGCGGCCCGTCTTCTGGTAGAGCTCGCCCAGGTGCTGATGCACAGTGGGATCGGTGTTGATGCGCTCCGAGGCCCGGCGCAGGTTCTCTTCCGCCAGATCGTACTTGCCGAGCTTGTAATAGGCCCAGCCCAGCGAGTCCAGATAGGCGCCGTTCTGCGGGTCGAGCGCCACCGCGCGGCGAATGTACCCTAGGGCCTCTTCCACCCGGGTGTCGCGATCGGCCAGCATGTATCCCAGATAATTCAGCGCCATCGCATTCTTGGGATCGTCGGCCAGCACCTTGTGGAAGGCCTCTTCCGCCAAGTCGTATTTCTTCTGACGCTCGTAGATGGAGCCTTGCACAAAGATCGCGTAATCTTTGTCATCGGTCTTGCTGGAGAGATCGATGGCTTTGTTGACGTTCTCTTGTGCGTTCGGCCAATCCTTCACCCGGCTGTACATCTGGGCCAGCGCGATGTAAACCTCGCGATCGTCGGCATTCCCTTTGAGCAACGTCTTCACGTGTCCGATCGCCACATCGGCCTTGCCCATGTCGGCCTCTTGCGAGGCCGAAATCATCTGCAAGCCGCGGTCATTGGGATATTTCTTGGCAGCTTCTGCTGCCACTTCGGTGGCCATTTGCCACTGCTTGTTGTCGCGGTAGGTCTCAACGATCTGCTGATAGCCGCGAATGGCGTCCTCATCCCCGAGCTCAAGCATTTTGCGGAAAGTTTCCACCGCCTGCTGGTGCTTGTTGGCTTCGCGATAGACGGTGCCCAGCCGCTCCAGGAAAACAGTCCGGTTATTCTTGTCGGGCACGCTGTATTCGCCATCGGTATGTTCGGTCTTTTGCAGCAACTGATTCAGAATCTGAATGGCATCTTCGTACTTCCCCTGGGCCTCGTCGATGACCGCGATGTTGTACGGCACCTCCAGGGAGTCGGGCACAACAGCGGTGGCCTTTTTCAAGGCTTCCAGCGCCTGATCGAATTTTCCGTTGCGGCGATCGATCTCGGCAATGCGCATGTAGGTCTGCGCATCCGAGGGGTCGGCATCGGCGATGACTTTGTACTGTTCCAACGCGGCGTCGGTCTGGCCATCGTTCAGCAGGTTCTGGGCCAGGCCGCGGAGGGAATCCAGATTATCGCGGTCCAGTTCGGTGGAACGGCGATAGGCTTCAATCGCCTTCTTGTAGTCCTTCTGCTGTTCGTAGGTGAACCCGAGGGCGGAGTACAACTTGGCGGTGCGCGCATTCTCCGGTATTGCGCTCAACACTTGGAGAGCGCGGCCCGAGTCGCCTTCTTCGTTGTAAAGATACGCCAGCGTGGTGACCGCCTCTTCCGAATCGGGCTGGATTTTCACTGCCGTCTTGAACTCGTCTTCCGATTTCAGAAGCTCGTTGTTGAGCCGGTACAAGCGGCCCAACAGTAAATGGTCTTCCACGCTCTTGGGATCGAGCTTAACAATCTGCTCATATTGCTCGATCGCCAGCTTCAAAACTTCCTGCGACTGGGTACCGGCCTGCATGTCGCCGAGCGATCGCAGATAGATGCGGCCCAGCAAGCGGCGTGCCTCCAGGTTGTTGCCGTCGCGCTTCAGGATGTCCTGGGCCTCCAGGACCGCATCGCGAATGCGGCCAGTCTTGGCGTACAGTTCGGCGAGTCCGGCATTCAGGTAATCGGAAGTGGGATCGTTGTCGATCGCCAGCCGATACTCTTCAATCGCCTTGTTGGCATAATCAGCGCGCCCGTACATGGAAACCAGTTCCTCGTACATGTGCGCCAAGGTGAAGTGGTAATACGCCGCAGCCTTGTCCGGCTGCTTCGGGGGAGCCGACTCGGCAGGCGTCGCGGGGCTTGCTTTGTCCTGGCTTGCCGCCGGGGCCTGCTCAGCTTGCGCGGGTGCAGAAGGACTCGTTTGCTCCTGACCGGCGGCCTGCGAGCCTTGCCCGGGGGCTGACGGGGTCAATGTAATGTTGGTATCTTGGGCGATGCCGCTCACCGAGCCGGCGAGCACAAGTGCCGCGAGAGAAATACGAATACTGTTCAAGGTCATTAATAAACCAGCCACTCACACCGATTGGATGCCGCGCCTCGCACTAAAGTCTTCTTACTATTCTAGCTGTTTATCGGCCGCTACGGCGAAAAGCGAGAAGGACTTCTTCACAATAGTTTTCTCAGCTTGTGCAATTCGCCATACAGGCCGTGCAAGTTCCACTGCTTTGATGGGTGACGACTTTCAGCTGCGCGGGATTTGCTTTTCCGACTTTTTCAGCAGCCTGCTCAACTTTTCACAAATCCCGGAATAGATTGGACGTCGCGGGATCCGAAAGGTTAAAACCCGGGAACAGCTTCCAAGACGCGCACCTTCCATGAATTCTCGGCCGCCGTCATCAACGCGACATAGTGAAGGGCGACATCTTCCGAGTGCAGCACATTATCGCCATCCAGCACCTGAATTTGTAATTCGGCGGTGTCCTGGAGATTGGCGAGCTTATTTTTGCTGGATGGGATTACGGGATTCATGAGGGTCATTCCACCGCGGCCCATCTGTGATGCAGAACGCGAAGTGGAAAACGCCATGGCTCGGGCGCTGGCCAGGTGGCGGAGCGAGATCGTCGCTAATCTGGACACCGCTTCTGCCTTGTAGAGTTGCACCGCTCTTACGCTACGCTGGTTGCTGTAACAATTACCTATCGCCTCCCCTTCCTACTCAAAGGGCGCCGAAACACCCAAATGGTCGACAACTTCGCGTGATGAAAACAAAAGGCTTACCGGCTGGCGCTCGGCTCTTCAGTTTGGCAGCCAACCTGTAACAGGAACAGTGTTGGTACGCGGCTCTATTGCGTCTAGCGAACTGCCGCATGACGGCAGAAATTACTGCGGCCAGCGTGCGTGGCACCTTGTGCCTAAGGATTCTGGAGGAACTCTGTAATGAAATCTCGTATTCTGTTCACCTTGCCGTTGGCAGCCGGCCTGATGTTGCCGGCAATGGCCCAGCAACCCGCTGCCACGTCGCAGAGCAGCTCGCAACCGTCGTCCTCTTCAACATCTGATCAGAACATGGGCGCGCGGCAGCCACTCGAGCCCGAGATGCGGCAGGGATTCTGGGGCAAGGTCAATCCTTTTGCTCGCAAGAAATATGTGCAGCGCCAGCTTAGCCCGATTCGTGACCGGGTGAATGAGCTCGACGACCTCACCGCCGCTAACGCCCGGAACATTAAGGACGTCGATGCCCGCGCCCAGGAAGGTATCCGCCAGGCTTCCGCCAAAGCGAACGAAGCTGACCAGCACGCAACCGAGGCCGGTAACCGTGCCCAGCAGGCCAACCAAACCGCGCTGCAGGCCAGCAATCGCCTGAACACCGTGGAACAGGTAGTGGGCAACATTGATCAGTATGAGCCCACCGCGCAAACCGAGATCCGCTTCCGGCCTGGCCAGACGGGGTTGACCAGTAAAGCGAAGGAAGCTCTCGACGGCATGAGCACGAGCCTTAAGGACCAGAAGGGCTATATCATCGAGGTCCAGGGCTTTTCCACCAGCCGTGGACAAGCGGGTATCCAGAGTTCGCAGGCGCTGGCGAATTCCGTGGTGCGCTACCTGGTGGAAAAGAATGAGGTCCCTGTGTACCGCGTCTTCGTAATGGGGATGGGGAATGCACGAGTCGCCACGTCTGAAGAGAGCGGGGCCAAGCGGGCCCACGGCAATCGCGTGGAAGTCAGCCTGCTGAAGAATAGTGTCGATCAGCTGGTATCGGCAAACCAGCCCGACGGAGAGATGAACTCGAACAGTCAGGCGCCGCGCAGCAACTACGCAGCACCGTCCAGTTACCAGTCGGCTCCGGCGCAGCCGCAATCGAACAGCATGAATTCAGCTCCGGCAAACACCAATCCCCCGCAGCAGTAGCAGGCGCAACCGCAACCGCAACAGAGCCCCTCGCGGAAAAGCGAGGGGTTTTGCTTTCTTGGGCCCATTCTGTGAGGCGAGGGGCTAGCGGGCCCCGATATGCGCGGTCTTTAACCGGAAGCGCACCCACTTCCAAAAAGCCAAGTGTTCGATTGTGAGTGTAATGGGGATATTACGCCAGTAATCGAGGACTGCCGTTTGCAGGTGGTGCCGGAGTCTGCTTCTGGAGGTGGATTAGTTCCGGTTTGCCGACGATCCGCCCAGAACCATCCGGATTTGGTGCGAGTGAGCAACGAGCAGGCATGGCCGCTTCGATCGAACGGGTTGTTGTTGTAAAGGGGATTTATCAACAACAACGTTTTCGAGTCGGCAATTAAGCACAGGGCGAGTCTTTACCTCCGGACTCATTTCAAGCCAAGCTCGCCATCGTAATGTTGGATGACCCCGTAGCACTCGCAGGCGGCGTCTTCAAGCTTCTTGCGGTTCACGATCTTCACTGCACCACGGGTGTACTCGATGATCTTCTGCCGCTGCAATACACCCGCTGCCAAGCTCACGGTAGGTCTATCTGTCCCTAGCATCGTGGCGAGAAAATCATGGGTGATGGGCAACGACGCTGAATCCACTCTATCCTGAGCCATTAGCAACCACCGCGCAAGGCGCTGCTCAATATCGTGCAGCCGATTACACGCGGCTGTTTGTGCAACCTGCATGCCCCGAAT
>ODAK010003205.1_pt1 | contig 17066 bp, 16 predicted proteins | sample 1539591 | NCBI WGS metagenome assembly ODAK01 (sample SAMEA3539303, study PRJEB22396) | soil metagenome | biome: tundra; feature: field; material: soil | place: USA | collected 2010-05 | depth 0.15 m
CTTGATGAAAAGTTTCACGGCTTCGTCCAGCGCGGTGCGCGCGGCCTGCGGCGTTACACCGGAACTCGCCACGTCCAGCGGCATCGCGTGCGCGATAAATTGACTGCCCTCGCGCCAGATTTGGACGGTATAATCAATTTCCATAACGCACCCAATCTACTCGCGGGTTTGAATTGATGCGAGCCGATTTTTTTGCCGCGCGATGCGACGATGGTGAATGTGCCGCCGCTGTGCTCACCATTTATGCAATCCAACCAATTGAAAAGGAGGTTTGAAAATAAATTTCATCGGTTTTGGGAGGCACCAGAGAACAATTCGATCTGTCCCCAACAATCCTCCCGCCAGGCAGAGGGAGCCACCGCAGAAACCTGTGGCTGTGTAAACAATCGCGCTCTTTGTCGGCTGCGGAATCAAGAACAATACCGTGAAGACAATCACTGCAGTAAAAATCACGGCTGCCATAACGATCAATGCAAGACAGAATTGTTTTATCGCGGTGGCGAACACTCTTCGGTGCCTGATTTGCTTGAAGCAGTTGCCACAAAGGCTGTGCGTGGTTGAAAAATCATTGTGCTTGGAAGGCATCAAAAAATGAAATAAATGATGTGTTATTGCAATTGCCACTGCGATTCCGATTGTGCTGACGACGGCTGTTTCTGCTGTGTTGTAAACTCCGCGCCATTCAAATTCGGCTCGTAATTCTGCGGAATGCCGATGGCAACATTCACACGCATCCATTTCTTTATCAGGCGGAAATAGTTCAGCCATACGTTGCGCGTGATAATTGAGAATCGCTTCTCGGTTTGGAAAGAACGGTTCCAATTCTTCCAGCGGTCCTGCTCCAAGCAAAATCTGATTTACTTTTTTCTGATTGAATTCTTCGCGAGTCATAATTCCACCAAGTTGTAATTGTTCGTCAAACAATTCCTGCGCGAATTGTTTCGCGTCGAAAAGTTTCACAGCAGATGCCCCATCTTCTGCTGCTTGGTTTTCAGATACCGTTCGTTGTGCGGATTGGGTTTCACTTTGATCGGCACTTGCTGGACAATTTTCAAACCGTAGCCTTTCAGCCCGACGACTTTTTTCGGATTGTTCGTGAGCAGCCGGATGGTTTTCAGGCCGAGGTCAACGAGGATTTGCGCGCCGAGACCGTATTCGCGCAGGTCCATGCCGTAGCCGAGCTTCAAATTCGCTTCGACGGTGTCGAGGCCTTCCTCCTGCAATTTGTAAGCCTTGATCTTCGGCGCGAGGCCGATGCCGCGGCCTTCCTGCCGCATGTAAAGAATCACGCCGCGCCCGGCGTCGGCCACCTGCCGCATGGCCTGATGCAGTTGCGGCCCGCAATCGCACCGGCGCGAGCCGAACACGTCGCCGGTGAGACATTCGCTGTGGACGCGCACGAGCACATCCTTCTTGCCGGCCACGTCGCCGCGCACGAGCGCGAGATGATGCTGGCCGTCAATCTTCGAGCGATACAAATACAAATCAAAATCACCGTAGTCGGTTGGCATCTTCACCACTTCCTCGCGCTCGACAAGTTTTTCGCGCGTGCGGCGGTATTCGATGAGGTCGGCGATGGTGCAAATTTTCAGGCGATGTTTGGTCGCAAATTTCTGCAACGCGGGCAGCCGCGCCATCGTGCCGTCGTCATTCATGATTTCGCAGATGACGCCGATGGGCCGCGCACCCGCGAGATGCACGAGGTCAACGGCGGCCTCGGTGTGGCCGGCGCGCTGAAGCACGCCGCCGGATTTGGCGCGCAGCGGAAACACATGGCCGGGCTGCACGAGGTCGTCCGGCACGGCGGTTGGCGAGGCCATGACGCAAATCGTCCTGGCCCGGTCGGCGGCGCTGATGCCACTGCTGATGCCGTGCGCGGCGTCCACGCTCACCTGGAAATCGGTGCGGAAGACCTCACGGTTTTGTTTCACCATGCGCTCGATGCCGAGTTGCTGGAGCCGGTCGCCGGTCGTTGGGACGCAGATGAGGCCGCGTCCGTGCTTGGCCATGAAATTGATGGTGGCAGGCGTGACGAACTGCGCGGCCATGACGAGGTCGCCTTCGTTTTCGCGGTCGGCGTCGTCCACGACAATGACCATTTTGCCTTTGCGGAGATCAGTGATGACGGATTCGATGCGGTCGAAATGATTTTTCATTCAGTAAAAAAATTTTAGCCGCCGGACCGGAAAATGTCACCCCAATCGTGAAGCTCAATCATTCGTAAAAATGATGCCGGGTATTGCGTTTTTTGTTTGTGACCGGCTAAAATCCGGCTAGATTAGCCGTCAATCTTGACGAAGATACCTGACGCGGGGTGGTGGCGTCGAAAAATTAAAATGTCATCCGACATTCCACAAAAAATTGCCGGCGGCGCGACGGGAGAGTTTTCCGCCGTGAAAGGCGATGTGCAGCAAAATCTCCAACGCCTCGACCGGCTGGCCAACCTTGGCCTGTTCTCCGCCAGCATCGCCCACGAAATCAAAAACGGGCTGGTGGCCATCAACACTTTTGTCGAGGTGCTGCTGGAAAAAGGCGAGGACCGCGAAATGGCCGAGGTTGTGCGCCGCGAACTCAAGCGCATTGACGTCCTGGCGACGCAGATGCTGCGGTTTGGCACGCCCCGGCCGGCGACACTTGTGCCGGTGAACGTGCATGTCCTGCTGGACTTGTCCCTGCGCCTGCTGGAGCACCAGATCAGCAGCCGGATGATCAGGCTGCAGCGCGATTACCGGGCCGCGCCGGAGACGGTGCGTGGCGACGAATCGCAGTTGCAGCAGGCGTTCATGAATCTGCTGCTCAACGCGGTCGAGGCGATGAGCGAAGGCGGCGAACTGCTGGCGGCGACGGAAACCGGCGCGGGCCGGATGAAAATTTCCATCCGCGACACCGGCGCGGGCATCGCCCCGGAAAACCTGGCGCACGTTTTTGAAACTTTTTTCACCACCAAGAAGAATGGCACCGGCCTGGGGCTGGCCATCTGCCGGCGGGTGGTGGAGGAACATCACGGCGCGATTAAAGTCCAGAGCGAACCCGGACGCGGTTCGACCTTCATCATCACGCTGCCCATCGGGTGAGTGCGAGCAGTCCAACAAACGGGGCAAGAATTATTTTCTCCAGCGACGGAAGCCAAAGAGCAAGGTTCCAAATGCGGCTAAAGCAAGCTCGCTTGGTTCGGGGGCGGGGATGATATTTTGGGTTCCGGCATAGATTCCGCCGCCTTCTATTTCAAGCCCACTGCCTAGCATTTGAATTACGCCCTGATAATTTACAAATTCACCCCTGCCAAAAACTGGATTTGAGTAAATCCCAGTATAATTTCCTTGGGAATCCCACGGCTTGTAACCCGTGTAAAAACCCAAATAAAATGGAACCCCATTGGTAAAAACATAGCTGTTTGGAAACAACAACTTCATGTAACTTTGCGACAGGATTGGCTGTAAACTAATGGGGTCATTTGATGAAACTAAAAAAGTGCGGATGCCTTCATCAGCAAAGGGATTAAATTGATATGTATTCGTATAAGCGGTGGGCGGCGTCTTGCCTGTGGGGGTTAAAAAAAGCCGGTGTAGTCTGAATTAGTAGGATTCTGTAATACGGTAATTGTGTAACCGGCACCAGGAACATTGCCCAAATTAACTCCGTTTGGCACAATATAGCCTTGCGAGCAAGCTTGGAGAACTGCTCCGAGCAAGCAAACCAGTATGGTTAAGCGTTTCATTATTTCCAGCGGCGAAAACTCGCGGCATTGTTCCCGTTTGAAATTTTATTCCCCGACGAGGTGGTAATTGTTCACGGCATCCTCGCCGACGCGCGTGGCCGGGTTGGCCTTGAGCGAGAGCGAGAACGCCACGGTGAAGTCCGGCGTGGTGCCGACGTTGTCTTGCACGCGGAAGGTCAGCGCGCCGGTCCAGCTCCGCAGGTCGCGATAGCAGGTGTAGGCTTGCTGCTGCAAACGGCCGGTCTGCGCGTTGAAACTGTGCGTGGCGCGCAGGCCCCAGTTGTCATTCACGCGGACAAAGAAGGTGCTGGCGATGAAATTATTTTCCACGCGGTCAATGAAACCATTGCGCAGATACCAATGGCTGAGGCCCCAGCTCCAGCGGTTGTTGGGCGTGAAGGTCAACTGGTGAAACGCGAGATTCAGGTTGCCGCGATCCAAGTCGTAGCGCAGTTGAGATTCTGCAGTGACCCACGAGCGCGGGCGGAAGGCGAACGAGGAATACAAATCGTTCAGCGGGCTTTGGCCGGGCTTGGGATCGAGCCGCCAGTCGAGCATGACGTTCCAGTTCACGAGGTCGTCGAGCTGGCCGTTGCGCTTGGTCTGCAAAATATTTCGCACGCCGAAACGGACGACGTTCATCGTGTCAACCGAATCAATGCTGTTGTAGTCCGGGAACAGCACGGGGGAAAGCATCAGCGCGGGAATTTCGCCGTCGAACTGCGGCAGTTGCGCGGGCGGCGTGCTCGGGTCGGGAACAAAAACGTAATTGGCCGACGGCTCAAGGATATGGCGCAGGCCGTTGACTTGAAGAAATGAATTGGTGGCGTCCGCCCACAGGCGCGAGGCTTTGAACGACAGGCCGACACCGGTGTTGAACACGCCGCGATACACGTCGCTGTTCGTGCCGGTGAGGGCGCTCTCCGTGCTGTAATAAGTGAAGCGACCGCCGACGCGCGGCGTGACGTTGAGCCAGTGGAAAAACGTCCACGGCAAAGTGAGCTGATGATAGCTGTCGGCGCGGGCGGCGGAGTCGGCGTAAATGCCATTCGTGCCGGGATACAATCCATTCGTGAAACTGGAGAACGAGCGATACCAGCCGGCCGAGCTTTCGCTGTCATAATAAACCGGCGTGTCGAAAATCTGCTGGCGGAAACCGGTGAGCTTCACGTCCGGCAGCCGTTCGATCTGGCTGAAAAAACTGTTCACGCGCGGCGTCGTCAACGCGTCGAGGCTCCAGTTGTCCCAGTATTTATTGGCCTCGATGAAGGTGTTCGGCTGCGGGTTCGCGGTGAATTCCCCTTCGTAAAAGTCGTGAATGATCAACGGGTCGCTCTGGTAATTCACCTGCGCCTTGAGGTTCAGGTTCGTCGCCGGCGTCGCCTGCCAGCCTAGATAGAAGCGCTGGCGGTTTTGCGGAATGTTGCCGTAGAACGGATAGACATTCGTGCTGATGTTCGCGCGGTTGTCGTTCTGGTAATAATATTTCAGCGTCGCCTCGCCCCACCGGCCGAGGTGCAGGTTCACGTCCGGCCCCAGGCCCGGCCCGCGCCTCTCGCGGTAATCCAGATGAATCTTTCCGTTGGCCACGTCGCCGAGATACCAGTTGTAGGTGTTCAGCAAATACGCGCCGTAGCGGCTGCGGTAGCCGGGAGTCGTGGTGAAATTGTTCGCGTGCGGCCCGAGGTTGCGTTTGTAATACGGAAAATAAAACACCGGCACGCCCTCGACATACGCGACCGCGTTCCACATCTGCACCGACTTGCCGGGAATGACCTTGATGCGGCTCGCGCGAATTTGATAGGCCGGGTCAGCGTTATCATCCGTGGTGACGAATGCTTCCATCGCCGTCACCTGGTTCGTCGCGTTTTTTTTGCGGTCAATGAAGCCGGTCAACTGCGTGCCCGCCGCAAACACCGGCGAGCGGCCCGTGCGGAACTGCTCGCTTCGCAGCAGGTGGGTTTTGAAATTGTATTGGATATGTTCGCCAACCCAGAGCTGGTTGCCGGATTCGATGTGCACGTGGCCGTCGGCTTCCACGTCGTAGGTCTTGGTGTTCACCGAGGCGCTGTCCGCCGTCAGCACCGCGTCCTTGTTGCTGACGAATATCCCGCCGGTGTAGGTCGCCAGACCGGTTTTGAAGTCATAATCCACCTTGCCTTCGCCCGCGCCGGGAATGATCTGGTTGAGCGCCATGATCTCCCAGCCCGCGTCGTCCTGCGCGAAAATTGCCGGTGAAAAAATCACGGCGCAAAAAATCAACGCGGGAATGGCGGGTAATTTGGTCATCGGGCGCGGCCAATTAAACAGAATGCGCCCCGCCTGCCAAGCGAGTTTTCTCGCGGGAAGGTCTTAATCTTAATCTGGTTCTTAATCGCAATCGGGTTTCAGCACCGATTAAGATTATGATGACGATCAAGATTACGAAGTCTTTTCAGGCTGAATGCGAACATCGCCTGTGCCGTTCACTCACGGTTTTCTCGCCGAGACAAGGTAGCTGATGCTTCCACCCGCCGCATGAAAATTGCCGTCGGCGATGGCCTGTTGTTCGCCCCGGAATTTCTCGACGATGTCGGCAAAGACATTTTCGAAAAAAGTTTCGTCGCCGCCGCCGCGCAGGAAGAGCTGGCGCAAGTCTTCTTTGTTCCACGGGCCGGTCGCGGAATTTTTCCAGTGGCGTTCCTGTTCGACCAGGGCTTTTTGATCCGGGCCGGCGTAGGGCGGAAAGAGCGGCGCGGGCCGGTCGTTCTGATGCACGGCGATGTCGCGGAGTCCGAGCCGGGCAAAATATCCGGGCAGAAGATCTCCGAGACTGTGGTTGCCTCTTCCGGCGGCCAGACGCCCGCGATGCTGCCTCAGCCAGAATTCAAAACGGCGCATGAGGGTCTCCACCGGTTCGTCTTCGGTGAGCGAAGTGAAGGCGAGATAGTTCCATAGGTTGTTCGGCTCAACGCACACGAGGAGTCCGCCGGGGCGGAGGATGCGCAGCATTTCGCGCAACGCGTCGAGCGGTTGCGCCAGGTGCATGAGCACGGTCTGGCTGGTGACGACATCAAAGCTATCGTCGTCGAGCGGCAGCTTGGTAGCGTCGCCTTGATGGAAAGAAATTAATTCCGGCGCAACGTGCGGGAAAGCACGGCGAAATTTTTCCGGCGCCTCGGCAACCCAGCGCGGTTCACGGTCAACGCCGACCAACCGCGCGGGCGGGCGCAGATACGGATAAAGCAGCCGCGACCAGTGGCCGAGGCCGCAGCCGATGTCGGCGAGCGAGGCGGCTTCGTGCAGCCGCCAGCGCGCGGCCATGAGGTCGAGGAAATCACGGTTCCACCAGAAATCGCGCTGCTCGCCGAATAATTCGGCGGAATGAGGCTGGTCGGACATGGGAGTGGCAATGGGTTTTCTTTGGCGAAAATTTAGCATGACCATGCGAATTTGCAGGATTTTTTCAACCTGAATATTCCGTTCAGCCTGTCAAAAACTGGCGGTGTCTGGCGTTGTGGAGCGCGGCATTTATGCCGCTTCCCCACCGCCTGCCATTTGCGCATTGAAGCGGGCTAAAGCCCGCGCTCCAAAATCAAACTTGGCCTTGGTTAAAAATTTACCGCGCACTTCGCAAAACATCCGTCACGAAATATGCGAGCGCGTAGCAGATGAAGATGGCCAGGCCGCCCGTCAAACCGAGCAGAACCGCCTGCGTTTTGGTTGCGCGCCGGAGTTGCAGCGCCAGCAGTGCAAGCGCCACGGCGATTCCAAATTCGCCGAGCACGATGTAATACGGCGTGAACGAAATCATCCGGCAGCCACCGTAAGTCCACCAATGGATGCGCCGCGCCATTTCTTCGTAATATGGAATATTGACCGCGCCGAGCGCGCCGATGATGAGCAGTCCCAGTCCGCCGAAGCGTTCGCGCAACCGCAGGCCGAGGTAGCCGAATTGCACGGCCACGACCTCCCACGCCAACGGCATCCACGCGGGCGAACACCACAACATCGGCCCGCCGCCGACGGAGTAATTCAGCGTGTGCGTGTGCAGCACCAGCCACGCATCCGCCGGCAATTCCGCGAATCCGACCGCGAGACCGAAAATCAACAGGCGCGCGATCAAGATGTCGCGCCGCAGGAAAACGAAACTCAACAGGAGAAAATTATCGAGCAGATTCAGCGCGAGGCCCGTGCGCCAGTTGGACCACGGCGCAAATACGAGCAGCGCGACGGCGATGATGTTGATGACGACCGTCGCCAGCACCACGCGCAAACGGGCGCGCTCGATCGGATCGGTTTGATTTTTGAAATTATAGGTCATGCAGGTGCTGACGATGGAATTTAGCCAAAATAAACCGAATGCACAGAAATTTAACGGCCATTGCTTTTCGCTGCATGTCAAACGGCCAAGCCTCACCACTCCGCAACCATTCCCATTTTCGCGGGATGTGGTATAATCCCCTTTGGCATGGATTCCGATCTGTCCAAATTTATCGGCGAAATCTGGCGGTATAAACCCATCATTATTATTCTGCTGGCTGCCGGGCTGATTCTTTTTGTCCTTTCAGTAATTGACACCCATCGCCACCGCAAAAAAATCCAGAAGAAACGGCATCGTCCAAAGAATCATTGACGGAAGTATAGCGCTTTCCAACAACTTTGGGACCGGTAGGGCGCGTCGCTCCGCGAGCGCCGCCGCCTGCCAACCAAGACAAACTCACCCGCACAAAACGTCGCCAGCCCAAGCCATTTGAAATTTGCGCGCGCCTTGGCTCGCACCGGCGCGCGCGGAGCGACGCGCCCTATCCGCCAGATGTGCCAAGATTGGTTTTAATTGCCATAGGACAGGCACCTTGCTTGTTCAGTTAGCTTTCAGCCGGGGAAGAACCGGACAGGCTGGAAGCTGTTCCGACTACTTTGCCGGAAATTTTTTAGGGCGTGTTTTCTAAATGCTTTTGGAGCGCGGCTGTGTCGGAGACCAGCCGCAGCGGGCTGTTTGATTCAAAGGCTTCCGAACTCTTCACGCGCTGTGGCTTGCCCGGCGGGCACAGCCGCGCTCCAAAACCAATTTTGAAGACACGCCTCAGTTCAGCGCGGTCCGAAGCGGCGGCGCTGGCCGCTGGGTGCGGGTGGGCGACCGGTGGTGGTGCGCAGATTGGCACCTTCGCGATTGCCGCTGACCGGTTGTGATCCGCTACTATGACTTTGCTGTGGCCGTCCGCCCCCACCGCCGTATTGTGGCCGCCCACTTTGCGGCGGGCGCGATTGCAAGGATGGAGTGTGAGACCGTTGCTCGCGGCGCGGCGGGCGCTGTCCGCGTTGCTGCTGCCGGGGATGACGGCGTTCCTCGTCGGCGGGATTGTAAGCCGGCGCGGCGGCGGTATAGTTAAACCCTTCTGCTTTTTTCCGCACGATGCCGCGACCAATGAAACGCTCCAGCGCACGCAGTTCGCCGTGATCCTCGTTGGTGACAAAACTGATGGCGTCGCCGACGGCGTGCGCGCGTCCGGTGCGGCCGATGCGATGGACGTAATCCTCCGAGTGCATCGGGAAATCGTAATTGACGACATGTGAAATTCCATCCACGTCAATGCCGCGCGCCGCGATGTCCGTGGCGACGAGCACGCGCACGACGCCGTCCTTGAAATCTTTCAGCGCCTTGAGCCGCTGGTTTTGCGAACGATTGGAATGCAGCGTGGCGGTTTTGATGCCGTGTTGATCCAACTGCCGCGCGAGGCGATCTGCCGCGTGTTTCATGCGCGAGAAAATCAGCACCATGTCCATGGCGGGGTCTTTCAACAAATGCACGAGCAGCGCGGTCTTCAGATGCTTCGGCACTTCGTAAACAAGTTGAGTCACGGTCTCGGCAGGATTTGCGCGGCGACCGATTTGCACGAGCTTGGGCGCATGTTGAAATTCGTGCGTGAGCGTTTCGATTTCCTTCGAGAGCGAGGCGGAGAAAAGGAGTGTCTGGCGTTTCTGCGGCAGCGAGCGGACAATTTGGCGGATGGACGGAAGAAAACCCATGTCCAACATGCGGTCGGCTTCGTCGAGGACAAGATATTGCAACTGGGAAAAATCGGCGTAGCGGCGCTGCATCAAATCCATCAGCCGGCCGGGGCAGGCGATGATGAGATGCGTGCCGGTGCGGAGGGCGTTGATCTGCGGATGTTCGCCGACGCCGCCGAAAATGCAGGCGACGCGGAACGGCAGATGTTTGCCGTAGGCTTTGACGTTCTCCTCAATCTGCAAGGCGAGTTCGCGCGTGGGCGCGAGCACGAGGGCACGGGTGCCGCGCTGACGGCCATCGCCGATGACGCTGGCGAGCCGGGTCAGCATGGGCAGCGTGAATGCCGCCGTTTTGCCCGTGCCGGTCTGCGCGATGCCGATGAGATCGTGGCCCGCGAGGATCGGCGGAATCGCCGCGAGTTGAATGGGCGTGGGTTCGGTGTAGCCGGCTTCTTTGACGGCTTGCAAAATTTTGGGATCGAGGCCGAGGACTTGGAATGACATGACGGAAAAAGTGTAGGCTTGGCGTGCGCATTGGCACGCTCAAATGTGCGGCACGACGAAGGCCGTGGCCGCGCGGAGAAATTTATTTCAACCGCCAGGTGATGCGCGCCTTGTTCAAATCGTAGGGCGACATTTCCATTTTGACGCGGTCGCCGACGGTGAGGCGCACCCAGCGTTTGCGCATTTTGCCGCAGATGGTGGCGAGGACGAGATGCTTGTTTTCGAGTTCGACGCGGAACATCGTGCCGGGCAGCACAGTTTGGACGCGCCCTTCGACTTCAATGTGTTCTTCTTTCATAGCTGACGTGACTGGGGGTCTGTGGAACAAGCGACATCCACACAGACCGGACTTTCAGGACGCAGCAATAAAAATAAAAAGGCGGAGTCCGGTTCGAACCGAACCCCGCCGTGAAATCTAAAACAGATTAGTAGCGTTCACGGCGACCGCCGCCGCCACCGCCGCCACCGCCGAATTCACGACGACCGCCGCCGCCGCCGCCGGGGGCGCGTTCTTCGCGCGGGCGGGCGACGTTGACCGTCAACGCGCGACCGTCCATGTCCTTGCCGTTCATGCCTTCGATGGCCTTCTGGGCTTCTTCGGCGCTGCTCATGGTCACGAAACCAAAGCCACGGGGGCGGTTGGTCATGCGATCCATCATCAGGTTGGTTTCCGTGACCGTGCCAAATTGCGCGAACGCGTCTTGGAGGTCGTTTTCAGTGGTATTGAAGGAAAGATTTCCGACAAACAGTTTATTGCTCATGTGATGTTTGACTGTCCGACTAACCGTGACTTTACGCAGACTGTTCCCGAACGCCGGGTCTAAAATCATCACTGAACCAAGTTCACTTGAAGATTTACCATGCCTGAAAAGAGACAAGCTATCTAACAGAACGTCACTAGTATCGCCGGTTCCCCGCAAATAGCCAGAACAATCGGCAACAATCTTGGAACGTTTCCCGCCGCCGATCCGCGCCGCAAAATCAACTGCGCTTATCATTTTGTTTGCATTCCCCGATTCAAGCAGCATGATGCCGTGACACCGGCGGAGAAACAATCATTCCGCCGGCGAGTCAACCCGCAGTTAAACAAAAGAACTATGGCTACAAAATCAAAAGCGAAGAAGCCCGCGACGAAACCCGCTCCCAAGAAAAAGGTTGCGGCCAAGAAGAAATAGTCGCCGGCTTACTGCTGTCTCCTTTGGTCTCAAATCAAGGGAGACAGATTTTTTCCCTTCCCGTTGTTCATGAAACTCTGCCAAGGCCAGACTTGGAAACAAGGCCAGCAATATCTCCGCATCGTGCGACTCGAACGCCTGGAGGTGGAATACAAATCCATGACCAGCCTCACGACCAGGGAAGGCAAGATCCAAGCCACCAGCAAAAAAGATTTCTGCCGTCTGCTCAAAGGCGCGCACTTGCTGTCGCCGGATAAAAAGATTTTGCCCGCGCGCCAGGACGCCGTCCCCATCAAGCCCGCAAAGTGATTCTGGAAATTGCAACGCGCGGAAATCAATCACTACGCCACGCTCGGCCTTGACCAGCGTTGCACCGCCGCCCAGATCCGCGCCGCTTACCGCGTGCTGGCAAAGCAGCGCCATCCCGACCTCAATTCAAACTCGCCCGCCGCCGTCAAGCGCACGCAGGAACTGAATGCCGCGCACGAAATTTTAAGCGACCCGGCACGGCGTGCGGCCTATGACCGCGAACTCGCTGCGCCCAAGAAATCTTCAGCCCGCGCGCGCACAACCAAACTCCAGCGCCATCTTTCCCAGGATGTAAATTTGCCACTTGAAGATTTCCTGCGCGGCACGACGCGCGAAGTGCGGGTGAACGATCCCGCCAATCCCAACGGCGCGGAAATTTACGAATTGACTATTCCGCCGGACACTGCGCCGGGAACACGTTTCCGCCTGCCGCGCGCGGAATCTTTTTCCGGTGGCTTCGTGCAGCTTCGTGTCAAGGCGCTGCCGGATTTTAGGTTCAAAGTGCGCGGTTCCGATCTGCGCTGCGATTTGAAAATAAAAACCGAACGCGCGGCGCAAGGTGTCGTGGAAAGGATTCGGGGAATTTCCGGAACGATGCTGCGCGTGCCGATTCCGCGCGGCGTGGGCCGCAACGAAATCGTTCGCATCAGCGGCGAAGGCTTGCCCAAGGCGCGCGGCGGGCGCGGCGATTTGCTCGTGCGAATTAACTACCGCATCGAAGTTCGGATTTCACCCGCTGCCACCCGATGATTTGGATCAGCGCACCATGAAAACATGCCCGCTTTGGAACTTAGTCACCTTGTTCGTCGCCTCCGCCGCACTTGCGGCTGAACCTTGGTCGGCGATGATATCGCCGGACAATTCACTGCAATTCGAATTCCTCAAGGACCAAAAGCCGGTGGCGCACCTCGGTTTGGCGGGCTGGGGAGCGGGTTGGAAGTGGATTCATCTTGAATCCCATGAGAAGGCCGCCGGCGAAAAACTCTCCTTCACGGTTCCGCTCGTCGTCAATCAGGTGAAAGGTGAAGTGGTCGCCATCAAATTCGAGGCCTGGCAAAGCGGGCCGCGCGAGCTGAAGTTCCGCTACGATTTGAGCGCGGCCAAGGATGTGCCCGTGACGATGATCGTGGCTACTTTGGGCGCGGAAAAGGAATTTTCAAAAGGCCGGTGGCGGCTGACCCAACCCGACGGCAAGGCCAGCACGCTCACGCTGCCCGTCGGCAAAACCGAACGGCCCGCCACGGCGCAGGCGGAGCTGCAACTCGACCGCGGCGGCGAAATCGCGATCGTCTTTGATCCGCCGCGCGCAATCGCCTTCGACAACGATCTGCGCGTGCTGCTCGCTCAGGATGTTTTCAAGGCTGGCTCGCAGACAACCACTCTCACCATGACGTTCCCTGACGAAGCCGCGTTGCTCGCGCGGCAGGTTGATCTCGACCGCCTGACCAAGACGTTGGCTGGCCCGGATTGGTTCACCTTCGAGCCGGGCGACGACCTGGGGGCGAGTGTCATCGGCATGGAAAATTGGCTGGAGAAACCCGCTGGCAGACGCGGCGCGGTGCAGGTCGCGGGAGACCGCTTTCAGTTCGCCGACGGCACGCCGGTGAAATTTTGGGGCGTGAATCTCGCCTACGACTACGGCTGCGCGCCAGCGAAAGCCGACGCTGAATTCACTGCCGCACGCTTCGCCAAATATGGCATCAACGCCGTCCGTCTGCATAAATTCACCTACCCGACGGATCAGAGCGGCATCGCCGATCCGAACGATTCCACGCGCATGACACCCGAGGGACTGGATCGCCTCGACTACTTCAGCGTGAAACTCCGGCAACGCGGCATTTACTATGCGTGGTCGCACACTTACGGTTTTCACGTCACGCCCGGCCAGCGCGACCGGTTGTTCGCTTACGATGAGATCGCCAAAAATCTGAAGGGCAACACCTGCGGTTTCATCAACCTCGCCGAGGACGTGCAAGACCTGCTGATCAAGACGGTTGTAAATCTTTTGAAGCATACGAATCCGCACACGGGTTTGTCCTACGCCGCCGATCCCGCGCTCGCCTACATCGAACTACAGAACGAGGACGACATTTTCTTTTACACGACAACCGACGCGTTCAATGCCTGCCCGACTTACAAAAAATTATTCATCGCGCGCTTCTCGGACTGGCTCAAGGCTAAATACGTCTCGGAAGAAAATCTCCAGCGAGCCTGGGGCGACGCGCTTAACCCCGGCGAATCACTCGCCGCGAAAAATATCGTGCCGCAAACGAACCCGTGGTTTTACGGCGACGGCAATCTGCCGCAGCAAACCGGCGGCAACCGCCAGCGCCTGCTCGACACCGCCCAGCATTTCCACGAATTGCAGAACAAGTTTTACACGCGTTTCGTGAAAGCCATCCGCGACGCCGGTTATCAGGGCGCGCTGTGCGGTTCGCCGTGGCAGGCACCGGCGATGCTGCCGCACTATCTCAACCTCCGCTCCGATGCGCTCGTCGGCTTCATTGACCGGCACAATTATTTCGAAGGCGGCTTGTTCGGCTCCATGTTGCGCCAGCCCGGTGGCGGCTATTTCAGCAGCGGCCTGCAACAAGTCGCCGACCGGCCGTTTGGCCTGAGCGAATGGATTCACGTTTATCCCTCGCTCTACAGCGCGGAAGGCCCGGCCATCGTCGCCGCTTACGGATTGGGTTTGCAGGGTTGGGACGCGAGCTTTGTTTTCCAATCGCACGTCAACGCACACACCTTCAATGACCGCGTGGGCTGGCTGCCGTGGGGCGTGTGGGAAGGCGACGTGCCCGCGCAGCTCGGCCAGTATCCCGCGCTGGCCCGGATGATCTATCGCGGCGATGTGCAGCAGGGCGAAATCATTTCCACGCGCCGCGTGAGTCAGGACGATCTTGCAAGCGGCCAGTTTAATTTCTCCGACACCGTGGGACAAAAGGGTGACCTCAAAACTTTCGGCGGCACCGTGCCCGCCGAAGCCCTCGCCGTCGGTCGCGTCGTCGTGGAGTTCACCGAAAAATCCCAGCCCAGCACTTTTCCTGACCTCACAAAATTCCGCCACGGCAGCACGCTCGTGAGCAACACCAAACAGCTCAGTTGGGACACCGCCGACCAAGGCTTTTTCACCATCAACACGCCCGGCACCAAAGCCGTCGTCGGTTTCGCCGCAGGCAAACCGCAGCAACTCGGCAATGTGAAGATTGAGTTGCAATGCCCCTACGCCAGCGTCTTCCTGACCGCGCTGGATCAAAGCGCCACCCTCGCGACCGCCAAGAGCGCGCTGATTTGCGCCGTCGCCCGCAACTGCAATAGCGGATTCAAATACTTCACCGTGGATGGCCGGACGCTGGATAACGGCCAAGCGCCGATTCTTCTCGAACCGGTCAAAGCCACCTTCGCTTTCACGGGCCGCAAGATTGCGACCGTGAACCTCCTCGACCAAGCCGGTCGCCCCACCAGCAAGACGCTGCTGGTGACCGATGACCGATTCACCCTCGACAGTGCGCGCGACCAGACGCTGTATTATGAGGTGGTGTTCCAATAAGTCGTCAGTTGGAAGCCACGACCGACCGGCGAAATAATTCGCGTCCGTCATTTACAATCCTCAAGCGGACAAGCACGATAGTTAAACCTGCGGAGAAACTGTCATGCCGCAGGGGAGTCAACCTGCAGAACCAAATAAAAGTTATGGGCGATAAATCCCCGAAAGCCACCCAGAAGAAGTCTGGCCAGAAACAAGCCAAAGCCACCAGCGCCGATCAGAAAAAAAACGCCGCCGTGGCCGCCAAACAAGTCGAGGGCAAGAAAAAGTAACCACCGGTTCCCGCCTGCCTTTCCTGGCGCAACCTTCAGGAGCTGGATTGACGACTGAAAAACCCTGTCAAATTTACAACTTGGCAGGGTTGTTTTTTTTAATTCCTGGTCAAACCGTCATTGAGAACTGCAAAAGTGGCGGCGTAAAATAATCTCACCCAATTGGCCGCAGACAATAAACTCACAAAAGCATTGTAATTACAGGAGAAAAGTAATGGTGCATCCGGCAGGACTTGAACCTGCAACCTTCTGATCCGAAGTCAGAAGCTCTATCCAATTGAGCTACGGATGCGCTGAAACCCAGCCGCTTCACCGGTTTTCTTAACGCTGTCCGGCGGCTCTCGCTCACGCGGGCGACGGACCCATCACGGACAGGTTGCGAAAACGGGAGTTGAATTCGCCTCTAACATTTTCATAAACAGCGGACAGACTATGGCATAAAGCAAAGGTCATCGGCAAGTGAATCAGGTTCGTCTTGGCAGAGTTCATGGCAGCCATCCGCGCCGCCCATTTTCTCAGGACAACTGGACTTGTCAAAGGAAGCCTCCCGGTGAAAGGTGGAAACGTAAAATAAAATGGCGCGTTGAACGCCGGTTGCCTGATGCATCGCGGCTGCGCTATTTTGAAGTTCAATTGCCCGACATGACCTGGCAAAACATGTTTTTTATCTGCTGCTGTTTGCTTCCACGCTTTGCCAGGATGGAACGCGAATTGTCGCCGCAACCAATGCCGCTACCGGGCCGTTGCGCAAGGTGATTGCCGCGCATGCGCTGACTTCCGTCAACGATTTTCAGCAGCGAGATCCGCGAGACTGGCGCTTGCAGGCTTCCGTTGACGGCGGCAAAACGTGGACGACTTTGGACACGCGCTGCGGCGATGTTTTTTCCGAACGCCATCAACGCCGCGTTTTCAATTTTGCCAGCACCATTGCATTCAACTTGTATCGGCTGCAAATTGATCGCGTGCGGGAGCCGGGCGCGGCCCACTCGGTTCAGTTGAGAGCAATGTCACCGCGCGACTTAAGGCAGCTACAGCGGCATTTACAAATGTTGAATGAAAAACGGTTAGGTTTATCGTCAGATTCAAAGGCTAGCCCGTCAGGTCGCCCACCAAAATGACATGGTCTGCCGCGCCACGGGCCACAGCCCCAATGCGGCTTGGGACAAGGCGCTGGTGGAACGGCGCACCGCGATCCGGCCTTGCCCGGCAACCGCGCTCTGGGACCTGCCTCTGGCACTCCATTTGCGCCGCCGCGTCAATGCCGACTACCAGATAGACTTTCTGGGCCGTGGCGCAGCCGCCTCGCCCAGCCCAAAATACCCGGCCGGAAATCTTGGGAAACTACTCCCGCTAAAGTTGCTCTTTTTGAACGCGCACTGAATTCTCCTTTTGAACTCCTGCCGACAGACCGGAAAATCGCAATTTCATATTCCGCCGGAATAAGGTATTGTTCCGGCGGCTTTTTTGTTTAGAAGCTGCAAAACGAGCGCGGCGGGGCTGCGGTTCGTTTTGCATTTTTAGTTTTTAATTCAATGTCCGACGCGCCGAAA
>ODAK010003206.1_pt1 | contig 17065 bp, 16 predicted proteins | sample 1539591 | NCBI WGS metagenome assembly ODAK01 (sample SAMEA3539303, study PRJEB22396) | soil metagenome | biome: tundra; feature: field; material: soil | place: USA | collected 2010-05 | depth 0.15 m
CGCCGAGCTCTACCTGTCGGGCCGGCTGGAGCTCGAATTCAATCCGCAGGGCACGCTGGCCGAACGCATCCGCGCCGGCGGGGCCGGCATCCCCGCCTTCTTCACCAAGACCGGCGTCGGCACCCTGGTGGCCAAGGGCAAGGAGGTGCGCGAGTTCGACGGCGAGGCCTATGTGATGGAGCGCGGCCTTCGCGCCGACCTCTCGATCGTCAAGGCCTGGAAGGGCGACGCCGAGGGCAACCTCGTCTATCGCAAGACGGCCAGGAACTTCAATCCGATCATGGCCACGGCCGGCAAGGTGACGGTGGCCGAGGTCGAGCACCTGGTCGAGATCGGCGGCCTGGATCCGGACCAGATCCACACGCCCGGCATCTATGTCGACCGCATCTTTCACGGCGCGGTCTACGAAAAGCGCATCGAGCAGGCCACCACCCGGCCGCGCACGGCGGCCAGCGTCGGCGAGGAGGTCTGACAATGGCCTGGACCCGCGAGCAGATGGCCGCGCGCGCCGCGCTCGAACTGCGCGACGGCTTCTATGTCAATCTGGGCATCGGCATCCCGACCCTGGTCGCCAACTACATTCCGGACGGCATGCATGTGACGCTGCAGAGCGAGAATGGCATGCTGGGCATGGGGCCTTTCCCCTATGAGGGCGAGGCCGATCCGGACCTGATCAATGCCGGCAAGCAGACCATCACCGAGCTGGCCCAATCCAGCTATTTCAGCTCGGCCGATAGCTTCGCCATGATCCGCGGCGGCCATATCGACCTTTCCATCCTGGGCGGGATGCAGGTGTCCGAGACCGGCGACCTGGCCAACTGGATGGTGCCCGGCAAGATGGTCAAGGGCATGGGCGGCGCCATGGACCTGGTCGCCGGCGTCAAGCGGGTCGTGGTGGTCATGGAGCACTGCGAGAAGTCGGGCGGGGCCAAGTTCCTGCATCGCTGCAGCCTGCCGCTCACCGGCGCCGGTGTTGTCGACCTTCTGGTCACCGACCTGGCCGTGTTCGAGATCGATCGGAAGGCGGGCGGCGCGACCCTGCTGGAGCTGGCGGCCGGCGTCGATCTGGCCGAGTTGCGCGCCAAGACCGAAGCCGATTTCGAGGTCGCCAAGGCGCCGGCCTGAGCCGCGGACTGCCCGACTAGAGGCGCCGGCTGCCCAGCGCGAAGGCGCCCAATCGCTTTCCCTGCAAGGAAACGGCGATTTCGCATCATCGCTAAGGCGAGGTTAACCGGCGTGCGGCGTCCTCGCCTGGAGAGTTCGAAAAAGACGCTGCGGGACACCTATGAGTCGGCGGAAGACGGCGAGCAAAGACATGGCCGGATCGCGGCCGGGCCTGTGGCGGCGGCTGACCGCCTGGGCGCGCCCGTCCGATCGCGCCGCCGCCGCCCTTCGCCAGGCCGAACAGCAGGCCCAGCGCGCGGAGGCCCGCCTGCGCGAGGCGATCAACGCCCTGCCCGAGGGTCTGGTCTTTCTCGATTCGCAGGGCCGCTACGTGCTGTGGAACGAGCGCTATGCGGAGATCTACCATCGCTCGGCCGACCTGTTCCGCGAAGGCGTACGGCTGGCCGACACCCTGAAGATCGGCGTGGCGCGGGGCGACTATCCCGAAGCCATCGGCCGCGAGGACGAATGGCTGGCCGACCGCATGGCGCTGCTCGACAATCCGGGCCAGCGGCACGAGCAGAGGCTGGCCGATGGCCGTTGGGTGATGATCGAGGAGCGCCGCACATCCGAGGGCGGCACCATCGGCCTGCGCGTCGATATCACCGAGATGAAGGAGCAGGCCGCGGCCCTGACCATGGCCCTGCACCGCGCCGAAGCCGCCAGCCGGTCGAAGAGCGAGTTCCTGGCCAATATGAGCCATGAGATCCGCACGCCCCTGAACGGCGTTCTTGGCCTGGCCGAGGTGCTGGCCCGCAGCGATCTCGACGACAAACAACGCGACCTTCTAAAGACCATCATCGGATCGGCCGACACCCTGGACGGCATACTGGGCGATCTGCTCGACTTCAGCCGGCTCGAGGCCGGCCGGCTCACCGTCGCCGAGACCGCTTTTGACCTCGAAGACCTGATCGGCGAGGCCGCCTCGCCCTTTCGCAGCGCGGCCGAAGCCAAAGGGCTGGGCTTCGATCTCGTGCTGGACGAGACCACGCGCCGGCGCGTGGTCGGCGATCCCGTCCGGCTGCGCCAGATCCTGACCAATCTGCTCAGCAACGCCGTCAAGTTCACCAGCGAGGGCCGCGTCGGCCTGTCCGTGGCCAAGGCCGCGCGCGGCGACCGCTATTATTTCGAGGCGCGCGATTCGGGCATCGGCTTCGAGCCCGACCAGGCCGAGCGCCTGTTCAGCCGTTTCGAACAGGCCGACGGCTCCATCACCCGCCAGTTCGGTGGCACCGGGCTTGGCCTGTCCATCAGCCGTCAGCTCGCCGAGCTCATGGGCGGTCAGGTCTCCGCCGCCGGCAAGCCAGGGCGCGGCGCGGTCTTCACGCTGATGCTGCCCTTGCCCGCGGCGCGCGACGCCGCCCCGGTTGTCGAGGCGACGGCCGAACGCACCGATCGGGCGCCTCGGGTGCTGGTGGTCGATGACAACGAAACCAATCGCAAGGTGGCCGAGCTGATCCTGGCCGCCATCGGCGCCGAGGTGGTCTGCGTCGAAGACGGCAAGGCCGCGATCGAGGCCGTCGAATCGAGCGACTTCGACGTGGTGCTGATGGACCTGCAGATGCCGGTGATGGACGGGTTGAGCGCCACCCGGGCCATCCGCGCCCGCGAGGCGGCTTGCGGCCTGCCACGCCTGCCCATCGTGGTGCTCAGCGCCAACGTCATGCGCGAGCATGTCGAGGCTTCGAATGCAGCGGGGGCGGACGATCATATCGGCAAGCCGGTGCGGGCAGAGACGCTGATCGCGGCCGTGCTGCAAGCCGTTGACGGCGAACGCAAAGCCGTCGCGGCCTAAGTCTTCCGCGCGCGGCCGTATCGGCCGTGTTAACCTTTCATTAACTTAAAAAATGGGGACGGGCGGATTTGTCCCGTTGACGGTCTATCAACCCTATGGCCCCATATCTGCGGTTTGTGGGTGCTTCGCCCACAACATGTAGGGGGTCCGGCGGCAAGGGGGCTTGTCGATGGACCATTGGGGCATAGGTATATGGTCATGACGCGCAGCCAGGCGACTTCGTCCGCAACTCAGGTTCGGGAGGCCCGATTCGCCGCCACCCGACCGGGCGAGCGGCCGACCTTGCATCTGGTGCGCAAGGTCGAGGTCGACCGATCGCGCGACGCGCTTTTGACCGACTTCGGCAAGACCACGCTGGAGGACCGCTACCTGCTTCCCGGCGAATCCTACCAGGACATGTTCGCCCGCGTCGCCACGGCCTATGCCGACGACGCCGACCACGCCCAGCGCATCTACGACTACATTTCGAACCTCTGGTTCATGCCCTCGACGCCGGTGCTCTCCAACGGCGGCGCCGATCGCGGCCTGCCGATCTCCTGCTTCCTGAATTCGGTCTCAGACAGCCTGGAAGGCATTGTCGGCACCTGGAACGAGAATGTCTGGCTGGCGGCCAATGGCGGCGGCATCGGCACCTATTGGGGCGGCGTCCGCTCCATCGGCGAACGGGTCAAGGGCCAGGGCCAGACCAGCGGCATCATTCCCTTCATCCGCGTGATGGATTCGCTGACCCTGGCCATCAGCCAGGGCTCGCTGCGTCGCGGCTCGGCGGCGGTCTATCTCGACATCCACCATCCCGAGATCGAGGAGTTCCTCGAGATCCGCAAACCCTCCGGCGACTTCAATCGCAAATCGCTCAACCTGCACCACGGCATCTCGATCACCGACGAGTTCATGGAAGCCGTGCGCGACGGCGCGACCTTCGGCCTGCGCAGCCCGAAGAACCAGGAAATCGTCAAGCTGGTCGACGCCCGCTCGCTCTGGCAGAAGATTCTCGACGTCCGGGTCCAGACCGGCGAGCCCTATCTGATCTTCGCCGATACCGCCAACCGGCTGATGCCGCAGCACCAGCGCGAGCTGGGCATGAAGGTGCGCCAGTCCAACCTGTGCTCCGAGATCATGCTGCACACCGGCCCCGACCATCTGGGCGTCGAGCGCACCGCGGTTTGCTGCCTGTCGTCGGTGAACGCCGAGATGTTCCTCGAATGGCGCGATCACCCGACCTTCATCGAAGACGTTCTGCGCTTCCTCGACAACGTGCTGCAGGACTTCATTGACCGGGCGCCGGCGGCGATGGAATCGGCCAAGTACGCCGCCATGCGCGAGCGTTCGGTGGGCCTGGGCCTGATGGGCTTCCATTCCTTCCTGCAAGGCCAGAACGTGCCGTTCGAAAGCGCGCTGGCCAAGTCGTGGAACATGCGCCTCTTCAAGCACCTGCGCCGCGAGGCGGACAAGGCATCCCGTGTGCTGGCCGAAGAGCGCGGCGCCTGCCCCGACGCCGAAGAGCGCGGGGTGATGGAGCGGTTCTCCCACAAGCTGGCTATCGCGCCGACCGCTTCGATCTCGATCATCTGCGGCGGCACCTCGGCCGGCATCGAGCCGATCCCGGCCAACATCTATACGCACAAGACCCTGTCCGGTTCGTTCGCGGTCAAGAACCCCTATCTGGAGCGTCTCCTGGAGACCAAGGGGCTGGATACCGACTTTGTCTGGCGCTCGATCCTGGAAAACGAGGGCTCGGTGGCGCACATGGACGAGCTGACCCAGGATGAGAAGGACGTGTTCAAGACCGCCTTCGAACTTGACCAGCGCTGGGTGATCGAACTGGCCGCCGACCGTACGCCGGAAGTCTGCCAGTCGCAGTCGGTGAACATCTTCCTGCCCGGCGACGCCGATAAATGGGACCTGCACATGCTGCACTACTCCGCTTGGGAGCGCGGGGTTAAGTCCTTGTATTATCTGCGATCGAAGTCGGTGCAACGTGCCTCTTTCGCCGGTTCGGCCAGCGAGGGAACCCAATCGGCGGCTTACGAGATCGCCAACCGCACCGACTATGAGGAATGCCTGGCCTGCCAATAGGCGCGAGACTTGCGTCCGGACCTCTCGCCGCCACGACCGAAACGAAACAGTGTTTCGCGTCAGGTCAAAGGCGCCCTCAGGGCCGGGGGGTTCCGGCCGACGCAACCTCGGCCGTTCACGGTAGTTAAAGCCCGTGTGCGGAAACTCTCCTCGTGGTCCACTGACCCCGGGAAGAGTCCGGGGCATAGGGGAAGTCGAGATGCGGCCCATGGCGGGTCTGCTTCTGGCTGTAGCAACGGCGACCTGCGCCGCGAGCGCCTTTGCGCAATCGCCCGCGCCGATTCAAGGCCTCGATCCGGCGCAACGCGCCCTGCTCAATGACATCTTCACGCCTAAGCCGAAAAAGGCGGGCGAGCACAGGGCGGAGCTGACCACCACCACGCTCGGCGTGCGCGAGAACGCCGCCCAGGCCGAGGCCGCTGGCGGCGTCTTCGCCCTGCCCGCCGTCACCGGCACCGGGCTGGACCAGACCCGGCTGCTCGCCCCGGAGCGGCTCATCGACGGCCAGGGCCTGGTGGTCTGGCGCACCGACGAGGTGACCCTGCCGCAAAGCGCCCCGGGCGCCGTCGATACGGTCCGCATGTCGATCGGCGGCGTGGCGCGCGCCCCCGGCGGCGTAGTGCTGGCCAGGCCCGACGCGCTGCTCGACCCCGACGCCGAGGCGTTCGAGCTCACCTATACCCGCGGCTGGCCATCGGCCTGGAAGATGACGGCCGGATCTTATGCCCTGGACGTCACGCCGCATGCTGGCTTCGGCGTCAACAATGCCGGCGGCACGGCCGAGGCCGGCGCCATGGTGCGGCTGGGCGCCGATATGGGCGACAAGGTGATGAGCCGCCTCGGCTTCGAGGCCTCGGACACATCGAGCTTCGCCGGTCGCGGGCGCTGGTACCTGTTCGCCGCGGCGAGCGGCCGCGCCGTCGGCCTGAACATGCTGCCGACCGCCCAGGGCGGCCTGCAACGCGGCGGCTGGTCGTCGGAGCCGACCAACGCCATCGTCAGCGACGCACAGGCTGGTCTGGGCTGGACTCGCGGCATGGTCCAGGCCTCGTTCGGCTATGTCCACCGCGCGGTGAAAAGCCAGACCCCGCTCGCCGTCGGCCCGGAAGCCGGCAGCTATCACGACTCCATGGTCGCCTTCTCGCTCAGCATCCACGCCCACTAGGCCTCGCCGCCGGGGTAGTCAGGCTGGTTTTCCGGGCGGGCATCGCGGAAGGCGGGCAGGTCGATGCAGCGCGCTTCGACCGCCAGCAGGCGGGTGTAGGGGCTGAGGTCGCAGCCGAATCGCCGGGCGTTGCTCAGTTGCGGGATCAGATGCAGGTCGGCCCAGCCGGGGGTTTCGCCGAAGGTGAACGGCCAGGGTTCGGGGCGGTCGGCGAGCGCGGCCTCCAGGGCGGTGAGGCCCAGCGTCATCCAGTGGTTCTGCCAGGCTTCGATCGCGGCGGCGTTGGCGCCCATGGCCTCGGCGAGATAGCGGCGCACCCGCATGATGGTGATGGCATGCATCTCGGCGGCGATGTGCTGGCCGAAGGCGCGCGCCTGGGCCCGGGTCACCGGATCGGCGGGCAGCAGAGGCGGGTCCGGACAGGTCTCTTCCAGCCATTCCAGGATCGCGCCGGACTGGGCGATGACACGGCCGTCGATCTCCAGGGCCGGCATCAGCCCCTGCGGGTTGACCAGGGCATAGCGATCGCCCAGCGCGACGGCCGAGACATAGTCGTAGGCGACGCCCTTCAGATTGAGCGCGATGCGCACCCGCTCGCCGGCGGAGTTGCGATGGTAGGTGTAGAGGACAGGCCGGCTCAATCTTCCCAGCCCTCTGTGAAGGGAAACCGCTTGGTCCAGAATTCGGCCAGCCTTGGCTCGGCGTCGACGCGGCGGACGATCTCCGCCATGCGCGGCGCGGCGGCATAGAAGGCCTTGCGGCGCGGCGACCAGCGCGAAATCACCGTCACATAGAGGTCGAGAACGCTGAGCTCGTCGCCGAGGATGTATTGGCCGGGGTTGATCTGCTCGTCCATGGCGCGCCAGCACTGGACGCGGCGCTCGGCGATGCGCTGCTGGATAAGCGGGCTCTGGGCCTCGTCGGACACCAGCCGGAGCGGGTCGTTGCGCACCCAGGCCAGGGCGTAGATGGCCGAGGAGACGAAGATCATCCAGCGCAGATAGGCCGCGCGCCGACGGTGCAGCGGCGGCGGCGCCAGCCGGCCCTCGGGGTAACGATCGGCCAGCCAGATCAGCATGGCGGCGCTCTCGGTCATCACCTCGCCGCCGGGAAGCACCAGGGTCGGGATCTGGCGCAAGGGGTTGAGCGGACCCGTGACGTCATAGCGCCTGTCCGACTCACCCTCGACCAGCGCATAGGGCAGGTCGAGCAGTGTCAGCGCCGCCTCGATGGGGACCGATCCGGTCGCTGGCGCGCCGTAGATCGTGATTGGTTTGTCCACAGGGCTAACCCTATCTTGTGAATTGTGCTATAAAACCTACCAGATGTTGTGGCGGGAACCGTCCGCCCTGCTAGCCTGAGCCCGAGCCTAGTCCGCAATCCGATTCGAAGCGTGGTCGCCATGTCGAACATCCGCAGTCTGCCCGGTCTTCTCACCCCCTCGGCGGCCTACAAGCCGTTCCGTTATCCGTGGGCCTACGACTTCTGGAAGCGCCAACAGCAGGTGCACTGGATGCCCGAGGAGATCCCGCTGGGCGAGGACTGCAAGGACTGGGCGGGCAAGCTGGACGACAGCGAGCGCAACCTGCTGACTCAGATCTTCCGCTTCTTCACCCAGTCGGACATCGAGGTCGCCGACAACTACATGGAGCGGTTCGGGCGGGTGTTCAAACCGACCGAGGTCAAGATGATGCTGGCCTCGTTCGCCAATATGGAGACCGTCCATATCGCGGCCTATGCGCTGCTGCTCGAGACCATCGGCATGCCGGAAAGCGAGTTCGCCGCCTTCCTCGAATATGACGCCATGCGCGCCAAGCACGACTACATGCAGACCTTCGACGTCAATTCCAACGCCGACATCGCCAAGACGCTGGCCATGTTCGGCGGCTTTACCGAGGGGCTGCAGCTCTTCGCCTCCTTCGCCATGCTGATGAACTTCCCGCGCTTCAACAAGATGAAGGGCATGGGCCAGATCGTCTCCTGGAGCGTGCGCGACGAGAGCCTGCACTGCGAAGGCATGGTCAAAACCTATCTCGCCTTCAAGAAGGAGACCGGCTGCGTCACCAAGGCCGTGGCCGACGATATTGTCGACTGCTGCAAGACGGTGGTCGGCATGGAGGACCGCTTCATCGACCTGGCCTTCGAGATGGGCCCGGTGCAGGGGATGAGCCCCGAAGACATCAAGCAATACATCCGCTTCATCGCCGACTGGCGCCTGCGCCAGCTCGAACTGCCCGAGGTCTATGGGGTGAAGGAAAACCCGCTGCCCTGGCTGCAGGTGCTGCTGTCGGGCGTCGAACACGCCAACTTCTTCGAGGCCCGCGCCACCGAATATTCCAAGGCCGCCACCACCGGCCGCTGGGATGGCAATGACGGCGTCTGGTCGGAGTTCGACCGGCTGATCGCGCGGCGCGTCGAGACCGGCGCTCCCGCCGCCTGAGGCCGACCTGCGACCTCGCATTCGTCACATTGGGCGGGTAACAGGGGGCCATGGAAGCCCGAATCGTCAGTCTTGAAGGCGTCGACAATTTCCGCGACTTCGGCGGCTACGCCACCGCCGCGGGGCGCGCCATCAGGCCTGGGCGGCTCTACCGCTCGGCCCATCACGGGCAAGCGACCGATGCCGACCTGGCCGCCATCGCCGCCCTGGATATCGCGGTCATCGTCGATCTGAGACGGGGCGAGGAACGCCAACGCACACCGTCGCGCCGGCACGACGGGTTCGCCGCCAGGCTGATCGAGAACGACGGCAATGAGGCCAGTTCCGATCCGTTCGTCGAGTTCATCCGCACCTCCGACGTCAGCGAAGGCGCGTTTCGCGACTATATGCTCGGCTATTATCGCGGCGCGCCGTTCGACGAGCGTCACCTGGATCTCTTCTCCCGCTATTTCCAGGCGCTGGCGCAAGACGAGGGCGCGGTCCTGATCCACTGCACGGCGGGCAAGGATCGCACCGGCCTTCTGGCCGCGCTCACCCATCACGTCGCGGGCGTGCACCGCGACGACATCTTCGACGACTATCTGCTGACCAACACCGTCGCCTCGTTCGAGCGCCGCCTGCCGGCCGTGGCGCAGATGATCGTCGAGGTCTCCGGTCGGACCCCAACCGACGCCGCCGTACGCACCGCCGTCTCGGTCGACGCCGCCTATCTGGAGCGGGCGTTTGAGGTGATCGAAGCGCGCAACGGCTCGATCGACGCCTATCTCGAAGACGCGCTGGGGGTCGACGCGGCCTTGCGCGCGCAAGTCGAGGCGCGACTGGTCCGCTAAGGCGGAAATTTCGCCGACTTTAACGTCTGTCGTCCACCTTCGGCGGCGATGACCCATGTCGCGCCAAGGCCCTGGTCCGCGCCGCTCGTCACCGCGCTCCGCGAGGCGACGTGGCTGACGCGTGAGCGCGCGCTGGCCTATGGCCGCATCCTGCTGGTGATGAGCCTGACCGCCGCTGTGGTCTGGACGGCGCTGGCCCACGGCGGCCTTGACCGGATGGGCAAGCCGCTCGGCACCGACTACGCCAGCTTCTGGACCGCTTCGAAACTGGCCCTCGGTGGCCATCCCCTCCAGGTTTACGACATCACGGCCCATCATGCCGAACAGACCCGGCTGTTCGGGCGCGACGTCGGCTATTCCGCCTTCTTCTATCCACCGATCTATCTGCTGATCTGCCTGCCGCTGGCGCTGCTGCCCTATTTCGCCTCGCTGGCGGTCTGGCTGGGGGTGACGGGCCTGGCCTATTGGCGGGTGGTGCGCGCCTGGCTGGGCGACCGGTTCGGCGCCCTGGCGATCTTCTCCTTTCCGGCCGTGCTGGTGAATATCGGCCACGGCCAGAACGGCTTTCTGACCACGGCCCTGTTCGGCGGCGGGGCGCTGATGCTGGACCGGCGGCCGATCGTGGCCGGCATGCTGTTCGGCTGCATGGTCTACAAGCCCCAGCTCGGCCTGGTGATTCCGCTGGCCCTGATCGCCGCCGGCCGCTGGAAGACCATCGGGGCGGCGGCGGCCACGGTCCTGATCCTGGCCGGCCTGTCGGCGGCGCTCTTCGGTCTCGACGCCTGGCGCGGCTTTCTGGCGGTCTCGCCGGTCGCCAAGGCCGCGCTGGAGCAGGACCTGGTTGGTTACGCCAAGATGCAGAGCACGTTCGCGGGCGTGCGCCTGCTGCACGGGGGCCTCGGCCTTGCCTATGCGGTGCAGATCGCCGTGGCGCTGGCCGCCTGCGCGGGCTTGGTCCTGCTGCAGCGACGGTCCTTCCGCAGCGGGGCGGAAGGCCCGGCCATGATGACCGCGGCCCTGCTGGCCAGCCCCTTCCTGCTCGACTACGACCTTTTGCTGCTGGCCATTCCGCTGGCCTGGATGGCCCGCGAGGGCCTGCGCACCGGGTTCCGGCCCTGGGAGAAGCTCGTCCTGGCGCTCGCCTTCGTCCTGCCGTTGATGTCGCGCTCCGTAGCCTCGACCATTGGTCTTCCGCTCGCCCCGATCGTGATCGGCGCGGTCTTCGTCCTGGTGCTGCGCCGGGGCCTCGAGCCGGCGGACTCAGCCGCCAACCGGTCCGCCGGGCTTTTCAGGCTGACAAGCGCCTGAAACCCTCTAGGCTCCGCAGCCATTCGGGCCGCGACGTCAACGACGGTCCATGGGGGGTGACGGCGTGAGTGAACTGATCAACGAGGCCGACCTGAGGCCGGCGGTGGACGCTGGGCCCCGATCGGGCAAGCTCAGCCTCGGCGGGGCCTCCTGGTCGATCTTCGAGGGCGGCCGCGACCCCTATGTGATCCTGATCACCATCTACATCTTCATGCCCTATTTCGCCTCCGTCGTGGTCGGCGACCCGGTGAAGGGGCAGGAGGCGGTGGCGTCCTACGGCCAGTATTCCGGCTGGATCGTCATGGCCACGGCGCCCTTCCTCGGGGCCGCGATCGACCGGCTGGGCCGGCGCAAGGGATGGCTCGGCCTGGCTGTCGGCCTGATGGTCCCGCTAATCTGGGCGCTGTGGTTCACCACGCCGGACCACAAGGGGCTTTCGGTCGGCGCGGTGATCGCCATCGCCACCGTGATCGCGGTTCTATTCTCCTATTCCGAGGTGTTGCACAATTCGATGCTGGTGCGCGCGGCCGGCATGGGCGCGGCGCACAAGGCCTCGTCCCTGGCGCTGGCGCTTGGCAATACCTTCGCGCTCGCCGCCCTGACCTTCGTCGCCTGGGCCTTCGCCCTGCCGGGCCACGTGGACTGGGCCTGGGTGCCCAAGACGCCGCTGTTCGGGCTCAACCCGGCCATGCACGAGACCGACCGCATCGTCGCGCCGATCGCCGCCGGACTGCTGGCTCTGGGCTCCATCCCGCTCTTCCTGTTCACGCCGGACGCCGAGCGCACCAAGACCTCGGTCTTCACCGCGCTCTCGACCGGGTTCAAGGACGTGATCGCCATGGTTGCGGCCATGCGCAACTATCGCGACGCCGGCATCTATCTCGTCTCACGCATGTTCTATGTCGACGGCATGACCGCAGTCCTGCTGTTCACCGGCGTCTACGCCACCGGTGTCATGCATTGGGGTGCGCTGGAGATGCTGTTCTACGGCATCATCCTGACCATACTGGCGGTGCTGGGCGGCTTTGTCGGCGGCTGGCTGGACGCCTGGCTGGGGCCGAAGCGGGCGGTGCAGATCGAGATCGGCATGTCGCTGCTCGGCATCTTCGCCATCCTGGGCATGGCGCCCGACCGGATCCTGTTCTTCTGGCACTACAATGCGGCCCTGCATGCGCCGCTGTGGAACGGGCCCTTCTTCCGCACCCTGCCGGAGTGGGTCTTCCTGCTGATCGGCTTCTCCAATGCGGTCTTCATCACCGCCCAGTACGCCTCCAGCCGCACCCTGCTCACCCGCCTGACGCCGCCGGCCCAGACCGGAACCTTTTTCGGCGTCTATGCGCTGTCGGGAACCGCGACGGCGTGGCTCGCGCCCTCCATGGTCAGTTTCGGCACCCATTTTTTCAAAACCCAGCAGGGCGGCTTCGGCATGATCTCAATCCTGCTGGCGATCGGATTCGCCGGCCTGATGTTCGTGCGTGGCAACGATCGGGCACCCGCGCCCTGATGACGGCCATCCCGTCCGACGACCGGGGCCTGCTGCTCGGCGACGGCCTGTTCGAGACCCTCCTGGTCCTGTCCGGCCGGCCGCTGTTCCTCGCCGAGCACCTCGCCAGGCTGGCGCGCGGATGCGCGGTCCTGGGTCTTCCGCCGCCGGATGAGCCGGCCGTGCGTCGCGCCATAGACCAGGCCCTTGCCGGCGCCGGCCTGACGGACGGCCGGGCCGCCCTGCGGGTGACCTGGACGGCGGGTTCGGGCGGCCGCGGGCTGGATCGCCCGGCGTCGCCGCAGCCGCGGCTGGTGGTGACGGCCGCGCCGGCGCCAGCGCCGCTCGCGCCAGCCAGCCTCGCCATCGTCTCCGTTCGCCGCAATGCGGGCTCGCCGGCCTCGCGCTTGAAGACGCTGGCCTATCTCGACAACGTGCTGGCGCGGCGCGAGGCCAAGGCCGCCGGCGCGGACGAGGCGGTGATGCTGAATACGGCCGGCGAAGTCGCCTGCGCGGCGGCGGCCAATCTGTTCTGGGTGAGCGACGGGCGGCTCCGCACCCCGGCGCTCGCGTGCGGCGTGCTGGACGGGATCGTCCGAGCGCAGGTGCGGGCCCTCGCCGCCGCGATGGGCGTGGATGTCAGCGAGGTGCGCGCCGGGCCTGAGGCGCTGAGCACGGCCGAGGCGATCTTCCTCACCAACAGCCTTATCGGGGTGCGCGTCGTGGGCCGGCTGGGTGATCGCGTCTTGTCGCCGCATCCCCTGGTCGCGTCACTGACGGCGGCCTGGACGGCGCAGTGCGCCTGACCTAGCAGCCTGGCGACGGGATCGGGTCGACGATGCGCGGGCGCAGGTAGAAGACGTAGGAGTAGTTGAACGCGCTCGGCAGGATGTAGCTCACCGGCGAGGTGTAGGTGTACTTCGCCTCGGACATGATGACGCTTTGGTTGGCGGCGATCAGGTTGGCCTGGAGCGTCTCCGGTGTGCCGTTGGTGATCTTGGTCCAGTTGCTGCTCGCGCAGCTCCAGATGACGGTGGCGGCGGTGCCGGCGGCGTTCTCCTGAACCGCGGATACGCGCATCTGCAGGCTGGTCGTGTCGCTCGGCGACATGATGGTCTGGCCGGCGGCGAAGAAGTTGTTCATGTCAGCGACCGCCGGGGCGGAATATTGCGCGGTGAGGTCGCCGATCGCCGAGGCGACGTGGCTGGTCTTGCGTTGGGCCAGCATCGCGCCGCAAAGCTCGGCGACGCCGAAATAGGCCAGGATCAATATCGGCGCGACAAAGGCGAACTCGACGGCGGCGAGGCCGCCGCGATCGCGGAGAAACTGGCGAATGCGCCGCAAGGGCCGCATCATGATCCGTAAGGCTCGTTGCGGAACACCGAGGTCGAGGTGAGCAGCATCTTGCCCCCGCTGATTGGCGTGCCGATGTTGTCGAGGAGCGGCGCCAGCACCGTCCACTGGTAGAAGGCCTGCACCATGACGATGTCGCCGGGCCCGCCGAGGCTGAAGGTCAGGTTGTTCTGATTGATCGTGCCGCTCTGGATCGGACTGGGCTGGGTGATGGTCTGGAAGCTCGAGAAGGTCTGCACCTGGACGAACAGGTTGTTGGTGCAGTTGGTCCCCAGCCAGGCCACCTGATTGCAGATCAGGGTCTTGAACCCGGCGGCGGTCTCGGGGACGGTTTGGCCTTGCAGCGTGCCGGTGCGGATCTGGCGCGCCGCTTCATTGGTGGCAGCCTCCAGCGTGGTGGCGACGAAGTAGATCAGCCCGACCTCGATGATGCCGAACATCAGCGCGAAGAAGGGAATCGACACCAGCGCGAACTCGACGGCGGCCGCGCCGCGCCGGCCACGGGCGAAACGGCCGACAAACCGGCGAAGGCGTCCGAGGACTGATGGCATGGTCTGCATGGGCGCAAATCTAGCGCCACGTCCTTTATCGACGCTTAAGCTCGAAGATGATTCAGGCGCGCCGAGGATTGCGACCTCAAGGATGCACCCCACCGACCTGCGTCACGGTCACCGGCGGCCCGATATTCAGCGGCGCACCCTCGCTGCTGGGGACCGGGGGATTGGGACTGCTGGGGGTGGGTGTGGAGTTATTTCCAATGCTGGGCGCGGCTCCGCCGCCGCCGTTCATCGTCTCGCAGCGGCTGCTGCAGTGATAGTCCTGCGCCGCCTGGCCGCGATAGACCGTGACCCGGCCGGCGTCGGAGCCGACCACGGCGATGACGCTGTCCATGAGGGTGTGGCCGGAACGGTCGGTGACCAGAACCTGGGTCACGCCATAGCCCTTGCCCAGCACGATGACGCTGTGGGAATCGATCATGGTTACGTCGGCGACGGCGGGGTCGGCGACGAAGACATTGGCCGCGGTTCCATGCAGCATGACCCGCCGGCTTTGGTTCAGGTCGACCGTCGTGATCGCCGCGGCGAGGGCCTGGCTGGCGCTGAGCAACGTCGCGAACGCCAGGGAAAGCGTCCAGATCGATCGGCGCATGACCGAACTCCTTGAGAAATAAGCCGGGACAGACTTGGGCCGGAATGGTCAACAAATGCTGAAAACCGTCACCCGGGCCCTCGCGCGAGAGTCATAATGTATGCGACGGGCCAAAACCGGCCTCTATCGAGCTATGGTTAAGCGTTAGTAATAGTAAATATCCGTCAACCAAACAAATATATCGATCAATACTCTCCTGTTTACTGGACATTAAGCGCAGTGGTTCAAATTCGCCTTGTTTTCGGGGGCGAGCAGGCCGGACGGCTTGAACCTCCAGCTCAATGCTTGCTGAAACAGGAGATCAAGCAATGTCTAAGTTCGTTACGCGTTTTGCCAAGAATGAATCCGGCGCCACGGCCATCGAATACGGCCTGATCGTCGCTCTGATCGCGGTCTTCATCATCGGCGCCGTCACCAGCGTCGGCACCGCGCTGAGCACCAAGTTCAACTCGGTCGCTTCTTCGCTCTAACCAGCGTCGATACCCGACCAAGGGTAGTCTAAGAGGGCCGCGGCGTTTCATACGCCGCGGCCTTTTTCGTTTTATTCAATGCTAAGGGCCTATCGATTCGGGCCATGACCATCGCCGCATTCCGCAGCCTGTTCTGGATCCTCGTCGCGTCGGCGATCCTGCTTATCCCCGCGGGTCTCTGGGGCCGGCCCTTCGTCTTCTACGATACGCCGATCTATTGGGGCTGGGGCCGCGACATCGTCGAGGCCCTGGGGCGGCATTGGCCGCAAGCCGGCCAGGCCTGGGTTTCTGGACGGCCGCTATACGGCTGGGAACTGGGCGCCCATGGCGCCACCAGTGGCGATCTGCGCTTCACCCTGACGGCGATCGGCGCGCGTTCGCCCTTCTACGCCGTTCCGCTCTACCTTCTTACCGCGGCCGGCGGCGTCTGGCTGGTCGCGGCGCTGCAGGCCTTGGCGGCCGCCTGGGCGCTGCATCTTGCTTTCCGCGTGCTGGCCCCGGGCGCTGGACGCCTGGCCTATCTCGGCCTGGTCGCGGGCCTGACGGCGCTCACCAGCCTGGGGTTCGAGACGGCCTACGCCATGCCCGATCTCTTCGCCGGCTTGGCCCTGCTGGCCGCCGGCCTGCTGATCGCCCGATCCGCATCGATCGGCCGCTGGAGCCGACTGGGCCTTGTCGCGCTGATGGTCTATGCGGCCCTGGTCCATACCGCCAACCTGCTCGACCTGGCGGCCGCGGTGGTCTTCAGCCTTCTGGTCTACGGCCGCGCCGGCCTTTCCAAGGCCGTCTTGCGGGTCGCGCCGGTGGCGGCCGCCCTGGCGGTCGCCCTTGTCGCTTCGGCCTTGAGCCAGACGGCGCTGGCCCAGGCCTTTGGGCGTCCGCTTCTCACCGCCCCCTTTCTCGCCAGCCGGGTCCTGGCCGACGGAACCGGCCAGCGCTATCTGCGGCAGGCCTGCGCCCGCACAAAGCTGGCCGCCTGCGACTTGGCCGAGGTCAAGGCCGACTACCCGGAATATTATCTCGGCCTCTATCCGCTGGAGCCGCCGCCGCCGCTCGCCGATGCGGCGCGGGTCTATGACCAGCTGCAGTTCCGCGGTGTCAGCGACGCAGAGGCCGAGCATCGCGAGCGCTTCGTCCGCGAGCAGCCGCGTCTGGTGCTCGGCGCCTTCCTGACTGACGGCGGACGCGAGGCCGGGGCCATGCTGGCCAGCGGCGCGGCGGAGGCGCTCAATTTCGGCGTCAATCGCGACTTCGACAGCCTGCAAGGCCTGATGCGCGAGCATACCCGCAGGCGCGACCAGATCGTCGCGCTGACCCCTGGGGCGTCCACCTGCGTCCAAGACGCCGGCCGCGCCTGTCCCGAGCTCGACATCCCGGCGCTTGGCGCGGTCCAGGGCCTCGCCGTCTGGCTTTCGCTGGCGCTGCTCGCCGTCGGCGTCCTCCGCAAGCCCGCCACAACCGACGACGATCTGAGGCCGTTCGCTGTCTGCATGGTCGGCTTTGTTCTGGCCAACGCCCTGATCTGCGGCGGTCTGTCCGGCGCCTACGACCGCTACCAGTCGCGGGTCGAATGGCTGATTCCGCTCTGCGCGCTCATGGGGCTCGTCCAGTGGGCGCGGCGGAGGGGGACAGTCGGCCAGGTCTCTGGCGCAACCATTCCTTCACCGGTCGCAACCATCGTAGCGGCCACCCCCACCGCGAGACGATCGTGACCCTGTTGCAAGCCGCCGCCCTGGCCCTGTTTCCCGCGCTGGTGATCATCGCGGCGCTGACGGATGTCGCCAGCTTCACCATTCCCAACCGGCTGACCCTGCTGCTGGCGGCCTGTTATC
>ODAK010003208.1_pt1 | contig 17064 bp, 15 predicted proteins | sample 1539591 | NCBI WGS metagenome assembly ODAK01 (sample SAMEA3539303, study PRJEB22396) | soil metagenome | biome: tundra; feature: field; material: soil | place: USA | collected 2010-05 | depth 0.15 m
TCCGCTCATTCAGCCGGTTACGAAGGAGTCCCGCGCGTTTGGCCATTCAACGCCACAGAAAAGTTAGGTCCTGATATCAGCGAACTCTTGAGTATGCACTGCTCCTGGTGCGTTTTGGATTGTGGCGAGGCACAATATGGAGAAACAAGCCGAACCAAAATTCGAACCCAAGCAAATCCTGACCTGCATCGATGAGGCAGAGGGCGAGCTGTTCAGGATTGCTGACGACGTGTGCCAGCGGTCTAATCCGTGATTTTCACTTGTGCCATCTGTCGTCCTCCATTCGTGCGCGGCCCGCCGCGGCGGGCGCCGTCTCGATTGTAACGGAGTCCGCACCATTCCAACGATGCCGCTGCTGCGCGACGGGCCCCGCTTGGGATTGGAATTGTCGAGATTTGCAGGAGAGAGAAACTCCCAGTAAGACCTTTAGTCCGTCGGAGGTCCGCCCCGCCGAGGTGCGCTCCGGTGAGGTTCACCCCGGTGAGGTGCGCCAAGCTGAGGTTCGCCTCGGTGAGGTGCGCCCCGGTGAGGTCTGCCTCCGTGAGGTCCGCCCCGTTGAGGTTCGCCCCGTCATCGGCTTTCCAGAGTGTTGTGCAATGCCTCTAGCTCCCTACGATACGGGGTCCGTCCTCGCTTAACCGCCAGCCCTGCTGCAACTTCGCGCATAGCGCCAGCATAGTCGTCTCTGGCGATGAACTGCTTCGCCAATTCGGCATGCATTTTTTGCAGAGCTGAACCAGCCAAACGACGATTCCCCAATTTGGATGCAAGGTTCGCCGACCGTTTGTACAACCGGATCCCGATGTCACGCTGTCCCTCCAGTAAGTACACGAGTCCCCACGTCGCCACCAAAACAGGCTCATATTCAGGGTACGACTTAGCGTACCCTTCCAGAACACCCCTGTGCTTCTCAAGCGTTTCCCGGCCAGCCGCAACTTCACCAGACATCAGCAAAACATAGGCCAGGTTGTGGATGATGGACCCAGTATTCGGATACTTCTCAAGTCCCTCTCTTAGAATCTTTGCCGCGCGAAGTAAATCTCCCGCGTACTCCAACTGGCATCCAAGACCACTGTAAATTTGGGCTTCCGCCTTACCGCTTTCTACCAAGGGCTCCAATTCACGTATTGCGCGATCATACAGACCTTCCTGTTCATAGACCGCAGCAAGTAACACGTTGGTGTCTTGCGCTGTCGGAAACAGGCTCTTAGCCTTGGTCAACACTCGGTAAGCATCAACTTCTCTGTCATTTCGCAGATGTAACCGAGCCAGATTTTGGTAGGGTAATGGCGAGCTATTTGGGGCAACGTCAATCGCTCGCAATAGCCACTTCTCCGCTTCTTTATCGCTTCTCTCAAGGCTCCAGTATGCTCCAATACTTGTCGCGATCATAGCCTTCCGCTGCCGTGTCGCAGCGTCTTGGGGATCTTCTGGCAAGACACTGTACACCTGAGCAAGTTGATGGCTAGCAGATCTGTACTGCCTAAGGGCGGCGTGTGCTACCCCCAGCAATTCCCGAGCCACATAATCCTGCGGGGACTGTTCTAAGTAGTCTGTCAAGACCTGCAACGCATGGGTTGACTTGCCCTGCTCGATGAGCACTCTTGCGAAACTGTGTACTGCCGACCTCAAATTCGGTGCGAGTGTCAAAGCGGCAGCAAAGTTGATCCCTGCACGAGACGAATCACCCGCCATTGCATATGCTGTCCCCAATGCTTGATACAAGGCAGGTGAGCGTACATCGGACCGAACTGCCGCCTTCAACAACTTGATTGCTTCCCGGTTCTTACCAAGGCGAAGAAGTACCATCGATAGTAGGTACTTTGGCAGTACGCCATTGGCTCCAAGTTCTATTGCCCGGCTCAATAGCGTTTCCGCATTCTCGAATTGAAATCGCCTCATTGCGATGAATGCCAAGCTAAGGTTCGGAGCCGATTCGTGAGGGAAGGCGACCTGTAGTCCTAAATACAGACGCTCAGCCTCATCCAACCTATTTTGCTCAACCTTCAGCTTTGCCAGAGTCACCGCAGCAAGGTAATACTGTGGGTCAATTCGCAGTGCGGTCTCAAGCTCCTCAACGGCCGCATCCGGCCGCTGTTGATTCATCAACGCGATACCCAGATTCGTGTGAGCACGGGCGCTATTTGGGTATTTCACAATTCCCTTTTGGGACCGAGAGACAAACTCGTCGCGAAGCTTGGCTAACCCCTCATCAGCCGACAGAGGGCGATCTTCGCCCCACTCAATTGAAATCTTGTCGTCCTCCTTCGATAACGACAAACCAGACGACGCCACAAGAGGACTGTTGGTGGGTGGTTGTACATGAAACTCCTGATTAGGAGCTGCCGCCTTAAAATCGTCTCCTCGAAGCTCGCTTCCTAAAATCATTTTCCTTCTCCAGAGTGCGCAGTAGACCATTGAACCTTAAGTCGTTCACGTCTAAGCAACAGCCTTTCGCGATAGATCTCCCTGTTCTCTCGCCACTTTCTTAGTTTCTGCTCGTTTCGGAGCACAAGAAGCGCCTGGTTAATCTTTAAGAATGCATATTTGAAGTTCCCGGTTCTCTTGCGATAATCCAACGCAGACAAATTGCGATAAAGATCATTGACAATTGGTAGCACGCAGCTTGGACCGCTGGGCGCAAACGACGTGATGCTCGGCAAAGGACGGGAATCATCCATATGCCCAATAATCTGGTCATAAATCTCTCGTCTTCGCTCACGGGCGATCGCAGCCATGTGTCGCAATAGCTCATCTTGAAATTGTGCGTCAAAGAGTTGATTTACCAAAATAGTCCCAGTAAATAACTCAAAGAGAATCGCTCCAAGGGAGAACATGTCCCCCTTGAATGCAAATGCAGCATCTGTATCATGCAGCGAAGCGAGCATCTCGGGGGACATGTAGCGCACATCCCCGGGGGGGAATCCTGCATAGTCAGTGAGTATTGGCTTGGAATCCTGGTCAATAAACCGAGCTGTACCAAAATCCGAAAGCTTCAAATTACCGGTTTTTAGCAAAAGAAAATTACCGGGCTTGAGATCGCGGTGTACGAGTCCCATTGAGTGGATACGCTGTACGCTCTTACACATATCTTTGAACATCAGGAGTTTTGCTTCAGTTCCCAATGTGCCTAATTCGATGAGATGCTCAACATCACGTTCGGCGAACTCCACCACGTAGTACGACAACGGGATCTCGATCTTGTACGGTGGAAGCACCCCGACAAATTCACTTAGCGGCGAAATCAGACGTATGATTCCCTCAGTGCCATCTAAACGCTGTAGTATGTCAGACTCTCGACTGAAGGAGTCCCGACGGTATTGTTCGCGTTCAAATGGGTGGAGAAATTTAACAACAACCGTATCGCCGGTTGCCGTGTCCGTTGCTGTAAGAACCAGCGAAAAAGACCCTTGGTGATCCAGTCGTTTCAGGCTGCAAAAGCGATCCTGAAGGATCGGTTGCGCTTCGATCAGATCGAACAGCCCGTCATTCCCTCCGCCACCACTCATCTTTTCTCGCCGAACTTGGAACGCAATAGCTCAATCGCGTCCTCGGGATGCTCTTGCAGGATCCTCAGTACCTCAGGCGGAATTTTGCCTGCCGACAGGAGCAGTCGATTGCGGTCACACTTGAAGTAGGTAGCCGCACGATTCACAAAATCCTCTGACGGGGTTACTTCGTTGTTCTCAAGTTTGCTCAAGTAGCTATAGGAAACGCCCAAATCAGGAGCGAGCTTCTTTATGCCCATTCCCGTTCTTGACCTCAGCTCTTTGAACAGCTGCCCGAACCTCATATCTGCATTGTTGCTCGGGTTGAATAATTTGTCAACCCCAGGGACTTCCGCAGAAGCACGACTGTTCGCCCCTTGGACGTGCCGACCTCGAAGCAAGGTGCGCAAATGGAAGCGTACATCCTCACTGAGAACAGTGGCCGGTCGCGTCCCCCGAAGGACGGTCTGAAAAGGCGATCAGCTGTTTTTCTCGTTGATAAGCGATGAGGAGCCCTGAGAGAGGATACAGCGCACGGCGTCGGTGTCCCACAAGTTTTCGCGTCAGCAAGGTTGGTCTACAGGGGCGGCAGCAACGGGGGCGGGAATCGGCTGGTGAGGGCAGTCCCTAAGGTCTAGCGGAACCAGCGGTGCCACAGGTTTATCAGCCAGCTATGCACCTCTACGTTGAAGATTCCGACCACGAATGTCACGACAACGGTGAGAATGCCCAAAATGACCGCAGCCCGTCCAGCGTCTCGGCGTGCGGAACTGGATATGCGGACTGGTTGCGTAGTCGGTGGCGGTTGCACAGTTGCTGTGGGTCGCGACTTCACTGTTGGGCCTGTGGCGTTGCCATTTTGTGCGCGGCTAGTCGTCGCGGCGGTGCTTGTGACAATGGGGCGCGGTGCATTCGGCTCTAGCGGCACAGGCCGCACTAATTCGCCGGTGCGCATATCGAGAATCACTCCGCCTGTGTAGTTAAGGCCATCGCTCTTTAGACTGTTAGTGAGGTCGGTGGCAGCTTCTTGAAATATCGATCTTCGGTCCCAAGGCATTTGATCGTATACATGCAGGGCGACCGCCATGAAGCACAGCAGGTAATTCACCCCGACTTGAATGTCAGCTTCTGAGGGCTGTCGTGAACCCCGAACCTCGGCCACTGCTGTGCCTTCGTAGAGGGCAAGGGCGAGTGGCACTGCATTGAACTCACTAGCCCGAGCTACAGCGTCGAGTAGGGGGCGCGGGACATCGGCTTCAAACAGTGCATTGTAGTAACGCGCTGAATCGAGCACTCGCCCAAGGCCGTAGAAGTCATACTGCATTAAGCCAGCAAGCAGTCGTTGAAATCGTGCCACTGTGCGCTGCGAAACCATGGTAATGACTAGTCTAAATGGTCTGGCACAGTGGGCTGTATCTCGGTCGGTCTGCGGCCAGATTTGTGGATACCCGCTCAATGCTGCGAAGCGTTGGCACGTCGGCTGCAACAGATCGTATCCGCGTGGCCGCCTGATGACTTCGACTGGCAGCCATCGGCGGCTTTACGCCAATCAGGTGCCGGACGCTCGGCGTATCTGCCGTGCTCTCCTCTTCGATTCGCCATCCGGCGGCTTATTTCCTAGCCGGTGTAGGGTTTCGGCGGCCTGGCAGGTAAGATGATGTTTGTCTTGGCAAGACGAACGAAAATCCATTCGGGGAAACGGTACCGGGTATGGCGGGGCTTGAAGACTTGATAAGAGACATCGCCGATCCTTCCCTGCGGAATCAGATTGCAGTGGAGGTGAGCAAGCTCAAGGCTCGGAAAAAATTCGGCCTCGTGTTCGAGCAGCACTTGCCCGAAGTGGTGCTGATACCGGAGCTACCGGTAAAGCCCGGAGTGCGGGTAGCGAAGCGGGGCGACACGGCGACACAGTTCTTCGTCGTCCAGCGGGCGATCAACGGGAAAAAGGTGTCGATTGTGCCGGAGCGAGGCGGACCGGAGGAGACTGCAGCCAAGGACGATCTGGTAGTAGTGAAACGGTTCGGGGAGCCAATGTACCCTGCCCTGGTTCCGGTTGACCGCGTGACGCGGGCACCGGGCAAGCCTTACCACACACTTATCAACGCGGAAAACTTCCACGCGCTACAAGTCCTTCTGTACTGCTACGAAGGGCAGGTGGACGTGATCTACATCGACCCGCCGTACAATACGGGCGCGCGGGATTGGAAGTACAACAACGACTATGTAGCGGCCGAGGACCAATGGCGGCATTCCAAGTGGCTGTCCATGATGAAGAGACGGCTCCAGTTGGCCAAGCGCCTCTTGAAGCCCGATGGCACAATGGTCGTTACCATCGACGAGCACGAGGTGCACCATCTAGGGAACCTGCTCGAAGATGTGTTTCCAGAATCCATCCGCCAGATGGCGACGATCGTAATCAACGCGAAGGGGGTTGCCCAAGGCCGGCTCGCGCGGGTTGAAGAGTACGCGCTGTACGTCTTCATGCCACAAGCCTTCGTTCAGTCGCACCACGACGATTTGCTCTCACTTGACCGGTCGCAGAGCAAGAGGTTTCAGACACCACGCTGGGAATGGTTATTGCGCGGCGGCAACAACTCCCGGCGCGCGGACCGGCCTGGGCTGTTCTACCCGATCTACGTCGATCCCAAGACAAAGAAAATTACCGGTGTCGGCGAAGTCTTGCCACTCGATGAAGAGCCGGACAAGAGGAAACTCGACGACGCCAAGACCGCGTGGCCGATTCGGAGAGACGGCTCATATGGCAACTATCAGACGAAGCCCGCGACGTTGCGAGAGCTTATCGCGCTGGGATACGTCCGCCTCGGCGGCTTCGACAAGAAACGGAAAACTTGGACTGTCCAGTATCTCAATCGTGGCACACGCAAGCGGATCGATGACGGCGAAATCAGGGTCGTGGCGAGAGACCCGGTCACCGGGGCGGTGTCCATCGAGTACGCCGGCGAGGAAGCGAGGAAGCGCAGCATTAAGACCGTCTGGCATCGCGGCGCGCACGATTCGGGCATCTACGGATCGAGTGTTCTGAGGAGTTTTGTGCCGGACGCGAAGTTCGCCTTCCCGAAGTCGCTGTACGCGGTACGCGACACACTAGGGTCGATAGTCAGAAATAGGCCCGACGCCATCGTTTTGGACTTCTTCGCGGGTTCCGGCACGACGTTGCACGCGACGGCGCTGCTGAACACTGAGGACGGTGGTTCGCGGCGGTGCATCCTGGTTACCAACAACGAGGTCGAAGCCGAACTGAGCAAGCACCTAATGGCAAATGGAGTCTTGCCTGGGATGGAGCAGTTTGAGAAGCACGGCATCGCTGAGTCCGTGACTTGGCCCCGCGTTAAGGCGTGTCTTTCCGGCACAGTTGCTGAAGGTTCGGAGATCGCCGGCGAGTATCTTGACGGGCGGCCGATAGCTGAAGGATTCGAGGAAAACGCACAATACTTCAAACTCGACTTTCTCGATCCCGCCGAGGTCAAGCGCGGCGAAAAGTACGAGGCAATTCTACCCATCCTGTGGATGATGGCCGGAGCCTCCGGCGACTTCGAACTTTCAAAAGGCTCCGGCAAGTATCACTTTCCCAAAGGTTGTCCGCTCTGCGTTCTGCTCCGGGAGGACCACTTTAAGGAGTTTGCGGCGAAGCTAGCAGAGCGTCCGGAAATAACCCATGTTTTTCTAGTCACCGACTCTGTGGAAGCCTTCTACGAAATGGCGAGCCATTTTGGCAAAGGAAAGCGCTGCGTCCAGTTGTACAAGTCTTACCTGGACAACTTCAAGATCAACATGGAGCCGAAGAATGCGGATTGACCCCAAAGATTTTCAGGACGACGCGGTCCTTCGGCTAACCCAGGAGATTGAGTCAGCCCGCCGCGAGATCGACCGGGGCCGACCGCAGGCCGTTGTCCTCTCCTCCCCGACCGGTTCCGGCAAGACCGTGATAATGACACTGCTCATGGAACGGCTGTGGGCCGGGCATGAGTCGATTGCGGCCGACCCCGAAGCCATGTTCCTTTGGATCTCCGACTCGCCGGAATTGAATATCCAGAGCAAGGAAAAAATCGAGGCGGCGTCGGACATTTTTCCGGCCTCGCGGCTGATTATTATCGACAACGATTTCAACCGCGAGCGGCTCGCACCCGGACACATCTACTTCCTCAACACGCAGAAACTTGGCGTTTCCAGCCTGCTGACCAAGCCGGGAGACGGGCGGACATGGACGATCTGGCAGACCATCGAGAACACGGCCAAAGCGTCGCCCGCGCACTTCAATCTCATTGTGGACGAGGCGCACCGGGGAATGGGACTGAGCGCGAAAGCGGAGACCACCGCCCGCACGCTCATCCAGCGGTTCATCAAGGGAGCGCCGGAGATCGGATTGTCACCTGTTCCTCTTGTGATCGGCATGAGCGCGACTCCGGCTCGATTCAACAAGGTGCTTGAAGGGGCACAGCGCATCACGCGCCCTGTCGATGTCACTGCGGAAGACGTACGCGAGTCCGGGCTTATCAAGGACCGCATCATTCTGGACATCGCGGAAGATGATCAACCGGTGGACTGGACACTTCTGCGCGATGCCGCACAGCGGACTATCGAGTACGCCAACCAATGGAAGCACTACTGCAAGGCCCAGGGAATCTCGCCGCCCGTCGAGCCTGTGCTGGTCGTCCAGGTCGAGGATGGCACCAAAACGACGTTAACGCGGACGGACCTATCCAGAACCGTCGATGTGCTTGAGAAGGTGTATGGGCGCTTCGGTGAGGGAGAGCTTGCCCACTGCTTCCAGGAGGAGGAAGACATCACCGCGGGCGGGTACAGCATCCGCAAGATCGATGCCTCGAAAATCCAAGGCGACGCAGCCGTGCGGGTGGTTTTCTTCAAAATGGCCCTTACTACGGGCTGGGACTGCCCGCGCGCCGAGGTGATGATGTCGTTCCGCCGCGCAGCGGATCACACACTCATCGCGCAGTTGGTCGGGCGCATGGTGCGCACTCCGCTGGCACGCCGCGTCGAGGATGACGAGTTTCTGGGAAGTGTGGCCCTGTTCCTGCCGCACTACGACGAAGACGGATTGAAGGCCATCGTCGAGAAGCTGGAGGACCCGGACACCGGCTCGCCGGTGAAGGTCGAACGCAAAGCCGACTTGGTGCTTTACGAGCGGGCCAAGCGTAAGGCGGACCTGTTTGATGCGATGGCGAAGGTGCCCACGTACGTGCTGGACAACACCCGACGACAGGCCAACACGCGACGGCTGCTTTCTCTGGCGCGGAAACTGACGATGGACGGGATCGATGCGAAGGCGTGGAACGAGGCCAAGACGCTGGCGGTGGAGACACTCAAGGCCGAGTCCGTCCGGTTGCGCAAGAACCCCGAGTTCGCGACAAAAGTGAGCGGCAAGGCCACGATTAACGTCAAGGAATTCAAAGTCGAGTTTGGCGAGCTTCGGGAATTAAAGGAGTCGCGGACCATCGCGGTCGAGGTTACGCCCGAGAACATCGATGATCTCTTTACGAGATGCGAAACGATCCTAGGGGAGGGGCTCAAGGACGAGTATTGGCAGCGCGTCCACGACCATGACGAGCCGGACCTGGCAAAACTGGAGTTGTTCTGCGTCTTGCAGGATCCTGCTTCGGTGCGCTCAGTACAGGAGGCGTGCGGAAGGCTGATTGACAAGCTGTTCGAGCAGTACCGTGACAAAATCGAGGAAATGCCTTCGAGCCGCCGCGAGCAGTATGCGCGAATCGGCAGGCAAGGGGCCGACCCGAGGGCAGAGACCATCCATGCACCGGAGTTGATCGAACTGCGCAAGGAAACTCCCGAATGGAGCAGTCACTTGTTCGTTGACGCTGCCGGCAAGTTCGGGTGGAACGCCAACACGTGGGAGGACCTAGTTCTGCGCGAGGAGATGAAGGGCAAAACTTTCGCAGGTTGGCTCCGAAACATCCCCAAGAAGCATTGGGCGGTGTGCGTACCATACGGACAGGGCCACGCCAAGCCGATGTACCCTGACATGCTGATGTTTCGGCGGGAAGGCAACAAGATCAAGATCGACATCGTCGACCCGCACGACGATTCACGCGCAGATGCTGCTGAGAAAGCAGTGGGGCTCGCCAATTTTGCCCGCAAGCACGGCGAAGCATTCGGCCGTATCGAAATAATCCGCGTGGTCAAAGGCAAGATTGAGCGATTGCGGTTGCATCAAGAGGCTGTCAGGGAGAAGGTGCTGAAGGTTACGGCCTTGAAGCATTTGGCCGAGTTGTACGACCAACATGGTTGAGCGGAGCGTTTACGGCGGCGCCCGGTAAAGCGTGGTACGGTTCACATTCAGAAGGTCGGCGCGCCAGAATCGCCGAATCTTTTGAACACCGCCTCCGCAATTTCGTTGGCATCCGATTGCCCGGCCTGTTTCGGTGTTGCCAAGTCCCGTATGATTTCCGCCTGATCAGAAAACCAGCATCTTCCATCGTCACATTGCGTGCCATCTGTTCCATCCACTCTTGATCCGGATGACGGGTGACTCCGGCCAAGCATATCCTCCGGCTCTCCAAATGAATGAAAAACAGCACGTAGTACGTAATCAACCCTCTTAGCGTAAGCACTTCCACCGTGAAGAAGTCGGTCGCCACCAATACCGCCATGTGAGCCCGGATAAAGTCTTTCCAACTCGTCGCCTGCTTCCGCTTGGGAGCCGGTGGAACATCATGGTGGCGGAGAATATTGCCCACCTGTCCCTCATCAAAACGCTACGCAACGCGAACTACTTTAGAATCAGCGATATTCCACAACCCATGCAATCGATCTCCTCGAATGTTCCAAAGGAAGTAACAATGTTACATCCTCGTCGAAATTGACTCGCGCGGAGTTTTGACGAGGGACACCACCAAAAAGCAATTAGACTCTGTATGCGGACTTGGAAGCGCCATGTCCCTGAGGTGATGCCAGTGGCATTCAAGAAAGCGCCACCAAAGCGCTCTGTTGCGGATAGTCCGGACGAATTGTTGCGGGATTTGCCTCGGCGCAAGATTCCCGACGTGCTTCCCCATCAAAGAGAAATCATGAGGAGTTATGCCGATACGGCACTTGATGCCTCCGACGTCGCACTGCAACTGCCAACTGGAAGCGGAAAAACGCTAGTTGGCTTATTAATCGCCGAATGGCGGCGCCAGAAGAATCAAGAACGTATCGTTTACCTTTGCACAACTCGGCAGCTCGTCAACCAGGTTGTCGAGCAAGCTGAGGAAAAATACGGCATTACGGTACGTGGTTTTACCGGCAGCAGGCGGGATTATGAACCTTCAGCTAAAGCAGATTATCGGAATGCCGATCGAATAGCGGTAACTACCTATACCAGCCTCTTCAACACCAACCCATTTTTTAGTGATGCTGATGTCCTCATTGTGGACGATGTACACGCCGGCGAGGGGTATGTGTCCGGTTTGTGGTCGGTCCGTGTTGATCGCACAAAACCCGAACACGCAGTCCTGCATTCTGCGCTGAGAAATGTAATTAAGCCCTATATTGATTTGACAACTTTTGCGCGGCTGGAAGGCAGATGGGACAGCGCGGTTGATCGCCGCTGGGCCGACAAGCTGCCTACTCCCGAGTTTGCAGAGATCCGAGGCGACCTTGCTGAAGTGTTGGAAGCTCATGTAGGTGATTCTGAGCTTAAGCATCCATGGTCCATGATTCGCGAACATCTACCTGCCTGTCATCTCTACTTTTCCTCACAGGAAATATTGATCCGTCCTCTTATCCCGCCGACATGGACTCACGCACCTTTCTCAGAAGCCAAGCAGCGAATTTATATGTCGGCCACTCTAGGGGAGGGTGGCGACTTAGAGCGAATGATGGGCCGCCACCCCATTCAACGGCTGCCGGTCCCGAAAGGTTGGGATCGCCAGGGGGTTGGTCGACGCTTTTTTATCTTCCCGAGCATGTCTCTCAGAGAAGGTGAAGTAACGACACTCCGACGAGACTTGATGAGGACCGCAGGACGGAGTTTGGTGTTAGTGCCAAGCGACAAGATGCGCGACGAGATCGCGAGCGAAGTACAGCAGAATCTTGGATTTACAACGTTCGATGCCAACGCTATTGAGGATTCGAAGAAACCGTTTGTTAAGGCCAAGGAAGCGGTAGCAATAGTGGCCAGTCGATACGATGGAATTGATTTTCCGGGAGACGAGTGCAGGCTGCTTTTCATCGAAGGGCTTCCGAAGGCGGCTAACATTCAGGAACGATTCTTGATGGTAAGAATGGGCGCCACAATTTTATTCAATGAGAGGATTCAGACGCGGGTTCTTCAAGCAATAGGGCGTTGTACCAGGTCCTTGGAAGATTTCTCTGCCGTTGTGGTTTCGGGCGAGGAGTTGCCCGAGTATCTAACCGATATTAAGCGCAAAAAATTTCTGCACCCTGAGTTGCAGGCTGAGCTGTCTTTCGGGGTCGAGCAATCCAAAAACGCTACAGCCCGAGACATCATTGAGAACTTCGAGATTTTTCTTAAAAACGGGAGGGATTGGGAGAGCGTCAATCAGCAAATAGTCGCGGCAAGACGGACCGAGGTGCAAAAGCTCTTTCCAGCTATGGGCGAGCTCAATCGGGTTGTAGCTTACGAGATAGAGTTTCAAGCAAACATGTGGCAGGCGGACTACGAATCAGCATTAGCATCCGCAGAGCGTGTCCTCGGCGGCCTGAGCGACTCGGATCTGAGAGGGTATCGCGCCACGTGGCACTATCTCGCAGGTTCAGCGGCTTGGCTTGGTGCCAAGGCTGGTGTGACTGCTCTGTCGGCGAAGGCACGCACACAGTTTGACCGTGCCAAATCAGCGACGCGCGGCATTCCATGGCTCGTGAAACTTTCGCGATATCAGTCCGCCGATGCAGCTGCGGCAGCAGATGACAGTGTTTTAATGGAGCAAATCGAAAGAGTTGAGGCCATGCTTGTCCAGTTGGGGACGGTTCACGATAGGTCCTTCGCACTTAGAGAAAAGGAGATTTTGGACGGTTTGGGATCCAGTGACAATTTCGAACAGGCGCACAGACTGTTAGGAGAGATGGTCGGATTCGATGCGGGAAAGGTAGAGGAGGAGGGGTCACCCGATCCGTGGTGGACCGTTGGAGATATATGTTTCGTATTTGAGGACCACGCTGGAGCGAAAGCGACGTCGGTCATAGACGTGAAGAAAGCTCGCCAAGTATCGTCACACGTCGTGTGGATGCAGGCGAAGATTCCAGCGACCCAGAATTGCACAATCTTGCCTGTACTTGTCACTCCAGTAAAAAAGATGGCCCCTGGAGCCCTTGTCCACTTGAAAGGCGTCGCGTTATGGTCAACGGAAGATCTTCGCAAGTGGGGCCAAACTGCACTCGCTACGTTACGAGAAGTTCGAAAGACATTTGTCGAACCTGGAGATTTGACTTGGCGCGATAAAACGGCTGAGCTTTTTAGAGAAAACGGACTCTCGGCTCAATCGCTCTTTGACAAGTTAAAGGACGCGCCGGCGGCCAAGACCCTCAAGCTCGAATAATTAGGCGAGCGACTCCCGACCTTTACGGTTTGGCGGTCTGGCGAACAGTTTTCTTGCGGCCACAACGATAAATTGCTATGTTCGCCGTCATGTCACGTTTTCGCTTCATTCGGAAAAATTCCTCTTTGTTGGATCTTGCCGAAGACTCACCCTCAAACTGTATTAACTATTTGGTAGCCGCTCCACGTGTGAGCCTCGCAGGCTTCTAACGGCCCGGACTGCGTCCTCACCAAAGAACAGATCATCCACGAGAGCCTCGATTACATTGGCACTTGTCGCATCCCCGACTTCGGACAGAACAGAAATAGCAAAACTTATCGCTTCCTTACTAACTATCCCGGGGTTGAACCAAAGGCTTGTCATCTCACCTCTTTTTCGCAAAGCCTCTTCGCAAATTGCACGAATCTCTTCCGGATAGGAGTGGACTAGATCGAGAGGGCTTTTGACAAGGTGATTCACGATGCCGAACTGAAGATGCCGCAAGACGTCGGGTATCGCGGTAGCTGCTATTCCCTGAGCCTTCGCCCACAACTCATGAATGCGATGCTGTGCGCGATCTTCGTCCTGCAAGCTCGTTGACGCGCCGCAACAGTAGCATCCTGGCTGAGATTCACATGAAAGAGGGAGCCGCCCTGCCCGTCCGGGCTCGTTCCCGCCGCAGAAAGAGTGTACTTCCCGCCACATGCCTCGATTTTGAAACCATGCCCACCGAAGTGGTCGAGAAGGATTCGTGTAGCGTATGGGTTCAGGCGTAGGGTCAATTTCGAGGACTCAATTGCTGCGCATTCAACATCCACCATGTTGGCTAGAACGACCCACGGACGTTGATCGCTCGACGGATAACTGACCTCGGCCCAGAAGGCGACCGCGTCGAAGGAACGAGAACTGGCGAACTCGTTCTCACGGCAGAACTGCGGCAAACCGGCACGAGGCAGTTCGCTGCGCAGATCGATGGAGTTGAAAGCACGTACCCCGACGGCATACGGGATTTGACACAGATAGTTGCTCTTGCTCGGCGCTGGTACGTCGGACCGGGCCGAAGGAATATAGGTGATACTGCAACGAAACTGGTCGCCCCAAATGTTCAATTCGACGAAGGAGCTGTCAGTTTGTCGCGTGATCCATGTTTCCCAACATGAACGGAAGTCGAAAATATACTGTCCCTGAGCATAGGTGACCGGGATATCCGGCTGAGTGCTACGCTGCTGTTCTAGTGGATCCGACGTACAGGACCCCGTTGTCCACTGCCGGCGAAGATGGGACTTCTGCGCCGGTCTGGTACTGCCAATCGAGAACGAGGTTTCCGACCGTGGCGGGGCTCAGAACAAACTCATACGGGTTGAAACCCGTGTTGCAGGGGTCGAAGTGAAACCGCGCCCAATTTACGAACGCCGTTGCCGACACTCCGCCGCACGGTGGGTTCGATGATGGAACAACTTGTTGGGCCCTGGCCACGGAGCCAATTATCATGAGCAGGCCTAAACAGCAGGTAGTTGCAATCTTCATGGGATCTCCTTATCGAGGACACATAATCCAGCGTGTGCCGATGGTAATGCAGACAGCGACGGGCCACAAATTCTTGATCCATGATCGCGACTCGATCTTGTCGACAGAATTGGATCAGCAACTGCAAGTCGTTCCGGCTTAAGGTGCTGAGGACTCCGGTGCGAGCCCCACAGTCGAGGGTAAATGCGCTCAGCTCTCCAGTGCCTCAACCAACATTCTCGATGTCGACAGCGAAGCGCGCAAGAATTCGCGCGGCGCATTGAGCGCGGTACGCTTCTGTGACCACAATTGTTGAGTCAATTCCATCTAAGGCGGGATTCGCGGCATTCTGTCGAATCTAAACCATTTAACCTGGATGACCGCAGTACCGTCGTACATGCCCCCGTTGGCTCTGCCATGCTGATTAGTGAGAACTTGCAGTGAGCCCACCATGTCGGCCGGCGAAGACTCTCTCTTTGCTTAACCAGTCGGCCAGAAACCCAGCGATATGCCCATCCCCATCAGCAGCAGCCCGAAACCTAGCGCTCCCGCGAATGGCTTACCCCACGGCGAATTCTTCTCCACGGCCATCAACGTTCCGAGCACGAGCATCCATCCGAGGCTTCCCGCTCCGATGGTGAACATCAGGAGCATCAAGCTCCAGCAGCATCCCACGCAAAACAGGCCGTGATGCGCGCCGAGCCACAGCGCTTGTTTCCCTTCGTCGCGGCCGGTCCAGTGCTCGGCGATGAAGCTAAAGGGCGAGCGGCACTTCTCCAGGCAGCGGTACTTGAGCGGCGTGAATTGGTAGATACCGGCAAGAATCACCGTGCCCGCTGCCAGCCAGCGCGCCTGCATGTGCATCCAGTGCTCGATCCCGAGGATGCGCCCAAGCGGATCGCTGGCAAGGTACGCCGCCACCCCGAACAGCAGCCAAATCGCAACGTAGCCCGCGACTACCAGGGCGACCAGCGTCCAGTGGTCGCGGCGTTCCCGCGTCAACCGGGAGAACAGCGCCAGCAGCGGCAGGCTCGTCGGCAGCATCATGGCCACCAACATAAGCGTCCAGCCGGCGACGAAGGCCAGCAGCAATCCAGCCTGAGTTTGTGCGGCGAAGTGAATGTGTGTGTGAATGTGCGTGTGACTGTACCGCGCGGTCGGCGAAGATCCCCAGCGCCACAGCGCGAACCAGGCGACTCCGCTGGTCCCCAGGACAGTGAAGGCCAGGACGCGTCCGCGCATGCGGACCACAAAAGCGTCCGCCGCAGGCAGAAATGGATTCAGGTTGGCCATGCGCCCCGCCGAACGATTACGCTTCGAAGCGGAATCTCCCCTGCACGGCGTTGTGGTCGCGAAGATCGATGTTGAACCCCAACGTCGCGTTCTTGGCCTTGTAGTGCGTGGCCTTACTCACATACGCAGGGGAGCCGGGAATAGTGGAGAACACCGAGTCCACCAGCGTCGTCGTTTTTCCGGTGCCGCCGGTATAGGGGGTCAGCTCAGCCTCGATCCCGCTGCCAATCCTCAGCCGGCCTCTGCCTTCCTGCACATCAAAGGATATCGGAGCACGCTCGACGCCGGCCACTTCGCCAACCAGTTTCGCGAGATCCGCTGCCGGGCCGCCCATCTTTCCAGTGAATACATCGAGCAAAGCATTCTGCTGATCGGGCGTGGCCTTATCGTCCACGAAGGCGACGACTTTCCAATTGCCTTTGAGAATGTTGGCGGGGATGTGGCACAAGAGCGCCACGGTCAGGCCGGAAACGTCCAAGCCATTGATGCGGCCTTTATCTACGCGCCAGGAGACCACGGCATCGCAGGTTCCGTCCGGCGAATCGCTGTCTTCGCCAATCCAGCAAGGACACAGCACTTTGCAGGTGCAGACTTCGAGGAGTCTTCCTTCGAGTTCGTAGGCCATGGTTCATCCTCCGATGAGATACAAGATTAATGATGAGAGGGGTGGAAGCCCTCGCGGAAAGGCAGCCCATCCTGGCGGGAATTTCCGTTTGAGCCGGAATTTCCGTTTTAGCCCCCAACAGCCCGACACTATATACCCTTTCGGGGATTCCAGCGCATCATTACTTTCTTTGGCCGGGCCCACGGCGCGGCACAGGGTCCTGGGTGGATAGCCAGCTACTCGGACGTTATCGTGAAATGTGTCGTGAAATCACCATATCGTAAGTAATCCTGAGCAACAGCCGATCGGAGAGTCCGCCTCCCCGAAGATTGTCCCGAAGTCCTCTTCTGGGAGATCTGCCGCTGACAATCGCTGAGATTCCTCCCGAGTCGAGACGGTGGAGAAGGCAATCCGAAGAGACTAGTCGAGGCTGCAAGCCTCGTCTTTCCAACCCGTTCGATTTTTTTGACCATACGGGATGAACTGGATGACCAGCAACAGAATCAGGATCGCGAGTCCGATTCTTTTTATCTGGACTGCACATAAGATTCTCGTTACGAACTCAGCGGACGTCATGCTCAATGCAACGACTTGACATAGCAGATAACCTGCCAAATCTGAGGATCGCCCAGCTTCGCCCAGGATGGCATACCCTGGCCCC
>ODAK010003209.1_pt1 | contig 17060 bp, 16 predicted proteins | sample 1539591 | NCBI WGS metagenome assembly ODAK01 (sample SAMEA3539303, study PRJEB22396) | soil metagenome | biome: tundra; feature: field; material: soil | place: USA | collected 2010-05 | depth 0.15 m
CTCGACCTCGCGGATGTGAACCGCGCGCTCTAACCAGCTGAGCTAGCTGACCCCGAGCAGTGAGTCTAGGTCAGGCGCCGACCAGCTTCGTATAGCCGGCCTCGTCAAGCAGGTCCGAACCTTCAGCGCTCGCTCCGTCGACGCGAAGCATCCAACCTTCGCCGTACGGATCGGAGTTCACCAACTCCGGGCGCTCGGTCAGGGCGGCGTTGACTTCGGCCACCGTCCCGCTGACCGGGGCGTAGAGGTCCGAGGCGGCCTTGACCGATTCGATGGCGCCGAACTTCGTGCCGGCTGTGACCGCGGTCCCCACCGCGGGAAGATCGAGGAAGATCACGTCCCCGAGCTGCGCTTGGGCGTGATCGCTGATCCCGACCGTCGCCGTCGAGCCCTCGACGCGGACCCATTCGTGGCTGGCGGTGAACCGGTAGTTGGAGAGATCGGCCACGTTCAGGCTCCCTTGGGGCGGCGATAGAAGGGCAGGGGCACCACCGTTGCCGCGGCGACGGTGCCTCTGATGTCGACGGAGAGCTCGGCGTCCGCCGGGACGTCGCCGTCCAATGATGCGGTTGCGATCGAATGGTCGAGGGTGAAGCTGTACGTCCCGCTGGTCACCTCGCCGGCGGGCTCGCCTGCGGCAAGCACTCGCTGACCGTGGCGGGCGATCGCCCTGCCCTCGAGCTCGATGCCCACGAAACGCCGCGGGGGATGAGCGGGATCCAGCCGGGCGAGCGCTTCGCTCCCGATGAAATCGCCTTTCTGGAGTTTGACGGTCCAGCCGAGCGCGCAGCTGAACGGGTCGGTGTCATCGTCCATGTCCTGGCCATAGAGACGCAGCCCCGCCTCCAGTCGCAGCGTGTCACGTGCGCCGAGGCCGCACGGGATCAGCCCTTCCGGCCCCCCCGCCTCGATGAGCGCATCCCAGAGCCCCGAGGCATCAGCGGCGTCGACGTAGAGCTCGAAGCCGTCCTCGCCGGTATAGCCGGTTCTCGACACGGTCGCCCGAACTCCTGCAACGACGCTCTCCATGCAATGGAACGGCCGGAGCGCGGCAGCGTCGTCCGGGCATATGCCGCTGATCAGGCCAACGGCGCGGGGTCCCTGCACCGCCAGGAGCGCAATCGCGTCGCCGACGTCCTCGAAATCGCAGCCGTCACTGTGATCACGCATCCAGGCGACGTCCTTGGGGCGGCACGCGGCGTTGATCACGACCATGTAGCCACCGGCTTCGCGATACACGACCACGTCGTCCACGATGCCCCCCGCCTCGTGGCACATCACCCCGTACAGGGCGCCGCCGACCTCGAGCCGCGCGACGTCGTTGGTCACCAGTCGCTGCACGACGTCGAGCGCCAGGTCGCCGGTGAAGCGCACCTCCCCCATGTGCGAGAGATCGAAGATGCCGCAGCGAGTCCGGACCGCGACGTGCTCCTCGCGTATGGTCGAGTACTGCAGCGGCATGTCGAAGCCGCCGAACTCAACCATGCGCGCCCCCGCCGCGATGTGCCGGTCATAGAGCGGAGTTCGTAAGGCCATGGGCTCGCGAGTGTAGTACGTTCCCAGACCGCTTCAAATGATCATTGCTCTCATCGTCGCGGCGGCCCTCGTGGTCGCCCTCTGTGCCGCTCTGCTGGTCGCGCGCCACCGCGCCTTCGGCGCGTCCCTGCCTCGGGTGCGAGGCAAGCTCGGGGTTGCCGGTCTTGCCGCCGAGGTGACCGTCGGCCGGGACCGCTGGGGCGTTCCCCACATCAATGCCATGTCCATGGAAGACGCCGCCTTTGCGATGGGCGTGGTACATGGGCAGGACCGGCTGTGGCAGATGGAGGTCACACGGCGGGTTGCCACCGGCCGGATCAGCGAGCTGATCGGCGTCGAAGGCGTGAACATCGATCGCTTCATCCGCAGGGTGGGCCTGCATCGGGTCGCCCGCGAGGAGGAGCTTCGTCTCGCTCCCGAGGCGCGCCGCATGCTCAAGGCGTACGCGGCGGGGGTGAACGCGATCGGGCAGTCCGGCCGTCCGCTGCCCCTCGAGTACCGCCTCCTCGGCGTGAGCCCGGAGCCCTGGGAGCCGATGCACAGCCTGGCCGCGTTCAAGCTGCTCGCACTCGGGCTGAGCATGAACTGGGATGCGGAGTTGCAGCGCCTGGAGTTGCTGCGCGCGATCGGCCCGGAGCACGCCGCCCGGCTCGACATCGTCTACCCGGACGCCAACCCGACCATCCTGGCGAAGACGCTTCGCGATGCCGGTGGCCGGGACACCCGTTCTCAGCTGCTGCTGATGTTCCGCGAAGCGGCCCGGTGGATCCCGACCGCCGGGGGGATGAGCAATTCCTGGGTCGTGTCCGGCGAGCGGACGTCCTCCGGCAAGCCGATTCTCTGCAACGACCCGCACCTGGTCCCGGGGATGCCGTCCATCTGGTACGCCGCCCACGTCCAGGCCGGCGAGGACTTCGAGTCGACGGGCGTGACCATGCCGGGTATGCCGTTCGTGATCATCGGCCACAACCGCCGCGTCGCCTGGGGGTTCACGAATTCCTTTGCCGACTGCCAGGACCTGGTGATCGAGGAGTTCGACAAGCCCGCGGGCGACCGATTCCGAACCGAGCGGGGATTCGAGCCGACACGGAGGCTCCGCGAGATCATCCACGTCAAGGGCTCGTCCGACGTGCTCGAGGAGGTGGTGGTGACGCGCCACGGTCCGATCGTCGAGCGGATCGAGGACCCGGAGCGCTCCATCTGGCGCGGACTCGCCCTCCAGTGGACTGCGCTGCAGCCCGGCGGCGCCGCAGAGGGGCTGCTCCGCCTCCAGCGTGCGAGCGACTGGAAGAGCTTCAAGGATGCCTTCGCACCGTTTGACGCCCCATCCCAGAACGTCGTGTACGCGGACGTCGACGGCCACATCGGCTACCTGCTTTCCGGCCGCATCCCGGTGCGCAAGGCCCGGCCGAGCGGGCTGCCGATCCAGGGCTGGACCGGGGACGCCGTCTGGACGCGATACCTGACCCCCGATGAGGTCCCGCAGCTCTTCGATCCCCCCGAGCAGCAGATCATCACCGCCAACAATCGCATCGTCGGCGCCGACTTCCCGTTCTACATCGGCACCGATTACATGTCGGGATACCGCGCCCTGCGCATCGGCGAGCTGCTGTCCGAGCGGGTGGTCGACCTGGCCTACATGGCCCGGGCGCAGATGGACCTCGTTTGCCCGCCCGCCCGCCAGGTGGTCCGTCTGCTGGGATCGATGCACTGCGCTCAGCCGGCGGCCGAGGCGGGTCGCAGGCGACTGGCGCAGTGGGATGCCGTCATGGACCCGCGCCGGGTCGAGCCGACCATCTACGAGGCGTTCATGGCCCGCCTGGCCGAGCACTCGCTCAGCCCGGTCTGCGGCAATGCGTGGCGCATCCTCGCCGGGGTGGACCTGGCCCACCCCGTCTTTCAGTACCCGGGGAATCTCGTGGGGCGGCTCACGCCGTCGCTCATCGAACGATGGGAGCTCGGGGACGACGGCCTCTTCGAGGGCCTGACCACCTGGGCAGAGGTGGTCTCGAAGTCGCTCGAGGACGCGATGGGCGACCTTCGCAGCCGATTCGGCCGCAACTCGCGCCGCTGGTTGTGGGGACGCGCCCACCGGCTCGAGCTCATCCATGCGTTCGGCCGCCGTCGTGGCCTTGGCTGGTTCTTCAATGCGCCGTCGATCAAGGTGGGTGGCAACACCGACACAGTCCTCGCAACCTCGCAGGTCCCAGGCAAGCCCTTCGAGACCCGGCTGTCGGCCCCGTCGTGGCGTCAGGTGATCGACCTCGCCAGCTGGGATGCGAGCGGCGGGATCCACGTTCCCGGGCAGTCAGGGCAACCGGGGTCAGGCCACTATCGGGACCTCTCGCGCCGCTGGCGAACCAACCGGCAGTTCCCCCTGTACTGGAGCGCACAGCAGGTGCGCAGGCACGCGCGGACGCGCCTGGTGCTCCACCCGATGCCCGCGACGCACGTGACGGAGCCGGGCGGGCGAACATAGGGGTCGTGAACCCCTCTGACCAGCGTGGGATCGTACGCGGATGCTGCCTCGGGCTCGTGGTCCTGCTCATCCTCGTGGGTGGCTCGGGCTTCCTCGCCGACCGCGCCCTGGCGTCCCCGGTCCTCGGTGCGGCGCCGGCGGGGCCGTCACACGGCACGAGCGAGGCGGCCGTCGCGCTGGCACTCGGCGAGGAGATGGCCGCACAGCTCATCCAGGGTCCGCACGGGGTCGTGGTGCTGAGCGAGCAGGACCTCACGGTGCTCGCTGTCGCGAACAATCCTCATCCAAACGAATACAGAGATCTGCAGGTGCGCATCCGCAACGGCCTGCTGGTGGTCTCGGCGCGGATATCGGCCGGGCCGTTCACGCCGACCGGGGTCGCCCATATCAGCCTCTCGCTGCAGCCGGGCGCGGCTGGTCCGGTGATCGCCGCGCAGGTCCCCGAGGTCGACATCGGCATGCTCGGCCTGCCCGGATTCGCGGGGTCCGGGCTCGCGTCGGAGATCGACGCGGCGCTCTCCCTCGACCGCCTCTTTGCGATCGCCCCCAAGCTCAGCGTGCTGCGCCCGGATATCGAGTGCGTGGAGGTCGTGCCCGGGGGAGTCGCGGTCGGGGTGCACGATCCCGGGGTGCCGGCGGTCGCCTCGTCGTGCGGTTGATCTAGGAGGGGGTCTCCGGGACGACCACCGCGAGCACGAAGGCGGCGTGGCTCTGCACCTGCGGGTAGTTGCCGAGGGGGGAGTGATCGCCCGGGTCGGCGACCTCCCCGAAGAGCCCGAATGGTCCGCGGGTCGCGAGGGCGGCGTCGAGCCACCGGGAACCGTCTCGCCCCACGGCGGCGAGGGCGCCCGCCAGCCAGAAGGTGGGGAACACGAAGGGCGCACACGGGTCCACCAGCGTGTCCGGCTGACCTTCGTAGCGATCGACGAGACCACCGCGGACGAGCCGGCTGACGATCAGGTCCAGGGTGGCGTCGACACGTCCTGCAAGGTTGTCCAGCCCGCCCAGGAGCGCAACCTGGGCGAGCGCGGCGTCGGCGCCGCCACCGTCGAGGCGGAGCTCCAGCGGGCGATCGCCTCCGCCGAGCTCGGTCGCCGCTGCCGCGGCCACCTTTCGCCAGGATTCGGCATCTCCTGGTACCAGGCGCTGATCGGCGAGAGCTGCGGCCCCCTCCAGGCCGCTCGCCGTCGTGACCAGCGAATGCGTGTAGCGAGCGGGCGCTCCGCGGATCTCCCAAATGCCGTTGTCGGGCTCGCGCCAGTGTTGGACGAGCCATCCGGCCAGGACCGGCACGGCGGCGCCGAGCTCGGCCGGCAGCGCTCCGGCCCGTGCCAGGGCAGTTGCGAGCTCGATCACCTCACCCGGTACGTCGAGTTGCGCCTGCCCGGCAGCGGCGTTGCCGATCCGGACCGGGCGCGCGCCGCGATACCCCGCGAGCTCTGGGATAGCCGTCTCCTCGGGCGGTGCCGTCCCGTCGAGCCGCACCAGCGGCTTCGGGCCCGACTCCACCACCACGCTGCCGATGAATGCGCCGAGCGACCGCGCGGCATCGACGAGACCCAGGCGGAGCATCGCCAGCGCGGCAAGCGACGAGTCACGCAGCCAGCAATATCGGTAGTCCCAGGTCCGCGCCGATTGCGGCCACTGCGGGAGCGATGTGGTCGGCGCGGCGACGATGCCGCCGTCGTTTCGACGCAGGCCGAGCAGCACTGCCGCTGAAGTTTCGAGGAGTCCGGCGGTGCCGGGCGCGGCGCCGGCCGGCTGTCGAATCTCTGGTATGACGCGACGCCACCGTGTGAGCGTCGTCTCGATTGAGGGAGCGGTTGTCGACGCGTCGGCGGAGGCGAGCGTGACCGTCTGTGCCTCCGCCGGGAGCACCGCGAACCCGCACCGGGCTCCGTCCGGCGTTGCCTCCCACGCAGAAGGCGCATGCACGGCCACACGATCTGCGCCGGATATTTCGAGCGTGGTATCGAGGATGCGCAGTGACGCGTGCTGTCCGGGCCATGCCGGGGTCTCGACCGCGACATGCACCGCGACGGCTCCACCCTCCGCGCGCATGCGGCGCACCAGCAGCGGCCCGTCCGCCAATGCGAGTGCCTCGTCCACGAACAGTCGCGCTCGCCCCACCTCCCAGACAGTCTCGAGAACCAGGGAACGCGCATGGTATCTGCGCGAGATCACGCGAGCGTTCGGTTGCACCGGCCGGAGCGAGAACGTGCCTCCACGATCGCCGTCGAGGATCGAGAAGAAGAGCGGCGTTGCGTCGATCCACGGCCAGCAGAGCCACGCGACCTTGCCGTCGGGGTCGATGAGCGCTGCAGTTCGCGAGTCGGCGAGCAGCGCGTGCTCACCGATCCGATGCTGCATGCGCGCAGCCTAGCGCCTCAATGTTTCGCGCAGGATCAGGGAACGGCGAGGGGCGGAATCGTGTCGGCGATGCTCGCGATCTTCTCCGCCCAGTTCGGGTCGCTCGCATAGTCGACGTTCATGCCGCGCAGCGTCGGGCCGTGATAGAACTGGCCGCCGACGGTCAGGTAGTTGGTCGCGATGAACTGCGCGACGTACTGGATGCACGCATCCAAGCTCGTGAATGTCGTCGCATCGACGTAGGGGTTGGAGTCGTTGGCGCCAAACCCGAAGAGGTTGTGCTTGTTCTGCGCGATCGCGCTGGTGCCCCAGCCGGACTCGAGGATCGCGTGGGCGACGAAGTAGCGCGCGCTGACGTGGTACGTGGTCTCCGCCTGCATGAAGCTGGCGCCGAGCCCGGCGAGCGCTGACCCGTCGAGGAACTGATTCAGGCTCGCGGCCGTCTCTCCGCTCGGCAGGGTGAGATTCGTGTCGACCGTGAACAGCGGACCGGGAACCGCCTGGTAGATGGCGTCTCGGGCGCGTGCGGCGGCGAGGGCCTCCACCGCCTGGGCCAGTGCCTTTTGCGCTTGCGACACGTGGGCGTGGGCGGTGACGTCGGCCGCCAGCAGGGTCTGCGTCTGCACCTTGACGATCACCTGCTCTGTCCGAGACTGCTCCTCCTCGGCGGCGAGTTGCGCGAGGTCGGACGTGTGCTGTGCGAGCGTGCTGCTCGCCTTCCGCTCCTCCGCGCCGATCCGTGCGACCAGTTGCTGGCTCGCGGACGAGATCTCGTTGACCTGCACGTCGCGTTGGATCGCGGCAGCGATCGTGTTCGCCGAGATGATGTAGGCGAGCATCGCCTGCGAGCCCCCGCTCTCATACGACTGGCGGAGGTAGGCGGCGAGGTGGCCGCGGTCTGCGTTGAGCTGCGCGTTGACGGTGCGTAACGTCGCGCTGTCGGCAGCGATCGTGACTTGCAGCGCGCCGATCTGGGTGTTGAGCACCGCAAGATGCGCATTTGCCGCCGCGAGCGCCGCCCGTGCGAGCGACAGTGCCGTGTCAGCGTTGTTGGCAGCGTCCTTGGCGTTCTGCGCATCCTTGGCGGCCGCGGCAGCAGCCTGCTGCGCCGCCGTGACCCCGGGCGTCGGTCCCGCGGCGGCCGGTGCAGCGATCAGCGTCAGCGCCACCGCGAACGGCAAAGCGAGGACGAGACGGTGATGGGCGAACTGAAACCGGGGGTGACGCATCGAGGCCAGTCTCCCATCGGGTACCGGGGTCGCCTGCCGATGTCATCGCGCCGTAACCTGCCGTCACGGCCACGTCACACAGCCGACGCGGGAATGTACGAGATGGGCCGGGTCGATCGAACGAATCGGTGCTCGACCGGGTGGCTAGGAGGCCTTGCGCTCCAGCAGGCGGCGCCTGATCTCGTCAGCGGCGACGAGCTCGACGGTAGTCCGCGGTCCGCAGCCGGGACAGATTCGATGGCCGCCAACCGACTCACCGTCGGCGCCGTAGTACAGCACCGAAAGCATTGCGCCCTTGCAGATGGGGCAGCGGTCGGACGTTTCCGGGTTCGTCTCCATCGCTCCATTGCATGATCGCACGGAGAGGGCCGGTCGGGGAGGCGTTGGGATCACCGTCACCGACCCGCCACGCCGCGGCGCGAGCGTTAGGCTCGGTGGCATGGGACCGGCGCCGCCCGGCGACAGGACCGCGACTCTCGAGGCGTACCTCGACGAGCTCGACCACTGGTCGGCGCGGCTCAACCTGACGTCCATCCCGCGAGAGCAGCGGTGGGTTCGCAATGTCGTCGAGGTCGAGGATCTGCTCCACGCGACGGCGCCGCCCGTGGCGTCCCGGGTGGTTGACATCGGGTCCGGCGGTGGCGTCCCCGGGATGGTGCTCGCCATTCTCCGGCCCGATCTCTCCGTGACCCTGCTCGATTCGGATCAGCGGAAGGTTGGGTTCCTGATCCATGTTGCCGGTCTGCTGGGGCTCTCCCAGGTGGTCGTGGAGGCACTCCGCGCCGAGGACGCAGGGCGTCGCGAGGGCATGCGCGAGGCGTTCGACCTGGCGACCTCACGAGCGACCGCCCCACCACCGGTGCTGTGCGAGCTCGCGTTGCCGATGCTCCGTATCGGCGGAAGCCTGTGTGCGCTGGTTGCCGACGCCCGGTCGGCGCAGGTTGGGTGCGCCGCAGCCGCTGCGGCGTGCGGCGGCGCCGCCCCGGAGGCGCCGGCCGACGGCGTCCTCCGAGTTCGCAAGGTCGCCCCGACGCCCGACGCCTACCCGCGGCGGGCGGGGACACCCAGCCGCCACCCCATCAGCTGAGCCGGCGGCGGATCGCCTCAGCCGCGACGGTGCGCTCGTTCCACGGAATCTCGCCCCCCGCGGTCTCGAGTGTCTTCTCATGCCCCTTACCCGCCAGGAGCACGGTGTCGCCGGGGGCGGCGTTCGCCACCGCGTAGGCGATGGCCTCCTCCCGATCGGGGATGACGAAGAGGTTGGTGCCCCGAACCGCACCGGCGGCGACGCCGCCGGCAGCGATCTGCTCGAGGATGACGTCGCGGTTCTCGCCGCGCGGATCCTCATCGGTGATCACGCTGACGTCGGCGAGACGCGCCGCGACGGCCCCCATCGCCGGCCGTTTCTCCAGGTCGCGCTCGCCGGCCGACCCGAACACGGCCCAGAGCCGTCCGGACGTGGTCCGGCGCAAATCGTCGAGCACGGTTTCGAGCGCGTCGCTCGTGTGGGCGTAGTCCACGATCACCTCGTAGGGCTGGCCGAGGTCGATGCGCTCCATGCGGCCCGTCACCGGTTCGGCGGCTTCGAGGCCCAGGACGGCGCTCCCGAGATCGGCGCCCGTGGCGCACGCGGCGGCCAGTGCAGCGAGTGCATTGCGAACATTGAATGCGCCGGCGAGCCCGAGGCGGACGGCGCTGTCGCCCCACGGCGTCCGTGCGAGGAAGTGAACACCGGCCGGTCCGGCGATGATCTCCTCGGCGCGCAGGTCGGCTGCGATCTCCGGCAGATCGGTGTACGTCAGCCTGGTGGCTACCGGGATCGCCACCAGGTGGGGGAACCCAAAGGGATCGCCGGCATCGAGCACGGCGATGCCGTCGGATCTCGCCGACACACGCTCGAGCAGGCGCGCCTTGGCCGCGAGGTACCGGTTCCGGGTGCCGTGCAACTCGAGGTGCTCGGTGGTGATCCGCGTGAACACCGCCGCACGAAACGCGACACCGTCGGCGCGCTGCATCTCGAGCGCGTGGGATGACGTCTCGAGTGCGACGTGCGTGCATCCCGCATCGCGGATACGGGCGAGCTCTGCCTGCAACTCGGGCGCCTCGGGGGTGGTCTGCCGCGAGGGGTTGGGGGTCACGAGGTCGCCGGTGCGCCGGTCGACGGTGCTCATCGACGCCGCGGCAATCCCGGCCGCCCGCCATGCATGCCAGAGGAGTGTCGCTGTGGTGGTCTTGCCGTCGGTCCCGGTGATGCCCGCGACACAGAGGCTCCGGCTCGGGTGATCGTTGAACGTTGCTGCCAGCTCGGACAGTGCGTGGCGCGCGTTGCCAACCGTGATCAGCGGTATCGAGGCGTCGATCGGCGCAGCCCGGGGCCCCTCGACCACCACCGCCACGGCGCCCCGCTCGACCGCGTCAGCGATAAATCGGCGACCGTCAGCCCGGAGCCCTGGAATGGCGACAAACAGGCTGCCCGCGGTGACGGAGCGGGAGTCGGAGTCGATTGCGGTGATGTCCAGAGCGGCCGCTGCAGGAGGCAGCGCGACGTCGATCCCGGCCGAGCCGAGCAGAACCGCGAGTGGGCGCGCCGCACGCGTCGGATGCACCGTCGCAGTCTATGGTAGGGTCGCTGCGATCATGGCTGGAAAGAAGCAGAAGCGGGCTGGCGGTGCGCCGGTCTCGCTGGCCGATGCACTGGCCGCGACACGCGCCGCGCGAAGCCGCGTCCTTGCCCTGGCGGCCCGGCTCGAGGAGACCGAACGCACCATCCTCGCCGCGATGGCGCCGGCCCCGGCCGCGCCGCCCAAGCGCCCGGTCGGCAGGCCACCCAAGACGGCGGCTGCGGCCCCGGCGAAACGCCCGGTCGGCAGGCCTCCCAAGACAGCGAGCGCAGCACCGGCGAAGCGAGCGGTCGGAAGGCCCAGGACCCGCCCCACAGGCCGCAAGCCGGTCGGACGTCCCCCGAAGGCCTGAACCGAATCCAGACCTCTCAGGTCAGGTTTCGACAGGTTTTGGGTAGACTGGCCACATGGCCAAGTCTTCCCGCGACCTCCTCGACGACGCACGTGCCACCGTTCCGGAGGTTTCCCCGCAGCAGGTGCGCGCCGCTGCGGCATCCCGCACCCTGATCGATGTCCGCGAACGCAACGAGTTCGACGAGGGCTACATTCCCGGGGCGATGCACCTCAGCAAAGGGTTCATCGAGACGCGCATCGAGGACACGGTTCCCAAGCGGGACACGCCGATCACCCTGTACTGCGCCGGCGGAGTCCGCTCGCTGCTGGCCGCGCGAGCGCTCCAGGAGCTCGGCTACACCGACGTCCAGTCGATGGCGGGCGGCTACGGCGCGTGGAAGCAGGCTGGTTTCGACTTCATCGTCCCCCGGGTCCTGACGGCACAGCAGCAGCAGCGCTACAGCCGCCACCTCCTCATCCCCGAGATCGGCGCCGAGGGCCAGGCGAAACTGCTCGACGCGCGCGTCCTGCTCATCGGGGCGGGCGGCCTCGGCAGTCCGGCAGCCCTGTACCTCGCCGCGGCGGGTGTGGGCACCATCGGCTTCGTGGACTTCGACACCGTGGACCGCAGCAACCTGCAGCGCCAGATCCTCCACACCGAGGATCGGATCGGCATGCTCAAGACAGCATCGGCTCGGATCGCGCTCACCGCGCTCAACAGCGACGTCCGCGTCGTCGAGCACAACGTGGTGCTGAGCGGCGAGAACGCTCGCGAGATCTTCGACCAGTACGACATCATCGTCAACGGCTGCGACAACTTCCCCACTCGATACCTCGCCAACGATGTGGCCATCTTTGCCAAAAAGCCGATGGTCGACGGTGGCATCTTCCGATTCGAGGGCCAGGTCACCACAGTGGTCCCGTTCCAGTCGCCCTGCTACCGCTGCCGCTACCCCTCGCCGCCTCCGCCCGAGGAGGCGCCGTCGTGCGCCGAGGCAGGTGTGCTCGGCGTGCTCCCCGGGATCGTGGGCGTCCTCCAGGCAACCGAGGTCATCAAGCTGATCACCGGTGCCGGCGACCTGCTCACCGGCCGTCTGCTGCACATCGACGCGCTCGCGATGAAGTTCCGCGAGTTTCGCGTCCCGCGTGACCCCCAGTGCCCGGTGTGTGGTGAGAATCCCACGATCACCGAGCCGATCGACTACGAGGGCTTCTGCGCGGCTCCGGCCTCGGTTGCGACCGAGGCGGTCGGGGTCTGACGCAGCCTAGCTGACGGCCGGCGTCCCGGCATCGAGCTCGGGGTCGCCGCCGTCCAGGCGTTCGGCTTCGTGGACCAGCATCACCGGGATGCCGTCGTCGACGCGGTAGCGGAGCCGGCAGGCGTCGCAGCGCAGCGACACCGGCTCGACGACGAGCGGTCCGCGGCAGCGCGGGCAGGCGAGGATGTCGAGGAGATCCTTGGGGAGCTGACTCATGACGCCATTGTCGCCGCTGTGAGGAATGTCGCGAGCTCCTGGTTCACAGCGCGGGAGCGTTCGAGGTTGCTCAGATGCCCGCACTCCAGCTCGCGGTAGCGCGCATCCGTGATCCCGTCAGCCATGGCACGAACTTCCTGGGTCGGGATGATCGCATCCCGGCTTCCGGCGATGACCAGCGCGGGCACGTCGATGGACGCGAGCAGCGCGGTGCTGTCCGGTCGCGCGGCCATCGCGCGCTGCGCGAAGGCGATGCCCGCGGGCGAGCAGCGCCGAATCCGTCCCCGCACGGGGTCGACGATGTGTGCCTCGTCGTGCGCACCCGGGCTCAACATCCGCGCGACCATCGGCTCGACGATCGACTCCACCGACTGCTCGCGCTCCACCTGCTCCGCCATCGCGAGGCGGTCGCCGCGTGCGGCGGCGGTGTCGGCAGTCGCGCGCGTGTTGCAGAGTGCCAGGGCGCGAATCCGCTGCGGCGCAAGCCGCCACAGCGTGAAGGCAAGGTAGCCGCCCATCGAGAGCCCCACGACTGCGACCTTGTCGATGTTCAGCGAGTCGAGCGCTGCGAGCACCGCCGCTGCGAACCCGTCAAGCGCCGGCTCTCCGGCGGGCGGCGCGGGCGACGAGCCGCATCCCCAGAGATCGACCCGGATGCAGCGCATGTCGTCGGACAACGCGGCTACCTGGTGGTCCCATTGCGAGGCGTCGAGCGTGAATGCGTGGAGGAACAGCACCGGCGCACCGGTTCCCGTGTCATGGATGGCCGGCAGCATGTCCGTCGCGCAGCGTCAGGCTTGGGCGCCGACCGCGACCGCCGGGAAATCCTGGTCGAGCGTCGCGGGCTCGATGTGCGTGCGCGCGTGCTTCTCGACGTCGCGCAGCTTGAGGATCTCACTCGGTGTGATGAGCGTGACGGCGACACCGGCGCGCCCGGCTCGTCCAGTCCGGCCGACGCGATGCAGATACTCGTCGGGGGTGAGGGGCACGTCGTAGTTGATGACATGTGAGATGTCGTCGATGTCGAGTCCGCGCGCGGCGACGTTGGTTGCGATCAGGTACTTGATGTGGGTGGCGCGGAACTGCTGCATGGAGCGGTCTCGCTCTCGCTGGGTGAGGTCGCCGTGGAGCAGTCCCACCTGGTAGCCGCGCCCGCCGAGCTGCGCCTGCAGCACATCGGCGGTTCGCTTGGTCTCGACGAAGATGAGCGCCATCACCACGTCGGGCTGATCCAGGATCTGGGCCAGCGCATCAGTCTTGTCAGCCCACGTGGTCTGCACGTAGAGCTGGCGGACCTCCGACGGGATCTCCGGCCGGGTGCTGATCTCCACCGTCTCCGGGTCGTGCATATGACGCAGGGCGAGCCTGCGCACCCACTCGGGCATGGTGGCGCTGAACAGCAACGTCTGGCGCTGCGGCGGGCATTGCCGGAGTATGCGTTCGACGTCGGGCGCGAAGCCCATGTCGAGCATGCGGTCGGCTTCATCGAGCACGCACACGCGGACATTCGCGAGCGTCAGCGAGCGCCGCTGGATGTGATCGCCGAGCCGGCCCGGAGTCGCCACGACGATATGCGCACCCTGGCGCAACTCCTCCATCTGACGTCCGATCGAGTCGCCGCCATAGATGGCGACGCTGCGCAGCTCATGCCGCTTGCCGAGCCTCGTGAGCTCGTCGTGCACCTGGACGGCCAGCTCTCGCGTCGGGCAGAGCACCAGGGCCTGCACCGGACCGTCGCGCGGGTCGAGGCGCTCGATGATCGGAATCCCGAAGGCCGCTGTCTTGCCGCTCCCGGTCTGGGCCTGACCGATCACATCCCGGCCTGCCATCGCGAAGGGCAGCGAGCCCGCCTGGATCGGCGTGGCCATGGTGTATCCGAGCTCGGCCACGGTGTTCTGCATGGCGACACTCAAGGCAAGCTCGTCGAAGCGGACCGGTTCGGGGATGACAGTACTCAAGGCCTCATCGACCGGCGCCGGAGCGGCGGGACGGGGCCTTGCGCCGAGCGGTCTACCAAACCGCGCGCGAGAAGACGAACGCAAGACAACGTCAGTCTACCCCGGATTGGCGCGTTCACTCCCGCGTAAGATCGCCTGATGGCGTTCCACCGCGTCAGCGCGCCCGCGGTTCGATGAGTCTGATCGCCGGTCATCCCGATTCCGAGCCTGCGCGCGGAGCATTCGTGCCGCGCATCGTGGTGCTCGATCTCGACGGCACCACGATCGACTACCGGCAGCGCCTGCACCCCCGCATCCGCAAGGCGGTGCGATCGGTTGCGACGCGCCTGCCGGTGATCGTTGCCACCGGGCGCATGTACCGGTCAGCGCTGCCCTGGGCGAGCGAGCTTGGCACGCACGAACCCCTGGTCTGCTACCAGGGCGCGCTGGTGCGCGAGGCTCCGCGGCCGGATGGATCGCCCGGGCTCACGATCTTCGAGCAGCCGCTCGAGGCCGCAGCGGCCCGGCGGGCCCTGGCGGTCGCGCGGGAGCACGACTGGCATTTTCAGGCGTATCAGAACGACGAGCTGATCTGCGAGCGGGACCGGCCCGAGGCGCGGCTGTACACGCGCATCAGCGGGGTGCAGTTCCGGGTCGTGCCGAACCTCGAAGCGCTCCTCGAGGCGGGGACCACCAAGGCGGCGTGCGTCATTGACGATCCCGCCGAGGTCGACCACGCCATCGCGGTCATGACCGAGGAGCTGGCCGGCCGCGCGCGGATCACCCGCTCGAATCCGGAGTTCGTCGAGATCCTCGACCCCGACGTGAGCAAGGCTGTCGCGTGCGAGATCGTGTGCGAGCGGCTCGGCTACTCGCTCGCCGACGCCGTCGCAATCGGTGATGCGCCGAATGATGTCGAGCTGCTGCGTGCGGCCGGATACGCGGTCGCCGTCGCGTCGTCGCGCCCCGAGGTCATCGCTGCCGCGGACGTCACGTGTGCACCCCCGGAGGAGGGCGGCGTCGCCGACGTCCTGGCGGAGCTCGGGTTGTTGTAACCGGCTGTCACCCCGGTGGGCAGCGGACGGCGCAGCGTCCAGGCCGCGTGACCGCCGCCGTCGCGATCACGAGGCGCTGAAGAACCCGCCCCCGGACTTGTTGCCGAGCCGTCCGCGCGCCACCAGGTCACGGAGCAGCGCGACCGGGTCCCAGCGCTGATCGCCCGTCTGTCGAAAGCCCTCGTCGAGGATCGCCTCGACCACGTCGAGCCCGACGAGATCGGAGAGATGGAAGGGGCCCATCGGCCAGCCGAGTGCGTTGTGCACGGCGAGATCGCACTCCTCCACCGAGATATAGCCGCCCTGCACGAGGTGCATCGCCTCCTGGATGGCGATGAAGAGGATGCGATTGGCGATGAAACCGTATTCCTCGCGTGCCAGCCGGACGGGCGTCTTGCCGATCGCTCGGGCGAAGTCCATGGCACGGATGATCGCGTCCTCGGCGGTGTGCGGCCCGGGCACCACCTCGACCAGCGCCATGAGCAGCGCGGGATTGAAGAAGTGGATGTTGAGGAAGCGCTCGGGGCGGGTGACGGCGTCCATCAGCAGCGACGAGGGGAGGGTCGACGAGTTTGTGCCGATGATGGCGGCATCGTCGGCGTGCTCGCAGATCCGCGCGTACACCTCGCGCTTGACGTCACGGTCCTCGGCGACCGACTCGATGATCGTTGCCGCTCCGGCGACCGCACTGAAGTCCGAGCCCGGGGTCACCCGCGCGAGCGCCGCATCGCATGCGCCGGCGTCGAGCTTGCCCTTCTCCACACGGCGGCGAAGCAGCCCCGCCGCCGACGCCGTCGCGGCGCGGAGACGTTCCTCGCTGCGAGAGATCAAGCGGACCTGATAGCCGTGCAATGCCGCCTGGTACGCAATCTGGCCGCCCATGGCGCCGGCGCCCACCACGGCGAGGGTGCTGCCTGCGGCCATCTCAGCCTGCGGCCGGCGCGGCGTCGCGTCCGGGGCGGGTCATCGCCTCGGCGTCGAGCAACCGCGTCAACTCGGCCTCATCGAGGCCGCTGCGCTCGCGCGCAACCTCGCGCACGGTGCGCCCCGTGTTGTACGCCTCCTTCGCGATCGCGGCGGCGGCGTCGTAGCCGATCCGCGGTGCGAGCGCGGTGCAGAGCATCAGCCCGCGCTCGACCAGCGCGGGACCGTTTTCGGTGGCGGTGATCCCGTCGACGCACTGGGTCGCCAGGTTGCGTGCCGACGCTGCCAGCAACGAGACCGACTGGAGGACGTCGTACGCGGCCACCGGCATCATGACGTTGAGTTCGAGCAGCGACCCGGCAGCGCCACAGAACGCGACCGTCGCGTCGTTGCCGATCACCTGCGCGGCAACCATGGTCACGGACTCGCAGATGACCGGATTGACCTTGGCCGGCATGATCGACGAGCCCGGCTGCACGGCCGGGATTGCGATCTCGGCGATCCCGGCGCGCGGGCCGCAGCCGAGGAGCCGGATGTCGCTGGCGACCTTGTACAGCGAGACCGCCACCGAGCGAAGCGAACCGCTGGCGGCGACGACCGCGTCGAGGGTCGACTGCCCGCAGAAATGGTTGTCGGTCTCGTGAAAGGGGATGCCGAGGTCGGCGGCGAGCAGGGCGATCACTTTGGGTGGGAACTCGGGGTGGGTCCCGACTCCGGTCCCGACCGCGGTGCCGCCGAGCGGCAACTCGGCCAGGGCGGCGATCGCCTCCTCGCCCCGCAGGCGCGCCCGCCCCACCTGACCGGCGTAGCCGAGGAACTCCTGCCCCAGCCTGATCGGGGTGGCGTCCTGGAGATGGGTGCGGCCAGTCTTGATCACCGGCCACAGCTCCTCCGACTTGCGCCGCAATGACGCCTCGAGGATCCGCAGGCCGGCAATCAGGTCCTCGCGGATCGAGACCGCTGCCGCCACCTGGATCGCCGTCGGGATCACGTCGTTGCTGGACTGGCCGAGGTTCACGTGGTCGTTGGGGTGGACGGGAGCCCGCGATCCCCGCACGCCGCCGAGCAACTCGATCGCCCGGTTGGCGATCACCTCGTTGG
>ODAK010003210.1_pt1 | contig 17059 bp, 17 predicted proteins | sample 1539591 | NCBI WGS metagenome assembly ODAK01 (sample SAMEA3539303, study PRJEB22396) | soil metagenome | biome: tundra; feature: field; material: soil | place: USA | collected 2010-05 | depth 0.15 m
GTCAGGCTCCGTCGGCTGCACGGCGAGGGCGCCTACGAGGAGGGCACGCACACGGTGCGCGTCGTGCTCGACCGGTCCGACCCGTCCCCACGCCCGCTGACCGAGCTACTGCGCACGCTCGTGCCGATCGAGCCGCGAGCGCCGGGTCCAAGGAGCGCCGGCCTCGACCGTTAGCATCGAGCGGTGCCCAAGGTCCTCGGCCTGCTGGTAGTCGCCGCCGTCATCGCCGTCGGCGCAGGGGTTCTGGCACCCGCCTCGGCGCTTCGGGTCGGCTCGAGCCCGCTCGACGCCGCGCGGTTCGGCAACGAGCTCGCCGCGATCAAGTCCAGCCCGCCCTTCGAGTGCTACCTCGAGGCGCGCGTGTTCAACGCGTCGCGAGGCCAGAGCCAGGGTCCGACCGCGGGCGGTGCGTCCCCGCAGTCGCGGTCGAGCCTGGCGGCGGCGATCTGGGCCGACGAGCGCGTCACCCAGCTCGCCATCGAGCCCTTCGTCTCGGCCCACGACCCCGGCGCGATGTCTCCTTCGGCAGTGAGCGACGCGCGAGGCAAGCTCGCCGACGCGATCTACGGCACGCTCCTCGCGGCACTCGACACCCAGTCATCGGCGACACCGTTCTCGTGCCCCGCAGTCGTAATCCCCTCGAACCCGCGGCGGCTCGAGTCCGGTGCGTCCATCCTCGCGACGCTGCCCAGCTGGTTCCAGGCCGACCAGACGCGCGCCGAGGCAGCGGCGCTCGGGCTCATCGACCTGCTCCCCAACAGGCTGCCCGAGTCTGGCGCCGCGCTGCGGCAGTGGTACGCAAGGCACGCCACGCAGTTCAAGACCACCTGCGTCTCTGACATCGAGGTCGCCTCCGCGACCGCGGCGAGATCCATCGCGTCGAAGATCGCGAGGGGCCTGTCGTTCGCTCACGCCGCGACGCGGTACTCGCAGGACTCGAGGACGAACAGGAAGGGCGGCGCGATCGGCTGCTTCTCGCCGAACTCGCCGGCGTGGTCCCTGGTGGTGCAGTACGTCGGCTCGACTGCGATCGGCAAGGTCGCAGTGTGGCCGGTCCAGGGGGTCTACGTCTTGTACTCGCCGACCAAGCGAACGCCGAACACCTTCGAGAAGGTGGCAGCGGCGGTCGAGACCCAGCTCCACGCTGCCAACGTCCAGAGCTCCGGGGTCCTCGCGGCCACGATCAGGCAGGTGACCCCGGTGTCCATCGCGAGCTGGCTCGGCTCGTGGTCGGTCAACCAGGTCGGGGGCCAGATCGCACCAAACCTCGCGCCGCCGGCCGCCGCGGTCACGAACCCGCTGGCGAACACGCCGACCGGCTAGCCGTGCCGACCGTGGTCGCGGTGGGACTCGGTCCCGCCGGGGCTGAGCTCATGACCATGGCGGCGCGCGGCCGGCTCGCCGCCGCGACGACGGCCCGGCTGCGCACGCGGCGCCATCCTGCGGCAGCCGCGTTCCCTGACGTGGAGTCCTTCGACGAGCTGTACGAGTCGGCATCGGACTTCGAGGCGCTCTACTGCTCGATCGCCGACGAGCTCGTGCGGCTCGCGAACGCCGACGCCGCTGGCTCCGTCGTCTACGCGGTCCCGGGATCCCCGTCGGTGGCGGAGCGCACCGTCGCGCTGCTCGCCCACCGCGACGACGTGGACCTCGTCGTCGTGCCGGGCCTCAGCTTCGTTGACCTCGCCTGCACGGCGCTGTCGATCGACCCGATCGTCGCACGGCTCCGACTCGCAGACGCGCTGGACCTGCCCGTCCGGCCCGGCGGTCCTGGCCCGCTGCTGCTCGCCCAGGCGCACTCCCACGGCGTGCTCGCCGACATTGTGGCGCACTTCGACGACGACCTCGCGAGCTCGGAGGTCACCGCAGTCGTGCTCCACCATCTCGGGCTTCCCGACGAGCGGATCGAGTCCTTCGCGATCGGCGAGCTCGCGTCGTTCCGCGAGCCCGATCACCTCACGTCGGTGTGCCTCGTGGGGCTCGGCGGCCCCGGCGACGCCGTCGAGGACCTCATCGAGCTGATGGACGAGCTGCGCGAGCACTGCCCTTGGGACCGAATCCAGACGCACCGGTCGCTGGGTCGCTACCTGCTCGAGGAGTCCTACGAGGCCCTCGACGCGCTCGAGTCGCTCGCCGCCGCGCTCGACGACGAGGCCGAGCACGGCGCGACGCACGAGACGACGCCGAGGGTGCGAGCAGCGGGCCGCCACGTCGAAGAGGAGCTCGGCGACGTGCTGTTCCAGCTCGTCTTCCACGCCCGCCTCGGCATCGAGGAGGGACTGTTCGACCTGCGGGGCGTCGCCGACGGTGTCCGGCGCAAGCTCGTCGCACGTCACCCGCATGTCTTCGGGGACGCGATCGCTTCGACCCCCGACGCCGTGGCCGCGCGATGGGAGGCGCTGAAGCGCGACGAAAAGGGCCGAGAGAGCGTGATGGACGGGATCCCTGACGCCCTCCCGGCGCTGAGCCTCATGGCTAAGGTCCGCCGCAAGGCCCTCGCCGCCGGCCTCGAGATGCGCGACGCGACCGCGCTCCTCGACGCGGCACGAGGCGCGCTCGCGACGCTGCCGCTCGCGACCGGCATGCCCGACGACGCGACCATCGGCGCCGACCAATCGTCGACCGAGGCGATCGGCATCGCGCTCGAGGCCGTGTGCGATCTCGCCCGACTGGTCGGCGTGGACCCTGAGCAGGCGCTGCGCGACCGCGCCCGCGCGGCCGCCACGCTCGTCCGGGCTCACGAGTCCGAGAACCCAGTCGCACAGGACGAGGCAAGTAGCGTGGACAGGTCGGAAGCTCGCCGCAGCGAGGGGGAGTAGTCGTGGGTCGAATCGAGTCGGTCGTCGGGCGCCAGGTGCTCGACTCGCGCGGCAACCCGACCGTGGAGGCCGAGGTCACCCTCGACTCGGGCGCGACCGGGCGCGCGATCGTCCCCTCGGGCGCCTCGACCGGCGCGCGAGAGGCCGTCGAGCTCCGAGACGGCGGGCCAACGTGGCGCGGCAAGGGCGTGCTCACCGCCGTCGCCGGGGTCAACGGGGAGATCGCGGTTGCCCTCGAGGGCGTCGAGGCGTGCGACCAGCGCTTCGTCGACCAGTCGCTCTGCGACCTCGACGCGACGCCCGACAAGAGCCGGCTCGGCGCCAACGCGCTGTTGGCGGTCTCGCTCGCGGTCGCGCGCGCCGCCTCGCTCGAGTCGGGCCTCGAGCTGTACCGGTACCTCGGGGGCGCCAACGCGCACCTCTTGCCGGTCCCGATGTTCAACGTCATCAACGGCGGCGCCCACGCGGACAACTCCGTCGACTTCCAGGAGTACATGGTGGTGCCCGTCGGCGCACCGACCTTCGCCGAGGCGCTTCGCTGGGGCGCAGAGACCTACCACGCGCTGAAGTCGATCCTCGTGGACAAGGGCCTGTCCACCGGTGTCGGCGACGAGGGCGGGTTCGCGCCGGACCTCCCCGACAACGAGACTGCCATCACGGTGCTCCTCGAGGCGATCGAGCGCGCGGGCTACGCGCCCGGCGAGCAGGTCGCGATTGCGCTCGACCCCGCGACGACAGAGCTGTGGCACGACGGCGCCTACGAGCTCAAGGGGGAGGGCCGCACGCTTTCGAGCGAGGCGCTCGCTGACTACTGGGCCGAGCTGTGCGCCCGCTACCCGATCGTGTCCATCGAAGACGGCATGGCAGAGGACGACTGGGACGGGTGGCGGGCGCTCACCACGCGGCTTGGCGGGTCCGTGCAGCTCGTGGGCGACGACGTGTTCGTCACGAACTCCGCACTGCTTCGCCGCGGCATCGACGAGGGGGTCGCGAACTCGATCCTCGTCAAGCTCAACCAGATCGGCACGCTCACCGAGACGCTCGACACGGTCGAGCTCGCGACGAGGAGCGGCTACTCGACCGTGATCTCGCACCGATCGGGCGAGACCGAGGACACGACCGTGGCCGACCTCGTGGTCGCCACCAACTCCGGCCAGCTGAAGGCGGGCGCGCCGGCGCGGTCGGACCGCGTCGCCAAGTACAACCAGCTGCTGCGGATCGAAGCGTCGCTCGGCGACGCGGCGAGGTTCGCGGGACGCGCCACGATGTCGGGGGGCGCACGTGGCTACTAAGCGTGCCGCCATCGGGGCCGCGCCGCCGCCCGTGACGCTCCAGGGCTGGCTCATCATCGCTGGCGGCATCGCCACGGCGGCCGTCGTGCTCGTGGCGTGGCTGCCCGTCGGCGCGTTGCTGCACCAGCGCGCCGAGCTGTCGACCGCCGCCACGCGGCTGAGCGTGCTCACGAGCGAGGGTCGGCAGCTCTCAGCCAGGGCAGCAGCGCTGCGACAGCCCGGGGCCCGCGAGCAGCTGCTGCGTGCCGACTACCAGCTCGTGAAGCCCGGCCAGGTCCTCATCCAGGTCCTGACGCCGAGCTTCACGCCGAGTGCCAAGTCCTCGGAGGCCCCGTATCCGGGTGACCCTGGATTCGCACCGCTCATCAACCCGAGCGAGGCCGGTCTCATGCCGATCTCCCCGGCCACCTCGACAGCCCGCGCCCGCACGGCCGGTCAAGGAGGCGCCCAAGAGGGCTTCTTCGCCCGGGCGGTCACCGCCCTCGAGTTCTGGCGTTGAGCAACCCCCTCGTCGCGACCGACGAGGACCTCGCCGCGGTCACCCGGCAGCTGGGACGGACGCCAGCGGGGAGGTTCAAGGTGGTGGTCCGCCGGCTCGACGGCACGCCCGTCGTGATTCTCAACGCGCCGAGGCTGGACGACGGGACGCCGATGCCGACGATGCTGTGGCTGGTCGACCCCGACCTCGTCCGAGAGGTCGCCCGGATCGAGTCCGGCGGCGGCGTCCGCAGCTTGGAGCGGCTGGTCGACCCAGACGCGCTGCAACGCGCCCATGACGACTACGCGACACGACGAGCCGCCCTCCTCGACGACGACCGCGACCCTGCGCCCTCAGGCGGCGTCGGCGGGACGCGCACGGGGGTGAAGTGTCTGCACGCGCACCTCGCCAACTTCCTCGCAGGCGCAGATGATCCTGTCGGGCGCCTGGTCGCCGACGAGGTGGACCTCGACGGCCTCGTGCCCCACGCGCCGTCGCGTGACAGGCTCACGGGGTGATGCCGGTCGCCGCGCTCGACTGCGGCACGAACTCGACGCGCCTGCTCGTGCTCGATGACCACGGCGAGCCGCTCGATCGTCGCATGGTGATCACGCGGCTCGGACAGGGCGTGGACGCGACGGGCGTGCTCCGGGGCGACGCCATCGAGCGCACCTTGGCCGTCCTGCGCGACTACCGCGAGGTGATGGAGCGCCGCGGCGTGACCGCGGCGCGGCTCGCTGCGACGTCCGCGGCGCGCGACGCCTCTAACGGCGCGGCGTTCCTCGAGGCAGCGTCCGAGACGAGCGGCGTGGCGGCCGAGCTGCTGAGCGGCGAGGAGGAGGGCCAGCTCTCGTTCTCAGGCGCCACGTCGGACTACACCAGTCCGCTCGACGAGGTCGTTGTCGTGGACATCGGCGGCGGCTCGACCGAGCTCGTGGCGCTTGTCGGAGGCCACGTCGCCGCCCACTCGATGCAGGTGGGCTGCGTCCGCGTCACCGAGCGCGCGATGCCGAGCGATCCGCCGACCCGCGAGCAGCTCGATGCAGCCGCGAACATGGTCGACGAGGCCATCGATGCCGCGTTCGCCCGGATCCCCGAGCTCGCCGTCGCCGACGACGCTCGTCACGTCCTCGGGCTCGCCGGCACCGTGTCCACGCTCGCGATGGTGGACCTCGGGCTCGCCGAGTACGAGGAGTCGAAGGTCCACCACCACTGGCTGTCGCTCGAGGCGATCCGGGCCCTGCGCGACGCACTGGCGGCCGAGACGATCGACGATCGACGCCGCCGTCCCGGGATGGTGCCTGGGCGAGAGGACGTGATCGTCGCCGGCGCCGTCGTGCTCGAGCGCGTCGTCGTCCGACTAGGGGCGACGGGGTGCCTCACCTCGGAGCGCGACATCCTCGACGGCCTGGCGCGTAGCGTGCTTTCGCGATGACGTCGGCGTGCCTTGGGCCGACCCGTGCGCATGTGCCGAGTCGCCTCGGTGCCCGGTGACGCGGTCTCGCGCCGCGGTCGCCGACCCCGTCGTGCTGCATGGCCAGCGCGTAGTGCTGCGCACCCTGACGGAGAACGACTTCGACGGCTGGTCCGAGGTGCGCACGCGGTGCCGCGACTGGCTCGTGCCCTGGGAGCCGAGGATCGCTGGGACGGCACTGCCGCATGAGGATCGCCGGACCTTCGCTGCGCGCTGCTCGCTGCGCGAGCGCGAACGCCAGCTGGGGACGGGTTTCGGCTTCGGCGTCTTCCTCGCGGGTCGCTTTGCGGGCGAGCTCACGCTCTCGTCGGTCCAGCGGGGGCCCTTCCAGTCCGCCTCGGTCGGCTACTGGATCGACGAGGCGCTCGCGGGCCACGGCTACGTGCCCGAGGCGGTCGTCGCCTGCCTGCGGTTCGCCTTCGAAGAGCTGCTGCTTCATCGCATCGAGGTCTCGATCATCCCGAGGAACGCCGCGTCGCGGCGCGTCGTCGAGAAGCTGGGCATCCGGTTCGAGGGCGTCGCCGAGCGGCTGCTGTCGATCGACGGCGTCTGGGAGGACCATGCCCGCTATGCCATGACGGCCGAGGAATGGGACGCTCACGGCAAGGAGCTAGCGGAGGCATGGCTGGAGGGCTAGGCGATGAGCGCTGTCGGTGCCGGCACGCACTCGAACGGCGCGAGCGCGACGAGGTCATCCAGCCCAAGGAGCCTCGTGCGACCCACCGACCCGAGGCTCCGACGAATCGACCCGAGATCGGCGACCGCACCGCACAGGACACGGCGATCGCCCCGCTGCACGATCACCGAGCCCGCGGGCCCAGGACCGCTCCAGTCCTCGTCGAGGTCAGCGGCCGCGAGCCAGCGTGTCCGACGTCGCGCCAGCACGAGGTCGGCAAGCATCCGCGCGGAGTCCCGGAGCACCCGCACCGAGCTGCCGGGCACATCGAGCCACGTCACGGGCACGACCGCGACGTCGAGCCGCAGGCACCGTGCGAGCCAGAGCAGCTCGACGTCGAACGCGTACCCGCGCGTGGTCTGCAGCTGGCAGAGCAGCTGCGCCTCGCCTCGACGGAAACCCTTGAAGCCGCACTGGGTGTCGGCGAGGTCGACGCCACCCACGGTGCGGACCGCCAGGTTGAAGGCGCGGCCCGCGTCGGTGCGAAGGCGCGAGCCATAGTCGACATGACCCTCGACGGCGCGGGATCCGACGGCGATTGGCGACGTGTCGAGCGCGGCGAGCAGGCTTGGCAGCAGCATCGGATCGATCGCCATGTCGGCGTCGGCGAACACGACGCGGGGGCCACGCGCAGCGAGCATGCCCGTTCGGACCGCCGCGCCCTTCCCGAGGTTGCGCGGGTGCGAGATGACTCGGGCGTCTGTGAGCGACTCGGCGTGTCGGCGTGCGGCAGACGCCGTACCGTCCGTCGAGCCGTCATCGACGAACAGCAGCTCGGTGCTCGACAAGTCGACAGCACCTCGGCGCTCGGCGTCCTGGAGCCGCGCCATGCCGTCGTCGAGTCGCGACGCCTCGTTGAAGGTGGGGACGACCAGGGTGAGTGACGGCGTCGTGCTGTTGCCGCCCTCCCTGAGGTCAGGGACGGGCGGCACCGATGAGGCCGTAGGTGAACGCGGGCTGGAGCTGGATGGTCGTGCCGGTCTGGTCGGCCGCGATCGTGGTCTGGGACCCGTAGGGCCCGCTGCCCCCGTACATCACGACGTGGTCAACCTGGTTGTCGCCGTCGAGATTGAAATAGAAGAGGAGGTCGCCCGGCTGGAGCGCCGTGAGGCTGACGTGGCGGAGCGCCGCATACTGCTCGCCTGCGGTCCGCGGGATCGAGATGCCAGCCTGCGCCCACGCCCACTCGGTGAGGCCGGAGCAGTCGAAGCCCGAGCCCGGCGACTCGCCGCCCCATACGTAGGGCATGCCGATCTGGGACTTCGCCGCAGAGAACGCCCGCATGCCTGCGGCGTTCCCGGTGGCGGATCCAGCGATCGACCCCGAGAATCCCGTGAGGGAGAGCACGGTGCCTTGGCTTCCTCCGAGCTGGCCGGCGACGCCAGACGAGCCGAACGCGCCCTGCTGGTTGCCCGCAGCCGCGGCCGCGCGGGCAGCGGCGATGGCCGCCTCGAGCACCAGGTGCCGGAGCTGCGCGCCCATCGAGTGGATCTCATGGCTGGTCTTCACCAGCAGGAGGTTGTGCTGGACGCGAACCGCCTCAGCCTCCCGGGTCGCGTGGGCGACCGCTGAGCGCTGCGCGCCGAGGTTGCGCTGGTCCGCGGCCGCGATGCTGACCTGGTTCTGGTACGCGACCTCGGTGGCGGTGACGTCGCCGATGATCGCCTGCTGGTAGACGCTCGCGGCGGCGGCCTGCGACGCATTCTGGGTGAACAGCGAGAGGGAGTGCGCGTCGTTGGAGCTGTAGATGTAGGCGTCCACTGCGTCACTCTGCAGGCGCCGACCCGTCGCGGCGGTCCGCGCCCGCAGCTGCTTGAGCCGCTTGGTTGTCGCATGGATCCGCTCGTCGAGTGCTGAGAGCCGGCCCTGGATCTGATCGAAGTGCTGCGACAGGGCCTCGTTGATCCGCTCCTGGTTCGCAAGGGTGGCCTCGAGGCGCTGCACCCTCGCGCGAAGCGAGACGATCGACGGCGGTGAGGCAGCGGCGATCGAGAGCGACATGACGAGCACGGTGGTGCACATCGCACTCGCGAGGAAGAGCCTCGGCGCACGTCGTGCGGCCCGTCTCCGTTCGAGAGGCACCTGTCAACGGTAGTTGAGGCGTTGCGACGAGTCGTGGATTCCTACGGATCCCTGAGGTGCGACGACGAGCGGCTAGAACGAAGTGAGCATCGAGTTTGCGCTCGATCGAGGGGGACGTAGCCCAATTGGCAGAGGCAGGGCGCTTAAAACGCCTCCAGTGAGGGTTCGAGTCCCTCCGTCCCCACCACGCGACCAGATTCACATCTCCTCGTCAAGCCAGCGGCGCGCGTTGTCGCAGCCGGTGTGTTCGTTGCGAGCGCAATGTCACCTGACTGGAGCACCTACGGCACCCGCAACGATCCCGATGCTGCCCATGACGCACAGCGCGCTGACGACGCCGCGTCGCAAGACGAAGAGCCACAGCATCGCTGCAGCCAGGACCGCCAGCTGCCAGAGGTGACCGAGCTCGAGTCCGAGCGGGAGCGCGGATCCGGCAATCGCGCCAATGACGGCTGGCCCGGCGCCGGCGAAGAACGACTGGACCGCTGTGTTCCGACGGATGCGATCGAATCGTGGCCCACCTGCGAGCACGAACACGAACGACGGGGCGAACGCGACCGCGGCGGCGAGCAGTCCGCCCGCGATCCCCGCAGCGGCGTACCCGACGACGGCCACGGTCTGGACGACCGGGCCCGGGGTGACCTGTCCGAGTGCGACGGCGTTGAGGAACTGCGCACCGGACATCCAGTGGTAGGTGACGACGGCGTCGTGCTGCATCAGCGGGACGATGACGAACCCGCCGCCGTAGGACAGCGCGCCAACCTTGATCGCAACGAACGTGAGGGCGGCAAGGCCCCCCATCGCGCCGGAGTGCACGGCCATTGCAGGAAGCACGCCGCGTGCCGAAGCGCGCCGTGTCGAGGTGCTCCGGGCGACGACCTCAATCGCCCCGCAGGCGAGCAGCACCAGCACGAGGAGCTGACCGACGGTCGCCGCGGCGGCGGCGCCCGTGCAGCCATAGGCGATCCAGCGAGCTCGCGCCGCTCGCCGACGACGCACGCGTCGCCAGCTCGGCGGCGCGAGCCCCCACGCGGCGACGAGCGCGACTGCGGGAACTGCAGCGCCGGCTCCGGCGGCTGCGCCGAGCACCGGCGTCGGCGGATGGCTCGCGAGGAAGACGGCTGACATGCCGAGGATAAGGACGAGCCCCGGGAGGATGAAGCACAGCCCGCCGAGCACGGCCCCGGCCGCGCCGCGAAGCCGCCACGCACAGAAGATCGCGAGCTGCGTGGACGCGGGACCGGGCAGCAGGTTGGTCGCTGCGATGCCGTCCTCGAACTCGTCTGCGCCGAGCCAGTCGTGTTCCTCGACGCACAGCCGTCGCAGCAGCGAGATGTGCGTGGGCGGACCACCGAAGCCGATGCAGCCAAGCCGCGTCCATTCCCTCGCAATCGTTCGCAGCGGCACGCGATCGACGGGCGCGACGGCAGCGGACTGCTCCTCGCCCATCTCGCCAAGGTAGGCGACCATGCCGGACGAGATCGCCCGCACCTAGGGCGTCGCGTACGGTGAGTCGTCGTGAGTGACGCCCCCAAGAGCGATGCAGCTGCTGCATGGGGGATCCCGTCTAAGTCCGAGACCCACTGGCCGGTCGTCGCGGCGGTTCTCGCCGCGATCGTCCTCCAGCTCGTGCTCCCTGACAGGCTGCTCATCGACCTCGCGGCCAAGGTGGTGGTCCCGGCCATCGAAGGCGTGCTCTTGCTGGTGCTGCTCGTCACCAACCCCGGCCGCCTGAACCTCGAGCAACGACGTCTGCGACTGGTGGGGATCGCGCTCATCGCGCTGGTCTCGCTCGCGAACACGGTGTCGTTGGTCGAGCTGATCCACGCGCTGCTCTACGACGCGAAGACGGCGGGACGCACGCTCGTGTACGCGTCCGTGCCGATCTGGCTGACCAACGTGATCGCCTTCGGTCTGTGGTACTGGGAGCTCGATCGCGGTGGACCAGCACGACGGACCCAGCCGACGCACCCCAGGCCGGACTTCCTGTTCCCCCAGATGGGCGCACGAGGTTCTGACCCGACGTGGACGCCTGACTTCAGCGACTACCTGTACACCTCGTTCACGAACGCGACGGCCTTCAGTCCGACGGACACGATGCCGCTCACGCGGTGGGCGAAGCTGCTGATGGCGGTCCAGTCGATGGCCTCGCTCATCACGGTCGCCGTTGTCGTCTCTCGCGCGGTCAACATCTTGAAGTGAGCGCTCATCGGGACCCGTCCTCACTGCGCCCGGGTGGGGAACCACCGACCAGCGGCTAGCGTGGCGCCCCGTGGCAGCGAGCAACACAGGTGGCTGGGTTCGCCGGGTCGGCGCCTCTGGCGGCGGCCGATCGTACCGACGACGTCGGCCGGTCAACTTCTACGGGATACTCGGTCTCATCGTCGTCTTCGGCCTCTCCTCGGTCGGGTTCGCCCGCTACAACTACCGCAACCCTCCGGCGGGGCCGACAAAGAGCTTCGCCGCGCTCGCGATCTTCGCGTGCGGATCGGCGGTCCCATCACTGGCTCCGAACGCCGGCAACTACCGCGCGCTCGCGGGCGGCGTGATCGAGTCGACCACGACTGGCTCGCCGACGCTGAACCAGTTCACGAGCGGGTACGTGGGCCTCACGCTCACGTCGTCGGGGCTGCAGTTCCCTGCGGTCAGCTCGAAGCACCCGCACTCGCAGCGCTACTCGAACGGTGACAAGTGCCCGCAAGGAACGAAGGACGCCGGAAAGGTCGGGCACGTGGAGATCGCCTACTGGCCAACGCTCGAGTCATCGAAGCCCACGCTGACGACCGACCCGAGCACGGTGCCGCTGACCTCGCGCGTGCAGATCTCGATTGGATTCGTGCCCAAGGGCGTGACGCCGCCCCGCCCGCCCGCGTCGGTCATCGCCGCGATGGACAGTGCGATCTCGGCTAGCACGACCGCGACGACGACCACGCTGCCGAACACGATCCCCACGAACTCCACGACGACAACGAACCCCACGACAACGACGACCACGAAACCCACGACGACGACGACACACTGACGTGCGGGCGGTCATTCTCGTCGGTGGCCTCGGCACGCGGCTTCGCCCACTGACAGAGACGATCCCCAAGCAGCTGTTGCCCATCGCTGGCGTGCCGATGATCGAGCGCGTTCTGGGCCAGCTCGCGTCTCACGGGGTTGACCGGGCGATCCTGTCGATGGGCTATCTGCCCGACGCGTTCGTCGCGGCCTACCCCGACGGGCGGATCGGCGGGGTAAGCGTCTCGTTCGCGATCCCCCCGCGCTCGGGCCCGCGGGGGCGATCCGATTCGCTGGCCTCGCCGGCTCGATCGACGAGACCTTCCTCGCCGTCAATGGCGACGTGCTCACCGACCTCGACGTGACCGCACTTGTCGACGCGCACCGTGCGAAAGGGGCGGAGGGCACGATCCACCTGACCCCCGTCGAGGACCCGAGCCGCTATGGGGTCGTGGTGACCGACGAGGCCGGGCTCGTCACCTCCTTCGTCGAGAAGCCCGAGCCCGGAACCGCGCCGTCGAACCACATCAACGCAGGGACCTACGTCCTTGAGCCCTCGTTCTTCGCCCGCGTGCCCGATGGCATCCTCGTGTCCGTCGAGCGGGAGATCTTCCCAGGAATGGTGCGAGACACCTCGCTGTATGCCGTCGTCGACTCCTCGTACTGGATTGATGCGGGCACCCCGGAGGCCTTCCTGCGCGCGAACAAGGACATTCTCGACGGCACGCGGAGGACCGTGTCGCTTCCAGGCGAGCTGGCCGAAGGCGGCCTCTTCCTCGAAGGATCCCGCATCGCTGCGTCGGCGACCGTCTCGTGCTCGGTCCTGGGCCGCGATGTTCGGGTTGGCGACGGCGCGTCGATCGTGCGCTCGGTGGTGCTCCAAGGGGCGACGATCGGGGACCGTGCATCGATCACCGACGCCGTCATTGGCCCCGATGCCGTCATCGGCGCGGACGCGACGCTGCTCGACAACTGCCTCATCGGTGCCTTCGAGCACGTTCCGGAGCGGGCGAGGCGGTCGGGTTCCGCCAGGGCCGCGTGAACGCCCTCGTCACCGGCGGCGCGGGCTTCGTCGGGGGCGCGGTCGTCCAAGCCCTCCTCGACGCCGGTGACACGGTCGTCGTCGTCGACAACCTGAGCTCGGGCACCGCTGACCAAGTCCCCACCGGCGCGACGTTCGTCGAGCTCTCCGTCGGGAACGCGCCAGAGATCGCCGCGGTCCTCTCTTCGACCTCGTTCGACGTGTGCTTCCACTTCGCGGGGCTCATCGCCGCTGGGGTGTCGATGCAAGAGCCCGAGACCTTCTTCGCGAACAACGTGGGCGAGACCTTCTCGCTGCTTCAGTGTCTCGTGGAGGCGGGTGTCGAGCGCTTCGTCTTCTCCTCGTCCGCAGCAGTGTACGGCGAGCCCCTGTACACCCCGATCGACGAGTCGCATCGGACCGAGACGGTGAGCCCGTACGGCGAGTCGAAGCTGCTGGTCGAGCACGCGCTCGCGTGGCTCGCCAGACTGGGTCGCATCCGCTACGCCGCGCTGCGGTACTTCAATGCTGCGGGCGCGCTGCGAGGGCGCCCCGAGCTGCACGTGCCCGAGACACACCTCATCCCGCTCGCCCTCGAGGTCGCTGCCGGCGAGCGCGCCACGCTCGACCTCTACGGCGACGACTACCCGACCCCGGACGGCACCTGCATCCGCGACTACATCCACGTTGCGGACCTCGCCACCGCCCACATCGCCGCCGCACGAGCGCTCACCGAGGAGCCCGCCCTCATCTGCAACCTCGGGACCGGCACCGGTTCGAGCAACGCCGAGGTGGTTGACGCAGTCCGCAAGGTCACGGGCCGAGACATCGAGGTCCGCCTCGCCCCGAGGCGACCCGGGGACTCCTCGACGCTCGTCGCGGCGAACGACCGAGCGCGGTCGCTCCTCGGCTGGGTGCCGGTGCGGTCCTCGCTCGAAGAGATCGTCAGCGACGCGTGGCGCGCCCGCGTCGAGGCGGGCGTCTCGACCTAGCCGTCGCCCGATGCTCCAACCGCCGTCTGACCTCGACGCCGACGCTGTCGTGCTCCACCGCTATGTCGGTGCCGAGACCGAGCGGCTCCTCGCAGCTGTGCGCGAGAGCATCGAGCATCTCCGGCCGTGGATGCCCTGGGCGGCCGAGGAGCCGACCTACGACGCGCTGGACGAATTCGTGACGCGATCGGTGGCGCAGTGGGCGTCGGGCGACGCGTATAGCTACTGGCTCTCCGATGGCACGTCGTCAGACGTGATCGGAGCGGCGGGGCTGCACCGACGCGTCGGTGAGCACGCGCTCGAGATCGGGTACTGGGTGCACGCCCGATGGACGAACCGGGGCGTGGCCAGCGCAGCAGCAGCCGCACTCACGACAGTGGGGCTGGGTCTGCGCGGCATCGAGCGAATCGAGATCCACTGCGACGAGGCGAACCTCGCGAGCGCCGCCGTGCCGGTGCGGCTGGGCTACCGGCTCGAGCGCGTGGTCGACGAGCCGCCCGTCGCGCCTGGCGAGATCGGCAGGCGCATGGTCTGGGCGACCGATGCCGCAAGCTGGACGCCAGCGCCCTAGTCCCGCGGCGTGCGTCGCTGGCGCGCTATCGGAACAGATCCTCTTCGGGGCGCCGGACGACCTCGCTCGCGATGCTGCCATCTCGGAGCCACTCGGGCCGCGCTCCCCTGATGACGACCGCCGGAACGTTCGACGCCTTGCCCATGACGAGATCTGCTGCAGCCGCCAGCTCATCGACCACGCAGACCTCGGTCGCCTCGAGGATCCTGCCATTGGCGTCAGGCGTGCCACGCAGGTCCAAGATGCCCGCGACTCCGGCGCAGCCGATCGCAACGTCGGTGACGCCCTGGCGCCATGCCCGGCCGAACGTGTCCGAGATCACGACGCCTACGTCCACCCCGCAGCGTCGACGAAGGTCCGCACGGAGGCGGCGAGCCGACCGATCCGGATCGAGGGGGAGCAGGACCGCTGATCCTTCGTCCACGTTCGAGAGGTCGACGCCGGCGTTCGCGCACACGAACCCGTGCGCGGTCTCGGTGATGAGGAGCTCGCCCCGCCGACGAAGGACGCGGACCGACTCGGACTCGACGAGGTTCACCTTGGACATGGGATCGTCTGTGTCGACCTGCACCAGTCGCCCCTCAGCCTTTGCCACCACCTTGGACGTGACCACCACCACGTCGGCGTCTTGCAGCTGGACGTCGCCGCACCCGGCGATCGCGTCGGCGAGCAGCGATGCGAGGTCGTCGCCCTCGTGCACCTCGCCGATGCCCTCGATCGCGAAGTACCGCAGGGCCGCCTCACGCATCGCAGACAACCTTCGCGAGGGCGGCGGAGCGGCTCCGGTCGGTCATCATCGTGTCGGTCACTATGCATCGCATGCCAAGCTGCTCGACGGCGGGCCGGAGCGCCTCGTCGCGCTCGTCGATCACGAACGTCCCGACGAGACCCTGATACAGCCGAGCGACCCCGAGGGCGCTTGGCTCGTGCCCCAGCTCGCGCAAGAGGCGGTCAGCAGGTCCCTTGACCGCAGCACCGGCGACAATGGGCGAGACGCCCACGACGTCGTCGCATCGTGACGCGACCGCGGACGCGATGCCGGGGACCGCGAGGATCGGATCGATCGAGACGAGCGGGTTCGATGGCGCGACGATCACCTTTGTCGCCTGGTGGATCGAGTCGAGCACGCCTGGCGCAGGCTCGGCGTCGGCGGCACCGAGGAACTCGATCTTGGACACGGCGACGTCATGGCGGCGCGCGACGAAGTACTCCTGGAACGTGAGGCGCTCGCCCGATGCGGTCGTGAGCATCGTCGCCAGCACGTCGTTGGTGACGGGAAGGATCGTGGCACGCACGCCCCGGGCACGTGCCAGCTCGCCCGTGACGTCGGCGAGCGAGGCGCCACCGCGGAGCCGACTCGTCCGATAGAGGTGGGTGGCGAGGTCCCGATCGCCGAGCCGGAACCACACGGGCCCGCCGATCTCGGCGAGCTCCTCCATGACCCGCCAGCTCTCGTCGGCGACGCCCCACCCGGTTGCCTCATTGTGGAGCCCGGCGAGCGTGTAGGTCACCGTGTCGAGGTCGGGCGAGACGTGCAACCCGTGCATGACGAGGTCATCGCCGACATTGACGACGCAGCGAACCGTCGACTCGTCGACGACCTGGGTGAGACCCGTCACGAGCCGTGCGGCTCCCACACCTCCGCACAGCACGGTGAGCACGACGAGAGCGTAGGAGGCTCGGTAGCCTCATCAGGTGCGAGCGCCCGGGGCGAACGACCCCGGGCCGCCAGGGTCCTCCGCGGCGAGCGATGGACTGTCGGTCGCGGTCGAGGTCTCGGCGATCGGACACGGGTCTCACGACCAGCGTGAGTTCGTGGGCTTCGCACTGGCGGCGATCCGCTCAGACGACACGATCCGTGCCACGACCTGGTCTCGTCGCTGGCTCCGCAGCCACGATCGCCTAGACGGCGCGGACCCCTCTCGTCTGGGCTGGCTCGTTGCCCGAGCAACGCTGCTGGGCATCGCGCCACGGGCATCATGGGTCGCGCCACGTGCTCGGGTGAGCTTCCTCGCCAGCGGACCGGCCCCGGTGCGAGTCGATGCCCCTGGGGTCATCACGATCCACAGCGTCGCCGAGGTACTTCGGATCGCCGCAGCAGGCTTCTCTGCTCGCAGCGCCGGCGCACAGCTGCGCCGATCCGTAGGCGAGGGGGTCATCGTGCACGCCGTCTGCCATGCGGCTGCCGATGCAGCGGTGTCGGAGCTTGAGCTCGACCGAGCATCGGTCGTCGTGGCGCACCCGGGACTGGGACGACCGCGCACCACGTCGTCTCACTCGACCTCGATCGGTGTCGTCGCCGGGGCGAATCCATCTCTCGACGCGGCGACGGTCGACGCGATCCAGCGGCGCGGTGGACCCGCTGAGCTCATCGATGCCACTGAGGCCACGTCCTCGCGACCCTGCATCGTGTTTCCCTCGCCGGGCGACGGGTTCCACTTCGGTGCCCTCAAGGCGCTCGCCGCCGACGTGCCGGTCGTCGCGTCGCGAACGTACACGACAACCGAGATCCTCGAGGGTGCCGTCACCCTCGTCGACTCGATCGCGGCAGCCGATATCGCCGATGCGGCAGTGGCGCTCGCGACGAACGGCGCTCAGCGGGGGCTCGCCCTGGCCGCTGGCCGCGCGAGGGCCGGCGACTTTGTGTTCCAACT
>ODAK010003211.1_pt1 | contig 17056 bp, 21 predicted proteins | sample 1539591 | NCBI WGS metagenome assembly ODAK01 (sample SAMEA3539303, study PRJEB22396) | soil metagenome | biome: tundra; feature: field; material: soil | place: USA | collected 2010-05 | depth 0.15 m
CGAGTGCGCTTGGATTTCTGGCGGTGGGCATGGGGTCTGGCGCCGCGGTGCTGGTTCTCGCCGGCGTCCTGACCGGGCGGCTTGCGGTGCTGCGTGCCTTTGGTGCGCCACAATGGATCGCTGCGATTTATCTCGGCGTTGGCGGCGGCGCGCTCGCGTTCATTCTGTGGGTGCTGGCGTTGCAAAGGACGACACCGACGCGCGTGGCGAGCACGATGACGGTCAATCCTTTGGCCGCGGCGCTGCTCGCGACGCAGCTCGTCGCTGAGCCAATTCCGCTCAGCCTGATCATGGGCCTTGTTGGGGTTTTCGCCGGCATTTGGATAGCGACGACCGAGGCCGCGGCGCGCGAGGCGAGGCGGGCATGAGCAGCCGTCAAGCCCTGACGGCGGTGGCCGAGGGCTTGGGCGCACCTTCGCCCAGGCGGGTGCGGCGGCTGCCGAGGTCGAGACCCCGAAACTTTATTCGCGTCAGGTCCGTCGGTTCTGACGTCACGCGTCCTCCAGGATCATCGCGGCGGCCTTTTCGGCGATCATGATGGTCGGCGCGTTGGTGTTGCCCGCCGGGACGGTCGGCATGATAGCGGCATCTACCACACGCAATCGACCGATCCCGTGCACGCGCAGCCGCGGATCGACGACCGAGTCGGTGGGCTCCGGTCCCATGCGGCAAGTGCCGACCGGATGCAGATTGGACAGGGCATTTTCCCGGATTGCCGCCTCAAACTCCGCATCGGTATTGATGGTCGGGCCGGGAACGATTTCTTCCGCCACGTAAGGGGCGAGCGACGGTTGTTTGGTGAAGCCGCGTGCCATGCGCATGCCGGTGCTCAGGGCCTGGAGATCGTATTGAGTCTGCAAGAAGTTAAACTGGATCGCCGGCGGGGCCAGGGGATCGGAGCTTTTCAGTCGCACCGTGCCGCGGGCGTCGGGACGCAGATGCACCGCGCTCAGGCTGAAGCCAGGGAAATCATGCGCTATCGCACCATTCGGGCCGCGAGAAGCATAGCTGAACGGAGAAAAGTTGAATTGCAGATCGGGCCGTTCAAGGCGCGGGTCGCTGCGCCCAAAGCCTCCCGCGGTGACGCCATTGGCGGCCAGCGGACCGTCCTTGAAGAACACGTAGCGCGCCATGGCCACGATCTTACGCGGCAGGCTGTTGGCGAGTTCGTTCATGGTGATCGGCCTGGTGCAACGATATGCGAGCCGAACGTAGAAATGATCCTGCAAGTGCGCGCCGACGGCTTGTGTGTCGCGGATGACTTCGATGCCATGCCGCCGCAGGAGGTCGGCCGGGCCGATGCCGGAAAGCTGTAGCAACTGCGGCGAATTGAACACGCCGCCACAGATGATCACTTCGCCTTTTGCCCGCGCCGTGTGGGTGAGGCCCTTGCTGATGTAGGTGACGCCAGTCGCCGTTCCGTTCTCGATCAGGATTTTTGTCGCATGAGCATTGGAGCGGACTGTTAAGTTGGCGCGAGCCCGGGCCGGTTTCAGGTAGGCGGTCGCGGTGCTCCAGCGTTTGCTTTTGCCCGTCGTGCTCTGGAAATAGCCGGCGCCTTCCTGGCGCGCGCCATTGAAGTCGTCGTTGGGCGGCAGGCCGGATTCGATCGCTCCGGCGACCACGGCATCCGCCAGTTCATGGCGGCGCGGCTGGTCGGAGACGGTAAGCGGGCCGCCGACGCCGTGGAACTCGTCAGGGCCGCGTTGCTGGTTTTCGGCTTTTTTGAAGTACGGCAGGACGCTGTCGTAGTCCCAGCCGGTGCAGCCGCGCTGGCGCCACTCGTCATAGTCGGCGGCGTTGCCTCGCATGTAGACCATGCCGTTGATGGAGCTGGTGCCGCCGAGGACCTTGCCCCGCGGCTGATACATCGTGCGGTTGCCGAGTTGCGGTTCCGGCTCGGATTCGTACATCCAGTTGACCGAGGGGTCGGCGAACAATCGGGAGAACCCCATGGGGATGTGGATCCAGGGGTTGCGGTCCGGCGGTCCGGCTTCAAGAAGGAGTACGCGGTGGCGCCCGGACTCGCTGAGGCGGACAGCGATGGCGCATCCGGCGGAACCGGCGCCGGTGACGATGTAGTCGAATTCCTCGCCCGCTGCTGGCGGCATGGTGGTTTCCCCCGTGGTGGCGCGGGGTTGGGTCCCCGCGGTGCCGAGGAGGATGGCGGGGAATTCGGCGGATGGGTAGAGTGTGGGCCGCGGCCGCAAGGCGCGCGTGAGAGGACAGGAGCGATCATGCAGCTACCGCGGGTAAAACGAATCGTCCGGCCGTTCGTTCCGGTGGCGATCATAGAAGGCGGAGTTCGCAGGCATGAAGAATTCAAAAGGCAGCGAGAGATCGACCGCGAGGCCGCCCGCCGCCGGCGGTTGGAAGGACTGCACGATGCGGTCGGTAACGCCATGGCGGCGATCGCCTCGATGAGCGAGGCGCAATGCGTCGACACAGATTATCTGGAGCATACGCTGATCCCCGCGCTCGGGCTTAACGACGAAATTCTGCACGAGCAGCCGCGAGAACTGTCGGCGAGCTACGGCAAAGGTCTCCATATATGGCAGTACCCCAATCAATTGGCCGCCTATTTGGCGTGGCTCGCCAGGAACGCCGGTGATATCACATCATAGATGGAAATTGGCTGCCGCTGGGGCGGCATGTTCATTCTTATTGGAGAATGGATACGCAGGAACGGCGGCCAACTTCGCGCCGTGACCGCGGTGGACCCGATTGAACCGTCCCCGTTTATTCAGACCTGGTTCAGGTTGTTGCGTGAGCAATCGGGGATCGAGGCGACCTATTTGCGAGACTTCTCTACCTCGGCTTCGGTCAGGCAGGCGGTGGATCGCATTCGCCCGGACATGATCTTCATCGACGGCGACCACGAGCTGCGCGGCGCACTGGGCGACCATATGCTGGTTCACGATCATGCGCGGATTATCGCCCACCACGATATTTTTTCTCAGGCCTGGCCGGATACGACATTCCTGTGGGAGACACTGAAGAAGTTGGAAGCGCATGATTTTGATTTTTTTGATTTTGTCGACCAGTACCCGTCCGTCGGAGGCAATTTCCTCGGCATTGGCGCGATGAAGCGCAAGGTATTGGCGTGAGGTAATCTCGCGGAAGCAGCGCGGTACCGCCACTTTCGGCCTAAGGTCTCGCGGTGCGTTTTAGCTGGCTAACAGGACCCACGTCACGACATCGATCACGCCATTTGACTGCATAACGTTTGAGATCGGCACCTCGTCGACACCGGCTTTCTGGCCGCTGATGCACGGGCGGCCGGATTTCTCCAGTACCGTCACAGGATCGCCTTCGACGGTCTTCAACATTGCCTTGCCGTGGCCGTCCTCGACCATCTTCATGAGGCCGGCGGCGACGAGCGTGGTGTGATCTTTTGAATTGACAGCACTCTGGATGATGTCTTTTGATGGGTACATCGCGGCGCCGCCGACCGAGGACTTCACGGTGCTCCTAAGTCCATGCGGACTGTCCTGGCGCTCAGATCTCGACGCGGAAACCGACCTCCGACAGTCCATCTCGTGGAATGCGAAAGAAATCCGGCGCGCGGCTGGCGATCTTGGTGAGGAACGCGAAGATCGCGAATGAGACCGGTCCCATGGTCGAACCATGCGCGCGGCGGATCACGGTTTCGTGGCCGATGAAGTAATGCACGTTCTCAAGATCGGCGTCGAAGCCGAGCAACTCGCAGTTCCTGAGGGTCAGCGGAATGTCGGGCCGTTGCATGAACCCGAGCCGGACGGTGATGTGGTAAAAGCCATGACCCAGCCGCTCGATGCTGTGACGCTCCCGGAACGGCACCCGCGGCCGGCGGTCTGGCACCACGGTCAGCAGCACGACCGTGCGATACAGCACGGCATTGTGTCGAACGTGGTTCGGGATCATTGGCGAAATGCGGTGTTCGACTTTGGTGAGCCAGACCGCCGTGCCGGCGGGGGGGCCGATTACCATTTCGTCGATTTGTCCGATGAAGGCCGCGAGCGGCATCGACATTTGGTGCAGCCGGCCGCGGACCTCCACGGTGCCGCGCCGCCAGCACCACATCAGCCGCGCGAAGGCACCGCCGACAGTCAGCGGAAAGCCGCCACCCTCGCAGATCTTCAACGAGTTGGCGCCGAGGAACGCGCTATCCACCGTGCCGAATACGGCGATCATTGGTATCACCGCCAGCAGGTGCCAGCGCCAGCGCCGCGTGACCAAGTAACCGAGCAGTACCGTCGTCGCGAGCATGGTCCCGGAGACCGCGACACCATAGGCCGAGCCGAGATTGTCCGAGGTCCTGAATATGACAACGATCAGCAACGTGCCGACCATCAGCATCCTATTGGCGCCCGGCACATAAATCTGCCCAGCCTCGTCAGTTGAGGTCGGCACGATGCCGACACGGGGGCGGAAACCCATCCGCATCGCCGGACGTGTCAGCGAAAAAAACGCCGGAAATCAGCGCCCGCGACGCGATCGCGGTTGCCGCCGCGGCGAGGATGATAAGCGGGACCAAAGCCCAAATTGGCTCATGAACACAAAGCATGGTAATTGAAGGCAATAATCGGGCCATTTCGGACCGGACCCGCTACCCTGACCGAGGGCGGCCGTCGCATGTCCACACCCATCTCGACTCCACCCATCCCCCCCGCGATACTTCTCGCCCGTAACCACCAACCGCCAGAGTCCCCATGTCCATTGTCGTCGGCATCCCCGCCTGCGCCACCATCAGAGACGAGCGCCTCTTCCACGCCACTCCCGCCCGCTACGCCGAGGCTCTGATCGGCGGTTCCGACGCGCTGCCCGTCATGATCCCTCCCATGGGCGAGGTTCAACTGGCGTTACTCGACCGTATCGACGGATTGCTGATCCCCGGCAGCCCGAGCAACGTCCATCCGTCCCGCTACGGCACCGACGAATCCCTGACTCCCGACAAGCACGACCCCGCCCGGGACGCCACCACGCTGCCGCTGATCCGCGCGGCGATCGCCCGCGGCCTGCCCGTCCTCGCCATCTGCCGCGGCATTCAGGAACTCAACGTCGCGATGGGTGGCACCCTGCTGCAGAACCTCCACGACCTGCCCGGCCGTCGCGACCACCGCGGCAACGGCGAGGGCTCGCTGGAACGCGCCTATGGCCCGAAGCACACCGTCAGCGTGACCGGCGCCCTCGCCCGGATCGTCCGCGCCGACACGGTCATGGTAAACTCCCTGCACGGCCAGGCGATCGATCGCCCAGGAGAAGGCCTTGTCGTCGAATCCCGCGCCGAGGACGGCACGATCGAGGCGGTCTCCGCCCCCAACGCACCCGGCTTCGTTTTGGGCCTGCAATGGCACCCCGAGTGGCGCTACGCGGAACATCCCGCCAGCGTCGCGATATTCCGTGCGTTCGGCGAAGCATGCCGTGCGTATCAACAAGGTTTAAGGAAGGTGGCGTAAGATGGACCTACAACTCGCGGGCAAGACGGCGCTGATCACCGGCGGCTCGAAAGGCATCGGCCGCGCCACGGCCGAGGTCCTGGCGGGCGAGGGCTGCAACGTCATCCTCGTGGCCCGCGACCAGGGGACGCTTGACGCCGCCGCCGCCGGCATCCGCGCCAAACGCCAGGTCAACGTCCGCACCATCGCCGCCGACCTGTCGAGCGACGCCGCCGTGCGCAAAGTGGCGGCGGAGGCGGGCGAACTCGACATTCTGGTCAACAACGCCGGCGCGATCCCGCCCGGCGATGTGCTGTCGATCGACGACGCGAAGTGGCGGACGGCGTGGGACCTGAAGGTGTTCGGCTATATCTCGTTCTGCCGCGTGGTCTACGAGCGCATGAAGGCGCACAAAGCCGGTGTGATCATCAACGTCATCGGCGCGGCGGGCGAAAGTTTCCCGACCAACTACATCGCCGGAGCCGCCGGCAATGCCTCGCTGATGGCGTTTACCCGCGCACTGGGCAAAGGCGCGCCGGCGGATGGATTGCGCGTGGTGGCGATCAATCCTGGTCCGGTGGAGACCGACCGCCTTGTGATGCTGCGCCGCGCCGAGGCACAACAGAAGTTCGGTGATCCGGACAGGTGGCGCGAACTGACGGCGGGCATGCCGTTCGGCCGCGCCGCGAGCCCGGCGGAGATCGGTAACGCGGTGGCCTTCCTGGCGAGCCCGTTGTCCGGTTACACGACCGGTACGGTGCTCACGATCAACGGCGGCGGCTGACGCGTCACGTCACCATCTCGGATCAGGAGCGAGGCCGGGAATGTCATCATCGACCGTGCCAGAGTCCCCGAGGCGGTCGTTGGCCCCTGAGTATTTGCGTTCTTTGCGTTTTCCTCGCTTCGCTGATACCGCGTGAACCGCGACCGTGGGCCACTGTCGCCAACACCGCCAACGGTTACGCAAAAGCAAAACGCAAACTACGCAAAGGACCGCGAAGAGCGCACATGCACCCTGCGATGGCATCAGCTCGGGTCAGACAGCCGCCATGGGAGTTCGAACCAATGGGTTTATGGACGGCGACGAGTGCCGATGCGACGGCCGTAGTGGAAGTTCGATACATGGTCGACACCAGACGTGCGTCCAAAAGATGCGGACAGTTCAATCGTGTCTGACGCTCTGCCACCCGAATTCGCGCTGATCGCGAAATATTTCCGTCCTCTCGCCGGCCCGGGGTCGTTGAATTTAAGTGATGACGCGGCCTTCCTCACTCCGCCTCCCGGCCGAGATTTGGTGCTGACGGCCGACGCCATGGTCGGTGGCGTGCATTTTCTGCCGGACGATCCGCCGGACATGGTTGGGCGCAAGCTGTTGCGGGTCAATCTGTCCGACCTCGCCGCCAAGGGCGCCACCCCGCTTGGCTACCTGATGACCGTCTCCACCCCGCGCGACACGCCCGAGGCCTGGTTCGCCGGCTTCGCCTCTGGGCTTGCCCAGGACCAGGCGGAGTTTGGTGTGACGCTGCTGGGGGGCGACACCACCTCCACCCCCGGTCCGATTTCCCTGTCGCTGACAATCATCGGCCATGTCGCGCCGGGCATGGCGGTGCATCGCGCCGGAGCCCGGGACGGCGACGGCATCTGGGTCACCGGCACCATCGGCGACGGGGCCCTGGGCCTCGCTGTGGCAACCGGGCGACTTGCCGACCCGAGCGGGTTCCTGCTCGACCGCTACCGGTTGCCCCAACCACGCGTGGGCCTGGCGATCGGTCGCGTGGCCAGCGCCGGCATGGATGTCTCCGACGGTCTCGTCCAGGACCTCGGCCACATCTGCCGCGCGAGCGGGCTGGGGGCGGTCATCCAGGCGGCCCGGGTGCCGTTGTCCCCGCAGGCACGGGCGGCGGGTGAGGCGTGGCTGGAGACGTGCCTGACCGGTGGTGACGATTATGAGCTGTTGCTGGCGGTACCTCCGGCCCGCGAGGCGGCGCTGCTTCAGGCGGCAACCGCGCGCGGCATACCAGTCACCCGGATCGGCGGCTTTCATTCCGGACCGCCGCACGTCATGGTGCGAGCGGCGAACGGAGAACCCCTTGCTCTGACAAAGGGGGGATGGAGCCATTTTTAGTGCGGGCGTGGGTCCGGGAGAAATCCCGTCCTCGCGTTCGCCGAACAATTGACCGACCTGAGGCACGTCCAAGCGATGAACAAAAATGTCTGGCTGTTGTTCGTCTGTCAGGCACTGATGAACGCCGTTATGTCGGGCCAGACGATCATGGCCTCCCTGGTCGGCTACAAGCTGGTCGGCACCACCGGGCTGAACACGCTGCCAATGGCGATCCAGCAGATCGGTGTGATGTGCGCCTCGATCCCGGCCGGGATCGTGTTCGCTCGCTGGGGGCGCAAGGCCGGGTTCTGGATGGGCGGCGCCATCGCGATCTGCGGCAGCATGACCTTCGCCCTGGGGATCTACACCGACAACTTCCCGCTCTATGTGTTCGGCGCGTTTCCCGCCGGCATCGGGCACGGCATTTCACAACATCTGCGCTTCGCCGCCGCCGAGGTGGCGGCACCGGAGGCGCGGCCGCGGGCCATCTCCCTGGTTCTGGCCGGGGGCGTGCTGGCCGCGATCGTCGGCCCGGAGATGGTCAAGCGCACGTTTGATTTCATCCCGGATCATCCGTTCCTGGCAACCTACCTGTATTTGCCGCTGTTGCCGATCCTGACGGTCGTACTGCTGTCCTTCGCGGCATTGCCTCCGGCGCCGCCGCGGGCGAGCGTGCCGATCGCGTTCCGGACCATTATCGCGCGGCCGGCGTTCCTGACGGCGGTGATCGCGTCGCTGGTGGGATATGGAACGATGAACCTGGTGATGGCCTCGACGCCGTTGCAGATGCTGCTGTGCGGGTACGGCGTGCCGGCGAGCGCGGATGTCATTCGGGCGCACTCGTTGGCGATGTTCCTGCCGGGGTTCGTGACCGGGCGGCTGATCCAGAAGTTCGGTGTGCACCGGATCATCGCCGTCGGCGGGGTGCTGACCTTGAGTTGCGTCGTGGTGAACCTGGAGTTCGCGCCGTACTTCGCGACGTTCATGGTGGCGCTGGCGTTGCTGGGCGTGGGATGGAATTTCATGTTCGTCGGCGGCTCGACGATGTTGACGACGGCGTACGACGCGACCGAACGGGTACGCGTGCAGGGGCTGCACGATTTCATCGTGTTCGCGAGCGTGGCGTGCACGGCGGTGTCCTCCGGCGCGATCCACATGAAGGCGGGTTGGGAGGTGCTGAATTTGACGCTGGTGCCGGCGGTGGCGATCGCGCTGGCGGTGGTGGGGTGGCATTTTGTCGCACAGCGGCGGGTGAGGGCGGTGGCGGCGCAGTGATCCGGTCCTGCTGCCCACGATGATCAAGACGAACCAGAAGGGCGGTTCTTGGTCTCTTGGGGACCCTGCAAATGCGACGTTGACACAGTGATGTTCGGGGCACCCATAGGCACGACGGACGCCACGTGGATTATCGTCCCAAAATCCAGAACTAGTGGCTTGATGTTGCCACAGTCCCGGTCGGTTTGCTGTGTCCTTCTTGCCATTGCACAACAGCGACTCCCGCTGAAATCACCGCCGAGACGGCTAGCACAATCACGGAGTTTCGCATGTGGCGAGCACTGCTTTGCGTATAAATGGCTGTGTCTTTCGCCGCCTGGGTGATTTCGGCTTGCATGATCATTTGGCGCCGAAGAAATTCAGCATTTACCTCCTGATCCTGCCCCCCGCCCACGCTAACGTTACCTTTATGCTTGGCGAGTTCCTCCAGCGTCAGTCCTGTAAGATCAACCATTGTTCAACATCCGGCGAATGTCCGCTTCGGTAAACACAGAACCGTCCACTCCCTCGATCCAGATACGCATATCGTGGGGACGTTCCGGCGAATAGATCATTCCACCTGCGTTACGCAATGCGCCTGCCAGGTTGTAGAACCAATGCGGAAAGCCACTGGGCATCCCCGCAACCGCGTAGTGCATGGCATGCGTATAGATGGCGTCATCACCTGGCGGTGGTGCTTCGGTTGTCGTGTTGTTCATGTGTCAGTCTCTTCACTGCCTGGGATAACTCAACAGCCGGAGCAATCCAGCAAATTCCATCGACTCACGAACACCGTGAGCCCACCCCATGTCAGCGCCATAACTGATCCGGCGTGGTAACGCAAGCAACCCGATTGAGCCTATCGGTCGTTTCTCTCGCCACTTCACACCGCCAGGCGCACAAATACTCCACACTCCTGCACCTTTTTATACACTGAACGGTGCGTCCATGTCCACAGAGTCATTGCATATCGGGATCGATACCACCGGAGCCAGACCCGGCGCGGATCAGTTCACGCCCCTGATTAATCGCATCGGGCGCGCCGTCGACACTCTCGACCGCAAGACCGAATGTGCCTACGTTGTGGAGAATTGTGTTTGATAGGCGTACGTGAGCGTTGCCATCGCAGACCGGCGGAAACGCCAGCGCGCGCCAGCACGACGTCGGCGTGGCGACGTTCGAGACGTCGTCTTTGGGATGGTAGGATGGCAATGGCATTGGCTTCAGTGGCACGTGGTCAGCAATCCCATCAACTTCTCTGCGCCACCAGAGAAGTCCATGTCCTCAAAGCCTGCGAATAATTGCGTATCTATAGTCTTTTGGACAGCCACGCCGACCGTCTGGGCGGTCTTGAGTCTTGTTACTAACCCACTGCTCAACGGAAAGCCGACATTGATCCAACCGTTGTTGATGAGCGGTCCCAAAACCAATTTTTGCGGTATCCGGGTGGCTGTGCCATCAATATAGAATAAGGTCACCGGCATTCTGACGATTTCCGCCTGCCGACCCCAAGGGTCAAATATTGCGGTCGCGATCAGCGGTAATTTCCGCGAGCCGCATTGCAGAAGCAATTTTCCTAGCCCCCACCGCGTATCTCGCTGTCCCTTCAAATATATGCCATTGTTTGTGCCTTCAACAGACCAAACGGTTGCACCTTTACCGTTGTTGACCACCCGCAAAGCAATGAGCCGAGGGAGCGGCATAATGTTAATATCATCTCTACTAGCAGTGGTCATATCCGTGAACAATTGCTGATCAACACCCATATCCCGAATATATTGAAGCACTGATGCTGAAATGATCTGAGTGGTATCACTGTCCAAGGCGTCAGGCTGCGTAGAGTAGAATCGATGCACCCCATATTCGCTGCCATTGGGCAGAAACCGAAATGAGCCGCCAAGGAATGTCAGAGCGCACGCGCTCATGCAAATACCCGGTTTGGTCTCGGACATAGCCAAATGTCGAAAGTAACCGGGGTCCTCGTCAAACTCAGACCCGAGCGCCTTGGCTATGGCTCTTCCGGCCTGATCGATCGATTCGCTGCTCTTGATTCCAATGTAAGTTGTGAACCCGTAAGTCCTGATTAGCCTGCCCAATCTCATCCCCGCACTTAGGTTGCCACCAGGCGAGTTAAGATAAAGGAATGATCGAACAGGAATGTGACGCAGCGCAATTTCCTCAGCGAGCCTCTGCGGAGCGTCTTTGTCGATTTCACCATTGGCATATATATACCAGAGGTTACCAAATGCCTCGAACGGCTCCGGAGGCGGAACAAAATCAAAGGTCATTTTCCTGGACTGATCTGCGTCCTCCTGACCAACCGATAGTTTCGAAAAGAAAAACGTCGATGCAAGCGACAAAATGGTTGCCACCGCGATTGGCCCAATCAACCATCGAACGAGCAGCCGGCGCAACATATCGTCCCTGAGTCTCCCTTGATAGACACTATATGTGCTTCTCTTTGAAGTGTCACGCATCAGAAAGTTACGTAGCCTCCTTTCGTCGGTTACCCCGAACCTGCGCACCCCACCACTCCGCTCGTGCACCAGCACGACGTTGACGCGGCGACGTTTGAGGCGTCGTTTCGTGGCCACACCGCTCCAGGTGCCCCACCAACCGCTCAGCGACGATCTAGGACATGATCTCGTCGGCTTGGTGGGACCGCCGGCGCCCATCGTATCGGAGCGCGAACGCCAGCGCCGAGGCTATGTCGACGGGTCAGCGGGACGGAGGTTCTGGGGACCGGAGGGCATGCGGAGGGGCTACACCGGATGGCGGAACAAATAAAGAACAAAAGATCGCGTAAGGGTGGCAGACTACCCGCTACGACAACCCAAGGACTACCCAGACTCTACGCCATGATTCCTTATACCATAGCCTCTAAACGCCGTTCACAGCCTTTCATCGTGTTCGCGAGCGTGGCGTGTACGGCGGTGTCCTCCGGCGCGATCCACATGAAGGCGGGTTGGGAGGTGCTGAATTTGACGCTGGTGCCGGCGGTGGCGATCGCGCTGGCGGTGGTGGGGTGGCATTTTGTCGCACAGCGGCGGGTGAGGGCGGTGGCCGCGCAGTGAACGAAATGACCCGGATGAGATCGCCGGTCAGACGCATTGTCTGATGGTTGGCCGGTCCCAGAGAACATCCGGTCGACACCAATGGCCTCCAAGATCGAGGCCGTGCATCACACGATCCCAATCCGGCGCGATGTTGGTTGGCGTTCAAGGCCGCCGCTTCGGAGTCAATTTCAAAGCCGGAGCGTGCCCGTGTGGTACCGTCAAAACTCCTTCGGCCAACGCTGACGCCCGTGCAAAACCGTCGCGATCTCGATGGCATCCCCTCGGAGCCGGTATACCGCGATGAATGGCGTACGCCCAACAACAAATTCCCTCGTCCCAACTCGTCGTCCAGGCCGGCCAATTTCCGGAAAGTGCGGCAACGATGTGATCGCGCGAAAAATCCGCTCGATCTGCGCGGCCGCCGCGGCCGGGGTGTCACGCGCGATATAGGCGCGGGCGGCAGCGAGTTCACCAGCCGCTCGTGGCGTCCAGACTATTCGCATTTCGGCATGGGCAGCTCGTCCAGACTTCCCCAGGAACGAACCCACGCCACGACATCCTCATGAGGGATCAACTTACCGGCATCTGCCTCCTTGATCCCCTCATCGATCGCCGCCAACTGCCATTCCTGTACAGCCACGAAATCGCGCACGGCCTGTTCGATGACCCAAGATTTCGGACGATCCAGCGCCTCCGCGATGTGAGCAACCTTGTCGCTGTGATCTGCTTCAAGCCGGATGCTCACGGGTGCGGTTTTGGTCATCGTCCTGCCTGTCGTATTACGTGACACTACATCGCGCTGCACGATGCCAGACGTCAACAATTTCCAGGCAATTTCAGGTGCCGCCCAGACCACGGCTGGCGCAACCTCAGGCACCGCCGTCTGCCCCAAAACAGAAATGGCCCGGACGAGCCGGGCCATCGCAGCCTTCGCGCAGGATCCAGCCGGTTACGCCGCCAGTTCCCGCACATGCGCCTCGATCTCGGCGCCGAACATCGCGTGCGCCATCGACAGATCGTATGCCGTCTGTAGCCCCAGCCAGAATTGCGGACTGGTGTGGAAACACTTCGCCAGCCGCAGCGCGAGGTCGGACGTCACCGGCTCCTCCCGCGCGATAATTGGTTCCAGCCGCCCGGCGGAGACCCCCAAAGCGGCGGCGAGCCCGTCCGTATCAATCCGCATCGGGTCCATATACTCCTCGCGGAGGACACGGCCGGGATGCATCGTCTTGCCCTTGCGTAGCATTTTTGGACCCATGTTCCCTATGATGCGTCGCAACATGGGGACCACCTGTGGCACGATTGTGGCAACATCTGTCCAAATGTAAGGTTTATGCAGTGGCCGCCAGCCTTTTTCGAATGAGGTACCGTTGCCGTCCTTGCACCACCAACTGCCCGCTCTGGTTGTGGACAGTTGAGGCAAACCCAACCACGCCAGTGGTTCGTCCTGGGGTCAGTTCGTCGATCTCCAGCGCCGGATACATGGTGTCGCCGGCGTAGACCGGCTTCAGGAACCGGCTGGATTGTTCGATGAATCCGGCGAGCGATTCCTCGACCATGTAGGGGAACAGCCCAGAGCCCGGCGCGGTCTGAATCAGCGACTGGAAGCCGTGCGCGAGCAACCCGGGCATGCCGCGCGCCTTGCAGTATTCGACGTCGTAGTGCACGGGATGGTTGTCCCCGCTCGCCCCCTGGAACGCCAAAAACACCGCCTCGGTCATCGTTCGACTGGGCAGCACGAACCGCTCGCCGAGGACAAAGTCCTCGAACCAGCGCTGCTCTTGGATCATGCGGTGGCGGGTGGGATCGAAGCCGGTCATACCGCCCCCGACACGTGCATCGCGGCGATCTCGGCCGCGTCATACCCCAACTCGCCCAGTACCTGATCGGTGTGCTGGCCGACCGAGGGAACATCGCCAACCACCGCCTCGAAATCGGTGAACTGGAACGGTGGCAGCAGCGCGCGGACCGGGCCGTTCTCGGTCATGATCTCGCGCCATTTGTCACGCGCGGCGAACTGCTCATGGTTCCAGGTCGCCAGCGGATCGTTCAGCCTGCCGTTGGCGATGCCATGCCGGTCCAGCAATGCGGCGACCTCGGCCGAGGTCATTGTGCTGAAGAAGTCTTCGATCAACGCGGTCAGCGCATCGCGATTTTCCCGCCTGGCATGTTGCGTGCGAAATCGCGGGTCGGTCGCGATCTCCGGCCGGCCGAGCGCGTTTGTGCAAAAATTCACCCATTCGCGTTCATTCTGCAAGCCGAAGATGATGGAACCATCCTTCGTTCGGTGCGACCCGTACGGCGCGATCGCCGGATGCTGTGTCGGCACTCGTGGCGGCGGCGTGCCGGCATAAGCATGGCGCAGCATCGGATACGTCATCCACTCGCCCAGAGCGTCGATCATGGCGACCTTGACGTTGGCGCCCTCGCCGGTGCGGGCGCGGCGTAAAAGAGCCCCCAAGATGCCAGTCAGCGCGTACATTCCGGTGGCGATGTCGGCGATCGAAATCCCGACCCGCGATGGTTCGTCGGGGGAGCCGGTGACGCTGATCAATCCGGACTCCGCCTGGATCAGCAGATCGTAGGCTTTCTTCCGCACCATCGGCCCGGAGTCGCCGTAGCCGGAGATGTCGCAGACCACCAGTCGCGGATGCGCCGGCCTGAGTACCTCATGGTTGAGGCCAAGTCGCGCCGCCGCGCCGGGGGCGAGGTTTTGCAACAGTACATCGGCTCCGGCGATCAGCTTCGTCAGCACCTCGCGCCCGCTGGGGTTCTTCACGTCCAACGTCACGCTGCGCTTGCCGCGGTTGAGCCAAATAAAGTGGCTGCATATGCCGTTGACGTAGTTGTCATACTCGCGGGCGAAGTCGCCGCCGCCCGGCCGCTCGACCTTAATCACGTCGGCGCCCATGTCAGCGAGGTGCCGGCTACATAGCGGCGCCGCCACCGCATGCTCCAACGCGACGACACGCATGCCTTCCAGAGGTCGCATCGGGACGGTTCCTTTGTTCGTGACGGCTCAGAAAAGCGCGGAGCATGGTGGGAGTCAAAGCGGGGAGCGGCGGGGGTCAAAAGCGCCAATGCGACACGCGTGACAAAATTCGCCCGCGTGCGCGACCGCGCCGCGACAAAGAGGGGTCAAATTCCTTCCATCGTTATCGCACCGAATGGAGGATGCACCGATGGATCCAATAATGTGGGACTTCCAGATTGCTCAAACCGGGGGTTCGCTTTCGAACTTCCAGATGGAGGTACTGGGAAATCTTTACGGCGGGCGGACGCATGTCCGGCGCGAAGACCCGTTGTTTGATCGGGCGTCGCGTCACACAGCACCGCGCCGTTTTGGGACGCCTCGGCCGATGCGCCAATGGCGGAGCCTCGCGATGAGGTCGGCCCTGGCGATGCTGCCGTTGGTCATATCGCTCTACGCGGCGATGTAATGACCCTCAGCGTATCCCCGCCCGCATGAAGCTCTGCACGAACTGCCGCTGGAACAGCAAAAACGCCACCAGTAATGGCGCGCTGGTCATCAAGGTCGCCGCCGTCACGATCGACCAGTCAATCCCCTGATCGGTCGTGGCGAACACCGACAACCCGACGGTCAACGGGCGCGTGGTGACCGAATTGGTGATGATCAGAGGCCAAAGAAAGTTGTTCCAGTGGTAACTGACCAGTACCAGGCCGTAGGCGATGTAGGTTGGTTTCGCCAATGGCACGTAGACGCGCCATAACCGTGCCAACAGGCCGCAGCCCTCCATTCTGGCCGCGTCGTCCAACTGTTGCGGAATAGTCATGAATGTCTGCCGCAACAGGAATATGCCGAACGCCGAGCCCAGGTAGGGCAGGGCGATGGCGAGAATGGTGTCGACGAGATGCAGTTGTACCAGCGTGCGGTAGTTCTCCACCAGCAGCACGTCCGGCATCACCATCAGTTGCAGTAGCACGACGCCAAACAACAAATCGCGGCCTGGAAAGCTTAAGCGGGCGAACGCGAACGCCGCCATCGTGCACAGCACGAATTGTGCCGCGAGTATCAGGGTCACCAGCATGACGGTGTTGAGAAGATAGCGCGAAAACGGCGCGGCCCGCCAGGCGGCGGTCAGGTTGTCCAACGTCAGCGGCGCGAACAGATCGAATCGCGTGGCGTAGGCGGCCGGATGGAACGCGGTCCACACCGCGTAGAGCAGCGGCAGCAGCCACAGAATACCAAGCATCCAGGCACCGACAGTCTCTAGCGCGCGGCCAAACCAATGCTGATCCACAACGATCATCGATAGTGGATCCGCCGTCCGAGCACGCCGAACTGCAACCAGGCGGTCAGCGCCAGAATGGCCAGCAGCACGATGGTCAGCGCCGCCGCGGTGGCGGTATCCCAGAAGCGGAACCCGGTCTCGTAGATGTAATACAACAGCAGCGTGGTCGCGTTGTCGGGTCCGCCGCGAGTCATCACCACGATATGATCGATCACCCGGAAGGCGTTGATCACCGCGTTGACCAGCACGAACAATGTCGTGGGCATCAACAACGGTATCGTCACTCGTCGAAAATAGTTCCAGCGGGACGACCCTTCGAGAGCAGCGGCCTCCCGTAGGTCGGTCGGCATGGTCTGCAGCGCGGCCAGATAAAAGATCATGAAGAATCCCGCCTCTTTCCATACCGCGACGGCGATCATCGACGGCAGAGCGGTGGACGTGTCGCCCAACCAGTTGTGCCGTCCGCCGCCGAACCAACCCAGAATGCGGTCGAACAATCCGTAATCCGGCGTGTAAAAGAACATCCAGATGTTGGCGACCGCGATCATCGGCAGCATCGTCGGCAGGAAATACGCCAGCCGCAGAAATGACCGCCCAGGCAGCGCGCCATTCACCGCCAGCGCCATCAGCAAAGCCAGCACGATCGAAACGGGAATCGTGGCCGCCGCATAAATCGCATTGTTGCGCAGCGCCTGCCAGAATACCGAATCGTCGAGCAGTCCCGCATAATTCGCCAGACCAACGAATGGCGCCGGCCGGGCGCCGCGTGGCGTGGCGTACAGACTGTCAACCAGCGTCTCGATCGCCGGCCAGTGAGTAAACGCAACCAGCAAAATCACCGCCGGCAGCAACAGAAGATAAGCGTGGACAGTCTCTCGGCGCATCACGTCCGCTTAAACGGCCGCAGGATCCGATCCGCCTCCCCCTGCGCATCCGCCATCGATTGGGCTGGCGTTTTGCCGCCAGTCAGAC
>ODAK010003212.1_pt1 | contig 17045 bp, 17 predicted proteins | sample 1539591 | NCBI WGS metagenome assembly ODAK01 (sample SAMEA3539303, study PRJEB22396) | soil metagenome | biome: tundra; feature: field; material: soil | place: USA | collected 2010-05 | depth 0.15 m
GCCGCCAGTTTGCGCGCACGCCGATCAGCCTGCCGCAGCTTTCGACCATGCTCGATCGGGCGACCCGCGGCGTACCCGCGGACTTTCTAGATCCGCTGGGATCTCAACTCAACCATCTCTACCTGATTGTCCACGCCGTCGAAGGTCTCGAGCCCGGAGTTTACGTCTTCCACCGCGATCTTGGAGTGCTCGAGTGCCTAAAGCGTGGAGATTTTCGCGACCAGGCTGGGTATCTCGGATTAGAGCAGCAGTTGCCGGCCGACGCCGCCGTGGACGTTTTCTTTCTCGCCGACCTGCGTCCGATTTTGCAGCGCTTCGGCAATCGCGGATATCGTGCGGTGCAACTTGAGGCCGGCATCCTCGGCGGCAAGCTGTACCTCGCAGCCTACGCCCAGCGCCTGGGCGCCACTGGCCTCACCTTTTACGACGATGACGTAACCCGCTTCTTCTGCCCACATGCCGAAGGCAAGAGCGCCATTTTTCTGGTGGCCGTGGGCAACAGCGTCAAACAAAAAACCTAGCGAAGGAGGGTTTCACGTTTCGCCGCTCAACCTCGGAGGGAATTCTCATGCTAAAAAGATTGGCAGCCCGGCAGGGATTCGAACCCCGATACGCAGCTCCAGAGGCTGCAGTCCTACCGTTGAACGACCGGGCTGTACGAGAATTCTAAATCATTTTGCGGTGACCGCAAAACGGCGGGCTCTCGTCGGGTGCGCGCGCAAGTATACGAGACCCGGGTTAGAATCTCTGGCAGCGGTGCGAGGAGTTGCCCATGCCCAGCAGCGGAACTTTGCCAGGAACTTTCTCAGGAACTATGCCAGTTGAAACCGACTACTCCGAGATGGCGCGCCGTCCCCTTGAGGCCGAGCAGTGCGCTCTCATCGTCGTGGACATGCAGGAGAAATTGCTGCCGCCGATCTGGGAAAAAGAACGGCTGGTGCGAAATATCCAGCTGCTGATTCGCCTGGCTGGAATCCTGAAGATCCCGGCGCTGGTGACGACACAATACGCGAAGGGCTTGGGCAACACCGTGCCGGGCATTGCGTCCATGTTGCCGGACAATCCGCCCATCGACAAGCTGATGTTCTCCTGCTTCGGCAGCGACGTGTTCTGCTCCTTGCTGAAGCGCTTGCCGGGCCCACGGACGACCGTACTGCTGTGCGGCATGGAAACGCATATCTGCGTGATGCAGACGGCGATGGGGGCGCTGCGGGAGGGCTATCTGGTGCACGTGGCTTCCGATGCCGTCAGCTCGAGGACAGAATTAAACTGGCGCATTGGACTGGATCGCATGCGCGCCGCCGGAGCCGTTCTTTCCTCGACCGAAATGATGATCTACGAACTGCTGCGCTCGTCGGGCGCGCCCGCGTTTCGAGAACTGCTGCCCTATCTGAAGGGGTGAGTCGTTGGTCGGCGGTCGTTAGTCGTTGGCAAACCGCGAACGACTAACGACTAACGACCGCCGACTGTCTCCGCCGTCTCTACCCCGCCGCCGCCTCTTTCTGTTTCACCCGGACGACGGTGATTTTCGAGAAGCCCTCCTCGAAGGCCGGCGCCTTCAACTTGCTTGCCATCTTGCGCATGATATCTTCCGGGACCACGCGGCCACGGCGCCGGTGGCGTTCCAGGCAAACTTCCAGCGGGACATCGAAGAACAAGCCCTGCACATCGTAGCCGTAATCCTTGGCCAGCTTGATCCAGCTATGGCGGTCGTGGGGCGTAAGGTTCGTCGCATCCACGTAGTTCATGGGACGGCGGGCAATCAGCCTCGCCTTCAGCATCGAGCGCAGGTTGGAAAACACCAGATCCTGAAAGCGCTGCTCCTGCGCGTCATCGAAAAGAAGTTCGCGCAGCAGATCGCTCGAAAGCGGATGAATGCTGTGCCGCTTGAACCACGAACTCTTGCCCGATCCCGGCAACCCGATCGCCAGGACTACCGTTCCCTTGCTGGCGCGGGCGGGAGCCGGCGCAGCTTGAGCAGTCGCAGCTTCAGCCGGCGACTTCCCGGCAACCACTGGTTCCAGCACGGATGCCTCTGCTGCAGAAGGCTCGGCTGCGGGTGCGGGCGTAGCCGCTACCGGCCGCGGACGAGATCCGCCACGACCTCCGCGACTGCGGCGACGGCGCGCCGTTCGTGGTCTCGGTGCAACTGCCGCGGACGCTGCGGCTGGTGCCGAGACGGGCTCAGCCGCGGGCTCCGGCTCCGGTCGCGAAGGGCGGCGCGACTCGACGACTGGGGCTTCGGCGGGAGCTTCGTGCGGCGCAGCCGGATCATTGTCATAATATTTCGGCTGCAAGGGTTCGGGTGCGTTGCCTGGTTCCTTAGGGGAGCCGTCTCCGGCCTTCTTGCGGCGTTTTAAACGCTCGTTCATCCATTTGCGCATATAGCTGCTTGTAGCATATCGGCGCACGCTGGAGCAATCCGCGCCCCGTGGCGGCCAGGGTACCCGGGTGAGGCATCGGGTGATCGGGCCATCGGGTGATCTAAGCTCAAAGGCCTTTGACTTTCGATGGCCCGATCACCCGATGGCCCGATCACCCGATACAATAAATCCATGAATCCAACGCATCCCGCAACTCTTCCGGTTGCCGCCGGGCAACTCCCCGCGGTGCCGCTGACGCTGGAAGGCTACGCCACGCTTCACCAGATGATCCGCTTCCGCTGGACCGCGTGGCGCTCCACTCCCGACAACGACCGTCGCGAGATCGCCAACGAAGCCGCGAAACTGCTGGCAGAGATGGAAGGCAAGACCGATGGGCAGTCTGCGCTGTTCTCGTTGCTGGGACACAAAGGGGACCTGATGCTGGTCCACTTCCGGGAAAGCTTCGACCAACTCAATCAAGCGGAGCTCGATCTGGCGCGGCTTCGACTCAATGACTTCCTGGAGCCTGCGACTTCGTATTTATCGGTGATTGAGCTGGGGCTGTATGAGTCGTCGCTGAAGACCTACAAGGCGCTCGCCGAGCGCGGCGTGGAACCACACTCGGACGAATGGAAAAAGTCGATCCAGGAAACCATCGCGCGCCAGAAAGAGGCGATGAAGCCGCGGCTGTTCCCGGCGATGCCGCCGAACCGGTACCTCTGTTTTTATCCGATGGATCGCCGGCGCGGCGAAGACAAGAACTGGTACACGCTCCCCATGGAAGAACGCCAGCGCCAGATGAATGAACACGGGCTGGTCGGACGCCGCTATGCCGGAGAGGTGAAACAGATCATCACCGGCTCCATTGGTTTTGACGATTGGGAGTGGGGCGTCGACCTCTTCGCCGACGATCCCCTGGTTTTCAAAAAGCTGATCTACGAGATGCGCTTCGACCACGTCAGCGCCGTCTATGCTCTGTTCGGAAGTTTCTATATCGGATTGCGCTGTCCGGCGAGCCGGCTGCACGACTTGCTGGAAGGAAATCTGCCGCAGCACGCTTAAGCCTTTAACCACCAAGGACACGAAGGTTCACGAAGGAAACCCTGGGGAATTTAACCTTCGTGTTCCTTCGTGTCCTTGGTGGTTAACGCTCCTGCTGCGTGCGCCCTTCACTTTTTGGAATTGAAACTCGTGCCGTTTCATATCCACGCGCGCCCCTCGGAAGGTCACACCCTCCATGCGCAGGCGAAATTTTTGTTCGGCGGCATTTTCTCCGCTCAGTTTGATGGCCCCGCCCGAACCGACCACGCGGTGCCAGGGCAATCCAGGAACCTGTTGCAGGATGCGCACAACTTGACGCGCGGCGCCGGGCCAGCCCGCAGCCTTGGCTAAAGCTCCGTAGCTCGACACCGTTCCCGCCGGCAAAGCGCGAATGCAGCGCACGACGCGAGCACGCTTATCCTCCGGCAGGCTTCTCCGGGACCCGGATTGACCGAGCATGGGTTGAGCGGGATTGGATGGAGATTGCCGATTCACGGCTCAATACCTACCGGACAATATTACGGGACACTCATGTTAACCTAGATTCACAAATACAAAAATTTACACACGCCCGTAAAACCTGCGATTACGATGTGTGCATCCCATATTCTTACTCACCACCAAAACTGCCTTTTGGAGAATAAGCATGTTTCGCTTGTTGAAAGCCCTGCCCCTTGCGTTGGCTCTTGCAGCCTCGACTTTCTTTACCACCAGCTGTTCAAGCAGTTCGCAGTTTCGAGTCGTCGATGCCATCCCCGACGCTCCGGTTGGTCTCGATGTTGATGTCAATGGAATCAACGCATTTACCACCCCCTTCGCTTTCGGAACCTTCGGCAGTGTTGAGCCATCCTCTGGCTACCAGAAGGTATCGGCGGGCAGTGACTCGATCGAAGTGTTTCAAACTGGCACGACCACGCCAGTCATCCCATCCACTTCGATTAGCTTTGGCGGTGCGTCGCAGTACACGGTGGTACTGGCCGGAAGATATGCCTCCCCCCCGACCGCTTTGCAGTTCACCGATAACAACACCGCGCCCACCTCGGGCAACGTCGAATTCCGCATCATCCACGCGTCGCCGAGCACAGCCGCCGTGGATATCTATATTATCCCGCCGCTCACGGACGTTTGCAGTGTTCCGACCAAGACATTTACCAATATTAACTTCCAGGCTGCGAGCCCCTCCTACGCAAGCGTTGCCCCAGCCCCGTATTCGGTGATCGCGACCTACGCGGGAACCTGCCAGATAATCCTCAGCCAGGACTATCCTCAGGGGACGGCCGGAATGATTAGCACCATGGTGCTCGTGGACCAACCGGGCGGTGGGCTTCCTCCACAGTGGCTGCCATTGACCGACGTCCAGTAAATACAGGCGAGCCGCTTCGACCCAACTAGTCGTCTCGCTGCGACCTTCAGGAAAAGGAACCGGGCCTCGACCGAGGCCCGGTGAACTACCTAAGCCGCATCTTTCTTGAAGGACTTAGCCGCCGTTTCTTCATCGTCGAACACTTCAAAAATGGTGAGCAGCTTGGTGATCTGGAGCAGATCACCTACACGCTGGCTCAGCCTCGCCAGTTTCACCGCGCCGCCGGCGTTGCGGGCACTCGTGTAAAGCGAAACCAGCGTTCCAAGCCCGCCGCTATCGATGTAATTCACTTCGCGCAAATTCATCACAACCTTCGGGCTCTGGGCCAGCAGTTTCTTGACCGTGTCGCGCAGGCTGGCCGATTCTTCGCCGAACACAACTCGACCGCTACAATCCACCACCAGCACGCCCTCCACCGATCGTGTGCTCATTCTCAGCTGCATAAGCGCTTCTTCTCCCAATCATCGCGGTAAAACTCGATCTAAGAGCGTACCCCGCCCGACTCCACCGCGCAAGTTGTCGGCGCAAGTTGTCGGCGCGCGGGTAGTGGCTAATTTCGTGTTGCTGGGCCGCGAGCTTCGAGCTGCGGGCTTCGAGCAAACCGGATGCCCCGCAGCTCCAAGCTCGAAGCTCGCGGCCCGAAGCGGCACGCACGCGAAACTGTATAATCGTGGTCTCCGATGAGCTACCAGGTCCTCGCGCGCAAATACCGGCCGCAGAAATTCTCCGACGTCGTCGGCCAGGAACACGTCACCCGCACCCTGCAAAATGCGATCGCGCAGGAACGCATCGCGCACGGTTATATCTTCAGCGGTCATCGCGGAATCGGCAAAACGACGGTCGCGCGCATCCTGGCGATGGCGGTGAACTGCCGCTCGGCGGAAAAGCCGGTGGCCGAGCCCTGCGGCGTATGCGATTCCTGCACCGAGATTCGCGCCGGCAACTCGGTGGACGTAATCGAAATTGATGCTGCCACCAACCGCGGAATCGACGAGATCCGCGAATTGCGCGAGGCCGCGCGCTACCGTCCGGCGCGCGACCGCTTCAAAATCTACATTCTCGACGAGGCCCACCAGATCACCGACGCGGCCTTCAATGCGCTGCTCAAAACGCTGGAGGAGCCTCCCAGCCACGTCATCTTCATGATGGCCACCACCCAGCCCGAAGATATTCCCCAGACCATCCGCTCGCGCTGCCAGCACTTCAGTTTTCGCGCCGTGAAGTTCGAAGACATAATGGGACAACTCCGCGACATCGTGACCAAAGAAAAGATTCCCGCCGACGAGGACGCCCTCGCCCTGCTGGCGGAAGCGGGCGACGGCTCGATGCGCGACGCGCTCTCCATCCTCGACCAGGCCATCGCCTCCACCTCCGATCACCTGACCGTAGATTCGGTCCGCAGCCTGATCGGTTCCGCCCCGGCAACGGCGCTGGAAACCGTAATGCAAGCCGTCGCCGAAAGCTCGAGCGAAAGAATTTTGGTGCTGGTGGACGAACTGCTTGGCGAAGGCCACAGTCCCACGCACTTCGCGCGCCAGTTGGTGCGCTTCCTGCGCAATGTGACGGTCGCGAAGATCGCGGGCAAAGACTCGGCGCTCCTCCAGATTTCCTCCGATGAGCGCGCCCGCGTCAGCCGCATCGCCGATCGGTTCACCGAAGAAGACCTGGCCCGCCATTTGCAGATCATGCTGCGCACCCATGGAGAACTCGGATACCGCCAGGAACAGCGCTTCCACCTTGAACTGGGACTGCTGAAAATGGCGCATGCGCAGCGTCTGCTGCCGATCGAGCAGTTGCTGAGCGATGCGGCGGCGTCCGCTGGGCCCGTGCGCTCAACACCTCGGCCGGTTCTAGCGTCGCCTCCTCTCGCTTCTCGTTCTCTTTCGTCGCCCACGGAAGCCCGGCGCACCGAGCCTCCCATATCGGCGCGATCGAGTTCGGTGTCGCCGTTCGCGGCCGACTCTGCGCGCAAGGGCAGTCCCAAAGCGAAGTCGTCCGCTGGACCGAGCGGATCAAGCGCCAACGTCGTCATCATGGGATCGGCCGCGCCGGCCGTTGAAGAGTTATCGCCAGCACCCGAACCGCAGCCAGCCGAGCGTAACGAAGTAAGAACCGAAGTGAGGGCCGAGGTCAACGCCGAGTCTCTTCGCGACGCCGTTCTCCACGCGCTGGGCAATCAGCAAATGCTCGTTTCCCTGTTGGAAAACGCGCAGTGGAGACTGGAAGGAAATGCGCTGATCGCAAAAGCAGCGGCTTCGAGCACGATGATCGAAATGTCATTCACCGCCGACGCGCGCCGCATCGCCAGCGCCGCCGCCAGCGGTCTGGCCGGGAGACCGGTCAAGATGCTGGTCGAGCCCGATGGAGCGCCGCAGGCGATGCCCGCGGCACGCCGCTCTTCATCGAACGGAAGCGCATCGAACGGAAGCGCCCGCAGCCGCGCCGAACAAGACCCGATCGTGCAACGCATGCAGGAAAAATTCGGAGCCGAAATCCGCACCGTGATCGACTATCGGGAGAAAGGATGAAACCCATTTGTAATTTGGTAATTTGTAATTTGTAATTGATGAGCCGAACCCAAACTCCTCGTTGCCTGGTCTTAAATTACAAATTACAAATTACCTATTACAAATTTTCTTATGTCTGGATTCAATTTGCAGGAACTGATGTCGCAAGCCAAGCAGCAGTACGAGACGCTGCAGAAAAAGATGGAGCAGACCGTGGTCGAGGCTTCGGCCGGCGGCGGCACGGTCACCGTTAAAATGGATGGCCGCAAGCAGGTGCTCGCCATCGTGATCGATCCGGAGGCAGTCAAGGCCGGCGATGTCGAGATGCTCCAGGATCTAGTGATGGCCGCACTAAACGAAGCCAGCCGCAAAGTGGATCAGGCGATGCAATCGAGCGTTGGCGGAATGCTCGGCGGACTGGGAGGAATTTTGTAGAGCGATCGGGTGTTCGGGTCATCTGGCCATCGGGTGATCGAAATTCAAGAACAGATGCCCTTGCGCTTCAGATCACCCGATGGCCCGATCACCCGATTGGTTTACCTATGTCCAAATTTGCCGAACCCATGACCCGCCTCATCGACGAACTCAAGAAGTTGCCGGGAATCGGCAACAAGAGCGCACAACGGCTCGGCTTTCACATTCTGCGCTCGAGCGAGGATGACGCCGAGGCCCTTGCCTCCGCCGTTCGCGATGTGAAGGCCAAGCTGCGTTTGTGCTCGATCTGCAATAACATCACCGACGTCGATCCCTGCGTGTACTGCAGCAGTCCGACCCGGAATCAAAAGCTCGTCTGCGTGGTCGAGGAACCGACCAACATTGCCGCCGTCGAGAAGACGCGGCACTTTAACGGCGTTTACCACGTGCTCCACGGCTCGATTTCACCACTGCACGGTGTGGGGCCCGAACAGTTGCGCATCTCAAACCTGATCAGCCGGGTCGACGGCGGCGAAATCGAAGAAGTCATCCTGGCCACCAATCCCACCGTCGAGGGAGAAGCCACCGCCACCTACCTGGCCCAGCAACTGAAGCGGCAGGGACTGCGCGTGACCCGGATCGCCATGGGAATCCCGGTAGGTAGCGACATCGAATACACCGACGAAGTCACCATGCTGAAGGCCATGGAAGGCCGGCGGGAAATGTAAATTCGGCTCTTCCCGTGGGGTTCCAGACTCGCCGATTCACCGGATTCACGACCGCTTCGACACGATTCCCGTTATGACCTGTTCTGGCTTCAACGCACCCGTGCCTGACTGGGTCCTTCGCTTGACGAGCGTATGCCGCGCCCTTAAGATGGAGCGAACGCAGGCCCAAACCGTCTTCAATGATCTACCAGAACACCTTGCACTACCGCATCGTCGAGGAGTTTGGCGGTGGCTGCACACGTGTGGTGTACAAAGCGGTGCTGTGCAAAGCGAAAGACGCGCGACTGCACCGATTTGTCGCGCGGAAGTCCCTCCCTGAAGAACTCTCCAAAGAACCCCGGGCGCGCTTTCAACGCGAGACGCTGGCGACCTCGGCAAGGAACCATCCGAACATGAATCCCGGTAGAGGGGGCGGTGCATGGGTGTGAGGAAGGGGAGGGGCGGGGAGCCACCCAAGGCGGAAGCAGCTGCGCGTGCGAAATCCGAGCCAACGCGCAGCCGAAAACCCTATCAGAAGCCGGCGTTCCGGTTCGAGCGCGTGTTTGAGACGATGGCGCTGGCGTGCGGGAAGGTGAACTCGACGCAGTCGCATTGCCGGAACAACCGGAAGACTTCGTAGCATGGTGCGTGCGCGTTACTTAGGTCACCTTGGATTCCCGTTTTTTCTCTGTGGTTCTGATCTGGGCCTCCTTAGAATTGTATATCTGGGGACCTGGCGAGCAGGTTGGCGAGCGCGCCGTGGACAGGTCGCTAGGGCGGCTTCCCGGATGAAGATGAAAGTTTAGGGGGGATACCATGCAAGCGTGCGCATTCCGTTGGTTCGGTGTGGCGGCTGGGTTGCTCCTGCTTGGCATTCCGCTTTCGGGGCAAGCACGGATGGAGAGGACCTCCTCGGCGGCCGCCAGCGATGGGCAGACGCACCTGGGGTATCCGCAGGACTGGAGTTCGCGGCACTTGTTGATGCCGGGCACGCGCGCCGAGGATATTCTGGCGGCGGGAGCGCGGGACCCGCGGCATGTTTACAACATGGTGATGCGGCAAGTGGCGGTGGAAAACGCACGCATAAGTGTGCGGTGGCCTCCGCGCCGAATTCCGCGCCGAATGAAGATCGACTGGGCGGTTTCGCTCGAGAATGGGTACGTGCCGCAGAATATGTTTCCTGCGAAATACCGATTTGACGCAGGCTCGGAGAGTTGCAATTCCGATTACGTTCTGTTTGGGCTGACCGTGGCTTCAGGGACGCAGGCCAACCTGGTCGGGATCAACAACCTGTACACGGAAGCCAGTCCGAAGTGCAATAGCGGAACGCCGTGGGTCGCGTTCGCCTACAACACGGCGAATAAGGGCGGGCAGATCCGGACGTCGCCGACGCTGTCGGAAGACGGGACGAAGGTGGCGTTCGTGGAAAGCACGGGCGGGGCTTCCTACTTCCACGTCCTGGTGCTACCGAATCCGATTCCGACGCCCGGCGCAACTCCCCCGCAAGTGGGGACGGTGTTGAGTCCGCAGACTCCGACCCCGTGCGCGACGCCGACGACGGCGGGCTGCATGACCACGCTCACCATCGAAAGCAGCGCGACCAATACGAATTCCTCACCATGGGTGGACTACAACACGGATACGGCGTACGTGGGCGCCGACAATGGCTTGCTGTACAAGATCGCGCCGGTATTCGGCGGCGGCGCGCCGGCGCTGGTCACCAATTCGGACTGGCCGGTCACGGTCTCGACCCAGACGAACAGTGTACTGACCGATCCAGTTGTAGATGACACTTCGGGCAGGATTTTTATCGGAGACGGGGCGGGATACCTGTATGCGGTCAGCCTGACCAGCCCGGGTAAAACGTACGCGGCGCAGCAGACGATCGGGTGGGCGGCGAACGGAGGACCAGGAACGGGGGTTGTGGATGCGCCGATTGTGGTCAACGATCCCGCCAATCCTATGACCAACCAGGTGTTCACCTTTACGGGATGCAGCTTTGTGCTGGGCATCGGCGGGGCGGTCACCCAGCTTCCGGCGAACTTCGCGACCGGTGTGCCCACAACCGCGAACACAGTGGATCTGGGATCGGCGAGCGGGGACGGGGACTGCACGGGGAAAAACGTACACTCGGGAACGTTCGATAACGCGTTCTGGGTGAACGGGTCGACGTCGGGGCACATGATCGCGTGCGGATTCGTGCAGTCAGGAGGCGTACCGGCGAAACCACAGATGTATTTCTTCCCCTTCGCAAGTAACGTCATCACCAGCACGAATTCGTCGACGTTTCTTGTGAATAATACGAAGGGTGACGAGTGTTCGCCGCTGACCGAGTTTTACAACGGAACGACGGACCGGATGTTCTTCGGAGTGGGCTCCAGCGACGGATTCCTGGAGAGCTCGACGATTACAAGTTCGTTGACGACGCCTAGCTGCGCGGCCCCACCGACCTCCAGTTGTGTGAAGGCCCCGAGCGCCCTCGGAGGCACCAGCGGGATCGTGATCGACAACCAATTGTCGAACGGCGGGACGAACATCTACTTCTCGACCCTGGCGGCGGGGTCCGTGAACGGCGGGAACTGCCATGTGTCAGGCGGAGCTGCGAATCCCTACTGCGCGGTGAAGCTGACCCAGTCGGGGTTGCAGTAAGGGCTCTGCTTGGGAGCTCGCGTTTCTGGACCCCGCAAGCAGTTTGCGGGAATCGCAACCCACCGTCCCTTTCGCCCTGGCACCCGATACTGTGCAACACTTTGAAGCGTGCCTCTGTGAGGAGCCTTGGAACGGGCCACGTCGATCGGGCGAACACGCCCGTTAACTAGATTTATTTTCTTTACTTTACCTAAACGATTGAAACCATCGCACGGAATTCTGACACGGCCCCATAAATGCTTCTTCGGTTACGTCTGTCTCCTCGCTCCTTTTGAACGCTTTGCTGGCGCGAGACGCACAAGCGGACGTGAACCGCGCCCGCGCAAGTCTCCGAGCCAGCTTGGCGCCGTGCTGTGATGTAACCGCATCTCAACCGACGCTCCCGAAGCCGGGCCTAACCGCCCGGTTTCATTTTTTTGTCGGGATGCCGGAATGCGTAGGGAGCCGACCAAAGCTCCGCGATCTCAGTCGCCCGCGGTTCCCAGCAGGAATCCGTTGGCTTCCTCTTCCTGGCCAACCAGCCCTTCCGGCAACCTGCCCCGGTTGTACTCTGCCATGCGGTTCTTCCACTTCAGAAAGTCGGTAATGCTCTGCGGTTCGATGCGGATTTCCACCCGCCGCAAGCTCGCCAGCAGAAGATTCATCTCGTTCTGGAACCCAATCTCGAAACGCATGTTCTTCGCCGACGCCTTGACCCGCTCGATCTCGCGCCCGCCCACTTCCAGCAGTCCCCAGCCTGCGGGAAGTTCCTCGGTCCGTATCAGACCCCGCGGCGCCAGGTAATACCGCTCACAGCCGACGCCGATCTCCGGCTTCTGCCGGAAGGGCTTGTCGCGGTCGGCCAGGAAATCTGCGCGCGACACCTTGCTCTCCACCAGCACCGAATGGCACGCCTTTTTCCAGCCAATGGCGTCCGGCATCTCGCCACTGACGCAGGCCTGCTCGCTGAGCACCACTCCGCAGCGATAAAGCCGCAGCCACCGCACCGCCATCGAAACTAGTTTTGCATGGATCATATTTGCGCGGGACACAAGAGAAGTTTCGAAGAGGAACGTAGTTCTGAGAAGTGTCAGAGTAGCTACTATGCAAGAGTCATTCCGAAATCCAGCCCCGCAGCAGTGTATGTCGCGGCCCCGAGCGCCGCAAAAGAGCGGAATCCGCTAGAAAAGTAGAACACGCCATCGCTCCAGCCGCGAAGCGGCGAAACAGGAAAGCCCGGCACGTGAGTGCCGGGAAGACAAAGTGGAACAAACCGGAGTCCCGTCAGGGACGGCACGGCTCTCGCCGGCACTCCTAAAGCGGCCGCCGAGTGTACCTGTCAGCCATCGCCACGCGTCCCGCAGACTTGCCGCCTCCCGCGGAACTACGCAATGCCCTCACCAGCACCGGCCGCCGCAGCACGGTTTCCAGCAAATGTCGCGCTGCGGCGACCTCTTCCGCCGAACGGTCCAGCGCCGAATATCCCGCCGCCCGCACCACTACGAAACGGTCCTGCAGACTAACCTCGAGCCGCGGAGCGTTCTCGTTCCCATGGCCCCCATGGCGCGTGTCCAGCGCCTTGGCCAACCGCAAAACGCCGGCCAATTCCATGGCGATCGGCCGATCTGGCAGTTCCAGCACTTGCATGGTCTTTCCTCGCGGACGCGGCAATGCCCCGCGGTGATAGCGCGCCACCACCGCCGCCAGTTCCAGTTCTCGCGCACTCCAACCCAGCGGCCGCGCCAGCCCACGGATCATCCGATACGAATTCTTTTCGTGATTTTTCGGTCCCTTGGCTTTGCCGACGTCATGCATGAGCGCCGCCGCCTGCAGCACCGCTCGCGAGTCATGCTCCAGATTCGGCGCCCCCAGCTTCGGATCCCCCGGATTCTGCGCCACAACGCCCGTCGTCATCAGCCCCGCATCCTTCAGCCCGTCGTACAAAAGCAGCGCCAACTGGGCCACGCGCTGGGAATGCGGAAAATCGGGATCCAGATATCCCGCCCACACCCGAAGCCGGCTCAAAGCCGCCGCCCGCAGCTGCGGACCCGACGGCAACTCCGTCCGCCAGACGCGCCATAGCGACTCGCGGCCCACCATCTTCTCGCGATAGCGCTCGATCCTCTTGGCGCGCTCCACGTTCAACTTCTCACGCCAGCGGCTCTGGCTTTCCACATCCGGGAACGCCATGATCTCGACGGCTGTCGCCCACAACACATCCAGATCGTGCACCTCTCCCAACAGATCCTGCAGTTCTTTCAGATCGTCGCCCCATAACGCGTGCTGGCGCGGCAGAAAATTTTCCACCGTGTAACGGAAGCGTTTGATGCCGATGCGCAACTCGTGCCAGCTAGCCTGCGATCGTGTCCGCAGAGCGTGTTTGTGCAGATCGTAAGCGGCAGTCCACTTTTCGAGCGCCAGATGCAAATACACCACGCTCCCCGGACGCACCCGCGAAGCGCGCCGCGGCAGAGTTCTCGACCACTGCCGCCATTGCTTGCGGTCAAACTGATGCAGATCTTTGAAGGCGTGCTGCTTGCAAGCAGCTTCGCGAGTGTGTAAATAATCAAGCAACTTGACCACGACCGAATCGCCCGACTTTGGATCGCCCGTGGGTGCCCCATCCTTGCGCGTTCTTTGCGCAAGGGTGGGCGCGTCTCCCGCCGCCGTCGAGTCGCTGGCATCGCCCAGCTTCTCGATCCACTCAGCCATCACCTGCATGTCGCGCAGCTCACCCAGCGCCTGGAAAAGTTTCCTCCCCGCCTTCTTCATGTCCTTCCATGAAGAATCGGGATCGATCGCCATCAATCCATCGGCGAGAGAACGGCAGCGCCGCAGCGCAACACGAAGATCGTGCACCGCATCGGCATCGAACCCCGCAGCCGCCCGATCGCACTCCACCAGCACGCGCTCCATCCAGGCACGCAGGCCCAGCTTTGGCTTGGGGCTCGCAGGCTTTGGATTCGCAGGCTTCGGGCTCGGAGGTTTCAGAATTGGACTGGCTCCCACCGTGGCTCCTTTGGTTGACGGGAACCATTGTCGCTTTTTTGGGCGAAATCTTCTAGGAGCAGCTTTCGGTCTCAGCCTCGGCGCCTACCCCCCCTACCCCCCCTTTTTTGTCGTACTATTAGAATCATGGGCTTACGGGGTGGTGGTCGCCACATAATAGATTCTAAAGGACTTATTTTCTAGATAATTCATAAATAAGGAGTTAGCTTGATTTTGGCCTCATTCTACGGTTTTTGGGAGGGGAATGACGCCCCTTTCATCGCCTCAAGATTAGTTGTCAAAGAGTAACTGACCCCATTTTGGGGCTGGAGCAGGTTCGGGGGCCGTCCTGGTGCCGGACACACCCCGGCACTGCTACAGGTCTGGGACATTGTCGCGCCGGGGTTGGTTGGAAGTCTGTGATGACGCGCACCGGTTGTTTGTGATGAAAAATTTGGTACCCAGTACTCAGTACCCAGTGGACGAAGAGTCGGTGCTTCCTCCACTTCCAGGAAAAATCCCGAGCTTCATGCCGCAGTGGAATCCCAGGTCTCGAAAAGCGCGAGACCTGGGGCACCCGGCCTGTAGCTGACTTTCAGTCGAGATCAAATCTCACGGTTCATTGCCGGTAACTTCTGACTTCTGCTCATCACGGAGTCGCGTGGGCTTCCCAATAATATTGAGCGAATAATCGGCGAGTATTCCCATGAAATTCGTAACCACTTCAGCCCCGTGCAAGGTAACCGAATGCCCGTCGCTCATGAACAGAATAACGGAATCATCGGTGAATTCGCCTGTTCGAACGACCTGCATGAGATTGATGAAGGCGGAACCTTCAGCGGCGGGAAGGTGCAAAAACGGTCTGTCCATGGCTTAACGTCCCTGCGGGAAGCTATGATCCACAAACACTCTAGCACATCCGCTACGATGAACTGCCCGGAAAGACTTCGGTACTGATCTAATTTAGCGTTCCGCGAATTAAGCCGTTCTAGAAGCGAGTATCCGATCCAACTTGCGCTCATACTCGGCTTCAATCTCGCGCTTGTCCTCTTCTGTGCAGGCAGGACTGTTTAACCTCTGATCGCGGGACCAAGCAAGCATTCCGCGGTATTCCGGGTAGGGAAATGGCCAAGTCTCAACGATTTTTTCCTTATCCACTGTAGTCATTGGCATGAATCCGATCACACCCGATTGAGGACCTCTGCGGCCTAGTTATGTTTCGCGGTTCACTTTGCGAAAAGCGGCGTATTTGGACTTTCGTGTTCGCTTGAGTTTCTTCGCTTCCTTCTCTGCATCCAAGTGCGCCTTGATCTCGGAGTGTGGCACAGCGACAATCTGGCGCATAGCAGTCTTGAACCGTTGCCATTCAGGATTCGCCGATTTTTCCGCGCTATCGCTCATACTTCAACTGCTAAAATGCGGAAGGCTGGGATCGGAGTTCCTTTCATCGGCCTTGAACTACCAAACCGATGAAAGTTGTCTGCCAGACATTTCCGGTCTCAGCCTTTCGCTAGATGGGGGACGGCACGGGTGCAGGCGTCAAGCCTAGAGAACTTCTGCCTGTCGGTTCGACTCCGACCGTCTCCACTTTTTCACCTAGCCGGTAAGATGCGTGCTAAGCAAGAATCATGCTAAGCGCTCCGCATACGTGCTGGCAAGCATAATGCGAAGCCGGTGCGCATACCTGTCAGGCAAGAATAAAATGCTCAGCCGCCGCGCAACTAAAACCCCCTGCCAACGGTCAGTCACCTATATTTATACCCGCTTAAACCTATGATTCCAAAAGACCGGGGGGGAGGGGGTACCACATACTAACTGGTTAGTAACCCAAGAGTAAATAGAAACAAAACCAGGCGCCCGGCTCGACTGAGAACTGAGAACCGAGAACTGGGAACTGAATTTACAGGAGCTTGAAAATGCCTTCATATCCGGTAAGTATTCGTCGATGTCAGCATATTAAGGTCAACGGGACGCAGTGTGGATCGCCCGCGCTGCGCGATGAGAAATGTTGTTACTTTCACATGCGATGGCGTCAGATGAGCAGGAACATTAACATGAATTTCCATGAGCGCGGGACAATAACGCTCCCGACGCTCGAGGACGCGAACTCTATCCAGGTGGGACTGGCCGAGGTGATGCGGCTGCTGGTGACGAACCAGATCGATCACCGCACGGCAGCGCTGATGCTCTATGCCTTGCAGACCGCGTCTGGCGGGTGGGCCACTTTAACGGGGAAGTATAACGCGGGTTTGTCTCTTAACATGGACCGAAATAACTGGGGGTGCGCCACTTCTCGCGCTTTTCGAGAAGTGGCCCGTTGAACCGCCGACACCGTTCGACTCCGCCTTACGCCGAGCGCCCAACGTCTCGCGCGCTTTTCGAGACGTGGGATGCGACCCTTGACCGAGATGCCCGCCCACTAAAAAATGAGCTGTGTAAAACTTACAGTGTAACAAGTGCCCGCTAGTGGCTCTTTAACCACACCAGAACTCTGAGCATTATCAATGACTTGGTGGGATGGCTCCGGCAGCGGTTCTGCTCCCTCTGCCGCCAAAAACACCGGGCGAGCCCCATACTTTCGCTGTCTGTTCGACGGAGCGGCCTCTGGATATGTACACTCTAATACGTACAATTAAGTCAGTACAAAGTGTTTCACGTGAAACACTTCGTACATACAATTATTGCCGGGCGGGCAGCCACTCATTCGTGCTCTTTGGCGAATGGAAGTGTGCCGGTTCCTAGTTGCTCAGCACCTTCTCGCGCTCCTCGGCATCCTGGAGCTCCTCGCGAGGCGAACTCGGCAGCGCAAACTCCAGCACTTCGTCAATGGTCTTTACGTAGTGCGTAGTCAAGCCGAGCAACTGTTCAGGTGTCAGGTCTTCTTCAACATTGGTTTTATTTTCGGCGGGAAGGATCACGTCATGCACACCCGCGCGTTTGGCCGCCAGCACTTTTTCTTTAATGCCGCCGACTGGAAGCACGTTCCCGCTCAGCGTGATCTCGCCCGTCATCGCCGTCAGCGGACGAACCTGCT